>ERZ1673730.17-NODE-17-length-350855-cov-186.695382_pt1 | contig 350855 bp, 304 predicted proteins | sample MGYA00580200_ERZ1673730 | MGnify/ENA primary metagenome ERZ1673730 (study PRJEB41218, sample SAMN15661761) | gut metagenome | host: Homo sapiens | place: Canada: London | collected 2015-08-20/2019-03-30 | study: EMG produced TPA metagenomics assembly of... | reverse complement strand
TGGTCAGCGATGACCAGGGGTTTTGCTTTTGCGCGCGGAAAAAGGCGTGCTTCCTGTTCACCTTGCCGAAACCCTCCTGGCATGTCCTCTTTCGCGTCTAGCGTAGCGAGAGTCCGGGGGGATCCGCATGGCGCTGGCGCTCTTGCGTTCGCCGTACCGATCCCGATCCGCGAGTTAGAGCCTCGCTTCGAGGAGAAAGACGAAAGGTGGCTTCCGATGAAGGGAATCGCTTGATTTACTGTATGAATAAACAGTATCTTGAGCGCTCCCCCCTTCGTGGCCATCCCTGTTGGCCATCCCAAGGCAGCTCGTCTCTCGAGCTGCCTTTTTCTTTGTCTCAATGGAAATCCCGGCTGCGGACGTCCAGGCCGGTGAGTAGAGGGGTCAGGTCATGCAGGCGCCCTGCGATGACGTGGCGCACCTCGCCGGAGGACTCCAGGATGCCCTCCACCTGCAGCAGCCGGGACTCGAGGAATGGCCGCCTCTGCCGTTCGGCGAGGTCGTGCCGGACCACCACGTTGAGCATGCCGAACTCGTCCTCCAGGGTGATGAAGGTGATGCCGCTGGCGGTCTGTGGGCGCTGCCGGCCGATCACCAGGCCGGCGACCCGTATCGGTCGTCCATGTCCCAGTTTCGCCAGTTCGCGGGAGTCGCGGCAGCGGCAGGCCTTGAGCTGTCCACGCAAGAGTTTCAGCGGATGCGGGCCGAGGGTGGTGCCGAGGAGAGCGTAATCGCTCAGCAGTTCCTCGCCGCGCGAAGGCAGCGGCAGGCTGACCGTGGTTTCTTCGATGACGGTCCCTTCGGCGAACAGTGGCAATTGCGGCTCGACGCTGGCGACGGCCCAGCGCGCCTTGTGCCGGTGTCCGGCGAGACCGCGCAGGGCGCCGGCATCGGCCAGCAACTCCAGGGCCCGGGCGTCGAGCCTGGCGCGTCGGCCGAGATCGTGCACGTCGAGGAACGGCTGGGCCTCCCGGACCTGCTCGATACGCCTGGCATCCTCCTCGCGAAAGCCTCGGATCATCCGCAGGCCAAGGCGTATGGCCGGTTGCGCCTGGCCAAACGACTCCAGGCTGCAATCCCAACCGCTGTGGCGGACATCCACCGGGCGTGTCTGCAGGGCGTGACGGCGGGCGTCCTGGAGCAACTGGTCGGGGCTGTAGAAGCCCATCGGCCAACTGTTGATCAAGGCGCAGGCGAAGGCCGCCGGCTCGTGACGTTTCAACCAACTGCTGGCGTAGGTGAGCAGGGCGAAGCTGGCGGCGTGGGATTCAGGGAAACCGTAGCTGCCGAAGCCTTTGATCTGCTCGAAGATGCGCGCTGCGAAGTCGGCCTCGTAGCCGTTGGCGAGCATGCCTCGGGTCAGCCGCTCGCGGTGGTGTTCCAGGCCGCCATGACGCTTCCAGGCGGCCATCGAGCGACGCAGTTCGTCCGCCTCGCCCGGTGTGTAGTCGGCGGCGACGATCGCCAGTTCCATGACCTGTTCCTGGAACAACGGGACGCCCAGGGTACGTTCGAAGACCTTCTCCAGTTCGGCCGATGGATAGGCCACCGGCTCTTCACCGTTTCGCCGGCGCAGGTAAGGATGCACCATGTCGCCCTGGATCGGCCCCGGCCGGACGATGGCGACCTGGATCACCAGATCGTAGAACTTCTGCGGGCGCAGGCGTGGCAGCATGGCCATCTGTGCGCGCGATTCGATCTGGAACACACCGATGGTATCGGCGCGGCTGATCATTTCGTAGGTGGCCGGGTCTTCGCTCGGGATACTGGCGATGCTCAACCGCTTGCCGCCGCGCAGCGCGTGGATCAGGTCGAAGCTGCGGCGCAGGGCGCTGAGCATGCCCAGGGCGAGGACGTCGACCTTGAGCAGGCCGACCGCGTCGAGATCGTCCTTGTCCCACTGGATCACCGTGCGCTCGGCCATGCTGGCATTCTCCACCGGGACCAGGGTGTCCAATGGCTGTTCGGAGATGACGAAGCCGCCGGGGTGCTGCGAGAGGTGGCGCGGAAAACCGATCAACTCGTCGGTCAGGGCCAGCACCCGGCGCAGGATCGGACTCTGCGGATCGAAGCCGGCCTCTTCCAGGCGTTCGGCGCTGGGGGCCTGGTCGCTCCAGCGGCCGCAGCAGTTGGCCAGGACGTCGACCTGCTCGGGCGGCAGACCCAGGGCCTTGGCTACGTCGCGCACCGCGCCGGCGCCGTGGTAGGTGCTGACCACCGCGGTCAGCGCCGCGCGCTGGCGTCCGTAGCGTGTGAAAACGTACTGGATGACCTCCTCGCGGCGCTCGTGTTCGAAATCCACGTCGATGTCCGGTGGTTCGTTGCGCTCGCGGGAAAGGAAGCGCTCGAACAGCAGGTTGGTCCGGTCCGGGTCCAACTCGGTGATGCCGAGGGCGAAGCACACTGCCGAGTTGGCCGCCGAGCCGCGGCCCTGGCAAAGGATTTTCCGGCCCCGGGCGAAGGCGACGATGTCCTGCACGGTGAGGAAATAGCTTTCATAGCCCAGTTCGGCGATCAGCTCGAGTTCTCTCTCGATCTGCTTGCGGACCTTGGCGCTCGCGCCGTTCGGCCAGCGCCTGGCGATGCCCTGTTCGGTGAGATGGCGGAGCCATGACGCCGGGTCGTGTCCGGCCGGTACCAATTCGCGTGGATACTGGTATTTCAGCTGTTCCAGATCGAACCGGCAGCGTTCGGCGATCTTCAGGGTTTCCGCCAGCAGGGCTTGCGGGTAGATACCCTGCAGGGCCTCCAGGGGGCGCAGGTGGCGTTCCCCGTTGGGGAAGAGATAGGCGCCGGCCTCGCTGACCGGCAGATGGTTGCGGATCGCTGTCATGCAGTCCTGCAGGGCTCGCCTGCCGCGGGCGTGCATGTGGACGTCGCCGCAGGCCACGGGCGGTAGCCGGAGATGCGAGGCGAGCGCGAGCAGTTTGTCCAGGCGGGCATCGTCATCGGCGCCGCGATGCAACTCGACGCCCAGCCAAAGGCGCTGGGGGAAGCGTTCGCGGAGCCAGGCAGCCTGCTCGTCCCCATGGTCGTTCGGCAACCAGATCGCCAACAGGCCGGCGAGCGGCTGTTGCAGATCTTCGCGCAGCAGCCGGTAGTGGCCCTTGTCGGCTTGTCGCCGGCCGCGGGTGATGAGGCGACAGAGGTTCTGGTAGCCCTCCAGGTCCTCCGCCAGGAGGACCAGCTTGGGCCCCTGTTCGAGGCGGATTTCGCTGCCGACGATCAGTTGTACCTGATGCTCCCGCGCCGCCTGCCAGGCCCGCACGATACCGGCCAGGCTGCATTCGTCGGTGATCGCCAGGGCCCGATAGCCCAGGCGTGCTGCACGGGCGAAGAGTTCCGCGGCGCTGGAGGCGCCGCGCTGGAAACTGAAGTTGGACAGGCAATGCAGTTCGGCGTAGGCGCTCATGCGAACCAGCCATGCAGCCACAGCGGCCCTTCGCTGCCGACCTCGCGATAGACCCAGGCACGTTGTCCGCTGCGGGTTTCCACCAGGTAATAGTCGCGGCGGATGTCTTCGCCATCCCACCAGCCCGACTCGATCCGCTCCGGGCCGGCCAGCACGGTGGGCAAGGCCTCGCCGAGGGGGCGTGGCTCCGCCAGCAGCCAGCCGGGTCGGAGGCCGCAGGCTGCCGGCGATTGCGCCCTGTCGCAGCTGTGCGGCCGCCAGCTTCGCTCCGGACGGTGTTCGGCGACGGCGCTCAGGCCCTGTACCGCCTCGTCGCCCAGCCGCGCGCGCAGGCGTTCCCGCAACTGTTCCCAGCCGAGATACTGCTGTGGGCGCTCGTCGAACAGTTCGCGGTGCTGCGGCGTGAAAGGAGGCAGCTCGCGGGCCTCCAGGCGCACGGCATGCACGGGGGCAGGCAGTTGCAGCTGTTCGAGACGGCCGCGGGTCAGTTCGAAGAGCATGGCCGCCTCGCGTTCGGCGCTGAGCAGGCCGACCGTGACCTGGCTGTCGGCGCGCCCGTGATGCTCCAGGTGCAGGGTGAAGCGCTGCACGCCGCTGTCGCGTCCGGCGAGAAAGGCGGCGAGATCGGCGCTCAGCCGTCGCAGGGGGAAGAGCAGGGCCTGGTGCGATTCCACGTCGAAATTGAGTTCGATGCGCAGGTCGAAGGTGTCCGGCGGCCGGTAGTGCTCCAGCGCCAGTGGGCTGCGGCCGCAGAGGCGGTCGATGTGCAACAGCAGTTCGGCCGGGAAGCGACGGGCCAGGGCGGCGCGCGGCAACTCGAGGACCTGGCGCAGATAGCGCAGTCCCATGCGTCCGAGGGCGACAGCCAGCTCCCGCGAGAGTCCCAGGCGGTCCAGCGGAAGGGCGGACAACTGGCGTTGCAGCGCTGTCTCGTCCTCGATGGCCAGGCCGTCGTGGCTGTTCGCCAGGACCCTCGCCGCCACCGGGTTCGGCGCCAGGCACAGGCGATGGCGGAAGCCCAGCGCCGTGAGTTCCTTGCGCAAGCGGGCCTCGAAGCGTGGCCAGGGGCCGAACAGGGCAAGGCTGGACTGCACCTCCAGCAGCAGCGCACGCGGATAGTGCAGGCTGACCTGCGAGCTGAAACCGTAGGCCCAGGCGGCGAGGAAGGCCTGCCAGCGCTCCACGGCGGCGAGGTCGTATTCCGCCGTGGCGAAGTCCCGGCTCAGGGCCTGGGCGGCGATCAGCGATTGACCGGGCTTCAGGCCGAGCGCGCGTGCCGCTGGGTTGACCGCCTGCAACTGCCGGCGCTGCGCTGGGCCGCCGAGCAGCGCCAGCGGTGCGTCGGGATTGCTCCGTTGACGCAGCGCGCTGTCCATGGCCAGTTGCGGCAGGAGAATGCAAGCCCAGAGCATGGCCGCCTCATTGCCAGGCGCTGGCCGGCAGGGCGGTCGCCGGCGCGAGGCCGCCCCGGCACTTGAGGATGCGCAGGCGTGGGGGGCGGGTTTCGATGCACAGGCGTAGCGCTGCCGGCGAAGGGTTGACCGCTTCGCGCAGGGGGCGATAGGCGAAACCCAGGGCCTGACCGCTTTCGGCGGCGACCTGGAGGCGGCGCAGGGCGCGGTCGTCGGCCTGCTGCGGCCAGCACAGCACTGCGGCGCAACTGCCCGAGCGCAGGCACTGTTCGGCAGCCCACAAGGCGTCGCGTCCGCTGGCCTGCAACAGGACCAGGTGGCGCAGGTCGACCGCGGCGGCCAGCCAGGCCTGCGGATAAGGTACATAGGGGGCGCCGACCAGGACGACACGACGTTGCGCCTGGGTCAGGCGAGCGAGGGTCGGCATCAGTAGTTGCAGTTCGCCGACACCGTCGCGGGCATGGAGGATTTCGCTCAGGGCATGCTCCGGCCAACCGCCGCCGGGCAGCAGTGCGTCCAGGCGCGCATGCCCGGTGGGCAGGGAAGCGCCGGCCGGTACGGCGGACTGGCCTTTCCAGATCCTACGTGCGTCGAGCAGCGCACTCAGCGCTATGCCATTGCCTCGTCCGGCGACGGCTGCGGGTGGGGAGATGTCGGCTACGGATGAAAGGGAGGCCAAGGAAATAACTCGAATGCTGTATGTAAATACAGTATTTGCTGTAGTCCTTTTCTGGTCAATGGCAGTCGGTCGGCATCCTTTCATGTGACACTGAGATTCAATAACGAATATAATTGAGAATCGTTATTGATCCTGGGCGCGCTATGTCGGCCCAGTGCGTTCCGTCCCTCGAAAGGAATTCCCCTATGGATACCCTGGCCCCTGAATCCACTCGGCAAAACCTGCGTTCGCAACGCCTCAACCTGCTGACCAACGAGCCGCACCAGCGCCTGGAGAGCCTGGTGAAAAGCAAGGAACCCTTCGCCAGCCGGGACAATTTCGCCCGCTTCGTCGCCGCCCAGTACCTCTTCCAGCATGACCTGGAGCCGCTTTATCGCAACGAAGCGCTGGCCCGCCTGTTCCCCGGCCTGGCTTCCCGCGCCCGCGACGACGCCGCTCGTGCAGACCTGGCGGACCTCGGCCATCCGGTACCGGAGGGCGACCAGAGCGTGCGCGAGGCCGACCTGAGCCTGGCCGAGGCACTGGGCTGGCTGTTCGTTTCCGAAGGTTCGAAGCTGGGCGCTGCGTTCCTGTTCAAGAAGGCCGCCGCGCTCGAACTCGACGAGAACTTCGGCGCCCGCCATCTGGCCGAACCGGAAGGCGGCCGCGCGCAAGGCTGGAAGAGCTTCGTGGCGATCCTCGACGGCATCGAGCTGAACGAGGAAGAAGAGCGCCTGGCCGCCAAGGGCGCCAGCGATGCCTTCAATCGTTTCGGCGACCTGCTGGAGCGTACCTTCGCCTGAGGGGCGTTCCTTGTCGGCAGCCAACCTCGCCGACGACGATTGCCCCGGCCTGGTTGCCGGGGTTTTCTGTCTTGCGCCGCCGGCCAGGAGCGCGGACCTGCGGAGACCCTTAGCGAGGCGGCCGCTGCGCTTCCACTGAGTTGCCGAACGAGGTGCCCAGGCGAATGCGCGTCGCCGATTGGTTGTACAGGCCGAGCTGGTTTGGCGGACGCCGGACGATGGCGGCGGAATCCAGCTCCTGTTCGCGGCGGGTCCTGGCCGCGCTGTCAGGATCGGTCATCTGCTGGCTCAGGCATTCATAGGACAAAGCCTGGTAGCCGTTGACCTCGGTGTTGATGCAGTTCGCCGGCGGCGTCGGCTCGTCGGCCAGGGTGGCGTTCATGGCCAGGCCCAGGATCAGGGCCGGCAGAACCTGCGATGAACGGTGCATGGCGATTCTCCCGCGCTGGGATGGTGGTTTCCCGCTTATACGGCAATCGGTGAAAACATGTCACCGCAGGTACCGTCACACCACAGTCACACAGTGCCATCAGGATGTCCCTCCTGGGTGATGGCCATCTGGCCTGAACCGGGTAGTTCGGACTGGAATCCGTTGATGTCGATCCTCGGGGTGGCAAGGTCGTGCGCAGTGTCGTTGCTCGGTCTCGGCATGCTGCTGCCGGCGTCCGGCGCCGTGCCGGGCGATGGCGGCAGGCCGCCGTTGCGCCTGGCGGTGCACGCGTTCGATATTCCTCCGCAGAGCCTGGCATCGGCGCTGGTGACCTACAGCGGGGTGACGGGAATGGCGGTTCTGGTGGATGGCGAGCTGGCCCGTGGACGGCGCTCGGCCCGCTTGCAGGGGCGCTTCACCGCCAGCGACGCCCTGACCCGACTGCTCGGCGGAACCGGCCTGATGGCGCGCTACACCAGCCAGGAAGCGTTCACCCTGCTGCCGGCGCAGGCCGTCAGGAACGCTGCGCCGCTGCCGGCAGAGATGCCGAAGGTCGAGCAGCCGCTGGATCGCCGCTACGCGGGAGCGGTCCAGGCGGCGCTGGAAGAACAGTTGTGCCGCTCGCCGCGCACTCGTCCGGGTACCTATCGCGCGGTGCTGCAACTCTGGATCGGTCGCTTCGGCGAGGTTCGCCACAGTCGCCTGCTCGGTTCGACCGGCGACCCGCAGCGGGACAGCGCCCTGGTGGAAAGCCTGCGCGGCGTGCGGGTGATGCAGGCGACGCCCGCTACGCTGGCCCAGCCGCTGACCATCCTGTTGCTGCCGAAGACGACGGGCAAGGCCATGGAATGCAAGCTGACGGAGGGAGTGGGAGGGTCATGAGCGATTCGCGGCAAAGCGCGATGGTGAAGCTGTTCCTCGCCTCCTACGACGACTTCAAGGCGCGCTTGAAACGGCGCCTGGGCTCCGAGGACCTGGCGTGCGACGTGCTGCACGAAACCTACCTGAGAGTCGACCGGCTGGATGATGCCCTGGAGGTCAAGAAGCCCCAGGCCTACCTGTTCCGTATTGCCCTGAACATTGCCGCCGACCGCCGCGAGGGCGACGCCCGCCTGCTCACCGGGGAGGAGGTGGCGGAGCTGTTGCAGGTGGCCGACGAAGGCCTCGACCCGGAGCGCATCGTCGGCGGTCACGCCGAGATCCGTCGCCTGCTGGAGGCGCTCTGCGAACTGCCGGCGCGGCGTCGGCAGATTCTCATCGCCTCGCGCCTGGAAGAGACGCCGCATGCGGAAATCTCCCGTCGCTTCGGCATTTCCACCCGCACCGTGGAGAAGGAACTCAAGGCCGCCCTGTGGTTCTGCGCGGAGCGCCTGGAAAGAAAAGTCATCCAGAGGTTCGGTCCCGGGGCCGGAAAACCGTCATAAGCATAAGCAGGTGGAAAACCGCCGCCATATCCATCCCATGAGCCATTCCGGTGTCCGTACAGCACAGTCATGACAGCCTCAGACTCCGCCGCCGATGAAACCGGCGACCTTCGCCACGAAGCGCACGCCTGGGTGATCAGCCTGACCTCCGGACGCGTCACCCAGGGCGACGCGCGGGCCTTCCGCCAGTGGTGTGCGCGCAGCCCGCAACACCTGCGAGCGTTCGTCGAGGCGCGCGATCTCTGGCAGGCACTCGGCAGTGCCGCCGCTCTGCCGCTGGAGCCGCCGGCCGTGGCGCAGATCGCGCCGAGGCGTTTCGGTCGTCGCTGGTTCGTCGGCGGTGCGCTGGCCGCCTCGGTGGCGTTGTTCGTCTTGCGCCCGTCGCTGCTCGACCATGGCCTGGGCGGCGCCGACTATGTCACGGCGGTCGGCGAGCAACGCCAGGTGCAGGTGAGCGGCGAGACGCGGATCGAGATGAACACCCGCACCCGCCTGAACGTGCGGCGCAATCAAGAGCAGCAGGAAACCATCGAACTGCTCGGCGGCGAGGCCGAGATCATCGCCAGCCACCCGCCGCAGAGCAGCCTGCGGGTGATGGCCGGGAGCGCCTGGCTGAGCGCCAGCCGGGCCCGCTTCAACGTGCGCAGCAGCGGTGACGTCTGCGTGGTGACCTGCCTGGAGGGCAGCGTGCGGCTCGAACACCTCGGCCAGCGCCTGGACCTCCAGGCCGGCCAGCAGCTGACCTTCGACGAGCGACGCAACGGTCCGCCGGTGCCTTTCGACGTTGCCGAGGTGATGGCCTGGCGCGAGCGCATGCTGGTGTTCAACGACGTACCGTTGGCCACGGTGATCGACGAAATCAACCGCTACCGTCCCGGCATGCTCCTGCTGCTGGACAAGGCCCTTGGCCGACGCCGGGTCCAGGCCCGTTTCAGCCTCGATCAACTGGCCGACGTGGCGACCCTGATCCGCGATGCCTATGGCATCGAGGTCACCCGCCTGCCGGGCGGGGTGGTGCTGCTCGGCTGAGCCACCGCTTCATTGCAGGGCCACCACCCGTCGATAGCGCTCCACGCCGTTGCGGGTGACCCGTGCCAGGCTGATCTCCAGTCCGCTGGCGCGGACTTTGCTGCGTGCCGGCAGGCGCGTCCAGCCCTTTCCCGGCACCCAGGCACGGATCTCGAACCGACTCACGTCGTCCAGCACAGCCACCCGCTCCGCCAGCGGCGGCAACGGCAGGCGGTCGCCGCTGGGCGAGGCGGCGCGATAGAGGACCTTGCCCTGTCGCCACCAGCGCACGCGCTGCAGCGGCGCGCCTGGCTCGGTACTGGCGCGGACGATGTCCAGGCGCAATGGGATCTCGCTCAGGCGCTTCAGTGCGAGTCCGGGCGGCAGGCTGTCGCTGGCCCGGATCGGCTCGTCGCCGCTGGGCAGGCCGGTCTCCTCCCGGATGGCGCTGTGCAGGGCGATGTCGCGCTCCAGTTGGTTCAGCGCGCGCAGTAGCGCGGCGCCCTGCTCGGTGCTGTCCTCCAGGTGCGCGCTGGCCCGGGCGATGCTGTCCAGGCCGCGCCAGGCCATCAGGCTGACGATGGCCATGAGCATGATCGCGACCATCACCTCGATCAGGGTGAAGCCGGCTTGCCGGCGCCGCGTCGTCGCGCGTTCAGCGTACCCGGACATGGCCGTTCGCCTCGCGCAGCACGGTGACGCTGTGTTGGCCGTCGGAGAGCGTTATCCGCAACGGCGCGCCGATCCATTCGGCGTCCAGCAACACCGGTCGCGGCGGGCGCACGCTGACCCGCAGAGGCGCGGCCTGCCAGTCGCGCGCGCGCAATTCGGTGTCGGCGGCGAAGGCGTCGGTCTTGCCGCGATAGGCCTGCGGGCTGAAGCGATAGCCCTTGGCGCTGGGCTGCCAGAGGATCGGCGTACCGCGTACCCGCGCTTCGCCCTGGGCTATTTCCAGCAACCGCGCCAGGCGCGCGGCATCCTGGCGCAGCAGGCCCGTCGGGTCGGGGCGGGCGCTCAGGCTGATGGCCGCCGTGGCGATGCCGACGATTACCAGCACCACCATCAGTTCGATCAGGGTGAAACCGCCTTGCCGGGGTCGCCTCACCGGATGCCGCTCCGCGAAGAGAGAGGTTTCCAGAGTGCCCGACGAAGATGATCGGCTTGTGAAACATAACGGAGAGAATTCCGCGCTAGGCTGGTGCCGGGGCGCCGTTCGTGGCGCCCGTCGCCCATACGCCAGGAGAGCCCCGCCATGCCGGCCATGCCCCGTATCGATCCGCCCCGCCTGGTCCAGTTTGCCGCCGTGCTGGCGATCCTCGCCGGCCTGCTGTTCTGGGGCTATCTGTTGCTGGCGCCGATTCCCGGCGTGGTCCAGGCCGAGGTCGCCGACGTTCCGCCGCCCAGCGGCGAGGACGCCGCTCAACGCTGGTTCGCGGCGCCTTCCGGTGAGGTCGAGGTGCAACTGGCGGGATTGATCAGCGGTGGTCCCGCGGCGATCGCCATCCTCTCGGTGAACGGCGCGCCGGCCCAGGCCTATCGCGAGGGCGAGGTCCTGGCACGTGCGGCGAAGGTGCGGCGGATCGAGGCCGACGCGGTGCTCATCGAGCAGAACGGCGAGGTTCGCCGGGTGGCCATGCAGCGGCTCGCCGAACCGCCGCCGCTGGCTACCCTCAAGCGCGGTTGAGATCACCGGGAGCGGCTCAGCAGGGTGTTCAGGCGCGCCAGCGGCACCGCCTGTTCGCGCTGCGTGCGCACACGGATTTCCACCCACAGTAGCGCGGGGTCGTCGGTGGCCTCGACGCGTTGTTCGCAGTACAACCGCAGGCGGCCCTGGGAGCATTCGAAATCGCTGTTTCCCGGAGCCGCGCCGACGCCCAGGCGTAGCTCGGCGAGCCGGCTCTCCGCTGCCAGCAGGGCCAGCGACTTGTCGCGCAACAGACCGTTGCCGTCGGTCATCAGGCCCACCGCGCGGATCGCTGCGGCCAGGGCGATGGCGACGATGGCCAGCGCGACCAGCACTTCGATCAGGGTGAAACCGCGGGAAGACAGGCGCGTGGACATCGTGGAAAGGTCGGCGAAAGGGGACTTCCAGGCTAGCCGGGAAATCTGACCGATCCCTGACAAAAGCTCGGGAGGGCGCCCCCGCGAGCCATCCCCGGCGCCTGCCGGAAAGCCCGGCTCCAGGGCCTTGCGGGCGCCTCCGGAAGAGCGGCGCACCCGAGGATTTTCAATATCGTTGACATATCTTCCTGAAACAATCCGCGGCGAATCGAACCATGCCGAGGAGTGTCGAGATGGATGTCGTGCAGTTCAGCTCCAGCCCGAAAGGACATCGGGGACAGCGGGGCTTCACCCTGATCGAGATCATGGTGGTGGTGGTGATCCTCGGCATCCTCGCCGCGATGGTGGTACCCAAGGTGCTCGACCGTCCCGACCAGGCCCGTGCCACCGCGGCGCGCCAGGACATCTCCGGGCTGATGCAGGCGCTCAAGCTCTACCGCCTCGACCAGGGCCGCTATCCGAGCCAGGCGCAGGGCTTGAAGGTGCTCGCGGAGCGTCCTGCCGATGCCTCGGCGAGCAACTGGCGCTCGTACCTGGAGCGCCTGCCCAACGACCCCTGGGGCAAGCCCTACCAGTACCTGAATCCCGGCGTGAACGGCGAGATCGACGTGTTCTCCCTCGGCGCCGACGGGCAGCCGGGCGGCGAGGGCATCAACGCCGACATCGGCTCCTGGCAGCTCTGAGCGCGCCATGAACGGTCATCGCCAGCGCGGCATGGCGATCATCAGCGCGCTGCTGATCGTCACCGTGGCTGCGGTCATAGCCGCCGGCCTGATCGCCCGCCAGAGCGCATTCATCCGCGCCCTGGAAAGCGAGCAGCTACGCATCCAGGCCGGCTGGATGCTGCGCGGCGGCCTGGAATGGAGCCGCCAGTTGCTGCTCGAGGACAGCCGCCGCGACCCGCTGACCCGCCTCGACCAGCGCTGGGCGCAACCGATGCGTGGCTTGCGTCTGAGCAGCGCCGAATTGCCGTTCAACGGCCAACTGGAAGACGAGCAGGGCAAGTTCAACCTGCGCAACCTGTTGGTCGACCAGCGCCCCGATCTCCAGGAGCGAGCGAACTTCGAACGCCTCGCCGGTCTGCTCGGCGTGCGCCCGAAGGAGACGCGGCTGATCGTCGAGCGGGTCCTCGCCTCCTATGCACGGCTGCCCGCCGAAGCGCCGCCGGCCGAGACGCAACCCGCAGGCTTCGACAGCGGCCGCGAGACTTCGCCGGGCGCCGTGTTGCGTGCGCTTCCGGCGCGCATGCCGGCGCTCAGGCGTCTCGACGACCTGGCCCGGCTGGGCATTCCGCCGGCGACCCTGGAACGCCTGCGGCCCTACGTCACCATCCTGCCCGAAACCACCTGGATCAACGGCAACACCGCGCGCGCCGAAGTGCTCGCCGCCTGTGTCCCCGGCCTCGGGCTGGACCAGGCGCGGCGGGTGCTCGGCGAGCGCGACCGGGGCCGCTGGTTCCTCAATCGCGGCGACTTCGTCAACCGCCTGAACATGCCGCAATTGCAGGCGCAGTCGGTGAAGGTCGGGATCACCAGCGACTGGTTCCTGCTCACCGCCTATGCTCGGCGCGACCGGCAAGAGGTGCGCCTGCAAGCCCTGGTGCAGCGCAAGGCCGGTGAAAGCACGGCGGTCAACTGGATGAGGGTGGGCTCATGAAGGCCGCCTGGCGTTGCCTGCTGCCGCCGCTGAGCGAGTTCGCCGAGGCGGCGCCGCTGCATTGTTTGCGCCTGGATGCGCGCGGCGCGGTGCAGGAACGAATCGAGGTCTCGCTCGCGGAACTGGCGCGGCGGCGCCAGGGGTTGCCGGTGGCGCTGTTCCTGCATCCGCGCGATTGCCGCCTGGTCAGTCTCGAACTGCCGGCGCTGCCTGCGGCGAAGCTTGCCGCCGCGGTGAACTGCGCGGCCGAGGCGCTGGTCCTCGGCGATCCGGCGCAGCTACGCCTGGCCCACGGCCCGCGCGGCGCCGACGGGCGCCTGACCTTGGAGTGGCTGGAGGCGTCGGCGCTGGCCTCGCTGGAGCAGGCCGTACAGCGGCTGCGGCTCGACGTGCGGGAGGTGCAGGCCGCGCCGTTCCTCCTGCCGTTGCGCGATGACGCTTGGGTGGCCGGCGAGTGGGACGGCCATCTGCTGTTGCGCCGCTCGCTGAGCGACGCTGTGGTCCATCCCTTGCCGGAGCAGGGCCTCGCTGAGGTCCCGCAGGAGTTGCGGCTGTTCTGGCTGGGCGAGCGACCGGCGTGGCGCTCCGCAGCCCTGGAGCGGGCCGAGGCGCTGGACGAAGCGCTGCGCTGGAGCGGGCCCGCCAGTCCGTGGGGATTGGCGCTGAAAGCGCCGGCGACGAGCGCCGGCAACGGCACCTGGAAGATGCCCCTGTTCTGCGCTGCCCTGGCCTTGCTGGTGTGGGTCGCCGGTCTGAACCTGTACGCCGGGCAACTGGCCGAGCAGGGCCAGTCCTTGCAACGGCAGAGCAGTCAACGCGTGCAGCAGGCCTTCCCGGAACTGCCGGTGGTGCTCGATCCGCTGCGCCAGGCTCGCGAGCGACGCGACGCCTATCTGGCCGGCAAGGCCGATGGCGATGCCGCACCGGGACTGGCCGCGCTGCTGCATGGCGCCGGCGAGGCGATGCCGTTCCTCGCCGGGCGCCTGCAACGACTGGACTACCACGCCGGCGAACTGGACCTGGAGCTGCTGCCGGGACCGCCAGGCGGCGATGCCGCTGCCTGGCAGGGCGAGTTGGGCAAGCACGGGTTGCAGGCCGATGCCTCCGACAAGGGCTGGCAGGTGCGCGCCATGGAAGCGCCGCCAGCGCCGGCCGCTGGCGCGGCAGACAGTGGCACTGCCGAGGCGGCTGCCGATGAAGATGAATAAGCGCCTGGCGGGCCTGCTGAATACCCCGGCGCAGCGCTGGAGTCCCCTGCTGCTGCGGTTGCAGGCCTACTGGCGGCAACTGGCGCCGCGCGAGCGCAAGATTCTCGCCGGCGGTGGCCTGGCGCTATGCCTGGCGCTGACCTGGCAAGTGTTCATCGATCCGCCGCTGGCGCGGATCGAGCATTGGCAAGCCGAGCTGCCGCGCCTGCGTGCGCAGGCCGCGGCGGTGGACGGCGTGTTGCGTGAGGTCGAGGCGTTGCGCGGTCCGACCCTGAGCGGTACGGCGGACGCCGAGGCGATCCGTCGCAGCCTGCGCGATCAGGGACTCGACGGTTTCCAACTGGACGCTCCGCAACCGGGCCAATGGCAACTGGACTTCGCCAGCGTGTCCGGCGAGGCCTTGCTGCGCTGGCTGGCGCGCAGCCCGGCAGCGTTGCGCCTGAGCGTCAGCGAGGCGCAGGTGACGCGTCTCGATGCTCCTTCCGAGGAGCGCTCCGGCTCTTCGAACGAGCCGTCCGGCGGGCTGGTGTCCGCCTCGATCCATTTGCAGTCGACTTCCGCTCCCAAGGATTCCCCATGAGGCAATCAGCTTTCCACCATGCCCGGCGTCGTTGGCCTGTACTGGGCGTGGCGCTGGGCGCGCTGCTGGTCGCGGCGTGTAGCGAGACGCCGAAGGTCCCCGGCGTGCCCCCGGCCGACGAGGAAGTCGGCCGGCCGCTGAGCAGTGTCCGCTCCGGTGCGCCGTTGCGCAGCGCCGACGTCCGCGAGCGGCCCCAGGCCGAGCAGGCCCGCCGCGCGCTGAGTGCCGGACGCGGCGTGGCGCGCTCCGGTGGCGTGGCTCCGGTCTCAGCGACAGCGGCCGAACTCGGCGAGCAGCCGGTCAGCCTGAATTTCGTCGATACCGAGGTGGAAGCGGTGGTGCGCGCGCTGTCGCGCGCCACCGGCCGGCAGTTCCTGGTCGACCCGCGGGTGAAGGGCAAGCTGACCCTGGTTTCCGAAGGCCAGGTGCCGGCGCGCACCGCCTACCGCATGCTCACCAGCGCCCTGCGCATGCAGGGCTTCAGCGTGGTCGACGTCGACGGGGTCAGCCAGGTGGTGCCGGAGGCCGACGCCAAGCTGCTCGGCGGGCCGGTCTACGGCGCCGACCGGCCGGCGGCCAACGGCATGGTCACGCGGACCTTCCGCCTGCGCTACGAGAACGCGGTGAACCTGATCCCGGTGCTGCGCCCGATCGTCGCGCAGAACAACCCGATCAATGCCTATCCGGGGAACAACACCGTGGTGGTCACCGACTACGCGGAAAACCTCGACCGGGTCGCCGGGATCATCGCCAGCATCGACATCCCCAGCGCCAGCGACACCGACGTGGTGCCGATCCAGAACGGCATCGCGGTGGACATCGCCAGCACCGTCTCCGAACTGCTCGACAGCCAGGGCAGCGGCGGCGCCGAGCAGGGCCAGAAGACCGTGGTGCTCGCCGACCCACGCTCCAACAGCATCGTGATCCGCTCGCCGAGCCCAGAGCGCACGCAATTGGCGCGCGACCTGATCGGCAAGCTGGACAGCGTGCAAAGCAATCCCGGCAACCTCCATGTGGTCTACTTGCGCAACGCCCAGGCGACCCGCCTGGCCCAGGCCCTGCGCGGGCTGATCACCGGCGACAGCGGCGGCGAGGGCAACGAGGGCGACCAGCAGCGCGCGCGCCTGAGCGGCGGCGGCATGCTCGGTGGCGGCAACAGCGGTACTGGTAGCCAGGGCCTGGGGAGCAGCGGCAATACCACGGGCAGCGGTTCCAGCGGGTTGGGCGGCAGCAACCGCAGCGGCGGCGCCTATGGTGCGATGGGCAGCGGCCAGGGCGGCGCCGGACCCGGTGCGATGGGCGAGGAGAACTCGGCGTTCTCCGCCGGCGGGGTCACCGTACAGGCCGACGCCACCACCAACACCCTGCTGATTTCCGCACCCGAGCCGTTGTACCGCAACCTCCGCGAAGTCATCGACCTGCTCGACCAGCGCCGCGCCCAGGTGGTGATCGAAAGCCTGATCGTCGAGGTCAGCGAAGACGACTCCAGCGAGTTCGGCATCCAGTGGCAGGCCGGCAACCTCGGCGGCAACGGCGTGTTCGGCGGGGTCAACTTCGGCCAGTCGGCGCTGAACACGGCCGGCAAGAACACCATCGACGTGTTGCCCAAGGGGCTCAACATCGGCCTGGTGGATGGCACCGTGGACATCCCCGGGATCGGCAAGATCCTCGACCTCAAGGTGCTCGCCCGGGCGCTGAAGAGCCGCGGCGGCACCAACGTCCTGTCGACCCCGAACCTGCTGACCCTGGACAATGAGTCGGCGAGCATCATGGTCGGCCAGACCATACCCTTCGTCAGCGGCCAGTACGTCACCGACGGCGGCGGTACCAGCAACAACCCGTTCCAGACCATCCAGCGCGAGGACGTCGGCCTGAAGCTGAATATCCGTCCGCAGATCTCCGAGGGAGGAACGGTCAAGCTCGACGTCTACCAGGAGGTCAGCAGCGTCGACGAGCGCGCCAGCACCGCCGCCGGGGTGGTCACCAACAAGCGCGCGATCGATACCAGCATCCTCCTCGACGACGGCCAGATCATGGTCCTCGGCGGCCTGTTGCAAGACAACGTGCAGGACAACACCGACGGTGTTCCCGGACTCTCCAGCCTCCCCGGCGTCGGTTCGCTGTTCCGCTACCAGAAGCGCTCGCGGACCAAGACCAACCTGATGGTCTTCCTGCGTCCCTACATCGTCCGCGACGCCGCCGCCGGCCGCAGCATCACCCTCAACCGCTACGACTTCATCCGCCGCGCCCAGCAGCGCGTGCAGCCGCGCCACGACTGGAGCGTCGGCGACATGCAGGCTCCGGTGCTGCCGCCGGCGCAGCAGGGCATCCCGCAGGCCGCCTACGACTTGCGCCCGAGCCCGCGGCCGCTGCGCGCGGTACCGTTGGGCGAGGCGGCGCCGCTATGAGCCTGCTGCCCTACGCCTGGGCCAAGGCGCAGCGCGCCTTGCTGCGGCCGGGCGAGCATGGCGCGACCCTGCTGGTCAGCCCGCGGACGCCCGGCTGGGCGATCAGCGAGGTGCGCCAGCGGCATGCGCCGGCCAGCCTGGAGAGCGTCCGCGACGACGAGCTCGACACCCTGCTGGCCAGCGCCTACTCCGATACCGGCAGCGCCGCGGCGGTGGTCGGCGCGGCGGAGAGCGAGGTCGACCTCGACCGCCTGATGGACGATATCCCCGAGGTTACCGACCTGCTCGACACCCAGGATGGCGCGCCAGTGATCCGCATGATCAACGCGCTGCTGACCCAGGCCGCGCGCGATGAGGCCAGCGACATCCACATCGAGCCCTTCGAGACCCATTCGGTGGTGCGCTACCGCGTCGACGGCGCCCTGCGCGACGTGGTCGCGCCGCGCAAGGCGCTGCACGCGGCGCTGGTGTCGCGGATCAAGATCATGGCGCAGCTGGATATCGCCGAGAAACGCCTGCCCCAGGACGGCCGCATCGCCTTGCGGGTAGCCGGGCGGCCGATCGACATTCGCGTCTCCACCGTGCCCACCGGCCACGGCGAACGGGTGGTGATGCGCCTGCTCGACAAGCAGGCCGGACGCCTGAGGCTGGAGACTCTGGGCATGGCCCCGGGCGTGCTGGCGCCGCTGGACAACCTGATCCGCCAGCCGCACGGCATCGTGCTGGTCACCGGGCCCACCGGCAGCGGCAAGACCACCACCCTCTACGCCGCCCTGGCGCGGCTCGACGCCAGCACCAGCAACATCCTCACCGTCGAGGACCCGGTGGAGTACGACCTGCCGGGGATCAGCCAGATCCAGGTCAACGCGCGCATCGACATGACCTTCGCCGTAGCCCTGCGGGCGATCCTCCGGCAGGACCCGGACATCATCATGATCGGCGAGATCCGCGACCTGGAAACCGCGCAGATCGCCGTGCAGGCCTCGCTCACCGGGCACCTGGTGCTGGCCACGCTGCACACCAACGACGCGGTGTCGGCGGTGACCCGGCTGGTGGACATGGGTGTCGAGCCGTTCCTGCTCGCCTCGTCGATGCTTGGCGTACTCGCCCAGCGCCTGGTGCGGCGCCTGTGCACGCATTGCCGGGTCGAAGAGGACGGCGGCTGGCGCGCGGTTGGCTGCCCTGCCTGCAACCAGACCGGTTACAGCGGGCGCACCGGCATCCACGAGCTGTTCGTGATCGACGACGAGATCCGCCGCCTGGTCCACCAGGGCCGCGCCGAGCAGGATCTCCGCGAAGCCGCCCGCGCCGCCGGCATGCGCAGCATGCGCGAGGACGGCGAGCGCTGGATCGCCAGCGGCTCCACCACCCTGGAGGAAATCCTCCGCGTGACCCGGGACGCCTGATGCAGACCTTCCGCTACGAAGCCGCCGACGCCCAGGGCCGGATCGAGACCGGCACCCTGGAGGCGGACAGCCAGCGTGGCGCCCTCGGCCAACTGCGCGCCCGCGGCCTGACTCCGCTGGAGGTCCGCGAGCAGGCCGGCGGCGGGGCCGGGCAAGGGGCGGGCGCGCTGTTCGCCCCGCGCCTGTCCGACGGCGACCTGGCCTGGGCCACCCGCCAGCTGGCCAGCCTGCTGGCCGCCAGCCTGCCGCTGGAGGCGGCGCTGAGCGCCACCCTCGACCAGGCCGAGCGCAAGCACATCGCCCAGACCCTGAGCGCCGTGCGCAGCGACGTGCGCGGCGGCATGCGCCTGGCCGACGCCCTTGCCGCACGGCCGCGGGACTTCCCGGAAATCTACCGGGCGCTGGTGGCGGCGGGCGAGGAGTCCGGCGACCTGGCCCAGGTGATGGAGCGCCTGGCCGACTACATCGAGGAACGCAACGCCCTGCGCGGCAAGATCCTCACCGCGTTCATCTACCCGGCGGTGGTCGGCGTGGTCTCCATCGGCATCGTCATCTTCCTCCTCGGCTACGTGGTGCCGCAGGTGGTCAGCGCCTTCTCCCAGGCGCGCCAGGACCTGCCGGCGCTGACCCGGGCGATGCTCCAGGCCAGCGACTTCGTGCGCGCCTGGGGGTGGCTCTGCGCCGGCGCCATCGGTGGCGCTTACTGGGGCTGGCGCTTGTACCTGCGCGACCCGCAGGCGCGGCTCGGCTGGCACCGGCGAGTGCTGCGCCTGCCTCTGCTCGGACGCTTCGTGCTCGGGGTGAATACCGCGCGCTTCGCCTCCACCCTGGCGATCCTCGGCAGCGCCGGCGTACCGCTGCTGCGCGCGCTCGATGCGGCGCGCCAGACGCTGGCCAACGACTGCCTCGCGCAGGCGGTGGAGGAGGCCACCGCGCAGGTTCGCGAAGGTGTCTCGCTGGCCTCGGCGCTGCGCACGCGGCAGGTGTTCCCGCCGATCCTCACCCACCTGATCGCCAGCGGCGAGAAGACCGGTGCGCTGCCGCCGATGCTCGACCGCGCGGCGCAGACCTTGTCGCGCGACATCGAGCGTCGCGCCATGGGCATGACCGCGTTGCTCGAGCCGCTGATGATCGTGGTCATGGGCGGGGTGGTGCTGACCATCGTGATGGCGGTGCTGATGCCGATCATCGAGATGAACCAACTGGTCCAGTAGTCCGTACCTGAACAAGCCCTTCCCGTGCTGGGCGGTTAACCGCTCGCGGCTATCCGCCGTGGGGATGGGGCGTCTCAGCAGTCTTCCGAAGAGAGGTATCGGCGGATAACGCCGCTGGCGTAATCCGCCCTACGGGAGGGGCCTGTGCAAGCAGGCCTTCCTCTCGCTGTCATCAACCCGTGTGGCCTCTCGCCAGGGCTCGGGTGCATGTTTCAGCGAGGTTGCCCCGAGGGGCGCGCCATGGCCGTCGCGGGCCGGCCGCCGGGAGGCGCTCGCGGAACCTCGCAGGTCCCGCGAAAAGGCCCGGCGCAGAGCCTGCGAACACCCGAGGAAAGGCTGCGAAAACAATTCGATGCTCCCGAGATTTTTTCCCCGATCTGTCACCGGAACTTGCGAGTTTTATCCCCAGCGGCCCCTTCGACCGGCTAGGGATGCAAAGCCCGGCAAGCACGGCGCCGCCTCATGCAAGACGACTTCCTCAACGTACCAACACCACGATGAAAGGAGATTCTTCATGTTCAAGCGCTCTCTGATCGCTGCCTCGCTGAGCGTGGCCGCCCTCGTATCCGCCCAAGCCATGGCCGTCACCGGCGGTGGCGCTTCCCTGCCGGCCGAGCTGTACAAAGGCTCCGCCGACAGCATCCTGCCGGCCAACTTCAGCTATGCCGTGACCGGCAGCGGCACCGGCAAGAACGCTTTCCTGACCAACAACTCCTCGCTGTTCGGCACCACCGGTACCGTTCACTATGCCGGTAGCGACTCGGTCCTCAGCGGTAGCGAACTGACCACCTACAACAGCAACTACAACGGCACCTACGGTCCGCTGATCCAGATCCCGTCGGTAGCCACCTCGGTCACCGTGCCCTATCGCAAGGACGGCAACACCACGCTCAACCTGACCAGCGCCCAACTCTGCGACGCCTTCTCCGGCGCCAAGACCACCTGGGGTCAACTGCTGGGCACTACCGACAGCACGCCGATCCGCATCGTCTACCGCACCGGTAGCAGCGGCACCACCGAACTGTTCACCCGCCACCTGAACTCGATCTGCCCGACTCGCTTCGCCACCAACTCGACCTTTACCAACGCCCGTCTGCCGGCCGGCGGTACGTTGCCGAGCAACTGGGTTGGCGTCGCCGCCACTTCCACCGTGGTGTCGACCGTCAAGGCAACCAATGGCTCCCTCGGCTATGTCAGCCCGGATGCGGTGAACATCAACAGCAACGCCGAGGTTTCCCGTGTGAACGGCAACCTGCCGACCCAGGCTAACGTTTCCACTGCCCTGGGCAGCGTGGCTCCGCCGGCCAACGCCGCCGACCGTGCGGACCCCAGCAAGTGGGTTCCGGTGTTCACCAATCCGAGCGCCGGCTACTCCATCGTCGGTTACACCAACTTCGTCTTCGGCCAGTGCTACAAGGACGCCAGCGTTTCCACCGACGTCCGCGCCTTCATCAACAAGCACTACGGTGGCACTACCACCAACGCCGCAGTTGCCGCCCATGGCTTCATCCCGCTGACTCCGGCCTGGAAGAGCGCCATCGTGAGCGCCTTCTACACCGGCACCAGCGAAAACCTGGCCATCGGCAACACCAACGTCTGCAACACCAAAGGCCGCCCGTAAGCGCTTCGCCTAGGCGAATCGATACGAGGACCGGCAGCCCTATGGCTGCCGGTCTTTTTTCTTGTGGGGAACCCAGGAGGTTTTCATGCTCAAGCCAATGTTTGGCGTCGTTGCTCTGACGCTCTTGACCAGTCATACAACGCTGGGCGCTACGGTGACCGGCGGTGGTGCTTCCATGCCGGCCAAGTTGTACAAAGGTTCTGCCGACAGCATCCTGCCAATCAACTTCAGCTATGCCGCAAGCGGCAGCGGCATTGGCAAGACCGCTTTCCTGATGAATAACCCCATGCTGCTTGGCGCTACTACCGGCACCGTCCACTACATTGGTAGTGACTCGATCTTGAGTAGCAGCGAACTGAGCGCCTATTCAACCAACTATAGAGGCGCATATGGTCCACTGATCCAGATTCCATTGGCGGGTACCGCAGTAACCATTCCTTACAAGAAGCCCGATATTACCGACCTGAACCTGACCAGTGCCCAGCTCTGCGATGCCTTTTCCGGCGCCAAGGTCACTTGGGGGCAACTATTGGGGAACCCCGCCGACCGTACGCCGATTCGTATCGTCTACCAGCGGGGCGGCAGTGGAGCCACCGAGTTGCTGACCCGCCACCTGAACTCGGTCTGCCCGACTCGCTTCGCCACCAACTCGATCTTCACGAACGCCCGTCTGCCGGCCGGCGGTGCGCTGCCGAGCAACTGGGTGGCAGTACAGCCTTATGAAAGTGTCAGGAATGCCGTCGACAATGTGTCAGGCTCGATCGGCTATGAGGGGCCTGATGGTGTGGACCTGAGCGACAATTCAAAGATCGCGCGAGTGAATGGCTTGCTCCCTACTCTAGCCAATCGCGTGATCGCTGTTCGTAGCGTGGCTCCGCCGGGTGTCGCTGCAGATCGCGCCGATCCGAGCAAGTGGATACCGGTCTTCGTCAACCCGAACGCAGGCTACTCCATCGTCGGCTATACCAACTTTGTCTTTGGCCAGTGCTACAAGGATGCCACTGTTGCCGCCGACCTGCGTGCCTTCCTTACCCAGCATTATGGCGGCACCACTACAAATAGAGCGGTAGCTGACCACCGTTTCGTACCCCTGGTCGCTTCCTGGAAGAGCGCCATCATGAGCGCCTTCATCACTGGTACCAGCGAAAACCTCGCGATCAACAATCCCTCCGTCTGCAACGGCAAAGGGCGTCCATGAGTGACCTGTCATGACGGTGGCTGAAATCCGGCTGCCGTCGTGTTTCCGTTCGCCCAGGCTCCTCGCTCCGCTCCATGAACTTTCCATGACAAGTCTTCGGCCCACCCTCCGCCAGGCCGTCTACCAGTAACGGGCGTCGTTGCGGGCGCCCGACCGACTTCATGCTCAAGGACCCCTTCGCCATGCCGTCCCGTTCGCCGTCGTCCGCCCGTTCCTCCCGCGCGCTTTACGCGCCGCGCCTGAAGCCGCTGGCCCAGGCCATCGCCCTGCTGCTGGTCGCAGGGGGCGCCCAGGCCGCCGGGCAGCCGTTCAGCGCCGCCTGGTTCGCCGCCAAGGGCGCGGCTCAGGGCGGCGCTGCCGGGGCGCCGCGACCGGGAGCGCAGTTGCCGGGGGCGCCGCCGCCGCTGGCGCAGCAGCAGCGGGTCAACCAGCAGTTGCAGCGTTCGATGGCCAACCTGAACAACACCGTCGCCGCCATTGCCGCCCAGCAGGCCGCCCAGGCCGCCGGACGCCAGGCGGCGCTGAATCTCCCGCAGGATGTTCCGGACGGGCTCGGCGAGGGCGGCCTCAAGGTCGACGCCTCGCTGCCGTTCGAGCAGGCCTGGCAGAACGCCAAGGGACCGGTGCAGACCCAGGCCGCCGGCAAGACCACGGTGAGCATCGAGCAGACCGCCGACAAGGCGGTGCTCAACTGGGAGACCTTCAACGTCGGCCGCAACACCACCGTGGACTTCCAGCAGCACGCCGACTGGGCGCTGCTCAACCGGGTCAACGACCCCAGCGCGCGGCCCAGCCAGATCCAGGGGCAGATCAAGGCCGACGGCACGGTGATGCTGGTCAACCGCAACGGCGTGGTGTTTTCCGGCAGCAGCCAGGTGGACGTGCGCAACCTGACGGTGGCGGCGGCGAACATCTCGGACGAACAGTTCCGTCAGCGCGGCCTCTACTACGACAACGCCGGCAGCCGTCCGACCTTCACCGACGCGGCCGGCGCCGTGCGCGTGGAGCAGGGCGCACAGTTGCGTACGGCAGCGCCGTCCGGCTCGACCAGGGGCGGCGGCTACGTCCTGCTGCTCGGCAGCGAGGTGGACAACGCCGGCAGCATCGTCACACCGAAGGGGCAGACGGTCCTGTCCGCCGGCGACAGCTTCGTCATCCGCCGTGGCCAGGGCACCGACGGCAACCTGACCTCCACCACCCGCGGTAACGAGGTGCTGCCGGGCTTCGCCGCCGACAGCAGTGCCGGCCGGGTGCGCAACAGCGGCCTGGTGCAGGCCGCCACCGGCGATATCAGCCTCAGCGGCCGCGAGGTGGAGCAGGCCGGCGTATTGCTTTCCAGCAGTTCGGTGGACAGCCGCGGCACCCTGCACCTGAAGGCCAGCGAGCGGATCACCCTGGCCGAAGGCGCCACCAGCGCCATCCTGGTGGATAGCAGCGGCAGCGCCGCCCTCGACAGCCAGCGCGAGGCCTTGCTCAAGCCGTTGAACGGCTCCAGTGCCGCCGTCAGTCGGGGCGACGGCGACCGCCGCGACCTGTCGCGGGTGGAGATCGACTCCGCCGGCAGCGTCGATTTCCGCGACGGCTCCATCACCCTCGCCAGCGGTGGCCAGGTGGCGGTCAACGCTGGCCAGCGCGCGCTGCTGCGCGACGGCGCGGTGATCGATGTCTCCGGCGCGCAAGGCGTGCAGGTGGCGATGGAGACCAACAGCATCAAGGTCAACGTGCGCGGCAACGAGCAGCGCGACGCCTCGGTCAACCGCGAGGGCGGCGGTCTGAACAGCCAGGACGTGTGGGTCGACGTGCGCGACCTGGTACGGGTGCCTGCCGGCACCAACGGCTATGCCAGCGACCGCTGGTACACCGCTGGCGGCCTGCTGGAGGTCGGTGGCTACCTGGGCACCCAGGGCCACTCGGCGGGCGAGTGGATGGCCCAGGGCGGCATCGTCAGTTTCACCGGCAACGACGTGGTGACCCAGGCCGGTTCACAGATCAACCTGTCCGGCGGAACCCTCGATGTGCAGGGCGGCTACATCCGCCAGACCTGGCTGAAGGGCTCGGACGGACGCCTCTACGAACTCGGCTCGGCGCCGGGTGACCTGCTCTACGACGGCATCTACCGCGGCTACGAGGCACACAGCGAGCGCTGGGACCAGACCCGTTATTTCTACAATCCGCTGATCGCGCCGACCCAGCGCTACGAGAACGGCTACAGCGTTGGCCGCGACGCCGGCAGTCTGGTGATCGGCAGCGCCAATGCGCGGCTCGACGGCCAGGTGGTCGGCGATACCTATCGCGGCGAGCGGCAGACCGAAGCGCCACAGGCCGGCCTGGACGGCTACAACCAGTCGCAGAATGCCGTGGCGCGCGGCGCGCAGCTGGTCGTCGGGCGCTACACCCCCTACTACGTGAAGAGCAGCGGCCTGCTGGAGTACGCTCTCGGCGCCGATGCCGGCAGCCTCAAGCAGGTGGTCATCGGTACCGGCGAGGTGGCGGCCGAGGAGCCGACCCTGGACGCTCCGGTGGCCGCCGAGCGCCAGGGCCGCCTGAGCCTGGACAGCGAACTGCTCAACGGCTTCCAGCTGGGCGGCCTGAAGGTGGCGGCCGGCGAGAGCATCCGCGTCGACAGCGCGCTGACCCTGGCCAATGGCGGCGAGGCGATCCTGTTCGCCAACGACGTGGCGATCGACGCCGACATCACCGCTCATGGCGGCAGCCTGCAGGCCGGCAACGTACTGGCGCAGATTTCCCCGAACGGGACGATCGATGGTTTCGTCGATGCCGGCCGCGAAGCCGGCATCTTGCGCGTGGGCGATGGTGTACGACTGGATGCCAGCGGCTTGTGGAGCAACCTGCTGCTGGCGCCGGAGGACAACGATACGTTGGCCTACCGCGACGGCGGACGGATTTCCCTGCGCAGCGGCGGCGACCTGAACCTGGGACAGGGCAGTCTGCTCGACGTGTCGTCCGGGGCGGCGCTGCTGGCCGACGGCAAGCGACTGGGCGGACGCGGCGGCGACATCGCCTTGCACGCCAGTGCCGGGCTGGCGCAGGCCAGCGATGGCCAATTGCAGTTGGGCGGCACATTGAATGGTCTCGGCACGAGTGGCGCCGGCACGCTGTCGCTGCAGAGCGGCAAGGTGCGGATCGGCGGCGACGACCTCGGGGATGGCAGCCTGCAACTGGCCGAAGATTTCTTCCAGCAGGGCTTCGCCAGCTACCGGGTGGTCGGTCGCTCCGGATTGACGGTAGCCGAGGATGCCCAGGTGCGGGTCGCGCGGCCGGTCTACCGTTTCGCCAGCGGGGCCGGCGAGGTCGCGGCTGGCGAGGCGCCGCGAGAGGCGCTGGAGGCCTGGATACCGCCGCTGTACCTAGAGGATGCCTTGGCCGGACGCTTGGTCCAACGCGAAGGGGCGGACCTGTACCTGCAGGCAGGCGGCGACGGCAATATCCTCGGGCAGCTCGATCCCGCCAGCCAGACGCTGGAGCTGGGGCGCGGTTCGCTGGTCGAGGTCGATCCGGGGCGCGCCATCGTCCTGCGCGGTCCCGGACAGATCACCTTGGATGGCACTCTGAACGCTTGGGGCGGACGCATCGACGTGCGCCAGCAGCAGTTCGGCGCGCTCGACGTTACCCAGGACAATCAGCCCAAGGCCCAAGGCCAGCCCCATGCACGCTCCATCTGGATTGGAGAGCAGGCATTGCTGGATGTTGCCGGCCGCGCTGTCACTGCCGTGGATGGGCGCGGTCGCCGCTATGGAGAAGTACAGTCCGGCGGCAGCATCGTCATCGGCGGCGAGATCGATCCGGGCAAGGCGATCGCGACCTCGGCGGATGCGTTCGTCATCGTACGCCCCGGTGCGCGACTGGAGGCCTCCGGCAGCCAGGCACAGCTGGATGTACCGGGACTGGGAAGGGTTTTGCTGGCCGGCGACGGCGGGCGCATCGCTCTCAGTTCCTACAATGGGCTGTATCTAGACGGCTCGTTGCGCGCCGCAGCCGGCGGCTCGGGAGCGGCGGGCGGCAGCCTGGAGATCATTGCGGACGCTCCCCTGTACCAAGGTTTTACTGTCGTGGATGACCGGGTATTGGCCATGCGTGAGCTGATCCTGACGGCAGGGCACGCCGATTCGGGATTACCGACCTTGCTGCAACCGGGAATGGACGATTCGGCTCTGCGCTATGGCCAGAGCCGAGTTGGGACTCAGTCGCTGACGGGCGGCGGATTCGACCAACTTTCGTTGTTCAGCAACGGTCCGCTGTCGTTCGAGGGGAACATCGATCTTGCGATGGGGCGCAGCCTGAATCTGTACGCGGGGACGATAGCCGCCACAGGTGGTGGGCCGAGCGAGGTGAAGTTGCAGGCGCCCTATGTCCGCCTTTCCGGCATCGGGATGTATGGGCAGCAGGCCTCTGGCGAGTTTCGTCCGCGTCTCACGTACGGGCCGACCGCGACAGCGGAGCAGGTTCGCTTGCAGGTTTCTGCCGGGCGCCTGCTGGATATCGCCGGGCGCTTGTCATTCGGTAGCGACGGGGTGATCAATGGGGTCAACGCAGAGGCTGTCCGCTATCAGCGACCAGGTTTCGAGAAGGTAACGCTGCGCAGCGAGGGCGACCTGCGTTTCGCTGGCGACTATCCAGAGAATGGCGATCCGTCGGGGCGCTTGATAACCCACGGCGATCTGCAACTGACTGCGGCCCAACTCTATCCGGTGACGGGAGCGAGTTCGACCCTCTATGCCGGGTATGGACTGGATGAGGGGGGGCAGGCTGTCTTCGATGCCGAACGGCATTTGGCTATCGAACGTAGCGGCGAGTCCTTGCCGGACACTCCGCTGTCGGTATTCGGCAGTCTGGCGTTCATGGCATCGAATATCGAGCAGGGGGGCGTGGTGCGTGCGCCGCTGGGGCTCATCCAGTTCGGCAGCAATCTGGATCGTGCCCCGGGCACGGTAAGGTTGTTGCCGGGTAGCCTGACCTCGGTTAGCGGCGCTGAGCTGGTCATGCCCTATGGAGGCACGACCGATGGGATCAACTATCTGGTCAACCAGGTCCCCATTCAACTGACCGGTGCCGGGGGCGCCCTCGCTGCTGGGACACTGGTTGCGGGAGTCGGCCTTTATGCCAGCGAGGTCGATGTGCAACAGGGGGCGCGGCTGGACCTGTCCGGCGGCGGCGAACTCGCGGGGGCTGGATTCATCTCCGGCAGAGGGGGGTCGACCGATGCGCGTTTTCATCCCCTGGTGCAGCAGGACAATGATGGGTTCCGTCTGCCGGAGCTGTCCAGCAACCCGGTGTATGCCATCGTGCCTGGACACCAGGCCGTTAGTGCGCCATTGGGCGGCGAGGCGGGCGCCATCCAGCCGTTGGTCGGGCAACAGGTCACCATCGGGGATGGCGTTCCCGGCCTGGCCGCCGGTACCTACACCTTGCTGCCTTCGACCTATGCCCTGTTGCCGGGCGCTTTCCGCGTCGAGATCAACGGTCTGGCGGGGCAAGGCGCGCCCATGGCGACGCAGGGGTTGCGCAATGGCTCCTGGGCGACGTCCGGGCAGTTGTCGATTGCCGGCACGTCCATCCGCGACAGTCTGAGCCGTCAGGTCATCCTGTCTTCCGCCGATACGCTGCGCCGCTACTCGCAGTACAACGAAATGAGCTATGCGGATTTCATTCGCGCCGATGCCGCGCGCAAGAACATCCCCAGAGCGATGTTGCCAGTGGATGCCAGATCCCTCTACCTGGGATTGCGCGCGGATGAGGAGCTTCGGGAAAACGCCCTGAGCTTCGAGGGGAAGGTCGACTTCACGCCGGAAGAAAGCGGATATGGCGGCAGCCTCATCGTGGATGCCGAGGCGGGCATCGAGATTCTGCCTGAAGGTGGGCTGCCCGACTCCGATTTCGCTGGCGTGTCGTTGGTTGCGGACGATCTGAATGCAATAGGCGCCAGCCGTATCGCCATTGGCACGCTGCCCTACGTCGAATACGGCGAGCAAGGAAACTTCGTCCAGTTCGGCGGGAGCAACCGGCTCTTTCCCGTTGTGCTGCGAAAGGGCGCGCACCTTTCCGCACCGGAGGTGATCATTGGCAGGGATATCACCCTTGAAGGCGGGAGTGGCATCAGCACTCTGGGGAAAGGCAAGACTGCATACGATTCGTCCGATGGTTTCATCTATCAACCCGGCGGCCGTAACCTGCTGCTCTTGTCCAACGGATGGCTGAACCTGCTGGCACCCGCAGCGGATAGCTCGTTACCGGTTCGTCTCGGAGGTTGTGCGGAAGGGGCGGGCTGCGCCGACACCGAACTCTATTCGGAGGGCACTCTGGGTATCGCCACCAATGGTACGGTGACGTTTGGCGACAACGTTCGTTACGGGACACGCAATCTCAGCCTGGCGCTGAGTACGATCAATATCGGCTCCAGCCAGTCGCTGGCCGACGCGGCCGCTCGCGGCGTGTTGCCGAACGGCCTGGCGCTGGACCAGACGGTGCTCCAGCGCCTGCTGCGCGGCGAGCGCGGGGCGGGTATTCCGGCCCTGGAAAACCTGATCCTCAGTGCCCGCGATGCGGTCAACATGTACGGTAGCGTCAGCCTCGACACCTACGACCCGGCCACCGGCAAATCCAGCCTGGCCAACCTGGTGCTGGGCACCCCGGCCATCTACGGCCATGGCACCGGCGAGGATGTCGCCAGCATTCGCACCGCCAGCCTGGTCTGGAGCGGCTCCAGCCAGCCGGCCGCAGCACCGGTCGCCGGCGGCGCCGGTAGCGGTAGCGGAACCCTGCGGGTGGATGCCGAGCGCATCACCCTGGGCTACGGCGCGAATACCCAGCCGGCCGGCGAGACCGACGAGGCACGCCTGGCGCTGGGCTTCGCCGAGGTGCAACTGAACGCCAGCGAGCGGATCAGCGCCAACCACAAGGGCAGCTTGCGGGTCTACCAGCGCCTGGACGGCTACGTCGCCGGCGAAGGCCTGCGCTACAGTGGCGGCGACCTGCGCCTGAGCACGCCGTTGCTGACCGGCGAGGCCGGCTCGCTGAGTCGGATCAGCAGCGGCGGTAGCCTCAGCCTGGCGGCGCCGGCGGGCGCTGCCGCGGTGACCTTCGACAGCGGCACCGCCGGGCTTGGTGCCGAGTTGTCCCTCAGCGCCCGCGAGATCCGCCTGGATAGCGCGGTCTCGCTACCCAGCGGCAAGCTGAGCCTGAGCGCCGAAGACGACCTGGAGCTGGGCGATGGCGCGCGCATTGACCTGGCCGGACGCAAGGCCAGCTTCAACGATGTGGATAAATACAGCTGGGGTGGCGACCTGCTGCTGAGCAGTCGCGCCGGCGACATCCGCCAGGCCGCCGGTTCGCTGATCGACCTGTCGGCGCGCAACAACCGCGGCGGTACCCTGAGCGCCGTGGCGTTGGCCGAGGACGCCGGGGTGGTGGACCTGCAGGGCCGCATACTGGGTGGCGCCAGCGGCGACTACGATGCCGGCGGCACCCGCGTGCCGTTCCTCGGTGGCGAGCTGGAGATCCGCGCCCAGCGCCTGGGCGACGGCGGCAGCCTGAGCGAGCAGTTCACCGCCTTGAACCAGCGCCTGAACCAGGGCGAGGTCTTCGGCGCGCGGCGCTTCCAGCTCAAGCAAGGCGACCTGCAGATCGGCGACGGCCTGAAGGCGCATCGCATCGAGGTGTCCCTCGACAATGGCCAGCTCGGCGTGAGCGGAACGGTGGACGCCAGCGGCGCGCAGGTCGGCGAGATCCGCCTGGCCGGCGGCCGCGGCCTGAGCCTGGGTGGCAACGCGCTGCTGGATGCGCATGGAAGCCTGCTGCGGCGCGACAGCTACGGGCAGATCATCGACAGCCCGAACCGGGCGATGGTCGAGCTGAGTTCCGGCAGCGGCACCTTGGTCCTGGCCGGCGGCGCGCGCATCGACCTGCGCCATGGCACCGCGGCGCCAGCGGAACAGGTTGATGGCGTCGCCCGTGGCACGTTGGAGTTGAACGCGCCACGCCTGGGCGGAGTCAGCGCCGGCGACATCGCCATCGATGCCAGCGGCGCGCTGGATATCCGCGGCGCCGGCAGCATCGCCCTGAACGCGATGCAGCGTTACGACGATGCGCCCTGGGGCAACGATCCGGCGGCCGGCGGGCGGTCCTACCAGGTGATCGACCAGGCTTACCTCGATGCGCGGCATGCCGAGAGCAGCGCGTTCATCGCCGCGGCGCTGGCCAACCGCGAGTTGCTCGACGGCAAGCTGGCCGGACTGACCAATGCCACCTACGCGGATGCTTTCCACCTGCGTCCAGGGGTGGAGATCGTCAGCGCAACGGCGGACGGCGATCTGGTGGTGCAGGGCGATCTCGATCTGTCCGGCTACCGCTACGCCAGCCTCAATCCGAACACGCCGCTGACCGAGGTCTACGGTTCCGGCGAGGTCGGCGCGCTGGTGCTACGCGCCGGCGGTGACCTGAACCTCTACGGCAGTATCAACGACGGCTTCGCGCCGCCGCCGGACTCGCCGGACGACAAGGGCTGGATCCTCACCCCGGGAGTGCAGCCGTTCGGTGGCGACCTGGTGGTTCCCGGCCCGGGCGTGGTGCTCGGCGACGGTACCGCGTTCCTCGGCGGCCGCACCCTCAACTACGACCTGCCGATCAAGGGCACCACCCTGGCCGCCGGCACCCGTCTGGCCACCGAGGCGGTACTCGAACAGCCCTATACCCTGGCCGCCGGCAGCGTGCTGGTAGCGGACATCCACGATGCCGCCGGCAACCTGCTGTACGCCGCGGGCAGCCTGCTGCGCGACGGGGTGACGCTGGAGGTCGGCAGCCGGCTGGGTGCCGGTACCCTGCTGGCTGCACCGGCCAGCGTGCAGGCGATGACCTGGCCTGCGGGCGTGCCCTTGCCGAGCATCCTGCGCGAGGGGCCAAGCAGACCCAATGTCCTGCTGCTCAATGGAGAGCTGGCCTTGGCACGTGGTTCTCTGATCCCTTCGCAGACCGAGGTGGTACTGGCTGGCGATGCGCCTTTCATCGAGTTGCGGCCCAGCGACGGTGTCCGCCAGGGACGCAACTGGGCATTGGCTGAGATGCTGCCGGCCGGTAGCCAGTCCTGGTCCATGCGCCTGGTCGCCGGTGCCGATCTCGCGGCTGCCGACAACCGTCTGGTGCGTCCGGACTCCTCGGCCAGCCTGAACCTGGTCGATACGCACTATCAGGCGAAGATCGAACAGAGCTCGGGAGGGCTGGTGTTCACCGATCAGGCTACCGACTGGGGGATCACCCCGGGAACTCCGGTCGACGAGAGCAATGAATGGATCTGCGGGCTGGGGCCGTATTGTGCCGAGCCTCCCCGCTGGACCTGGGCGCCCGGCAATTACCTGGGCATGCCTGCTGGTACGGCGATCGGCGAGGGCGATCTGTGGTGGTGCAGTGTCGATCCGTCCCTGTGTATCGAGAATCTCGGCAAAACCGTGGTCACACCGCAGAACCAGTTGTTCAGTGTGCTGCGCACCGGCACTGGCGATCTTGACCTGGCCAGTGCCGGTAACCTTACGCAATGGTCGCCGTACGGCGTCTATACCGCCGGAACGCAGGCCGCCGATGTCGCGACGGGATTCAATCAGCCTCGCGGTCTGTTCAATGGGTCGGTACTGGGCGCCGGTGGCGCGGATTACGAAGTGCTCTCAACCAGCCAGTACCAGGCCTGGTATCCGGAACATGGCGGCAACCTCGATATCGCCGTTGGCGGTGATGTGGTTGGCGATCAATGGGCCGAGAAACTGACAAGTAGCGATCCCATTCGCCCCTTGCCCCCCAGCGCTGCAGTCGGCAACTGGCTCTGGCGCCAGGGCAGCGCCGATAGGGAAGGAGTGCCGACGGCCTGGTGGGTCAATTTCGGCAGCTATGTGCGTGGCGCGGAGGGAGATGCTCCCTATCTGGTCGGCTTCACCGGTTTCGGCACTCTGGGAGGCGGCAATCTCAGCATGCGAACCGGAGGTGATGCCGGCAATATCGCGCCACGCGGAGATGGTTCGATACCTTCGTCCGGTAACCTTAATCCGCGCAGCCAGGGACTGGTCTTGGCGGTTGCCGGCACTGGCCGGCTCACCTCCGACGGCGCGCTGCAACTTGGCGGCGGCGGTGACCTGAATGTGAGAATTGGCGGGGAGGTGAACCCGAGCCGGGAGGCGCGGGCTACCCAGACCTACTCGAGTTCGGGGTTTGACGGTCTTTACAGCGGCGGCACCATTCACGATCTGCAGGGGGCCATCATCAATCTGCGCGGTTCCGCGAGCTTGTACAGTGGTGCGCTGGGAGGCATCGATCCTCGCTACGACACTCTACTGCGGGACCCCGCCGAAGTGCGCAGCAGGGATGCGTTCAGCCCGACGCTGGCTAGCTCCACGGGCGGCCTCACCCTGGTGGCCGGAGATACTGGCATGCGTCTGGAAACCCGTGGCGACCTGGTCCTGGGCGGGGTGACTGATCCCGGTAGGGTGGGGGTGCCGAATACCGTTGGCTTCACGGCTCCCGATGGCAGCGTCTACCAAGGGGGCGGGATCGCTTGGTTCAGTCTCTGGACTGCACACACCTCGATCGATCTGTTTGCGGCGGGCGGCAACCTGACGCCCAGCACCCAATTGGTCGAGGCAACCAACGCTATTCCCATGGCAGGCCGAAACCTGTCGCCTAGCGATGGGCGATTCATCTATCCATCGATAGTACGTGCGGCGGCCCCGGAAGGAAGTATCTATCTCGGTCCTTCCAGCGGTTACATGGGAGGCGTGAGCCTGAATGTCTCGACCACTCCCTACTCCTTGTTACTGGCACCGTCGCTCAACGGTGAACTGGAGTTGCTGGCTGGAGACTCCATTTATGCCGGTGGCTATTCGGTGCAACGCTCAGGTGCCGATCCTGCGAACCTGCCATCGATCTGGACGCCGGCATTTGCCGGCTACTCCGATGCCGCGCTGCTCAACCCGATAGCCGGCAACGGCAGTCCGGACGGGAATCCGGCCGTCATTGGCGGATTGCCTCTGTTCTACTTCGGCCCCGATAGCGCTGCGAGCTTGGCGCGCGATCTGCAACCGGCGCGTTTCTATGCGTTGACAGGAGATATCGTCGGGCTCAATAGCGGTGCGCAGATTCGTTTCGGCGAGCAGGCGGGGAACCGCGCCGGGCAAACCTGGTATGAAGGTGCGGGTCCCGTCTGGATGCGCGCCGGGCGCGACATCGTAGCCTCCGGAACCCCATTGGGACAGCGTATCAGCGCTCCCAGTCAGATCAGTACGGATGCCTCGTTCACCGGCAACCTCTTCGTCCACGACGACCCCAACGACCTCTCGCTGGTCCAGGCCGGCCGCGACATCCTCTACGGCAACTTCAACGTCGCCGGCCCCGGTACCCTGGAGATCAGCGCCGGGCGCAACATTCTCATGGAGGATCGCGCGGCGATCACCAGTCTCGGCGCGGTGGTGCCGGGCGACAGCCGGCCGGGTGCCGATATCGTGCTCCAGGCCGGCGCGGCGGGGGCCGACTATCAGGCCTTCCTCGAGCGCTACCTGGATCCGGCCAACCTGGCGCAGGGCGGCACCCCGCTGGCCGAGCAGCCGGGCAAGGTGGTCAGGGCCTACGAAAGCGAGTTGGCCAAGTGGTTGAACGAGCGCTTCGGCTTCGCCGGCGACGCGGAACAGGCCCAGGCGTTCTTCGCCGGCCTGCCCGCCGAGCAGCAGCGGATCTTCGCCCGCCAGGTGTACTTCGCCGAACTCAGGGCCGGCGGCCGCGAGTACAACGAAGTCGGCGGGGTACGCCAGGGTAGCTACCTGCGTGGGCGCAACGCGATCGCCGCGCTGTTCCCCGAGCGCGATCCGGCGGGCAATCCGATCAGCTACGAAGGCGATATCGTCATGTATGGCGGTGCCGGCGTGCACACCGACTTCGGCGGCGACATCCAGTTGCTCAGCCCCGGCGGGCGCCAGGTGTTCGGTATCGAGGGCGAGGCGCCGCCGTCCACCGCAGGCATCGTCACCCAGGGCCAGGGCGATATCCAGGCCTATTCGCGGGACAGCATCCTGCTCGGCCAGAGCCGCATCATGACCACCTTCGGCGGCAGCATATTGGCCTGGTCGGCGGAAGGCGACATCAACGCCGGTCGCGGTTCCCAGACCACCGTGGTGTACACCCCGCCGCGGCGCATCTACGACGCCTGGGGCAACGTCAGCCTGTCGCCGCAGGTGCCCAGCACCGGCGCCGGTATCGCCACCCTCAACCCGATTCCCGAAGTGGCACCGGGCGACATCGACCTGATCGCCCCGCTCGGCACCATCGATGCCGGCGAGGCGGGCATCCGGGTTTCCGGCAACGTCAACGTGGCGGCACTGCAGGTGGTCAACGCGGCGAACATCCAGACCCAGGGCCAGTCCAGCGGCATTCCGCTGGTGGCTTCGGTGAATACCGGGGCGTTGACCTCCGCCAGCGCCGCGGCGAGTTCCGCGACCCAGGCGGCGGAGGACGTCAGTCGCCAGCAGCAGGCCGCCGCGCGGCAGCGCATGCCGTCGGTGATCACGGTGCAGGTGCTCGGGTTCGGCAACGAGCGCCTGGAGCCTTCGCGCGACGGCGCCAGTCGTTCGCCGGGCTACAACCCGGACAGCGCCGTGCAGGTGCTCGGCGCCGGAGCCCTCGGCGAACAGGCGCGCAGCCAATTGACCGATGAAGAGCGCGGCAACCTGATCCTGTAAGGCACCGCCGCGGAGGCACGATACCCGCCAGGCCCTCCCCACGGAGGGCCTTTTTTTCGGCGAACTTCCGAGGCGCTGGTCGATTCTCGGGTGAATGCCCGTTCGTCCCCGCCGGCGGCGCGCGAATGGCCGGCCGCATGAAGTTTTCATGACAAAAGTTCGGTGGTGCGGCGGGGTTGCCGTCAAACAGGTGTGAATGAGGAAAACGGAATTCAGCGGTGAAAGGCAGGGACGGGAACGAAAGGAATCGGCCATTTCCCGGTTGCGCTGACCGGTTGCTGGAAATGAGCGTGTCGTTCGAGCAAGACGCGTTCCGCTCTGAAACAAGAGAACAGTATCCGCTAACGGCCGTGGTCACTCCGGTGAATACGGCGAAGGACGGTGAGTATTGATGGAAAGTTACTCGAAAGTCGGTATGCAGGAACTTGACCAGCGCCTATCGAAGATCGTCGAAGCCGCACGCAAGAAACCGGTATCGGTTTATCGATATGGGGCGCCATGGGTCTGGATAGTGTCCCAGGAAGATTGGCAGGGTGCGCTCAAGGAAGTGTCCAGTTATATACCGCCGGGACATTCCCTGGCGTTGCTGAAACCGCAAATAGAAAGTCTCCTTGGCGAAGAGGCGAAAGTCCTCTCGGCGCTCGCCCGCGAACATGGCATGCAGTTGGCCCCGGAGCCGCTGATCCACGCGCTGCTGCTGCAACTGCTGTACGCGATTCCCAGCGAGCAGCAGTTGTACGAGCAATTGAACTACAACCTGCTGTATCGCTGGTTCGTCGGCCTGGAAATGAAGCAGAAGATCTGGAATTTTCCGGTTTTCGTCAGCGATATAACCGTCCTGCTGAACAGCGCGGAGGCGGTAAGGATAATAGGCAGGATTATCGGGGAAGTGATTTCCGGGGATCTCATGCAGATGCCAGAGTTCTCCCTGAACTTCGCCTTGTTGCATACATGGCAAGCGCGCCATGGCGGAGCGCGACGGCTGAATATCTAGCACGAAAGTGAAAATAGAAAAGAACGAGATTTCATAAGGGCGGGCGCCGTTTTAACAGGTTGTTCATGCGTCGCCGCTAGTTTGTTGTCTTTCACAGAACTGTTCGATGAACGGACTTGTTGCATTAGAACAATAAGTCCCGATGGAACTTCGGGGGACCGTGTGAAGCGTTCGCTGTTCAATTGTGCGCACCCGTTTCGCCAGCGCTGGTCGATCGGTTGCCTGGCTGTCGCATTGTCGTGCGCTTCGCTGGCCGACGAGGCCCCTCCCGCCGCGGCGGGAGCCGAGACCCAGCGTCTGGTGGACATCAACGAGTACGTGGTACGCGGCAACACCGTGCTGGACAACCGCGCCATCGAGGCGGCGGTGTATCCCTTCCTCGGACCGCAGCGCAGCCTGGGCGACATCGAGGGGGCGCGCGATGCGCTGCAGGCCGCCTACCAGGAGAAGGGCTACCAGTCGGTCTACGTCGAGCTGCCGGAGCAGCAGGTGAGCGGCGGGGTGGTCTACCTGCAGGTCACCGAGACCACTGTCGGTCGCGTCCGGGTGGTCGGCGCCAAGCACTATTCGCCGGTGGAGTTGCGCGAGGAAGTGCCGGCCCTGGAGGAGGGCAAGGTGCCCGACTTCGCCCAGGTCCAGCGCGAGTTGGCGCAGGTCAACCGCACCCCCGGCCGCCAGGTGCTGCCGATGGTGCGCGAGGGCCAGCGGCCCGGCACCATGGACGTCGACCTGCAGGTGGAAGACAAGAATCCCTGGCACGCCAGCATCGGCCTGAACAACGACTACAGCGCCGACACCCGTCACTTGCGCTCGGTGGTTTCGCTGGGCTACGACAACCTCTGGCAACTCGGCCACGCCATCTCGCTGACCTATTTCACCGCGCCGCAGGACCAGGACAACGCCAAGGTCTGGTCCGGCTCCTATACCGCGCCGCTGAGCCAGCGCTGGAGCGTGCAGCTGTCCGGCTACCAGTCCGACAGCGACGTGGCCACGGTGGGCAGCATGAATGTGGTCGGCCAGGGCCATTCCTATGGCGTGGCGGCGATCTACAGCCTGCCGGTCACCGGCCTCTGGTCGCACTCGTTCTCCTTCGGCGTCGACTTCAAGGACTTCGAGGAACAGACCCGGATCGGCGGCAACAACGACAGGGTGCCGATCAAGTACGCCCCGCTGACCCTCGGCTACAACGGTTTCCGCTACACCGAACGTTCCCAGTTGGCCCTTGGCCTGAGCCTGGTGGCCGGTACCGGCAGTCTCCTCGGCTACGGCGACGACGACGAGGAATTCGACCGCAAGCGTTATCGCGCCAAGTCCGGCTTCGGCGTGCTCAAGGGCGATCTCAACCACACCCTGACCTTCGGCGGCGACTGGCAGGTGGCGACCAAGGCGGCCTTCCAACTCGCCTCCGGGCCGCTGATTTCCAACGAACAGTTCGCCGCCGGCGGTGCCACCAGCGTGCGTGGCTACCTGGCGGCGGAGAACACCGCCGACGACGGCTACCTGCTCTCCCAGGAATGGCGTACGCCGTCCCTCGGACGCTTCCTCGGCAAGCGCGCCGGCGGCTACGTCAACGACTGGCGCTTCTACGTGTTCGCCGAGGGCGCGCAACTGCGCCTGCAGGATGCGCTGCCCGAGCAGGACGACGACTTCAGCCTGGCCAGCGTCGGCATCGGCACCCGCGCGCAACTCGCCGACTGGCTGTCCGGCAGCCTCGACTGGGCCTTCCCGCTGCTGGAAGGGACGAACACCGACAAACACGACTCGCGCCTGCATTTCAGCGTGCAGGCGAGCTTCTGACGCTGACCCCGGAGTAACCCCACATGTATCGCTTATTGCTGACATCGCTGATCTGCCTGGGCCTGCTGGCCCCGGCCAGCGCCAGTGCCTGGTGGCAGGACGACTGGCAGTACCGCAAGCAGGTCTCGGTCGATACCACCCCGCAAGGCGCGGCGATCAACGAGAGTCTCGGTCGCCTGCCGTTGCTGGTGCGCCTGCATACCGGCAACTTCACCTTCGACGGGGTCAACGAGAACGGCTCGGACATTCGCTTCGTCGCCGCCGACGACAAGACCGTGTTGCGCCACCAGGTCGAGAGCTTCGACCCGCTGATGGGCATGGCCCTGATCTGGGTCGACGTGCCGCGGGTGGAGGGTGGCCAGCGCCAGGACATCTGGATGTACTACGGCAACGCCAAGGCGCCGGAGAGCGGCAACGGCCAGTCGGTGTTCGACCCGGACTACACCCTGGTCTATCACTTCGACGGTGCGCCGGGCACTCCGCCGCGGGACTCCACCGCCTACGCCAACAATGCGCAGACCGCCGCCGGCAGTCCGGTGGAGGGCGTCATCGGTCGCTCCGCGCAACTGCTGGGCCAGCCGCTGCTGCTGCCGGCCAGCCCATCGCTGGCGGTGAGCGCCGGTGGCACCTTCAGCTTCAGCGGCTGGGTGCGTCCCGACCAACTGGCCGGTGAACAGGTCCTGCTGTCGCGCCGCGAAGGCGGCAACGCCCTGTTGGTCGGCTTGGCCCAGGGCGCGCCCTTCGTCGAGCTGAACGGTCAGCGCGCTGCCGCCAGCCAGGCCCTGGCGCAGGGGCAATGGCAGCATCTGGCGCTGGTCGCCGACGGTACCCGGCTGGCGCTGTATCTCGGGGGGCGCGAAGTCGCCAGCCTGGCGGCGGCGCTGCCGGCGTTCAGCGGTGCGATCGCCATCGGCGCGGAAGGCCAGGCCGCGCCTGCGGTCGCCACCGAAGCGGCAAGCGGGGAAGGTGAGGCGAGCGCCGCGGCGCCGACCCTGCAACCCTTCCAGGGCGCCATCGACGAGTTGCGCCTGTCGAAGATCGCCCGCCCGGCGGCGCTGCTCCTCGCCGACGCCACCGCCCAGGGCGCCGAGTCGCGCCTGGTGGCCTACGGGGTCGACGAGAAGCAGTCCGGCTTCGGCTTCGGCAAGCTCGGCTTCCTGCTCAACGCAGTGCCGCTGGATGCCTGGGTGATCATCGCGATCCTGGCGCTGATGATGGTCCAGTCGTGGGTCATCATGTACCGCAAGAACCAGAACGTCGGCCGTGTCAGTCGCGCCAACGGGCTGTTCCGCGAGCGCTTCGCCGAGGTCGGCACGCGCCTGGAACTGCTCGCCGACGACCGCGAGCTGGCCGCCCGCCTGCAACACTCCTCGCTGTGGCGCCTGTACCAGGTGGCGGTGAAGGAGATCCGCACCCGCCGCGAGCAGGGCGCCGACACCTCTTCCGTCTCCGCGGCCACCATCGAGGCGATCCGCGCCTCCATGGACGGCGTGCGCACCAAGGAGAACCAGCAGCTCGGCTCGCGCCTGTCGAGCCTGTCCAACGCCATCGCCGGCGGCCCCTACATCGGCCTGCTCGGCACCGTGCTGGGGATCATGGTGGTGTTCCTCGGCACCGCCATGGCCGGCGACGTCAACATCAATGCCATCGCCCCGGGCATGGCCGCCGCCCTGCTGGCCACGGCCATGGGCCTGTTCGTCGCGATCCCCGCGTTGTTCGGCTACAACCGCCTGGTCACGCGGAACAAGGAAGTCAGCGCGGACATGCGGGTGTTCGTCGACGAGTTCGTCACCCGCCTCGCCGAGGTGCATGGCGAAAGCCAGCTCAGCGAAGTGGCCCATCGTCGCAACGGCCAGCCGTTGCCGGCCTGAGGAGAACGCCATGGCTTCCGTGAACAGCAGCCACGACGATGACGACGACGGCGCCGTCGACAGCATCAACATCACCCCGCTGGTGGACGTGCTGATGGTGGTGCTGGTGATGTTCATCCTCACCGCCACCGCCCAGGTCGCCGGGATCCAGATCAACCTGCCGAAGGCCAGTGCCACCGTGGCGCTGTCGCAGCCCAAGACCAAGGCGATCTCGGTGAACGACGCCGGCCAGGTGTTCCTCGACGCCTACCCGGTGACCCTGCCCGAGCTGGAGGACCGCCTGCGTACGGAGAAGGCCCTCAACCCCGACTTCCCGGTAGTGGTCCGCGGCGACGCCACGGTGCAGTACCAGAAGGTCATCGAGGTCCTCGACCTGCTGCGCCGCCTGGAGCTGTCCCAGGTCGGCCTGGTCACCGGCAAACCGACCTGAGGCCCGGGATGAACATGTCCGCCGATCCCAAGCACACCCCCGAGCCGAAAAATGCCGCGCCGCTGTCCATCGACGGCCACCCGGCGAACCCGACCCTGCGCTACCTCAAGTGGGGCCTCGGCGCGCTGCTGCTCGCCGGCCTCGCCTGGCTGGTCTGGGAGTGGGCCAACGACATGAGCGGCGTGCGCCGCGAGGCGCCCAAGGTGCCGGCGATCATCCCGCTGCCGCCACCGCCTCCGCCGCCGCCGGAAAAACCGCCGGAACCGGAGCAGCCGGTGGAAGAGGAAAAGATCGTCGAGCCGGAACCGCAACCCGAACTGGAGGAGGTCAAGCCGCAGGAGGAAGCGCCGCCGTCGCCGGCCGACGACCTGGCCGACCCGATGCAGATGGATGGCGACGCCCAGTCCGGCTCCGACGCTTTCAACATCGGCGCCGGCAAGGGCGGCGGGATGGCCGGTTCCGGCGGCGGTCGCGCCGGCAACGCCAGCTATAGCCAGTACCTGGCCTACGCCTTCCAGCGCCTGCTGCGGGACAACCCGGAGCTGCGCAACCTGGCGTTCCGCCTGCAGGCGGAGATCTGGCTGAGTTCCTCGGGGGATATCACCCGGGCCGAACTGACCCGCTCCAGCGGCGACCCCGAGACCGACCAGAAGGTGCTGGCCGCGCTGCGCGCCGCCGGCCGCCTGGAAGAACGCCCGCCGGCTTCGCTGACCCTGCCGGTGCGCATCGCCCTGCAGGGCAAGCGGCCGGGATGAGAAGACGCCAACCCAGAACGATTTCCGGCAGGCGACTGCCTTGAAGGACCTTAGGAGCCGTACACAGATGAACGCGAAAGTGAACCGACTGGCGCTGGGGATGGGCGTCATGCTCGCCGCGCTGGCCGGCCAGGCGCAGGCCCAGCCGCCGGCGCCCTCGGAGAACGCCACGATCAACCTGATCCGCCTGCTGGTACAGCAGGGCGTGTTGAAGAAGGAACAGGCCGACGCGCTGGTCAGGCAGGCCGAGGCCGAGGCGCAGCAGGCCCAGCAGGCGCGCCAGGCCGTGGCGCCCGCGGCGGCCGTTGCCGCTGTCCCCGGGGAGGTCCGCGTACCCTATATCCCGCAGGTGGTGCGCGACCAGATCCGCGACGAAGTGAAGGCCGAGGTAATGACCCAGGCCAAGGCGGAGAATTGGGCGCAGCCCAACGCCTTCCCGGACTGGGCCTCGCGCATCAGCTTCGACGGCGACGTGCGCTTGCGCTACGAGTCGCGCTCCTTCGGCAACGGCAACAGCAACCAGATCACCGACTTCGCCGAACTCAACGACGACGGTCCCTATGACGTCAACCCGAATACCAGCGCGGGCCTGCCGCCGCTGCTCAATACCCGCGAGGACCGCGACAGCCTGCTGCGCCTGCGCGCGCGCTTCGGCCTCAAGGCGGCGCTGTCGGAAAGCTGGAGCGCCGGCATCCGCATCGGCACCGGTTCGGACAACAACCCGGTGTCGACCACCCAGACCCTCGGCGGCGGCTTCGGCAAGAAGGACCTCTGGCTCGACCAGGGCTACCTGACCTGGAAGCCCAGCGAGCGCCTGAGCCTGACCGGCGGGCGGATCGCCAATCCGTTCCTGTCCACCGACCTGCTGTATTCCAACGACCTCAACTTCGACGGCGTGGCGGCGATCTTCAACCAGCCGCTGAGCCGCGATGTCGCGCTGTTCGGCACGGTCGGCGCGTTCCCCGTGGAATACAGCTCGGACACCGCCTCGTCGAACGGCTTCGACAAGGAAGACAGCGACAACAAGTGGCTCTACGGCGCGCAACTGGGCGCCACCTGGAAGATCAACCCGCAGCACAGCCTTACCGGCGCGCTGGCCTACTACCGCTTCGACGATATCGAAGGGCGGCGTTCCAGCCCTTGCCGGCCCTGGGCCGGAGATCCGGAGTGTGACACCGACGGCAGCCGTCCGACCTTCATGCAGAAGGGCAACACGGTGTTCCTCCTGCGCGACATCGTGCCCAACCCGGCCGACCCGGCGAACACGCCGAACCCGCAGTACGTCGGCCTGGCCTCGGAGTTCAATCTGCTCGACCTGAACCTCGGCTGGGATGCCGAGCTACCCAACGACTTCAAGCTGCGGGTGGCCGGCAACTACGTGCACAACCTGGGCTACGACGAGGGCGACATGCGCAAGCGCGCCGGCGGTGTGGCGCAGATCGCCAACAACCTCGGCTCCGACGGCGACATCAAGAGCGGGGCGAACGCCTGGATGCTCCAGTTCACCCTGGGCAACGCCCTGGACATGCGCGACGCCGGCGACTGGCAGGTCTTCGCCGCCTACAAGTACATCCAGCCGGATGCCCTGCCGGACGGTTTCAACGATTCCACCTTCCACCTTGGCGGGACCAACGCCAAGGGCTACATCCTCGGCGCCAGCTATGGCTTCGACAAGCGCGTCTACGGTACCGCGCGCTGGCTCAGCTCCGACGAGGTCTACGGCGCACCGTTCTCCATCGACGTCCTGCAACTCGAGGTCAACACGCGCTTCTGAGCGCTCCTCGAGGCAGACCATGAAGAGGCAGACCATGAACACGCGACCTTTCTCATTACCGATCTGGGCCCAGGCGCTGCTCGCCGGGGCCGCCTTCGCCGCCTACGCCAGCCAGGCGGCCTACGCCGACAGCCTGGAGGAACGCCTGCGCACCCAGTTGCGCAGCACCACCCAGCAACTCCAGGCGCTGCAGACCGAACAGGCCCAGGCCGCCGCGGCGAAAGCTGCGCTGGAGAGCCAGCGCGATGCGGCGCTGGCCCAGGTCAAGCAACTGAGCGCCGAGCTGACCCGGGCCAAGGGCCAGGCCGAGCAGCTCTCGGCCCAGCAACAGGGCTTGCACGACCGGGCGCGGCAGATGGTCGAGGCGAGCAACGAGCGACTGGGCAAGTACAAGCAGGCCTACGACGAGTTGCTGGTCATGGCGCGAGCCAAGGAGGCCGAGCGGCAGAAGCTCGACCTGGCGTTCCGCGAGCACGACCAGCAGTTGCAGCAGTGCACCGCGAAGAATCGGGAGATGTATGGCGTGGCCAAGGAGATCCTCGGCGCCTACGAGAACGTCAGCGTCGCCGAGGTGATGAAGATCCGCCAACCGTTCGCCAGCGGTGCGCGGGTGAAATTCGAAGAGATGGCGCAGAAGCTCGGCGACGACCTCTACAAGACCCAGGTCGAGAACCGCCAGGCGGCGCTCGCCCAGTGAAATCCGACAGCAAACCAGGAACCCGGACATGAACGACATCACCCTGATCGAACACCTTTCCGTCGACAGCCTGACCGAGGCCTTGCAGGACGCCGGCTACCGGGTCAACCGCAGCGAGCAGAACGGCGTCGTGCAACTGCTCAGTGCCAGCCAGGGAATCGGCTACGCGGTGCGCTTCGGCAATCCGGCGGCGACGCCGGCGAGCTACCTCGACTTCACCTTCAGCTGCGCCCTGCGCGTGCAGGGCGAATTGCCCGCCGGGCTGACCGAGCGCTGGAATCTCAGCCGGCGCTTCGGCCGCCTGTCGCAGCAGGGCGAGTTCCTGGTGATGGAAATGGACGTGATCGTCGCCGGCGGCGTCAGCCCGGCCAACCTGCGTAGCCATATCGAACTGTGGGATCGCCTGCTGCAGGAGTTCATCGCCTATCTGCGCGACTACAGCCGCCTGGCCGCGGAGCAGCAGGGCATGGCGCAGGATGCCGGTCAACCCGTCGATGGCGAGGCCTGAGCCGATGCGGCCGGCATTTCGTTGCGGCGTCCTGGCGTTCGCGCTTGCCGTTCTCGCCGGCTGTGGCCAGCGCGAGGACGGCGGCGCGGGCCAGGCCCAGGCCGCGCTTGCCAAGCCATCTGCCAGCGCCGCCGCGGAACCCGCGGTGGCCCGCCTCGGCGCCTTGCAGGTGGCGCCGGACGAACTGAAGGCGCTGCTGGCCGAGGTGCCGGCGGAAACCCGCGCGCAGTTGAGCGAGAACCGCGACGCACTGGAACGCTGGATGCGTGCGCGGCTCGCCGAGAAGGCGCTCTACGAACAGGCCAGCGCCCAGGACTGGCAACAGCGTCCGCAGGTGAAGACGTTGATCGATGCGGCGGCGCGGCAGATCGTCCTGCGTACCTACCTGGAGTCGGTGAGCACGGTGCCCGAGGACTACCCCAGCGATGCCGAACTGCAGGCCGCCTACCAGGCGAACAAGGCGCAACTGGCTGTACCGGCGCTGTACCGGGTCAGCCAGATCTTCATCGCCGCCTCTGCGGCCGGCGGGCTTGCCGAAGCGCGCAAGCGCGCCCAGGAACTCTACCGGCAGGCCGCGGACGGCGACTTCGCCGAACTGGCGCGCAAGCATTCCGACGACCCGCAGACCGCCCGCAACGGCGGCGACATCGGTGGGTTACTGGCGCAGGCGCAACTGCTGCCGGCGATCCGTCCGGCGCTGGAACGGCTGAAGGTCGGCGCGGTGTCCGAGCCGATCCAGGGCGCCAACGGTTTCCACCTGGTCAAGCTGACCGAGCGTCGCGACGCTCGCCTCGCCACCCTCGACGAGGTCCGTGGTCGCCTGCGCGAAAGCCTGCGCGCGCAACGCCAGGAGCAGATTGCCAAGGCCTACCTGGATGGCCTGGTGAACAACGCTACCCTGAGCATCGACGGCGCGTTGCTCGGCAAGACCCTGGCGGAACTGCACTGATGGGCGGCACGCCGGAGGCCAGGCGTGGGCCGCGCGCGAGCCGCTGGCGGCACCTGCGCAGTTGGCTGTTCGGCGAGCCCGAGCGGTTCCGCGACGAACGCCAGCGGCTCTGGGGCGCCTATGCCGCATGGCTCGGCGAGCAGGTCCAGCAGCGCCTGGGCGAAGACGCCGAAACCGCGCCGCGGCTGCTGGCCTTCCTGGAGTCGCGGCGCGCGGCGGGGCAGTTGCCGAATACCGACATCGACCTGCGGATCTGGCTCGACGAACGCGGCTGGATCGTCCGTCTCGCCTGCCTGCGCAGCGACGCCGAGCCGATCGAGAATGAACTGCGGCGCGCGCTGATGGACCGTTCGTTGCGCCTGCCGCCGCCGGAACACATGCCGCAGCCGATCGAACTGCGGATTCGCCTCATGCCTGGACGCTAGCGAGGAAGCATGGCCCTATCGGAGTCCGCCGGGCAGCGCCCGGCACTGCTCAGGCCCGCGCAGGGACGCGACGACCGTGCCTATTGGCACGAGCTGTTCGGTTCTCTGGAGGTGGTGCATTTCTTCCTGGTCACTGCCCGTTGCGGCTGTTTCATGCAGGCTGCGCGCAGCCTGGACGTCAAGCCGACACTGCTGCGCAAGACCCTGGCCCGGCTCGAGGAGCGCCTCGGCCTGCATCTGTTCGTGCATGAGGGCAACGCCCTCTCGCTGACCCGCGAGGGCCGCATCGTCCAGGCCGCCGGGCAGCGCCTGGTCGAGGACAGCCAGAGCCACGCCGATCTTCACCGGCAACAGCCGCTGGTGCGCCTGGCGGTGGCCGAAAGCGTCCTGCACGATGTGCTCAGTCGCGAGCTGTGGGGCTACCTGCGCAAGAACGCCAACCTGCGCGTAGCCCTCGCCGAGTTGCGCGAGGGCTGGCCGGAAAGCGCAGGGCCGGCGGAGATCGCCATCTGGATCGCCGATCCGGGGCAGCCGCATCCGCCGATGGAAGGCCACTTCGCCGCACCGGCGCGCATCGCTGAGCTGGAGTACCAGCCGCACATCGGCAAGCGCTATTCGCGCGAGCGCACGCGGCCGGCCAGCGAGGACGAGCTGGACGACTACCTGCTGGCGCAGCTCCACGGCCAGGCCGCCAGCGCCGCCCTGGCACCCTGGAACCGGCGGGTGGCGGCTCGCCAGTCGGGAGTGATCGAGGTACAGAGCCACGACCTGCTGCTACAGGCGATCCTCTGGGGCGCCTGCATCGGCCTGCTGCCGCATTACGCCGGACGCCTGGAGCGCAACCTGGCGGCGTTGCCGCAGGTCTTCGACGAGCCGATGCGGCGGGAAGTCTGGATGAGCGTGCAGCCGGAAACGGAGAACCGCGTGGAGGTGCGTGCCTTGCTCGATCTGATCGAGCACGCCTTCGACGATCGGCGCGACTGGTTCGGACGCTGACCTTGCGGGCTTGACGGCGGTCGCCATAGCCGACACCGTTTCGCCACGGAACGGTTGACGGAAGGTACGCGATGACGGAGCGGCATTGGCAGGGCGAGGTCTGGCTGGCGCGGGACCACGCGCTGTTCGCCGGGGTCAACGGCGATACCCGCGAGCACGCGCACTATGCCCACCAGTTGCTGCTGGCGGAGACGCCGCTGCGGGTGCGCGTCGCTGGCCAGGTACTGGAGGCCCGGCGCTTGCTGGTGCCCTCGCTGCAAGCCCATTGCGTCGAAGCGTCGCAGCCGTTGCTGGCGCTGTACGCCGAGCCGCTGGCGTTCGACAGCGACGACCTGCGTCAGCTTCTCGAGGACGCTCCCGGCGAGCCCGAGGCGTTGCTGGGGCGGCTTGCGCGGCTGCCTCGTCGACGGCTCGACCGCCGCGTCGAAAAGGCCCTGGCGGCGCTCGACGAGCAACTCGCGGCGCGGGTCGAGGCGGAAAGACTGGCGCGCAGCGCCAGTCTTTCGCTGAGCCAACTGGAGCGGCTGTTCGCCGTCCAGGTCGGCCTGTCGGTACGCCGCCTGGTGCTCTGGCGCCGCCTGTACCTGGCCTTCGCCCTGGCCTTGCAGGGGCGCAGCCTGACCGAGGCGGCCCATCACGCCGGCTTTGCCGACGCCGCGCACCTGTCGCGCAGCGTACGCAGCCTGCTCGGTATCCGCGCCGGCCTGTCGCTGCCGCACCTACGCCTGGCCGGCTGAACGCCCCAATCCTTCCGGCGGCTGTGGGACGTGCCTGCTGCGTGGCAGGTCGCGGAATGGCGCGAGCAACTGGCCGGCATAGTCGCGGGGATAGTCAGGCTGGTCGCCGATGCCCATGTCGGTGCTGTCCAGGCGGTAGTCGGGACGATGGAGGGCGGTGCCGAGCAGGCGGTCCCAGACGCTGAAGAACAGCGCGAAGTTGACGTCGCCGGCGCGCCCGTAGCGGATGTGGTGCAGGCGATGCAGCGGTGCCCAGGCGAACACATGGCGTAACCCGCCGATGCGCATGTCGACGTTGCTGTGTTGCAGCAGCAACTGGATGCCGATGGCGAAGGCGAGCAGCGCGGCGACCGTCTGCGGCACGCCGAGCAGCAACAGCGGCAGGGTGCCGCCGAGCGCTTCCAGGCCCAGGTGCAGGGGATGCTTCATCAGCCCGTTGAAACTGTACAGGCGCTGCACGCTATGGTGCACCGCGTGCAGCCGCCAAAGCAGCGCCGAACGGTGGCTGGCGTAGTGCACCAGGGTGATGCCGAGATCGGCCAGGACGATCGCCAGCAGCAGTTGCAGCCACAGCGGCCAGGCCTGCGGCCATACCGGCCAGAAGCCCAGGACTCCGGCCAGCAGTGGCAGGGCGAGGATGCCAAGTGCGTTCAGGCTTTCGTTGACCGACGCGTGCAGGACATCGCGCAGGCGGTCGGCGTGCGGCCGGTTCCAGCGTGGCTGGTAGGGCAGTCGTCGTTCGGCGAGAAAGGACAGGCCGAGCGCCCCGAGGAACAGGGCGACCAGCCAGGCGTGGGAAGCTTGGCGATAGCCGACCTGCCAGGTCGCCAGGCCGATGAAGCCGGACCAGAAGAGGGGCGCGTAGGCGTAGCGCAGGAAGAACTGCATGGTGGGACCTCCGGATGAATGAGGTCCCCAGCGTCGCTCGCGACAGGCCGGCGGCGCTTGAACGAACCGCGCAAGTTCTCAGTCGCGCAGCACCAGCGGCGCGCCTCCCATGTCCCCGCGACCCGGCCAGGTCTCGCGGGCCAGCCAGGCCCCACCCAGGCAGACCAGGTTGGCCAGCAGCAGGTAGCCCAGCGGCGACAGCGGATTGCCGGTGACGCCGATCAGCCAGGTCACCACGATCTGCGCGGTGCCGCCGAACGCGGCGACGCCGGTCGCATAGACCAGGGAAAAACCGGTGGAGCGCAGCGCCCGGGGGAAGCTTTCTACCAGCAGCACGATCAGCGCCGCGCCGCTCATGCCATGCAGGGCCGAGAGCAGGGCGAGGACGGCGAGGAAGACTGCCGGCTCGGGGTGACGGGTCATTGCCTGCAGTGCCGGGAACAGCACCGCGAGCAGCGCCAGGCGCGGCAGGATCAGCACGGCGCGGCGCCCGTAGCGGTCGCAGAGCACGCCGCCGAGCAACGCCGAGAGCGCCAGTGCGGCGCCGGCGACCAGCGTCGAGAGCATCGCGATGCCCGCCGGCAGGTGTAGCTCGGTAAGGGCGAAGGTGGTCATGTAGTTGAGGAAGTACTGGGTGATGGTGCTTCCGGAGAGGATCAGCAGGCCGAGCAGCAGGGCCCGCCGATGATTGCCGAACAATTCGCCGAGAAGGCTCCGGGTGCTGGCCTGGCGGCCGCGTCCGGCAAAGGTCTCGGCCAGGTTGAGGCGGATGTACAGGCCGATCGGCAGGACCAGCAGGCCGGCCGCGAAGGGAATCCGCCAGCCCCATTCCTGCAGTTGGCGCTCGTCGAGCCAGAGGGTGAGCAGGTAGCCCATCAGCCCGGCGGCGACCGCCGCGATGCCTTGCGCCACGACCTGCCAGCAGGCGTAGGTGCCGCGCTTGTGCGGCGGTGCCGCCTCGAGGATGTAGGTGGTCGCCGGCCCGGCCTCGCCGCCCCAGGCCAGGCCTTGCAGCAGGCGGGTCAACACCAGCAGCAGCGGCGCGGCCGGGCCGATGCTGTCGTAGCCGGGGAGCACCGCGATGCCGCCGGTGCCCAGCGCCATCAGGAACAGGGTAAGGAGCATCGCCGGCTTGCGCCCGGCGCGGTCGGCGTAGGCGCCGATAAGGATCGCGCCGAGGGGGCGGATGACGAAGCCGACGCCGAACGCGGTGACCGACAGGAGCAGGCTGACGAAGGCGCTGTCGGAGGGGAAGAAAGTCCGTCCGATCATCACCGCGAAGGTGGCATAGACCCCGAAGTCGAAGAACTCCACGGCGTTGCCGAGGACCACGGCAAAGACGCTGCGGCGGCTGGCCGGATCGGCGGCCGCCGGGGGACGGGTGGGGGAGCGCATGGCGAAGGCCCTCTCGGAGTGACGACTGAAACACTCAGGCCTGGAGCCGAGCGACGAGCGGCCGCCGGCTTCAGTCAGCCGGCGGCCGGGGCCAGCCGTGGATCGGACCGCGCCAGCCTTCGTAGGTCTTGCCGATGCGCAACAGCCAGGTATCGGCGAAGCGCGGCGCGACCAGTTGCAGGCCGATCGGCATGCCGGCGGCCGTGAAGCCGCAGTTTATCGAGAGCGCGGGCTGTTCGCCCATATTCCACGGCACGGTGAAGACGATGTGCTCGAACGGCCGCTGCGGATCGTTCAGCGGCGAGGCCCAGTCGGCGGGGAAGGCCTCGACCTGGTTGGTCGGCGTCAGCAGCAGGTCGATCTCGCCGAACAGCCGGGCGGCGCGCCGGCGCATCTCGAAGGTCTGGTTGAAACCGCGCACCGCATCGACCCCGCTGACCCGTGCGCCGCCCTGGGCCCAGGCGTGGACATAGGGCAGCACCCTGGCCCGCCGCGTCTCGTCGAGGAGCAGCAGTTCGCTCCACAGGCGGGCGCGCCAGAAGTCGTTCAGGCCGTCGAGCAGGCTCCGGTCCATCAGCGGTTCGACGATCCTGAGCTGGGCGCCGTGCTCCTCGAACAGCCGCGCCGCGGCCTCGATCGCGGCGCGGATTTCCGCGTCGGGCTGCAGGCCGCAGCCGGGGTCGAGTTGCAGGCCGACCCTCAGGCCGCGCACCGACAGCGGCTCGGCGCTCCAGTCCAGCACTTCCGGCGGCAGGCTGGTGGCGTCGCGGGCGTCGGGCTGCGCGAGGTAGCGCATCAGCAGCAGGCAGTCGTCCATGCAGCGGGTCATCGGACCGGCGCAGCGACCGGTGTAGTAAGGGTCGATGGGGATCCGCCCGAGGCTTGGCTTGAAGCCCACCAGGCCGCACCAGCCCGCCGGCAGTCGCACCGAGCCGCCGATGTCGGTGCCCAGGTGCAGCGGTCCGTAGCCGGCGGCGGCCGCCGCTGCCGCGCCCGAACTGGAGCCGCCGGTATTGTTGGCCAGGTTCCAGGGATTGCGGGTGACTCCGTGGAAGCTGGAGAGGCCGGATGAAAGCATGCCGAAGTCTGGAACCGTAGTCTTGGCCAGGACGATCGCGCCGGCTTCGCGCAGCCGAGCGGCCGGCGGCGCGTCGCAGGGCGCGGGTTGCAGGGCGGTGGCGGCGCTGCCCAATGGGATAGGTTCGCCAGCGGTGGCGATCAGCTCCTTGATGGTTACCGGCAGCCCGTCCAGCGGGCCTTTGGGCTGTCCCTTGCGCCAGCGCTCGGTGGCCGCCGCGGCCTGTTCGCGAACCCGTTGCGGGTCGAAGCGATACAGCGCGTTGAGATGCGGTTCCCAGCGCTGGATGTGGGCCAGCAGATGCTCGTAGTACTCGCCAGGCGAGAGTTCCCGGCGGGCGAACAGTGCCAGCAGGCGGGTTCCCGGGAGGTCGTGCAGCGCGGTCATTCAAGCTCCCTCGAAGAACGGCCGCGGGCGTCAAGCGGCCGGCCTACCCGTTGTCGGGCGGCAATTCGAAACCAAGGTGTATCGGGGAGGTATAGCCCATGCACGACGAATCTTCGCGGTGACGGGCTCAGCTCTCGTGATGGAGAAGGAAGCGCTTCAACCGGCGGAAGGTGGTACGGTTCCACTGCCGCAGCGGCAGCGAGCGGAGTAGTTGCCAGGCATGCCGCTTGTCCGCGACCACGGCGTATTTCAGGGCCTTGTTGACCAACTCCGTGCGGCCGCGCTCGTAGGCGGGATGCGACTGGTAGGGCGCGATGGTGCGCAGGTCGGCATCGAGCAGCACCTTGTAGCGCCGCGACAGGTTGTCGGGGTGGCGCCGGTAGCGGGTGACCAGCACCGGCAGCTTGTGGATCTGGTAGCCCTGGCTGGCGATGCGCAGGGTCATCTGGAAGTCCTGCACCTTGATCTCGGGATCGTAGAAGCCGGCTGCGCGCAGGGCCTCCATGCGGTACAGGGACACCGGGGCGCCGCAGACGTAGGCGTTGCCGAGCAAGTAGTCGAAGTCCAGCTGGCGGATGCGATTGCCGTTCTGCCGCTTGGTTTCCTGGCCTTCGCTGTCGATGTAGATCACCAGGGCGCCGACGCAGCCGACCTCCGGGTGCTGGTCGAGGTACGCGGCGCGCACGCTCAACGAGTGCGGCAGCATGATGTCGTCCAGGTCCGGCGTGGCTACGTAGTCGCCGCGGGCGTGTTGCAGACCGAAGTTCAGCGCTGCGCTGACGCCCTGGTTCTGCTGGCGGTAGAGCTGGAAACCGTGGACTTTCTGCAACTGCTCCAGCATGGCGTAGCTGTTGTCGGTGGAACCGTCGTCGACGATGATCACTTCGAAATTCGTGTAGTCCTGCTCGTAGATGCTGCGCAGGGCTTCTTCCAGGTACTTTTCCGCGTTGAAGCAGGGCGCTACGACGGATACCAGCGGGGTGTCCGTCGTGCCTGAGTGCTTGCTGGAAGTGGCTTCTTCAATCATGTGTCGTTCTTGTCACTCGTCTTGCCCGGTAGCCGTTCCAGGGGGCCGTCGGTCATGAAGTCCTGCGATCGGTGCGCGGCACGGGCTGGCGGAAATACAGCGTTTCGCTCCGCCGGTACGGTCGCTGGAGTAGCTCTGGCACGCATGCCTGGATGGCCAGGCATCGCGACAGTACACCGTTGGAAGCATAGAGGGTAGGCCATCGGGCCCGAGAAAAATCCTCGACCTCCTTCGTCCAACCGTCAGGCCGTGGCCTGGCGCTGTTTCCAGTGCCGGTACAAGGCGGGGATGTCCCCGGCGCACAGCAGCGGCATGGCTGCCTCGATATCGGCCAGTGGCCAGTCCCACCAGGCGATTTCCAGCAGGTTCTGGATATCGCCATCGGAAAAGCGCTTACGAATGGTCCGGGCCGGGTTACCGCCGACGATGGCATAGGGCTCGACATCGCCGGTCACCAGCGCGCGGCTGCCGATGATGGCTCCGTGGCCGACCCGTACGCCGGGCATGAACATCGCCTCGGTACCGATCCAGACGTCATGGCCGATCAGCGTGTCGCCCGCTGGCTGATAGCCGTTCACGGCGCCGGCGAAGGCAGGCTCTTCGTGCATGAAGTGGAAGGGGAAGGTCGACGCCCATTCGGCGCGGTGTCCCTGGTTGCCGGCCATGATGAAGGCGGCGCCACTGCCGATCGAGCAGAAACTGCCGATGACCAGCTTGTCCACGTCGTCGCGGTCCGGCATCAGGTAGCGGGCGCAGTCGTCGAAGGAATGCCCGTGATAGTAGCCGGAGTAGTAGCTGTAGCGCCCCACCCGTATGTTCGGGTTGCTGACCTGTTCCGAGAGCAGCTTGCCCCTGAAGGGGCTCTCGAAATAGTTGCCCATGACCGTCGTCCCTGTCCGTCGAAACCGCCAAGGGTAGCGCCTGGTGGGATAGCGGGCCAGCCTGGCGTGACGGCTGGCAGCCGCGTCGGCGTTCAGCAGGCCGGACTGCTGAACGGCCAGGCCTGGAAAGGCTCCGAATAGTGCCTGCCGTGACGGAAGGCGAAGGGGAGTGCGTTGGCTTGTTGGTGCAGTTCCTCATTGTCGACGTTGAGGCAAAGCATCTGGATGTCCTGTGCCACCAACAGCCGGTTCAGGTACTCGATGCTCTTGCGCTGGCGCAGGTTACGCGTCAGCGGGCCGGGGGCAAGCAGGCGCGCGTCCAGGCCCAGGTAATCGCAGAGGCCGGCGTCGACCTCGGCGAAGCACTGGCGAGCGTCGGTATCGATGCGTTGCGGGTGCAGCGCGATGCGCACGCCGCTGTCGCGTAGCCGGGCGAGGGACGCCAGGTACTCCGCCGAGGCGGGTTCCTGCTCGTCGATGGCCAGCAGCAGGCAGAGTTCGACCTGGTGCTGCTGCAATTGCCTGGCCGAGGCCAGGATCCGCTCGCAGACCCCGGCGTTGCCCAGGCTGCTGGCATGCAGGGGAATGAAGTTCTTGCCGAGCAGTTCGAGGTCGGTGTTGTGCCGGTGCACGCACAGGAGGCGCGCCAGCAGGTGCTTGACCGCCGCCTCAGCAAGCAGCGGCGGTGCGCCGGAAAGGAAGGCCGACAGGTCGACGCGCTGGCGCCGTTCGCGCAGGGAGAGCTTGCTGCCGACCAACGCGCCGTTCCTCGCATAGATGCCATGGGCGAAGAGCTCGAATCCGTCGTTCGCATCACGGTTGCCGAGGCAGAGCCATTTCAATGGCGGGGGCGTTCTGTCTGTCGCAGTCATAAGTGATGGCTCTATGGGCAAATCTCGCCAAGGCGCTCGGGCATGGAGCCCGCACGCAGGGTTGAGGGGTATCTAGCGGAGACGACCCTACCTCCCACGAATCAAGGTCTTTCGTCGGAAAACCCAGGGGGCAGGTAGGGGATCGGCTCGGCAATCGGCCGCCGAGGGTACTTCCGGTGTCGCCGCCAGGCCTGGTTGGTGGCGGCTTTTTCTCTGGTCTGTGCAGTGGTTCCGCTGTTACCGATTTTTCCGAGTGCGTTTGTGTTGCGGCATCGATCGTTGGCGTCAGTCGGCGCCGATGCTGTCGATGAAGCCCTGGATCAGCGGCGAGGCTTGCTGTTTGCGCCAGACGAAATGGATATCGCTGGAGTCCAGGCCGGCTACCGGTTCGGCATGGAAACCCCGTCGCGTGGAGGGCATGCGTGCAACGAAGCTCTCCGGCACGCAGGCGAAGCCGAGACCGGCCTCGATGCAGGCGAAGAGGCTTGGGTAGGACTCGATTTCCAGGGTTGCACGCGGCTGGATACCGCTTTCCGCCAGCCAGCGGTCGACCTGGCGGCGGTAGTGGCAAGTGTGGCCGAACACATAGAGTTCGAGGCTGGCGAGGTCCTCGGGAGTGGGCGCCGGCAGGTTGGCGGGAGTGACTCGCAACAGGCGCTCGCGGAAGGCCAGGCGGCTGGCCAGCAACGGGTGTTCGATGGGGCCGTCGGCAACGATCAGGTCCAGCTCTCCCTCCATCAGCAGACGCTCGAGCAGCAGCGAATGCTCGGGGCGGATGTGCAGTTCAACGCCCGGCGACTCGCGGCGGTAGCGGGCCAGGCGCTGGGGCAGATGATTGGCCAGGGCCACGTCCAGTGCGCCGACCCGTAGCGCGCCGTGCGCCTGGTCGCCGGCGAACAGCGCAGCGGTCTCGTCGGCCAGCGCCAGCAGGCGCGTGGCGTGGCGGTACAGCAGGCGGCCCTCGGGGGTGACCAGCAGGCGATTCCTTTCGCGATTGAACAGGGCTACGCCGAGTTGTCCTTCGAGTTCGCGCAAGCGGGTAGTGATGTTCGACGGCACGCAATGCAACTGTTCGGCCGCGGCTGCGATGGTGCCGCGTTCGACCACCGCGCAGAAGAATCCGAGTTGGGAGAGTTTCACATAATTCTCTTTAAGTGAGTGCTTTGCTGATTATTGATTACTTTTAATGAGTGAAAGGCCACCCTAGCATGGACCTCGCGATCGCTTCCAACCCCATTTCACGAGGAAAGATTCCATGACCTACCACGTACTGGTTCAGTTCGACGTTCCCTCCGACAAGCGCGAAGCGTTCGCCGCGGCAGGCCTGTTCGATGCCAATGGCTCGTTGCAGAATGAACCGGGCACCCTGCGCTTCGAGGTGATCCGCGACGAGAACAACCGCAACCGCTTCTACCTCGACGAGGTGTACGAAGACGAGGCGGCGTTCCTCCAGCATTGCCGCAACGAAACCATCGCGCGCTTCTACGAACTGATCGACAGCTATGCCTTCGGTCCGCTTTTCCTGTTCAAGGGCTACCGCGTCGAGGGTTGATTCCCGCTCCGGCGGCTCGCCGCCGGATTCCACGGAGAATTTCCATGCGAATCCTGCACAGCATGCTCCGCGTGGCCGATCTCGAGGCCGCGCTGGAGTTCTACACCCGCGCCCTGGACATGCGCCTGCTGCGGCGCCGGGACTATCCCGAAGGCCGCTTCACCCTGGCCTTCGTCGGCTACCAGGACGAGCGCGCGGCCGCTGCCCTGGAGTTGACCCACAACTGGGACCGGGACGGCTACACCCAGGGCGACGGCTACGGCCACCTGGCCATCGAGGTCGAGGATGCCGCCGTCACCTGCGCCCGGGCCAGGGCGCTGGGCTATCGGGTCACCCGCGAGGCCGGGCTGATGCAGCACGGACGCAGCGTGATCGCCTTCCTCGAAGACCCGGACGGCTACAAGGTGGAACTGATCCAGAAGGGCACCCAGTTCGATTGAGCCCGCGACCAGGGGGCGACATAGCGGCTGCTGTCGTTCCGGCTCAGCCGCTGGCGTCGAATGCGGCGTGGAAGGCCACTATTCCTTGCGCCATGCGCCCGCTGAAGGACTGTGCCTGGAAGTATTCGGCGGGAACGCCGGGCAACGCCAGGCCGCTTTCCACCCGAAAACCGAAGCGCGAGTAGTAGGTCGGTTCGCCCAGTACCACGCAGCCACCCGCGGGCAGCAGTCGCAACTCGGTGAGCAGGCGCCGGACCAACTGCGAACCGAGACCCTGGCGCTGTCGCCCGGGCGCCACCGATAGCGGCGCGAGGCCGTACCAGCCGCCCGCTTCGCCATCGATGGTCACTGGTGAGGCAGCGATATGGCCGATCACCTGGCCGTTCGCTTCGGCCACCAGCGAAAACGTCAGCGCGCCGGCACGGCGCAGGGCATCGACGATGTACTGCTCGGTATGGCTGCTATGCGTTTCGTTGCGGAACGCGGCTTCGGTCAGGCGGGCGATGGCGTCGATGTCGCCGGGCGTCTCCGCACGGATGGAAATATTCATGCAAGCACTCCTCGGAACCCCCGCCTTGTCCCGGCGGGGGCAATGGAAAAGGAAGGGGGTCAGCGATTGTCCGCCTGCGGGCGCACGGCTTTCAGCCCGGCCATGGATATCCGGTAGGGCCTGCCCTGGCGGGAGTGGACCAGGCCCTTGTTCTTCAGCCTGGAGAACACCGCCAGAGTGCAGTCGAGCAGCAGGTGGCCGTCGCGGTTGTAGCACTCGACGCGGGTGATCTTGCCCGAAGCGTCGCGAAGGAAGGCGATATGGCCGCCCTGGGCCAAGGCGTGAAGCGTCCGTTGTTCCGGCTTGGAAACGTTCATGTCGGTAGAACCTGTAATCATCGGTATGACAACGCGGCCGCACGGCGCGAAAAGGCGCGTGCGAGCCATGGCGAAGGCAGATAACCGGCGACACCTCGTGCGGGATGACGAAGTGGCGGTTATCGGATGACTACTATCTCCAACATGCAAGCCTCGGATCGGGGAGGGCGCAGCCACGAAAGCGTGCTGCGATGCGGCAGTCTAACGAAGCTGGCGAAGCGACGGCAAGGAACTGCCTGCGTCGCCATGCCGCTGTGCGACGCTTGCGCCTTTGTGAGGGAGTTCGCCTCGCCCCGCGGCGGTCCGCGCTTTCATTATCGGGGGAGGCGGGAGGTATCCATGTTTCGCACGGCGCTGACGCTGTTCATGTCTTCGTTGGCAATTCCTGCCCTCGCCTCGATGAGATGCGGCACGCATCTGGTGGACGAGGGCGACAGCGTCGAGCAAGTCCTGGAAAGGTGCGGGCAACCGCTGAGCAGGATCGTCAACGAGCCTGCCCTGCGCAACAACGGCGTGCCCAAGTTGAATGCCGCACGCACCGAATTCTGGGTGTATGGCCCCAGTGGAGGCGTCTACCGACACTTGCGCTTCATCGATGGCAAGCTGGTCGAGATTCGGCTCGAGCGGAAGTGATACGAGGCTGTTGAGGAGTTATTCCTACAGATAATTACTAATTTGCTGCGGAACACCGTGAAAGAGCGCTGAGCGAGAAGACGAGCCGGGTGCGGGCCCAGGTGGATGCGTCTTCTGTCGTGTAGGAATTGCCCGATATCGGGCGGCGGGGCGGAAGGTTGCGGGCCACCCTGATCGCATACCTGAAAAGTTGGCGGCGTAATCTCCGCGATTTTCAGGCGAGGACGCGTCGTGTTGAAGTTATTGGTCGTGGTTGCTTCCCTGTTCATCGGCGGAGGCATGGCCATGGGAGAGCCCGGGGGGGCGGATGGGTCTTCCGCTGTCGCAGCGGTCGATCCGGGAGCGAACCCCGAAGCGCAACTGGACGGGGAGCCTCAGGAGGTCAGCGAAGCGCCGGCCTATCGCGTGGATGACCTCACCTTCCTGTACCTCACCCATGAGGTCTATCTGGAACCCTACGTTTCCTGCCGTCCGAAAGTCCTGGGCGAACGTTCGTACGTCGCCTGCTGGAACGAAACCTACTCCGGCCGCTCCCCGCTGAACTTCTGGGAATACGACGGGGGTGACTTCCTCGCCCTCAACGACCCGGCACGTGTGTTGGCCGAGGGAAAGTTCGCCAGCGAGCAGCACATCGGCGAAGCGCCCCTGCCGCTGCCTCTGGATATCGATCTGGACCAGTTGGAACGGGCCTACTCGCTGATGATGTAAGGAAGAGGAACCTTCCGGCTGCGCCTCCGCCGAAATCCAGGGGGCGCTTCCGATCTTTCCTGGGCTTTACGCGGTAAAGCCTGAAAACAGAAAGCCCCTGGCACGGGTTGGTGTCAGGGGCTTTTGCATTGGGATCTGGAGCGGGCGAAGGGAATCGAACCCTCGTCATGAGCTTGGGAAGCTCAGGTAATGCCATTATACGACGCCCGCTCGGATGGCTTTTGCGGCCAGGGCGCCTTTTTACCAGATGCGCGGCGGCAGGTGAAGCCCGGGGCGGGGTTTTTGTTGATTTCGCTGGGTTTTTCCGCCAGGGGAGCGGGGCTCCCCGTGGCGGTGGCGGTTAGCTGGCGAGGGCGGCGAGGGGGACGCTGGCGCCGTTGGGCTGGGGGCGGTAGATCGGGTTGAGCGGCTGCGTGCGCTGCGGGCGGAGGAAGGCCAGCAGGGCGTCCTGGGTCTGTTGCCAGGCGGCCTTGTGCTCGACGTCGATGAAGTGGCCGGCATTGCGGATGGTGTGGAATTCCGCGCCGCGGATCAGTTGGCCGAACTGGCGGGCTTCGTGGGGCGTGGTGTAGATGTCCAGCTCGCCGTTCATGAACAGCACCGGGATCTCGATGCCGGCGAAGCTCTCGGTATAACTATCGGCGTTCAGGCGCAGCACTTCGCGGATATGGAAGTGCATCTGGTGGTATTCGTGCTCGTCCAGGCTGCTGACGTGGCGGAAGTTGTAGCGCTTGAACAACTGCGGCAGGTAGCGGCCGATGGTTTCGTTGACCAGGTTGCCGATCTGGGTGCGATCGCAGGCGGCGAGGTAGTCGAGGCCGCGATGCAGGTAGTCGAGCATGGCCGGGTTGAGCTGAGGCGAGAATGAGTTGACCACCGCCCTGCGGATCCGTCCGGGACGTTGCACCAGGGCCAGTAGGGTGGCGACGCCGCCCCACGAGAACGACATCACTACCTCGGCACGGAAGCGTTCGATCAGTTCCAGCAGGATCCTGGCCTCGCATTCCTTGCTGATCGGCGTGTGGTTTTCGTTATGGGGTTTGGACTGGCCGGCATACGGCTGGTCGTAGAGCACCACGTTGTAATGCGGCTGCAGGTACTTCACGGTCTGGGCGAAGGACGCTGTGGTCGACAGCGAGCCGTTGACCAGGATGATGGTCTGCTGCGCCGCGGGGTTGCCGTAGAACTCGGTGTGAATCCTGTATTGCCCGTGGATCTCGATGATGGCTGTTTCCGGCCTCATGTCGCTTCCTCCTGGAATCGTTCGATGGGAACGCGGCGACCTGCTTGTCGCGGCGAATACAAAATGCTCATGGGCAGATGAAAGCGCCTCCCAATGACAGTTGAATGTCATTCGGATGGATTTGATAAACTTTTGATTTTCAACGACTTACAGGCAAATAGAGAGCGTCCGAAATCCTCTCGGATTTTGGCGAAGCGGCTATTGGCCGGGCAGGAAAGGCCGGCGCCGAAGCGCGGGCAGTCACGCGGGCTTTCTTGGAAGTCGTTTGTGACTGGTCAGTCACAACGTGAGCGTCAGTTAAGCAGCCGGCGTGCCGGACTGCAAGCCCTGTTTCGCTTTTGGATGGGGGAAGGGGGGCTGGAATCCGACGAAATGCCGCGAGGCAAGTACCGATGCTGCGATTTCGGGATGCCGGGAAGGAAAGGGACGGCGCGGCCGCCGCCCCGGCGGTTCATTTGAGCAGGCTGGCGATGACTTCCGGCGTACGCGCCGCACGTGCCACGGCGCAGCTCTGCGGGGCGAGGAAGCGCGAGGTTTCCAGCCACTTCGGCTGCGGGTAGTAGGCGAACACGTAGCTGCCGCGCTTGAGGGTGTTGATTAGCCGGGCGGCCACGGCCGGGCGTACCGCAGGGCAGCCCTGGCTGCGGCCCAGGCGACCGAGTCCGGGAACCACCCTGGGATCGGCGTAGGCAGCGGAATGCATGACGATGGCGCGTTCTTCGCTCTTGTCGTTGAAGCCCGGCTCCAGGCCAACCAGGCGCAGCGACTGGCCGTGCTTGCCGGTATAGAGCTGGCCGGTCTGGAACAGCCCGATCGACGACTGGTAGCTGTTCGGCCGGTTGGAGAAGGAGGTGGCAAGGTCATCGCCGCTGTTCTTACCGTGGGTCACCCACTCTTCGAAGAGCAGCTTGCGGGTCTTCAGGTCGAATACCCAGAGACGCTTGTCGCGTGACGGCCGCGAGTAGTCGATCACCGTCAGCAGGCCGTTGTCGCCGCCCTGGCTGGCACTCGCGCAGGCATAGGCGGTAAGGGCCAGTTCGAGGGTTGGCAGGCTGGCCTGTGGAGCGAGTTTCTGCAGGTCCTTGGCGGAGGGAAGTGGCATGGCGAATACCGGCCCGCTGGCCAGTGCGCAAAGGGTGGCGCCCGCCAGGCTCAGCCTGCGCAGGGCGGCACGGAGGAAGGTTGGCATACGAGCAGTATTCCCATCGGTTCAGTGTGGTTTTTACCGGATGAGAGGCATTGTGCTCGATTTTTGAACAACTTGCCGACTACTTTTTAAGCGATTTCGTCGGATTGTTCGGTGTTTCCGTGGCGATCACCGTGAAATCGGAGTCGCTGTGGGTGTCCCGGGTCGAGGCCCAGTCGGTGATCACCAGGGTGCTGCCGACGTCCATGGCACCGAGCATTTCGCGGACGAAGGTCGGGTCCATGCGGATCTTGCCCAGTTGCTCGGAGGGTGTCAGGCCCTGTCCCGGGTTGCTCACCTGGACCACCGACCAGCGCAGGTTCGGCGAGGTCTCGCTGATTTCTTCCGGGGTCGGCTTTTCCAGCAGCGAGAACACCGCCATGCCGGTTTGCGGGCGTGCCGGCAACTGCACCGGTGCGGTGCCGATGCGCTGGCCGCCGCGATAGACATAGGCGCGCTGGTCGGCGCGGCTGATCAGCACCGACAACGGACCGCGTTCCGCGCCGGGGTCGTTCCAGGCGATTTCTCCGGGCTCCACCGGCAGCGTCACCGGTCGCCCGTCCGCTACCGTCGGTGCCAGCAGGCCGGGGTGGTCGACTTCCTTCGGCGCGCTGCTGGCGTTGGAAATGATTACCGTGGTGGAGCTGAATCCGGTGATGCCGTAGAGCTTCTTGGCGAACGCCATGGGCAGGCGGATGCAGCCGTGGGAGGCGGGATAGCCGGGCAGGTTGCCGGCGTGCAGGGCGATGCCGTCCCAGGTCAGGCGCTGCATGTAGGGCATGGGCGCGCTGTTGTAGAGGTCGGACTTGTGGTCGACGCTCTTTTGCAGGATCGAGAACACTCCGGTCGGGGTCTCCCGGCCCTTCTTGCCGGAGCTGAGGGTGCTGACCCCGATGGCGATACCGTTGCGGTAGATGTAGGCCTTCTGTTCGGTAAGGCTGACCACGATGGTCACTGGTCCCTGCGGGGAAACCTCCGGGTACCAGAGGTACTCGCCGGGCTTCATGCTCTTCAGCCGCGCCTTGATGTCGGCCGGCGGCAAAGGCGCGTTCGCTGGGCTGGCGGGCGCCGCGTGGAGGCTGCCGACGGCGAAGGCCAGCAGCAGTACGGCAAGGGATCTTTTCATTGGCGCTTTCTCTTGCTCCATGCGGGAAAGGCTGTCGCTCCGACAGATGCCATTCAGCTTAGCGTCGCTCGCGACGGCCGGCCAAACCCCTGCGGTCCGGCCTCTTTCGGTGGACAGGCGGCGGGCGGCGGGGTTTCACACCGAACAGATTTCTTCAGCATTCAGGGGGCGCCAGGCACCCGGCGGCAACTGTGGGTCGAGACAAATATCGCCCATGCGCTCGCGGTGCAGGCGCAGCACCTTGTTGTCGAAGTGGCCGAACATGCGCTTGACCTGGTGATAGCGGCCTTCGTGCAGGGTCAGGCGGGCGCAGCGTGGGCCGATCGGTTCGAGCTGCGCGGGGAGGGTGACCAGGTCTTCGAAGCGGAAGTGGAGGCCGGCGGCGAAGGCATCCACGTAGCGTTGGTCGATGGGCGCCTCGGTTTCCACGTAGTAGACCTTGTCGCGCTGGCTGCCCGGCAGGGTCAGGCGGCGCGACCACTGGCCATCGTTGGTCAGCAGCATCAGGCCGGTGGTGTTGTAGTCGAGACGACCGCCAATGTGCAGGTCGTCGCGCAGGTCTTCCGGGAACAGGTCGAGGACGGTCGGGTGTTGCGGGTCGCGGGTGGCGCTGACGCAGCCCATCGGTTTGTGCAGCATGTAGTAGCGCGCCGGCTTGCCAGCCTGGAGCAGCCGCTCGTCCAGTTCCACCCGGCTGAACACCCGCACCTCGTGGGTGCCGTCGCGCACCACCTGGCCGTCCACGCGCAAGTGTCCACCGGCGATCAGCATCTGCGCGTCGCGGCGGCTGAGTTCGGGCAGATTGGCGAGGAAGCGGTCCAGGCGCATCAGTCGTCGGCGTCGGGCGGCAGCAGTTGCGCGCAGCGTGGGCAGAGGCAGGCGCGGCGGCGCAGCTCGGCGGGAATCCGCTCCAGCACGGCCGCATCGATCTCCGTGGTGAAGCACCAGCAAGCCTGGGTGGCGCTAGCGGGATAGGCCAGGGTGCAGCGGTTGGATTGCTGGCACAGCGGGCAGCGGCCTGGATCGATTTCGCTGTTCATGGCGCGGTGGATGGCTGGCGGGTGCCCAGGGTGCAGGGCCCGGCGCGCGGATGCAAGCATCGTGCGCCAGGCGGGGCGTTTCAGCGGCGAACGGCGTTGGTGATCCAGGGCTCCAGGCGCTGGCCGAAGCTGAGGTGCAGTTCCAGCGGCGCTAGCCGGTAGTTTTGTTCGTCGACCTTGGCGAATACCGCGTGCCATTGTCGTGGCACGTTGATCGCGGCGAGGTCGGTACGGCTGATGTAGCCGCCGACCAGAGTCCTGCCTCCGTCGACCGCGGACCAGGGACGCACCCGGCCCTTGACGATGGCGTAGCGCTGGCGCTCGGGGTAGCGCTGGCGCAGGGCGGCCAGGTCGAGGCCGGCGTCGACGATGAACAGTCGGCTGGCCTCTCCCTGCTCATGCTTCAGTTGGTGGCGAGCGGCTTCCATCTGGCTGGACAGCATTTCGTCCTTGGGCAGGGCCTTGCTGCGGGCGCTGGCCTCGGCCAGGCGCTCCTCGGCCAGGCGTACTTCGCGGCGATAGGCCGGGCCGTCGAGCTCCAGGACCAGCAGCACCTGTTTTTCCTGTTGGCGGCGGTAGCGCCGTACGCTCTCTTCGTCGAGCGCGTCCGGGATGCTGAAACCGAGGGCGCGCATCTGCTCGGGCGGCAGCGGGGGAGCGAGGTCACTGGGCGGCTCGCTGCTCGGCGAGCGAAGCTCCAGGCGCAGTTCGACGCCACTGTTCTCTTCGCTCCAGAAACCGTAGGACCAGTTGCGCTGGAGCTCGCGCTGGCTGAGCACCAGCTTGCTTTCGGCCTCGCCGGACCGGTTCCAGGCGACGCCACCGAGGGCGGCCAGGTTCGCCGCCAGCAGCAGGAGGCTGCCGGCGATCAGGGCGTTGCGACGGTTGCGATTCATGCGTCAGTCCTCGCGGCGATGCCCAGGGGCGTGCGCAGGCGGCGCAGGACCAGCAGGATCAGCAGGGCGCTGAGGCCGAGCACCAGGAAGAACAGGTACTTCGGCATCGCTTCCCACCACCAGTCGAAGAACTTGGTGTAGAGGAAGATGACGAAGAAGGTGATCCCGGTATTGCTCACGTCCGCCCAGTTGCGTCGCGCGCCGAGCCAGATCACAAGGGCGGCGGCGACGAAGCCGGCGACCTGGTAGAGCCCCTCGATGAGCGCCGACGGTAACGCCAGGTAGCTGCCTGAGCCCCAGTTGGCCAGCACCAGCATCGGCAGGAACAGGCCGAGCAGGGCGAACACCCGGTAGATCACGGCGAAGCCGCTGAAGTTGCGCTGATCGAAGCACAGCGGCACGGCGAAGATCAGCGCGGCGGCGGGGAAGAAGTTCTCCGGTCGCTCGCCTACGCTCAGCCAGTAGCCGCCGCCCCAGGTGCCGACGCGCGCGGCGATGAAACCCATCACGCAGAGGATCGCCGCCGCCAGCAGCAGGCGGGCGTTGCACAGGTAGGCCAGGAGCAGGGCGTAGAGCGCCCAGGGCACCAGCGCCAGGTCGCTGGGGGTGACGTTGAATATCTGCCCGAGCATGGTCAGGTCGAGGACGAAGCAGGCGAACGCGACCATCGCCGCCAGCTTGCTGAAGTAGCCCGAGGCGTCCTTGGCCTGGACCCAGAGCGTGGCGAAGAACGCGGCGAAGGCGCTGCCGATCAGGATCGCCACCTGGGCGACGGTGGGGAACAGGCCCCAGAAGCGATAGAACAGCAGGAACACGCTGGCGGCGAAGGCCAGGGCGCCGAAGAACGAGGCTACCCGCATGCCCAGCGAAAGTTGCTGGCTGCGCAGGTCGTGGTCGATGTCGAAACGGTCGCGGTAGCTGTCCAGCAGGGCCAGGTGATAGTCGGCGAGTTGCCGGGCCTGGGCCGGTTCGAGGCGGAACGCCTGCTCCTGGTCGAGGCGTTGCAGCTCGCGCTGGAACACCAGGATGTCGTTGGCGCGCTGCTGTGCCTGGGCGCGGTCGATGGGTTGCATGCATGCTCCTTGAGCGGTTCCGGCGGGGCCGGCAGTCCTTGGTCCGCGCACTCTACCGAGAAACGCCGGCTGCGGTCACGTTCTGGAGGTCCGTGTCGTTGGTCGGATTCAGGGAATTTCCGTTTTTTCCTTCGGTCTCTATTGCAGCCGGGTTGCAACCGCCGCAACCGGCTTCCCGCTCCATCGGGATTTTGTCCAGGCGTGGTTCGGCTGCGTTCTGCGATGAAGGAGAATGCTGATGGTCATGCGATTGTTCGGGCTGCTACTGGCGGCCTTCCTGATGAGCGGTTGCAGCGTTCGGGTGCCGGGCGCCTACGTCGAACTGGGTCCGTTCGACGATGGCTACTACGGCTACGATCGCGGCGGCCCGCCCCATTGTCCTCCGGGCCACGCCAAGAAAGGCTGGTGCTGAGCCCACTTCCTTTTCCCGAGTCTTCACGTCGTATGCGCGCCTCGCGGCGTCGCCGGTCGTCCGGCCGGTCGGCAGCGGGGCCGCAGGAGGCTGCCATGTGGCGCACATTCCTGAGAGTCCCGCTTCTTCTGCTTCTCGCCAGCCTGGGTGGCTGCGCGGTGTATGACTACGACTACGATGACGGCGATTGGCGCCACTATCGTGGCCAGCCCTACGGCTACGCCTACGAAGTGCCGCGCTATCGCGTGTATGACGATGGCTGGCGCAGCGAACGGCGCTACTACTCGACGCGCTACTACGACCAACGCTACTACCCGGCGCCACGCCGCTACGATGGCCACCGCGACTACCGGCGCGAGCAATATCGCTACCAGCAGCGCTACCACGAATCGCGCCCGGCCCATCGTGGCGAGCGGCATCCGGGCAACTGGCAGCGCGGCGGCCAGCCGCAATGGCGCGGGCATTCTCCGCAACGCTGGCAACAACACGGTCGGCAGGATCGTCCGGGACACCAGGGCCAGCAGGGCGGGACACCTCGCTGGCGCAACTGAGGTGCGCAAGGAAAGGCGGCGCCTGCGGGCGCCGTCGTGCTTTCCAGTCGAAAGTGCGGACCCTCTTGGCGCATTTGCTCGGCACACTCTGCCGATACCGAAACGAGGAGGTTCCCATGAGTCATTTTCTGTCGTTCGCCAAGGGCGCCCTGGCGATGTTCTGGCTCGTCGCGCTGGTCAACCTGGCCTACCCGCTGGGCGAGTTGCATCGACCGATCCTGCTGTTGTCCGGCGTGCTGGTGCTGGTCCATGCCGCCGAGATCCTGCTGCTCAACGGGCGTCTCAAGGCGCGCCCGGCACCTTGGCTGGAGCGCCTCCAGGTGCTGCTGTTCGGCGTCCTGCACCTGCGTAGCCTCGGCTGATTTACACAGGCTTTACTCTCGCCGCGGGCACCGCCCGCGCGCCGCGCAGTCCGATGTGCAGGTTCCGGAACAGGCAATCCTCCCGCATCCGCAGGAGAGGCCGGAACCGCACAGGAGGCGCCATGCGTCGTTTGCTTTCCCTGCTGATCCTCGTCCTGCCGCTGTCGGCCTGCGTGGTCTACGACCGCAACGACCACCGGCATCGTCCCGACTACCGCTACGAGCGCTATCACGACCGCGACCGTGACAACCGCGGGCGCGACTGGAACCGTTCCTGGCAGGAGCGCCGCGACGACGCTCGCTGGCGCTGAGCCTCAGGTGGCGGCGAAGCGCCGGTCCTGTTCCAGCACCCGCTCGACGAACACTGCCGCGGCCGGCGACAGGCTGCGGCCGGCGCGGCTGACCAGGCCGTAGGCGGAGCCCTTGGCGCGGGCGGGCTCGGCGCCGGCGGGCCAGGGCAGCAGCGCCAGGCGGCCGGCCTCGACGTCGGCGGCAACCACGTCCCAGGGCGCCAGGCTGATCAGCTCGCTGGAGCCGACCAGGCCCTTGAGCATCAGCACGTCGTCGCACTGTATGCCGAGCGGTTCTTCGCGTTGCAGCAGGCGCGCCAGGTCGCCGCGGACTGCCTCGGGCAGGCGCGGGCCGGCCAGCGGGTAGTCGGCCAGTTGCTCGGCGCTCGGCCTCACCAGACGCAGCAACGGATGGCCGGGGCGGCAGAAGAGTACGCCGGGATACTCGCGTAGCGGGTGGATGCGCAACTGCGGATCGCCTTGCAGCTCGCGGATATCGGCGACGAAGAGTTCGACGGCGTCATCCAGCAGGCGCTGGCGTAGGGTCTGCCAGTCTTCGATGAGCAGTACGACGCGCACGCGTGGGTGGGCGCTGGAGAAACCGGCCAGTGCCTCGGGCAACAGCCGTGCGGCGGGGAAGGGACCGCCGCCCAGGCATAGCTCGCCGCTGTCGAGATTGGCCAACTGGCTCACCGCGTTGTGCAGTGCGCGATGCCCGGCCAGCAGGCGCCGAGCGTGTTCCAGCACCAGCCGGCCGTGGGCCGTGAGGGCCACGCCGCGGCTGCCGCGCTCCACCAGGGTGCAACCCAACTGTCCCTCCAGCGCCTGGATGCTGCGTGACAGCGCCGGCTGGCTGAGATTCACCGCTTCGGCGGCGCGGGCATAGTGGCCGTGCTCGGCGAGGGCGACGAAGTGGCGGAACTGGCGTAGATCGCTCATGCGGACTCCGCATCGAATGTGGACCTGGAATGCATTGGAATTATTGCCGTGCCGCTCGGCATAGTGCCAGCCGAAGCCCACAACAATAAAACGGAGTATCCGATGAGCCGTCTGCTTGCACTCCTGGCGCTCGCCCCGCTGCTCGCCGGCGCCGCCGAAACCACCGCGCCCAAACCGCCCAGTGCCTTCACCGTCGAGGCCCAGCGGCGGGTCGAAGCGGAATTGCCCTTCGCCGACCGCGCCGACTTCGAGCGCGCCGACCGCGGCCTGATCCGGCGCCCGGAGCGGTTACTCATCCGCAACCCCGACGGCAGCGTCGCCTGGCAGCTCGGTGGCTACGACTTCCTCCTCGACGGCAAGCCTCGCGACAGCATCAATCCCAGCCTGCAACGCCAGGCCCTGCTCAATCTCAAGTACGGCTTGTTCGAGGTTGCCGAGGGTATCTACCAGGTGCGCGGCTTCGACCTGGCCAACATCACCTTCATCCGCGGCGACAGCGGCTGGATCGTGGTCGACACCCTGACCACCCCGGCCACCGCCAGGGCGGCCTACGAACTGGTCAGCCGCGAGCTGGGCGAGAGGCCGATCCGTACGGTGATCTACAGCCACGCCCACGCCGATCACTTTGGAGGCGTGCGCGGTCTGGTAGAGCCACAGCAGGTCGCCAGCGGCGCGGTGCAGATCATCGCTCCGGCCGGCTTCATGGAGGCGGCGATCAAGGAGAACGTCCTGGCCGGCAACGCCATGATGCGCCGCGCCACCTACCAGTACGGCACGCAACTGCCCAAGGGGCCGCAGGGGCAGGTCGACATGGCCATCGGCAAGGGATTGGCGCGCGGACCGCTGAGCCTGCTGGCGCCGACCCGCCTGATCGAAGGCGAGGGCGAGGACCTGGTGCTGGACGGCGTGCCGTTCACCTTCCAGAACACGCCGGGTACCGAATCGCCGGCGGAGATGAACATCTGGCTGCCGCGGCAGAAGGCCCTGCTGATGGCCGAAAACGTGGTCGGCACCCTGCACAACCTGTACACCCTGCGCGGCGCCGAGGTACGTGATGCGCTGGGCTGGAGCAAGTACATCAACCAGGCGCTGCATCGTTTCGGCAGGCAGGCCGAGGTGATGTTCGCAGTGCACAACTGGCCGCGCTGGGGCAACGCGGAGATCGTCGAGGTGCTGGAGAAGCAGCGTGACCTGTACGGCTTCCTGCACGACCAGACCCTGCACCTGGCCAACCAGGGCGTGACCATCGGCCAGGTGCACAACCGCCTGCGCCTGCCGCCCAGCCTCGACCAGGAATGGTACGACCGCGGCTACCACGGCTCGGTCAGCCATAACGCACGGGCCGTGCTGAACCGCTACCTGGGCTACTACGACGGCAACCCGGCGAGCCTCGACCCGCTCAGCCCGGAGGACTCGGCGGGCCGCTACGTGGAATACATGGGCGGCGCCGAGCGCCTGCTGGAGCAAGCGCGGGCGTCGTACGCCAGGGGCGAGTACCGCTGGGTGGTCGAGGTGGTCAACAGGCTGGTCTTCGCCGAGCCGGATAACCGGGCCGCGCGCGAGCTGCAGGCCGACGCCCTGGAGCAGCTCGGCTACCAGGCGGAGAACGCCGGCTGGCGCAACAGCTACCTCAGCGCCGCCTACGAACTGCGCCACGGCGTACCGCGCGACCAGCCGACGATGAAGGCCGGCAGCGCCGATGCCCTGGCGGCGATGGACACCGGCCTGCTGTTCGACTATCTCGGCGTGCGCCTGGACGCCGGCGCTGCGGAGGGCAAGGCGCTGAGCATCAACCTGCGCCTGCCGGACATCGGTGAGAACTACCTGCTGGAACTGAAGAACTCGCACCTGAACAACCTGCGCGGCGTGCAGAGCGAGGACGCCGGGCAGACCGTGAGCATCGACCGCGCCGATCTCAACCGGCTGCTGCTCAAAGAGGTATCGGCGGTACGCCTGGTCTTCGAGGGCAAGCTGAAGAGTTCCGGCAATCCGCTGTTGCTGGGGCAACTGTTCGGCATGCTCGGCGACTTCGACTTCTGGTTCGATATCGTCACGCCGGCGGCGAAGTCCGAAGGCTGACGACGAAGGCGCCCGAGAGGGGCGCCTGGTCTTTTCAGTAGGCCACGGTGAAGCGCTGGCGATGATGACGGGGCTGCTCGGCCTCGTCGAGCATGGCTACCGCCAGGTCTTCCAGGGAAATCCGGCTCTCGCCCTTGGCGTCGAACAGAACCTGGTCGCCGCCGAGGCGGAACTTGCCGCTGCGCTGGCCGGGTTCGAGGAGCATCGCCGGGCTGAGGAACACCCAGTCCAGTCGTTGCTCGCCGCGCAGTTGGTCGAGGGCGTCGGCGGCGCCGAGGGCGCCCTGCTTCCACTGCTCGGGGAATTCCGGGCTGTCCACCAGGCGCTGGCCGGGGGCGATCTCCAGGCTCCCGGCGCCGCCGAGAACCAGCAGGCGCGGCACGCCGGAGCGTTTCACGCCGTCGAGAATGGCCTGGCTGCCGGCGGCGTGGCGGGCGCGGAGGTCGGCGCTACCCCAGCCGCCGTTGAAAGCGCTGATGACCACCTCGTGGCCTGCCACGGCGCTGGCCACCTGGGCCGGGTCGCTGACGTCCGCCTGCACTACGCAGAGGCCGTCGCGCGCCGCCAGCTTGCTCGGGTCGCGGACCAGGGCGGTCACCGCGTGGCCGCGTTGCAGGGCTTCGTTGAGGAAATAGTGGCCGACGTGGCCGGTGGCGCCGATCAGGGCGATTTTCATGCTGCACCTTCCGTTCGAGAAATGCCGCAGAGCGGCGTCGATCAGCATCATCCGCCCTGTGCTCGCCGGGATAAACCGCTGCGCGGGGGATGCACTCGTTAGCCCAGCTTAATAATCAGACCTCCTCGCTGTCGCTCATCAGGGTCAGGCTGCGGGCCACGGCGAGGGCGATGAACAGGACCCCGATCACTCCTTCGCTGCCGGCCAGCAGGCGCGCCAGCGGGTTGATCGCCTGGATGTCGCCGTAGCCCACGGTGGTCAGGGTCACCAGGCTGTAGTAGACGAAGGTATCCAGGCCGAGTGCGCCATGGCTGGCGATGAAGCTGGCCGGCTGCATCTGTTCGACCATGTAGTAGGCGAGAGCGAAGGCCAGCGCCATCTGCAGGTAGAGTGCGCAGAGTCCGTAGAGCAGCTCGTGGGTCACCGGGCGCTCCTGGGTGACGCGGCGGAACAGCGCGGCGAACAGGGTCAGGTACAGCAGGATCAGGCTCAGCCCGCGCAGCAGGCCGGGCGGCAGGCTGGAGTAGGGACTGCTGAAGTCCGCAGTGGTGTACAGGGCCAGGCTGAACAGGCCGAAGAAGGCCGTCAGGTAGACCAGCGGACTGCGTCTGCGCAAGGTGTTCATCCCGGCCAGCACCAGCAGCAGGAGGCTGCCGAGCACCCGTGGCTTGGTGCTCGACGGCAGGCCGAGGATCGCCGTGAACAGCACGGTGGAAAAGAACAGCAGGCGGAAACGGTAACGCAGCAGCAGGGCGTTCAAGGCGGGCTCCTCGCATCGTCGAATCGACCAGCCTGGGCGCGGACCCGCCTGCCTGTCTATTGGCCTTGGGTCGGATCGAACAATTTCTGCACCACGGAAAAGTCCCGCTCCGCATAGCCCTGCTTCAGCAGCAGACGGTACAGGCTCAGCGCCAGGCTGCCCATCGGCGTGCTGCTGGCGCTGGCCTGGGCGGCTTCCTGGGCCAGCCCGAGGTCCTTGGCCATCAACTGGGCCATGAAGCCGCCGCTGTAGTCGCGCGACGCCGGAGCGTTCTCCATAACCCCCGGCCAGGGGTTGTAGACTTCCAGCGCCCAGTTGCCACCGGAGCTGCGGCGCATGATCTCGGCCAGCACCTTCGCGTCGAGGCCGTTGGCCACGCCCAGGGCCATGGCTTCTGCGGTACCGATCATCAGCACCGCGAGGAGCTGGTTGTTGCACACCTTGGCCACCTGGCCGGCGCCGTCGGGGCCGGCATGGAAGATGTTGCGACCCATGGCCTCGAACAGCGGCCGGGCCTTCTCCAGGGCTTCGGCGTCGCCGCCGACCATGAAGGTCAGGGTGCCGGCTGCCGCGCCGGCAGTGCCGCCGGACACCGGCGCGTCGAGCATCGCCAGGCCGCGCTCGCGGGCGGCGGCGTGGACCTTGCGCGCCGAGGTCGGGGCGATGGTCGAGCATTCCAGCACCAGGGTGCCGGGGGCGATGTGCGCGAGCAGGCCATCGTCGTCGAGGTACAGGCCTTCGACGTGCTGGCTGGCCGGCAGCATGCTGATGACCACGTCGGCGCCCTGCACCGCGTCGCGGGAGCTGCGGGCGGCGCTGGCGCCGGCGGCGACCAGGCCGTCGACGGCGCTCTGCACCAGGTCGAAGACGTTCAGCAGGTAGCCGGCCTTGAGCAGGTTGGTGGCCATCGGCGCGCCCATGTGGCCGAGGCCGATGAAGGCGATCTGTTTCATGGAGCTCCTCCTGTGGCGGCCGCGAGGCCTCTTGGGGATGCTGTGAAACAGCTTAGACGCTATGGACGTGGCGGGCCCGCGCCCTCCTTCGGCAGAGGGCGGCGCGGCGGATCAGAGCCCCGCCAGCGGATGCTCGCCCTCCCAGGTCGGCTCGAAGTGCGCCTCGATCACCGCCTGCGGGATCGATTCCACCTGCGGCCAATGCCAGTTCGGTGCGTTGTCGCGATCGATCAGCCTTGCGCGTACCCCCTCGGCGAAGTCCGGATGGCGCGTGCAGTTCAGGCTCATGGCGTATTCCAGGCGGAACACCTCGGCCAGCGACAGGTAGCGCGCACGCTCGATCTGCTGCCAGACCAGATGCGCGGTCATCGGGCAGCCCTCGGCCAGGGTCTCCGCGCCACGCGCAAGCAGCGGGTCGGCGTCGTCGCGCAGCGCCACCAGCGCCTGCCAGGCGCTCGCCAGGTCCGGCTGGTCGAGCAGTGCGTCCAGGCGCGGCCGGCGCGGGAGCAACTGGGCCTCCGGCAGTTCGCCGCGGGCCTCGTGTTCGAGGGCGCGAAGCAGGCTGTGAAGTTGCACTTGGGGCGACTCGTTCCAGTTCATCTGCACCAGGCCGGCGAGCAGGGCGTCCTGCTGGTCGTCGAGAAGGAAGCGGTCGGCCAGGTCGAGGTCGAGAGCGTCGCGGGCGTTCATCTGCGCCGCGCTCAGGCCGAGGAACAGGCCGAGCCTGCCGGGCAGGCGGGCGAGGAACCAGCTGGCGCCGACGTCTGGGTACAGGCCGATGCCGATCTCCGGCATCGCCAGGCGGCTGGACGGGGTGACGATGCGAATCCCGGCACCCTGCATCAGCCCCATGCCGCCACCCATCACATAGCCGTGGGCCCAGCAGATGAAGGGTTTCGGGTAGGTATGGATGCGGTAGTCGAGGCGGTATTCATCGGCGAAGAAGCGTCGCGCCAGGGCCGGTACCTCGCCGGGTTGCTCGCGGCAGGCGTCCACCAGCTTGCGCACGTCGCCGCCGGCGCAAAAGGCCTTGGCGCCGTTGCCGCGCAACAGCACGCAGGCGATGCCGGCGTCCTCGGCCCAGGCGTCGAGTTTCGCCGCCAGGGCCTCGATCATCGGCAGGGACAGGGCGTTCAGACTCTTTTCCGCATCCAGGGTGGCAATGCCGATGCGGAAGCCATGCAGGCTCGGGCGTTCTTCGAAAAGCACGTTCATGTCGGGGCTCTCGGCTCGGGCGGGCTGTGGCGCAGCCCGCCGGGTTCGATGGGAAGGCTCAGCAGTTGCGCCACTTGGGATCGCGCTTCTCGAGGAAGGCGTTGACCCCTTCGCGGGTGTCCTGGGCGTCGAACAGATCGACGAAGCGCTCGCGCTCCTCCGGCAGCCAGGTGTTCGGCGCGCGTTCGCGGGCACCCTGGATCAGCGGCTTGATGGTGCGGATCGCCACCGGGCTCTGGCGTGCCACCTTGGCCGCCAGCAGCAGGGCGGCGCCGCGCGCCTCGCCGCTGTCCACCACCTGTTCGACCAGGCCGATGCGCAGGGCGGTTTCCGCATCCACCCGCTCGTTGCAGAGGATCATCCGCTTGGCCCAGCCTTCGCCCACCAGCCAGGGCAGCGCCTGGGTCCCGCCGGCGCAGGGCAGCAGGCCCACCGCGGCCTCCGGCAGGGCCATCTGCGCCTGGCGCTCGGCGATGCGGATGTCGCAGGCGAGGGCGCACTCCAGCCCGCCGCCCATGGCGTAGCCGTTGATCGCCGCGATCGACACCCCGCGGAAATCGCGCAGCGCCTCGAAGGCTTCGCCGAAGCGGCGGGCCATCTCGCGAGCGCGGGCCTTGTCGCCGTCGGCGAACATGTTCAGGTCGGCGCCGGCGGAGAAGAACTTCGGCCCCTGGCCGGTCACTACCAGGGCGTAGATATCGTCGTCGCGGTTGAGGTGCTCGATCAGTTGGCGGAGGCCGATCAGCGAGTCGCGGTCCCAGGTGTTGGCCGGCGGGTGGTTGATGGTGATCAGCGCGGTGTGCCCGTGCTTTTCCACGGTGAGCTTGTGGGTCAGGTCGAAGGAGGAAGCCTTGTAGGGTTCGACGGCAGTGTTCATGAAGTCCCTCACTGGATCATGGGCCGGGGCGTCCCGGCACTATCGGATGCGATGGTTCGCGGCGTTCACAGCAGGCGATCGAGCATGCCACCCTGCTCCAGCAGGCGGCGGGCGACGATCACCCGCATGATTTCGTTGGTGCCTTCGAGGATCTGGTGCACGCGGGTGTCGCGTACCCAGCGCTCCAGCGGATAATCGTTGAGATAGCCGTAGCCGCCGTGCAGTTGCAAGGCCTCGTTGCAGACATCGAAGCAGCGGTCGGTGGCGAAGCGCTTGGCCATTGCGCAGTACAGGGTCGCCTCGGCGTCGCCGCGGTCCAGCCGATGGGCGCCGAGGCGGACCATCTGGCGGCTGGCGGTGAGTTCGGTGAGCATGTCGGCGAGCTTGAACTGCAAGGCCTGGAAGGTCGCCAGCGGCTTGCCGAACTGCTCGCGCTCCTCGACGTAGCGCATCGACTGCTCCAGCGCCGCCTGGGCGGCGCCCAGGGAACAACTGGCGATGTTCAGGCGGCCGCCGTCGAGGCCTTTCATGGCATAGACGAAGCCCTGGCCCTCCGGGCCGATGCGGTTGCCGGCGGGGATGCGCACGCCTTCGAAGGTGATGGTGCGGGTCGGCTGCGCGCGCCAGCCCATCTTGTCCTCGTTGCGGCCGTAGCGGATGCCGGGCGCGTCGGCCGGTACCAGGAAGCAGGAGATGCCCCTGGCGCCGTCCTCGCCGGTGCGCGCCATGACGATCAGCACCTGGGTGCTGCCGGCGCCGGAAATGAAGCACTTGCTGCCGTCCAGCACGTATTCGTCGCCCTCGCGGCGGGCGCGGGTGCGCAGGCGCGCGGCGTCGGAGCCGGCATCGGGCTCGGTCAGGCAATAGGAGGCGAGCGACTCGCCGCCGATCAGGCCGGGCAGCCAGGCCTCCTTCAGCGCCGCGTCGCCGAACGAGGCGAGCATCCAGGCGGCCATGTTGTGGATGCTGATGTAGGCGGTAGTGGCCACGCAGCCGGCGGCCAGTTGCTCGAAGATCAGCGAAGTGGACAGCCGCGACAGGCCCAGGCCGCCGTCTTCCTCGGCGATGTACAGGCCGAGGTAGCCCTGTTCGGCGGCGGCGCGGATGACTTCCACCGGGAAGTGATGGTCGCGGTCCCAGTCGGCCGCCTTCGGCGCCAGTTCGTGGCGGGCGAAGGCGCGGGCGCTCTCCACCAGCAGGCGTTGTTCTTCGGTGAGGTCGAAATCCATAGGTCCTCGGGTCACTTGAGATGGATGGTCATGTTCGGGCCGGCCGACGATTCGTCGGTCGTCGGTTCATCGTCGAACCAGCGGCTGGTGACGGTCTTGGTCTCGGTATAGAAGCGCACCGCCTGCTTGCCGTAGGCGTGCAGGTCGCCGTAGAAGGAACCCTTCCAGCCGGTGAAGGAGAAGAACGGCAGCGGTACCGGGATCGGCACGTTGATACCCACCTGGCCGACCTGCACCGCGTGCTGGTAGCGCCGAGCGGCGCCGCCGGAGCGGGTGAACAGGCTTGTTCCATTGCCATAGGGGTTGGCGTTGACCAGGGCGATGGCCTCTTCCAGGCTTTCCACCTCCAGGCAGGCCAGCACCGGGCCGAAGATTTCCTCGCGGTACAGGCCCATCTTCGGCGTCACTGCGCGGAACAGGGTGGGACCGAGCCAGTTGCCGTTGGGATAGCCTTCGACCTGGCACTGCGAGCCGTCGAGCAGGCACTCGGCGCCTTCCGCCTTGCCTTCGGCGATCAGGCGCAGCACGCGCTGGCGCGCCTGCGGGCTGATCAGCGGACCATAGGCGGCGTCCGGGTCCTGCCAGTGGCCGGGGCGCAGGACGGCCATCCGCTCGGCCAGTTCGGGAATCCACTCGCGCGCCGCGCCGACGAACACCGCCGCGCTGATCGCCATGCAGCGCTGGCCGGCGGCGCCGCAACTGGCGCCGACCAGGTTGCCGAGAACCTGGGCCTTGTTCGCGTCGGGGAGGATCACCATGTGGTTCTTCGCCCCGGCGAAGGCCTGCACCCGCTTCAGGTGCGCGGTGCCGGTGCGGTACACGTGCTGGCCGACGGCGACCGAGCCGACGAAGGAAATCGCCCGGATGTCCGGGTGGGTAAGGAGGGCATCGACCTGCTCGCGGCCGCCATGAATCACCTGCAGCACGCCCTTCGGCGCGCCGGCCTCGAGGAACAGCTCGGCGAGGCGGTTGGGTGTCAGCGGATCCTGTTCGGAGGGCTTGAGGACGAAGGTGTTGCCGCAGGCGATGGCCAGCGGGAACATCCACAGCGGGATCATCGCCGGGAAATTGAACGGGGTGATCCCGGCGCACACACCGAGGGGCTGGATCCAACTGGCGGTGTCGATCTCGCGGGCGACGTTTTCCACCGTCTCGCCCATCATCAGGCTGGCCACGTTGGCGGCGTGTTCGACCACCTCGATGCCGCGCCACACGTCGCCCTTGGCATCGGCGAGGTTCTTGCCGGTCTCCCGGGCCAGCAGTTCGCCGAGTTCGTCGTGGTGTTCCTTGAGCAGGTGCTGGTAGCGCAGCATCAACCGCGCTCGCTCGGGAGCCGGGACTTCGCGCCAGGTCTCGAAGGCGCGCTGGGCGCTGGCGATGGCCTGCTCGATCTCGTCGGCGGTGGCCTTCGGCGCCAGCGCGAGGACGTCCTGGGTCGCCGGATCGGTGACTTCGATCAGTTCGCGGGAACGGCTGCCGCGCCATTCGCCGTCGATCAGCTGGGGGATTGCCTTGGCCATCGTCGCCTCCGCTTCCCGGTGGACCGGGATGTTGTTTTGAGTCGTTATAGCCGGCCGCAAGCCGCCTGTGGATTGACGATCTTGCGCAAGGGATGGATGATCTTGGGATTCAGACTGCCGAGTCGCGTCGCCGTGAAGCGTTCCGTACAGACCTCCGCCTGGCCCCTGCCAAACCAGGGGGTGCGTTTCATCACGCCGCCCCGCCTGCGTCGCGCCCTGGCCCGCCATCCGCTCGGCCAGGCCTGCTACCCGCTGGCCCTCGGTTACTACCCGGAGGCGCATGGCCACCACATGCAGCGGCGCGCGCCGGACGACCATCTGTTGATCTACTGCCGTGCCGGACGCGGCTGGCTGGAGTGCGCCGACGAGCGCGTCGAGGTCGGCGGCGGCGACCTGCTGGTCCTGCCCAAGGGCCTGGAACACGCCTACGGCGCCGACCCGCAGCGGCCCTGGAGCATATACTGGGTACATTTCGAAGGCCTCCTGGCGGAGGACTTCCTGCGCCCGCTGGGCAGCGCTCCGCGCCTGCGCCTGGGCATGCAGCCGCGCCTGCTGGCGGAGTTCGACGCGCTGCTGGCGCTGCGTCGCCAGGGCCTCAGCCTGCCGCACTTCATCCATGCCGCGCACCTGTTGCAGGGCCTGCTCACCTCGCTGGCGGTGCGTCCGGCGCGGGCCAGCCTGAAGTCCGGGCGGGTGCTGGACATCGACGCGGTGCAGGCGCTGATGCGCGCGCACCTGCACGACAGCCTCAACCTCGACGAGCTGGCGGCGCAGTTCAAGCTGTCGCGCTTCCATTTCGCCAAGACCTACCGCGCCCTGACCGGCCAGGCGCCGATCCAGGACTTCATCCAGATGAAGATGGCCCACGCCTGCCGCCTGCTCGACGAGGGCGCGCTGGAGGTGCGGCAGATCGCCGAGCAGCTCGGCTACGCCGATCCCTATTACTTCTCGCGGCTGTTCCGCAAGGTGGTGGGCATGGCGCCCAGTCACTACCGGGCGCTGCACCAGGGCTAGTGCTCCGGGCATAATGCTGCCTCCGGCCCGTGGGCCGAGACCGACAAGGATCGTCGATGCGCAAACCCCTATCGCTCTACCACCCCTGGCTCTACTGGCTGCGGGTCTGGCAACGACGTCTCTGGCGGCACTGCCGCTGGCGTCTTGGCGGCCGTCGCTACGTGCGGCTGCCATCGGTCGACGAGCGCCTGCCGTACCGCTACATCAAGCACACCTCGAAGTTGATCCGCCGCCTCGGCGACAGCGACCTCGCCCTGCAACGCAACAAGGTGGTCAACCTGCGCCTGGCGGTGGACTGCATGAACGGCGTGCGCATCGGCCCCGGCGAGTACTTCTCGTTCTGCCGGCTGGTCGGTCGGCCCAGCGCCCGGCGTGGCTTCGTCGAAGGCATGGAGTTGTCCTTCGGCGAGGCGCGCAGCGGAATCGGCGGCGGCATCTGCCAACTGAGCAACCTGATCCACTGGATGGCCCTGCATTCGCCGCTGCGCGTGGTGGAGCGGGCCAACCACAGCTTCGACCCGTTTCCCGACGAGGGACGGATCCTGCCGTTCGGCTCGGGCGCGGCGATCTTCTACAACTTCATCGACCTGGTGCTGCACAATCCGACGGCGGATACCTTCCAGTTGCGCTTCCATATCGCCGCCCACCAACTGGAAGGCGAACTGCTGTGCAGTGCGCCGCGCCCTGTGCGCTACCACGTCTACGAGAGGGCCCAGCGTTTTGTCCGCGACGGCGAGGCAGTGCTGAGGCTCAACGAGATCTGGCGCGACATCCGGGAAAAGGGCCAGGCCGGCACCCTGCTGGCCAGCGAGTGCCTGTACCGCAACCGGGTGCGCGTGAAGTATCCGCTGGAGGAGGCCCGCCTGTCCCGAGATTGACAAGCGCGGCGGGCTTTTCTACGGTTCCGCGGCCACAGGCTGTCGGCGACCTTCTGAAAAAGGCCGGACGACTTTTTCAGTACCGAGACAGGGGGTTCCATGACCGATAACGACGACCGCATCAAGCTCGAGGCGAGCTGGAAGGAAGCGCTGCGCGAGGAATTCGACAAGCCCTACATGAAGCAACTGGGCGAGTTCCTGCGCCAGGAGAAAGCCGCCGGCAAGGCGATCTTCCCGCCCGGGCCGTTGATCTTCAACGCGCTGAACACCACGCCGCTGGAGAACGTCAAGGTGGTGATCATCGGCCAGGATCCCTACCACGGGCCGGGCCAGGCCCACGGCCTGTGCTTCTCGGTGCAGCCCGGCGTGCCGACGCCGCCGTCCTTGCAGAACATCTACAAGGAACTCAACCGCGACCTGAACATCCCGATTCCCAACAACGGCTACCTGCAGCGCTGGGCGGAGCAGGGCGTGCTGTTGCTCAATACCTCCCTGACCGTCGAGCAGGCCAAGGCCGGCTCCCACGCCAATGCCGGCTGGCAGCCGTTCACCGACCGCGTCATCGAGGTGGTCAACGAGCGTTGCGAGCGCCTGGTGTTCCTGCTCTGGGGCAGCCACGCGCAGAGCAAGCAGAAGCTGATCGACCCGCAGCGCCACCTGATTCTCAAGTCGGCGCACCCGTCGCCGTTGTCGGCCTACCGCGGTTTCCTCGGCAACGGCCACTTCAGCCGCACCAACAAGTTCCTCGAGCAGAACGGCAAGACGCCTATCGACTGGTCGCTGCCGGACCTCTGAAGGCCGCTGTCGCCCAGCTCTTCACATGGTGGGCGCCGCTGTGTGCCTCTGACCGCGCCCGGAAAAAAAAGCCCGCACGAGGCGGGCTGGAAAACGCCACACATCCAGTGTGGCGGCGTGGCTCGATCAGCCGGCGCGCTTCCTCCAGTAGCGGAAGCACGGCTCGGCGAGGAACAGCACCAGCAATAGCCTCAGTACCTGCAAGGCGGTGACCAGCGGCACCGAGAGCTGCAAGGCTTCGGCGGTCAGGCTCAGCTCGGCGATGCCGCCGGGCATCATGCCGAGCATCAGCGACTGGTGGTCGAGGGTGGTCAGCCAGCCGAGCAACTCGGCGGCGAGCGCCGCGGCGAACATCATCCACAGCGTGCAGACCAGGGTACGACTGACGAAGGCTGGAGCGCTGCGGAAGAAACTGCGGTTGAAATGGCAACCCAGGGCGCTGCCGATCAGCCATTGGCCGACGCCGCTGGAACCGGCCGGCAGGCCGATATGCAGGTCGAAGCCGAGGCTGACGCCGGCCGCCAGCAACAGCGGGCCGAGCAGCCAGGGATTGGGTTGGCGCAACTTCTGCCAGCCCAGCGCGACCAGCGCCCCGGCCGGGAACAGCAGGGCCAGCCAGTGCCAGTCCACCGGCGCGGCCTGGTGCGGGCCTGGCTGGCCGCCGCCGAGCAGGTACTGGAACGCCGCCGGCACCAGCAGCACTACCAGCAACAGGCGCAGGCTCTGCGCTGCGGCGACGCGGCTGAGCACCGCGCCGTGGCGCTGCCCGAGGTTGACCATCTCGCTGGCACCACCGGGCATGCTGGCGAAGAACGCGGTGGCGCGGTCCTCGCCGCTGCGGCGCATGAAGGCGATCGCCAGCACGCTGGAAAGCGTGGTGGCCACGGCGCCGAAGACGATGATCACGCTATGCGCCAGCACTTGCTCGATCACTGCCGGGGTGAAGTGCAGGCCGATGCCGATGCCGACGATCCATTGCCCGCACTTGCGTGCCCCCGGCACTTCGGCCAGCGGCAGGTCGGCCAGGCAACGCACCAGCATCACCGCCAGCAGCGAGCCGATCATCCACGGCAGCGGCCAGCCGACCAGGCTTGCCAGCCAGCCGCCAAGGGCGCCCACCAGCGGCGTCGCCCAGTACAGCCTCCAGGTGACGCGCTCAGGCATCGGCCAGCCCTGTCGCGCGACGGGCCGCGCGGCGGCGCCAGGCGCGGACCAGCGGCAACAGCAGCATTACCACCACCAGCGCCCAGGTCACCAGGCTGATCGGGCTCGACCAGAGGATGCCCAGTTCACCGTTGGAGATTGACAGCGCGCGGCGCAGGTTCTGCTCCATCAGTCCACCGAGGATGAAGCCCAGCAGCAGCGGCGAGAGCGGGAAGTCGAGCTTGCGCAGGATATAGCCGATCACGCCGATGCCGACCATCAGGAACAGATCGAAGGTGGTCGCATGCACGCCGTACACGCCGATCCCGGTGATGATCGCGATGGCCGGCACCAGGGCCCAGTTCGGCACCGCGAGGATGCGGGTGAATACGCGGACCATCGGCACGTTGAGGATGATCAGCATGACGTTGGCGATGAACAGCGAGGCGATCAGGCCCCAGACGATGTCCGGTTGCTGCTGGAACAGCAGCGGGCCGGGAGTGATGTTGTACAGGGTCAGGGCGCCGATCATCACCGCAGTGGTACCCGAGCCGGGCACGCCGAGGGTCAGCATCGGCACCATGGCGCCGCAGGCGGAGGCGCCGATGGCGGTCTCGGGAGCGGCCAGGCCGCGCATGTCGCCCTTGCCGAACTCGCCCTTGGCACCGGCCAGCTTCTTCTCGGTCATATAGGCCACCGCGCTTGCCAGGGTCGCGCCGGCGCCGGGCAGTACGCCCATGACGAAACCGAGCAGACCGCAGCGCAGGTTGACCAGGAATACGCTGGCGGCCTCCTTGAAGTTGAACAGCATGCGTCCGGTGGCTTTCACCGCCTCCTGGCCGTGGTGGGTCTTCTCCAGCAGCAGGAGGATCTCGCTGACCGAGAACAGGCCCAGCACCAGGACCACGAACTGGATGCCGTCGGCGAGGTGGATGCTGTCCCCGGTGAAGCGGTACACGCCGCTGTTGGCGTCGATCCCGACGCTCGACAGGAACAGCCCGAGCAGCGCCGCCAGCAGGGTCTTCAGCGGGCGGTCGCCGGCCATCCCGCCGAGGCAGACGATGGCGAACACCATCAGCACGAAATATTCCGCCGGACCGAAGGCGATCGCCCACTTGGCCAGCAGCGGGGCGAACAGGACCATCCCGCAGGTGGCGATGAAAGCGCCAATGAACGAACTCCAGGCCGACAGCGACAGGGCCACGCCGGCCAGGCCCTTGCGTGCCATCGGGTAGCCGTCGAGGGTGGTCATCACGGTCGAGGCTTCGCCGGGGATGTTGAGCAGGATCGAGCTGATCCGCCCGCCGTATTCGCAGCCCAGGTATACGGCGGCGAGCAGGATCAGCGCGGTTTCCGGCGGCAGGCCGAGGGCGAAGGCCACCGGGATCAGCAGTGCCACGCCGTTGATCGGACCGAGGCCTGGCAGCAGGCCTACGATGGTGCCGATCAGGGTGCCGATCAGCGCGGTGATCAGGTTGGTCGGCGTCATCGCGACGCCGAAGCCCTGGCCGAGGTAGTTCAAGGTTTCCATCACGAAGTCCTCACAGCGGCAGGAAGTCGAGAACGCCCAGCGGCAGCGGGACGTCCAGGGCGCGGTCGAACAGCCAGTAGAGGCCGATCCCGAGCAGGCTCGCGGTGACCACCGCAGGGATTGGCCGGGCGCCGTAGAGAATGGCCATGCAGGAGCCGACCAGGGCGGCGCTGAGGATGAAGCCGAGCGTTTCGAACAGGCCGGCGAACACCAGCAGCAGGGCGATGCAGGCGAGCACCTTGAGCAGCACGGCGCCGCCCAGCGGTTGTTCGTCCTCGGCGTGGCGGATCGGCGTCGGCCGCGCGATCAGCCACGCCAGGCCGGCGCCCATCAGCGCCAGGCAGAGCAGCGGGTAGGCGCGCGGGCCGACCGGTTCGTAGGAAAACGGCGCCTGGTAACGCCAGCCGGCGACCGCCAGGCCGACGCAGGCGAGCAGCCAGAGCCCGGCGAACAGGCGCTGGTACAGGTTGGAACGGGTCATGGGACGATCCTCGTGGCGCGGCCGGGGTCCGGCCGCGCGCGGGCTGGCTTACTGGATCAGGCCGAAGTCCTTGGCCAGTTGCTTGTACTGCTGGACCTGCTGCTTCACGTAGCCGTCGAGTTCCTCGCCGGTCATGGCGAAGGGGAACAGCTCGCGCTGGTCGCGCAGCTTGGCGAAGTCCTCGGAGGCCAGCAGTTGGTCGAAGGCGTTCTTCCACCAGGCGTAGTCTTCGTCGCTGACCTTCGGCCCGAGGTAGAACCCGCGAACCACCGGCCAGACGATGTCGTAGCCCTGTTCCTTGGCGGTGGGGATGTTGGCCATCGCCGCCTCTGGCAGGCGTTCTTCGGAGAACACCGCGAGCAGGCGCATGTCGCCGCTGAGGATGTGCGGCATGGAGTCGGAAATGTCGGTGCTGCCGACCTGGATGTGCCCGCCGAGCAGCGCGGTGGCGATCTCGCCGCCGCCTTCCAGGGCCACGTAGCGCAGGTCGCGCGGATTGATCCCGGCGGCCTTGGCGATCAGCGCGGTCTGCATCCAGTCCTGGCTGCCGACGGTGCCGCCGGAGCCGATCACCACCTTGCTCGGGTCGGCCTTGAGCGCCTTCACCAGGTCGTCGAGGTTCTTGTAGGGCGAGTCGGTGCGCACCGCGATGGCGCCGTAGCTGGTGCCGATGGCGGCCAGCCATTTCACCGCGTTCTCGTCGAAGCGGCCGAACTTGCCCTGGGCCAGGTTCAGCAGCGAGCCGCTGGAGAAGGCGGTGATGGTGCCGGCGTCGCCCGGGCGTTGGGCGACCACCGCGTTATAGGCGACCGCGCCGACGCCGCCGGGCATGTAGGTGACGCGCATCGGCTTGCTCAGCAGCTTGGCCTCGACCAGGGCGCTCTGGGCCAGCTTGCAGGTGAGGTCGAAACCGCCGCCGGGGGACGCCGGGGCGATGCATTCGGGACGCTTGGGTTCGGCCACGGCGGCGCCGGCCAGCAGCAGGCCGGCGGCAACCAAGGCGAGGGGACGAAAAGACAGTTTCATCATCATCGGTGCTCCTGTGGAGTTCTTGTTCTGGCTTACCAGATCGGCAGGGTATAGCTGACGATCAGGCGGTTCTCATCGATGTCGCGGGTGAAATTGGAACGGAAGGTCGCGTTGCGCCAGCGGATTCCGAGGTTCTTCAGCGCGCCGCTCTGGAACACGTACTGCAGTTCGGTGTTGCGTTCCCATTCGCGGCCTTCGCCGCGCTGCCCGGCGAGTTCGACATTGTCGCCCTTGACGTAGCGGGTCATGAAGGTCAGGCCGGGAATGCCGAGGCCGACGAAGTCGTAGTCGTAGCGCAGTTGCCAGGAGCGCTCCTTGGGGCCGGCGAAGTCGTTGACCTGGACGAAGTTGACCAGGTACGGGTTGCTGCCTTCCAGGTAGGGGAAGGCGTCGTCGCCGTTCATTCGCTGCCAGGCCGCACCGAAGGCATGGTTGCCAAGGCTGTAGGTGAACATGCCGTTGAGCGACTTGTTGTCGATGCCGCCGGCCTTGGCCGAGCCGCTGTCGGTGCTGCGGGCGAAGCGCAGGTCGCTGGTCAGTTCGCCGGGACCGATCGGCCAGCTGTGCAGCAGGCCGACGAAGTGCTGGCGGTAGACGTCCTGCAGGTTGCTGTAGTGATAGCTGGCGGTGAGTTGGTCGGTGAGCTTGTAGTCCAGTCCGCCGAGGTCGAAGTGATCGGCGCTGACCCCGGCGAAGCGGCCGTTCTTGTCGTTCAGCGCGAGGTCCTCGGAGTCGCTGGAGTCGCGGATCTTGGTCTTTTCCAGGCGCCCGGCGGTGAAGCCGAGGTCCTTGATCTCCTTCGAGGTGAGCAGCGCGCCTTCGAATATCTGCGGGAAGATCCGCCCGTTGTTCGGTTGTACCGATGGCAACTTCGGAATCAGCGTGCCGACCTTCAGCTCGCTCTGCGAGACCTTGACCTTGGCGGTCAGGCCCAGTTTCGAGTAGGTGTCCGGCGCGCGGCCGTCGGAATCCTTCGGCAGCAGTCCGGTACCGCTGCGGCCGCGGCCGGAGTCGAGCTTGACGCCGAGCATGCCCATGGCGTCGAGGCCGAAGCCGACGGTGCCCTGGGTGTAGCCGGACTGCAGGTTGAGGATGAAGCCTTGCGCCCACTCCTCGCGCTTGGACTGGCCGGGGCCGTCGCGGAAGTCGCGGTTCATGTAGAAGTTGCGGGTTTCCAGGCTGGCCTTGCTGTCTTCGAGGAAGCCGGCGGCGTTGCCCAGGGGCGCGATGCTGGCGAGCACGACGGCGGTGGTGGTCAGGGTGGTGCTGCGGGACGAACGTACAGACCTTGCGGCCTGCGGCAGGGAAGTCGACATGCAGTGGTCTCCGATTCTTGTTCTTGTACGCCGAGCACCACGCTGCAAGGCGTTTTGGCGGACGATCTGCGCCGTCCATCGACTGATCCTAAGGCGCCAAGCTTTCGCCAGGCTTTCAGCAATCCCCAGTGGCAGAGAAGCCATTTACCGGAGGGTTTTCCCCGGTACACTTCGCCTCTTGTGCCCTCATCCGGTGGTGGAGAACCGTCCATGCGCATCCTTCTGGTGGAAGATCATCCGCAGCTCGCCGAAAGCGTGGTCCAGGCGCTCAAGGGCGCCGGCTGGACGGTAGACCTGCTGCAGGACGGGGTGGCCGCCGACCTGGCTCTGGCCAGCGAGGAGTACGCCCTGGCGATCCTCGACGTCGGCCTGCCGCGGATGGACGGCTTCGAGGTGCTGGCGCGCCTGCGCGGGCGCGGCAAGACCCTGCCGGTGCTGATGCTGACTGCGCGCGGCGAGGTGAAGGACCGGGTGCACGGCCTCAATCTCGGCGCCGACGACTACCTGGCAAAGCCTTTCGAACTGTCCGAGCTGGAGGCGCGGGTCAAGGCCCTGCTGCGCCGCAGCGTGCTCGGTGGCGAACAGTTGCAGCGCTGCGGCGCCCTGGTCTACGACCTCGGCACCCGGCGCTTCAGCCTCGACGAGCAGCCGCTGACCCTGACCTCGCGGGAACAGGCGGTGCTGGAAGCGATGATCGCCCGTCCGGGGCGGGTGATGAGCAAGGAGCAACTGGCCGCCCAGGTCTTCGGCCTGGACGAGGAGGCCAGCGCCGACGCCATCGAGATCTACGTCCACCGCCTGCGCAAGAAGCTGGAAGGCGGCGCCGTGCGCATCGTCACCTTCCGCGGCCTCGGCTACCTGCTGGAGGCGCAGGGTGACTGATGCCGGCAGCCTGCGCGGAAGGCTGCTGCTGTGGCTGGCCCTGCTCCTGCTGCTGGTGCTCCTGGCGAGCGGCCTGAGCGCCTACTGGAACGGTCGCGAGGTGGCCGACACCGCCTACGACCGGACCTTGCTGGCCTCGGCGCGGGCGATCGCCGACGGGCTCTACGAGAAGGACGGCACCCTGCGCGCCGACGTCCCCTACGTGGCACTGGATACCTTCGCCTACGACAGCGCCGGGCGGATCTTCTACCAGGTCAACGACATCCACGGACGGATGATCTCCGGCTACGAGAATCTTCCGGCGGCACCCGCCGATACCCTGCGCACCGACGACTACCCGGCCCTGGCCAAGTTCTACGACGGCGTCTACCAGGGCGTCGACGTACGCGTGGTGAGCCTGCTGCAACCGGTCAGCGAACCGAGCATGAGCGGCATGGCGGAGATCCGCGTGGCGGAGACCGAAGGCGCCCGCGAGCGCATGGCGCGCAGCCTGATGACCGATACCCTGCTGCGCCTGGGCGTCCTCGGCGTCGGCGCGCTGGTGCTGGTGTGGCTGGCGGTGAGCGCCGCGCTGCGTCCGCTGGATCGCCTGCGCCGCGAGGTGGAAGAGCGCCAGCCGGACGACCTGCGGCCGTTGCCGATGCTAGAGGTCCAGCATGAATTGCGGCCGCTGGTGGAGTCGCTGAACCACTTCACCCAGCGCCTGCGCAGCCTGTTCGAGCGGCAGTCGCAGTTCATCGCCGATGCCGCCCACGAGTTGCGCACGCCGCTGGCGGCGCTCAAGGCGCGCCTGGAACTGGGCCTGCGCGAGCAGGAGCCGGAAGCCTGGCGTTCGACCCTGGAGACCACGGCGAAGAACACCGACCGCCTGATCCACCTGGCCAACCAGCTGCTCTCCCTGGCGCGCATCGAAAGCGGCGCCCAGGCCATTGCCGAGGGTGGCGCCGAGCGTATCGACCTGACCGCCCTGGCCCGGGAACTGGGCCTGGCGCTGGCGCCGCTGGCCTATGCGCGGGGAGCCTCGCTGGCGCTGGAAAGCGCCGGGCCGGTGTGGATCCAGGGTGAACCGACGCTGCTCAACGAATTGCTCAGCAACCTGCTGGACAACGCGCTGGCGCACACCCCGCAGGGCGGCAACGTGATCCTCAGGGTGCTGGAGGGGGGCGTGCTGGAAGTGGAAGACGATGGTCCGGGAATTCCCGCCGCCGACCGCGAGCGGGTCTTCCAGCGCTTCTACCGGCGCGGCGACAGCCCCGGCAGCGGCCTGGGGCTGGCGATCGTCGGCGAGGTCTGCCGGGCGCACCGGGCGCAGATCCAGCTCGACCAGGGCGAACTGGGCGGCTTGCTGGTGCGGGTGCGCTTCCCGGCGGAGTAGGGCGGGGTCTATTGCAGCATGCTGGTGGCGGCTTCCAGGGCGCTGGAGAGGTCCTCGTCTTCCTTCATGTCGACGGTCGGCTCGAGGCCGAGCTTGGCGAACGCCGGGATCTGGCTCCAGTCCAGGCGGGTATAGGGATGCTCGCTGCCAAGGTAGCTCTGCAGGGTGGCGACCTGGACCAGGTCGGTATAGTCCGCGCGCGGCGAGTTGCGGGTGAAGTCCAGGTGCTGGCGCGGGACCTCGGCGATCGGCGCGGGGAAATCCCAGGCCTTGAGGATGCGCTCGCCGATCAGCGGATGGATGCGCTCGATCACATGGCTCAGGCTGATGGAGTCCGACAGCAGCTCGTTGTGATCCTCGGCGTAGGTGAGGATCGGCAGCACGCCGATCTGGTGCACCAGCCCGGCAAGGGTCGCCTGGTCCGGCGCCAGGCGGGTGTAGTGACGGGCCAGCACGTGGCAGATGCCGGCGATCTCGGTGCTCTTGTTCCAGACTTCGCGCATCTTGCGGTCGACCACGTCGGTGGTGGCCTGGAACATCTGCTCCATGGCAAGGCCGGTGGCCAGGTTGCAGGTGTAGTTGATGCCCAGCCGGCTGATCGCCATCTGCAGGTCGGTGATTTCCTTCGGGCTGCGCAGCAGCGGACTGTTCACCACGCGGATGATGCGCGCGGTCAGCGCCGCGTCGTTGCCGATCACCTTGCTCAGGGCCTGGATGCTGACATCCGGGTCTTCCGCCGCCTCACGGACCTGCAGGGCCACCTCGGGCAGGGTCGGCAGCACCAGTTCATCCTGATCGATGGCGCGGATCAGGTCCTGTTGGACTTTGTCGGCAAGCTTGCTCATGGCATTTCCTTTGAAAACGCAATGGCCGGAGCACGCTCTACGTGCACCGGCCATGGGAATACTGGCGGGCCGTCCGCGGACGGCGAGGCACAGTTTACGGTCAGCGCTGGATTTCGCGGTCGCTGTCCAGCGTGTAAGGCAGATTGAGGAGGACGAGCGGCGCTCCTTCGGCGCTTCCGAGGCTGATCCGGCCGTCGGCGACGGCGTCGTCCTGCAGCACGGCGAGCAATTCCACGCTGTTCTCCGGCGTACGGGCGGCCAGTACCACTTCGCCGACGCTGGTGGAATGGACTGGCGAGAACAGCCCGGTGCCGGGCGCCGGCACCTCGTCTGCGTCCAGCGCCAGGCGATACAGGCGGCGCTTGAGGCGGCCGAGATACTGCATGCGGGCGACGATTTCCTGGCCGGTATAGCAGCCCTTCTTGAAGCTGACCCCGCCGACCGCCTGCAGGTTGATCATCTGTGGGATGAACAGCTCGCGGGTAGCGCCGAACACCTGGCCGATGCCTGCGCGCACCTGGCCGAGCAGCCAATCGTCGAGCGGCGCCTCGCGGCTGTGCTCGCGGAGCGTGGCAAGCACCGCCTCGGCGCGCTGCGCCGGAACCCATAGCTCGACGCGGGCGTCGCCCAGGGCGACGGCGAGCAGGTCGCCGTGGCGGGCGATCCTGCCGCTCTCCGCCGGGGTGTCTATCCCCAGGGCGCGCAGTGCCTCGCTGGCGTCGCGCAAGCCTATGCGGAGCCAGGCTGCGCTCTCGTCGGCAAGGCTGGCCTTGGAGAATACGGCGTATTTCTTCAGGTCCGCCAACTGGGCCTCGAGCAGCTCGCCGGCCATCGCCAGCAGCAGGCCGTCGCCCTCGGGCAGGATGCGGAAGCTCGATAGCAGGCGGCCCTTGATGTTGCAGCGGCCGCCGAGGCTGGAGGTCTCGTCGTTGAGGTAGGCGAGGTTGCAGGTCAGCTGGCCCTGGAGGAACTTGGCGGCGTCAGGGCCGCGGACGGCGAGGATGCCTTCATGGACTAGCGGGGTGTGGAAAGCGGGGTCGGCCATTGCGATGCTGCGCGGTCAGTCAGTCAGGACCGTCATCATAGAACTCGGTCCGAGGCTTGTCAGCGGGCAAGAATGCCTGGCGCATCCGCCTTGGCGGTTGTCGGACACTTCCGAGGCCGCCGTCGGCATGGGCCTGCGTCCCGCGCGGATACCCTTGGTTTGCCGGGCAATACGACCAAGGGCGGACGCCGGCGGAGCGACGCCTCGTCATCGGGCCGCGCCATTCGAGCGCAACCGCCCTATAATGCCGGGCGTTTTCGAGGAGCCCGAACATGGCAGATGAAACCGAACTGAAACGACTCTACTGGCACAGCCGTCGCGGCATGCTGGAACTGGATGTGCTGCTGGTGCCTTTCGTGCAGGAGGTTTACCCGGGCCTGGACGCCGAGGACCAGGCGCGCTTCCGCAAGCTGCTGGAGTGCGAGGACCAGGACATGTTCGGTTGGTTCATGCAGCGCGGCGAGCCGGAAGACGCCGACCTGCGGCGGATGGTGCGGATGATCCTGGACCGTGTCCAGCCGGATTGAGCCGTTCGAATGCCGCTGGCGGGTCTCTCCGATCCTGCTGGCGGCGAGCCTGGCACTGTGGGCCCTGGCGCTGCTGTCGATCCTGCTGGCGGCGCTGCCGGTCTGGCTGAAGCCGCCGCTTGCGCTGGTCTGCCTGGCCTACGGTGCCTGGGGGCTGTACCGCCAGGTACTGCTGCGCGGCTCGCGGGCCTTCCGCGGCTTGCGCCATGACGAGCGGGGCTGGCAGCTGTGGAGCGCCGGAAGCGGCTGGCAAGCGGTGCAATTGCGCCCTGACAGCCTGGCGTTGCCCTGGCTGATCGTACTGCGCGTGCGCCTGCCGGGCCGCTGGCGCATCCTCGGCTGCTGTATCCCGGCCGATGCATTGGGCGCCGACAGCCATCGGCGCCTGCGTGTCCGCCTGCGCTTCAGTCGCCGTAGATGGGCGGCACCAGGATAGTGTCGCGGGCTTCGGGCAGCAGGTCCGGATAATCCAGCGTGTAGTGCAGGCCCCGGCTTTCGCGGCGCTGCATGGCCGAGCGGATGATCAGTTCGGCGACCAGTGCCAGGTTGCGCAACTCGATCAGGTCGCGGCTGACCTTGTAGTTGCTGTAGAACTCGTCGATCTCGCTGAGCAGCAGGCGTACCCGGTGCTGGGCGCGCTGCAGGCGCTTGTTGGTGCGCACGATACCGACGTAGTCCCACATGAAACGCCGCAGTTCGTCCCAGTTGTGCGCGATGATCACGTCCTCGTCGGAGTCGGTGACCTGGCTGGCGTCCCAGCTCGGCAGGCTTTCCGGCACGGGCGTGCCGGGCAGGCGCTGGAGCATGTCGGCGGCGGCAGAACGGGCATAGACGAAGCATTCCAGCAGCGAATTGCTGGCCATGCGGTTGGCGCCGTGCAGGCCGGTGAAGGTGGTTTCGCCGATGGCGTAGAGGCCCGGCACGTCGGTATGCCCGTGCTGGTCGACGAGCACGCCGCCGCAGGTATAGTGAGCGGCCGGCACTACCGGGATCGGTTGCTGGGTAATGTCGATGCCGAAGTCCAGGCAGCGCTCGTAGACGGTGGGGAAGTGCGCCTTGATGAACTCGGCCGGCTTGTGGCTGATGTCCAGGTAGACACAGTCGATCCCCAGACGCTTCATTTCATGGTCGATGGCGCGGGCCACGATGTCTCGGGGCGCCAGCTCGCCACGCGGGTCGAAGCGCGGCATGAAACGCTCGCCATTGGGCAGGCGGAGCAGGGCGCCTTCGCCGCGCAATGCCTCGGTGATGAGGAAACTCTTGGCCTGCGGGTGGTACAGGCAGGTCGGGTGGAACTGGTTGAACTCCAGGTTGCCGACCCGGCAGCCGGCGCGCCAGGCCATGGCGATGCCGTCGCCGGAGTTGCCGTCGGGATTGCTGGTATAAAGGTAGACCTTGCTCGCGCCACCGGAGGCCAGCACGGTGAAGCGGGCACGGAAGGTATCGACTTCGCCGCTTTCCCGATTCAGCACGTAGGCGCCCAGGCAGCGCTTGCTCGGCAGGCCTAGCTTGCGCTCGGTGATCAGGTCGACCGCCACCCGCTGCGACAGCAACTCGATGTTCGGTCGCCGCCGGGCCTGGGCCAGCAAGGTATTGAAGATCGCGGCGCCGGTGGCGTCGGCGGCATGGATGATGCGCCGGTGGCTGTGCCCGCCTTCGCGGGTCAGGTGGTATTCGAAGCTGCCTTCCTCGTGGTTGTGCTGCTCGTCGCGGGTGAAGGGCACCCCCTGTTCGATCAGCCACTGGATCGCTTCGCGGCTATGCTCCACGGTGAAGCGCACCGCATCCTCGCGGCACAGGCCGCCACCGGCGACCAGGGTGTCCTCGACGTGGGATTCCACGGTGTCGGTATCGTCCAGCACGGCGGCCACGCCGCCCTGGGCCCAGTAGGTCGAGCCCTGCGACAGTTCGCCCTTGCTGAGGACGGCGATGCGCAGGTGTTCCGGAAGGGTCAAGGCCAGACTCAGGCCGGCGGCGCCGCTGCCGATGACCAGTACATCGTGTTGATAATGTTGGCTCATGCCCGCATTTCCCCGTGGTGGAGCCCTAGTATATAGAAGGGCCTGGCGGCACAATAGCGCACCCCCGCTGCCGGTCCGGCGGATGAGCTGCGGGCCTGTCATCGGCAGGCGTCATCAGAGCGGGGCGATGTAGTGCTGGAACTTTCTTAGACGCATCGGTTCCAAAGCAGGATGCCTGAAGACCTCGTCCGGTTGGCCTACCCAGCGGCACAGAGGCCGGGCCCTGAGCCCGATGCAATCCATTTTCGCGGGGCCCGGACACGATGTCCGGGGCCGCACGTCACGAGCGAGGAAAAAACTCGTGACGCATGCTTGGAGGGGAGAACTTTTGCAAGAAGCCCGAGTCTATCTTGGCAAGACGATTCGCTGGGACGCTCGAAGCTCCTCCAGGTTCGAAGAGGAGCTTTCATGCTAACCCAGGAACAGGATCAGCAACTGGTTGAACGGGTACAGCGCGGAGACAAGCGGGCTTTCGATCTGCTGGTACTGAAATACCAGCACAAGATACTGGGATTGATCGTGCGGTTCGTGCACGACGCCCAGGAAGCCCAGGACGTAGCGCAGGAAGCCTTCATCAAGGCATACCGTGCGCTCGGCAATTTCCGCGGCGATAGTGCTTTTTATACCTGGCTGTATCGGATCGCCATCAACACCGCGAAGAACCACCTGGTCGCTCGCGGGCGTCGGCCACCGGACAGCGATGTGACCGCAGAGGATGCGGAGTTCTTCGAGGGCGACCACGCCCTGAAGGACATCGAGTCGCCGGAACGGGCGATGTTGCGGGATGAGATCGAGGCCACCGTGCACCAGACCATCCAGCAGTTGCCCGAGGATTTGCGCACGGCCCTGACCCTGCGCGAGTTCGAAGGTTTGAGTTACGAAGATATCGCCACCGTGATGCAGTGTCCGGTGGGGACGGTACGGTCGCGGATCTTCCGCGCTCGTGAAGCAATCGACAAAGCTCTGCAGCCTTTGTTGCGAGAAGCCTGACACAGCGGCAAATGCCAAGAGAGGTATCGCTATGAGTCGTGAAGCCCTGCAGGAAACTCTGTCCGCTGTGATGGATAACGAAGCGGATGAACTCGAGTTGCGGCGGGTGCTCGCAGCTTGCGGCGAGGATGCCGAGCTGCGTTCCACCTGGTCGCGTTACCAGCTGGCGCGGTCCGTCATGCACCGCGAGCCTACCCTGCCGAAGCTGGATATCGCTGCGGCGGTCTCTGCTGCCCTGGCCGACGAGGCCGCTCCGCCGAAAGCGGAGAAGGGACCGTGGCGGATGGTCGGTCGCCTGGCGGTCGCTGCCTCGGTGACCCTGGCGGTGCTGGCCGGCGTGCGTCTGTACAACCAGAACGACGCCCTGCCGCAGATGGCGCAACAGGGGACCACCCCGCAGATCGCCCTGCCTCAGGTGAAAGGCCCGGCCGTGCTGGCCGGCTACAGCGAAGAGCAGGGGGCGCCGCAGGTGATCACCAACTCCTCGTCCAGCGATACCCGCTGGCATGAGCAGCGTCTGCCGATCTACCTGCGTCAGCACGTGCAACAATCCGCCGTCAGTGGTACAGAGAGCGCGCTGCCCTACGCTCGGGCAGCCAGCCTGGAAAACCGCTGAGGAGAGACATGCGCACCACCTCCCTGTTGCTTTTGCTTGGCAGCCTGATGGCGGTTCCCGCCACTCAGGCTGCCGACGCTTCCGACTGGCTGAATCGTCTCGCCGAGGCCGATCGCCAGAACAGTTTCCAAGGCACCTTCGTCTACGAGCGCAATGGCAGCTTCTCCACCCATGAGATCTGGCATCGCGTGGAGAGCGATGGTGCGGTTCGCGAGCGCCTGCTCCAGCTCGACGGCGCGCGCCAGGAAGTGGTCCGGGTCGACGGGCGCACCCAGTGCATCAGCGGCGGCCTTGCCGACCAACTGGCCGATGCCCAGCTGTGGCCGGTGCGCAAGTTCGATCCCTCCCAGCTGGCTTCCTGGTACGACCTGCGCCTGGTCGGCGAATCCCGTGTCGCCGGCCGCCCGGCAGTGGTCCTTGCGGTGACTCCGCGCGACCAGCATCGCTACGGCTTCGAGCTGCACCTGGACCGCGACACCGGCCTGCCGTTGAAGTCGCTGCTGCTGAACGAGAAGGGGCAGTTGCTCGAGCGCTTCCAGTTCACCCAGTTGAATACCGGCGCGGCACCTGCCGAAGACCAGTTGCAGGCGGGCGCCGAATGCCAGGTCGTCGGCCCGGCCAAGGCCGACGGCGAGAAGACCGTGGCCTGGCGCTCGGAATGGCTGCCGCCAGGTTTCACCCTGACCCGCAGTTTCATGCGTCGCAGTCCGGTCACCCCCGATCCGGTCGCCTGCCTGACCTATGGCGATGGCCTGGCACGATTCTCGGTGTTCATCGAGCCGCTGCACGGTGCCATGGTTGGCGACGCGCGCAGCCAGCTCGGCCCGACCGTGGTGGTTTCCAAGCGCCTGCAGACCGATGACGGCGGCCAGATGGTGACCGTCGTCGGCGAAGTGCCGCTGGGCACCGCCGAGCGGGTGGCGCTGTCCATCCGGCCCGAGGCCGCCGCCCAGAAATGATCGAGGAGCAGGGGCGAGTGGTGGCGACCGAGCCGGGAGCGGTATGGGTCGAGACCGTGCGCCGCAGTACCTGCTCGTCCTGCTCGGCCAATGCCGGTTGCGGCCAGGGGCTGATGCAGCGCCTGGGCGTCGGCGCGGGGCGTGCCCAGGTGCGCGCGTTGAGCGACCTGAGCCTGCGGGTCGGCGATGCGGTCGTCCTAGGAATTCATGAAGACCTGTTGTTGCGCGCCTCCGTCCTCTTCTATCTTTTCCCTCTGCTCGGGTTTTTCGTGGCAGCATTGCTGGCGACCCGGGCGGGCCTTGTCGAACCTCTGATCATCGTGTCCGGGCTGGCGGGTTTGCTGGCGGCCTGGCTATTGGTGCGTCGGCATGCTCGTCGTCATGCCGATGATCCAGCCTCGCAGCCGGTGGTTCTGCGAGCGCTGATTTCCGGGCCGTCCGATTCGGCCTGAGTCTTTCTCTTCCCTCGAACATCACGGGAGCTGTAGTCGATGCATACCCTAAAACGCTGTATGGCTGCGATGGTGGCCTTGCTGGCCTTGAGCCTGGCGATGACGGCCCGGGCAGAACTGCCGGACTTCACGCCTTTGGTCGAACAGGCGTCGCCGGCGGTGGTGAATATCAGTACGCGGCAGAAGCTGCCGGATCGCGCCATGGCGCGCGGGCAGCTGTCGATCCCCGACCTCGAAGGGCTGCCGCCGATGTTCCGCGACTTCCTCGAGCGCAGCATCCCGCAGGTTCCGCGCAATCCGCGCGGCCAGCAGCGCGAGGCGCAATCGCTGGGTTCCGGCTTCATCATCTCCAACGACGGCTACATCCTCACCAACAATCACGTCGTGGCCGATGCCGACGAGATCCTGGTGCGCCTGTCCGACCGTAGCGAGCACAAGGCCAAGCTGGTCGGCGCGGACCCGCGCAGCGACGTGGCGGTGCTGAAGATCGAGGCGAAGAACCTGCCGACCCTGAAACTGGGCGATTCGAACAAGCTGAAAGTGGGCGAATGGGTCCTGGCCATCGGTTCGCCGTTCGGCTTCGATCACTCGGTCACCGCCGGTATCGTCAGTGCCAAGGGTCGTAGCCTGCCGAACGAGAGCTACGTACCCTTCATCCAGACCGACGTGGCGATCAACCCGGGTAACTCCGGCGGTCCGCTGCTGAACCTGCAGGGCGAAGTGGTCGGCATCAACTCGCAGATCTTCACCCGTTCCGGCGGCTTCATGGGCCTGTCCTTCGCCATTCCGATCGATGTCGCGCTGAACGTCGCCGACCAGTTGAAGAAAGCCGGCAAGGTCAGTCGCGGCTGGCTGGGCGTGGTGATCCAGGAAGTGAACAAGGATCTCGCCGAGTCCTTCGGCCTCGACAAGCCGTCCGGAGCGCTGGTGGCGCAACTGGTGGAAGACGGCCCGGCGGCCAAGGGTGGCCTGCAGGTGGGCGATGTGATCCTCAGCCTGAACGGCCAGTCGATCAACGAGTCCGCCGACCTGCCGCACCTGGTGGGCAACATGAAGCCGGGCGACAAGATCAACCTGGACGTGATTCGCAACGGCCAGCGCAAGTCCCTGAGCATGGCGGTAGGCAGCCTTCCGGACGACGACGAGGAAATCGCCTCGATGGGCGCTCCGGGCGCCGAGCGCAGCAGCAACCGCCTGGGCGTGACCGTCGCCGACCTGACCGCCGAGCAGCGCAAGAGCCTGGATATCCAGGGCGGCGTGGTGATCAAGGAAGTCCAGGACGGTCCGGCCGCGGTCATCGGCCTGCGTCCGGGCGATGTCATCACCCACCTGGACAACAAGGCGGTGACCTCGACCAAGGTCTTCGCCGACGTGGCCAAGGCCCTGCCGAAGAACCGTTCGGTTTCGATGCGGGTGCTGCGCCAGGGACGCGCCAGCTTCATTACCTTCAAGCTGGCCGAATAAGCCGGCTGGCGAAAAAAGGGCGGTTTCCACCGCCCTTTTTCATGCCCGTCAATCCGTTACCTGCGTGACGCCTTGCCCGAGCATCAGGTAAACTCCCCGGCTATTTTTCGGCGGATTGCCGCCCTTGCCCTTTTCGAGTGTGTTGAGCCGTGAGCGACCTGAGCCATATCCGCAATTTCTCCATCATTGCCCATATCGACCATGGCAAGTCGACGCTGGCCGATCGCTTCATCCAGATGTGCGGCGGCCTCTCCGATCGCGAAATGGAGGCCCAGGTCCTGGACTCCATGGACCTGGAGCGCGAGCGCGGGATCACCATCAAGGCCCACAGCGTGACCCTGCACTACAAGGCGCAGGACGGTAAGACCTACCAGCTCAACTTCATCGATACCCCCGGCCACGTCGACTTCACCTACGAAGTCAGCCGCTCGCTGGCCGCCTGCGAGGGCGCGCTGCTGGTAGTGGACGCCGGCCAGGGCGTCGAGGCGCAGTCCGTCGCCAACTGCTACACCGCCATCGAGCAGGGGCTGGAAGTGATGCCCGTGCTGAACAAGATGGACCTGCCCCAGGCCGAGCCGGAGCGGGTGAAAGAGGAAATCGAGAGCATCATCGGCATCGACGCCACCGACGCCGTGGCCTGCAGCGCCAAGAGCGGGATGGGCGTGCTGGAGGTGCTGGAACGCCTGGTGACCGCCATCCCCGCCCCGGAAGGCGAGATCGAGGCGCCGCTGCAGGCGCTGATCATCGACTCCTGGTTCGACAACTACCTCGGCGTGGTCTCGCTGGTACGGGTGAAGAACGGCCGGGTGAAGAAGGGCGACAAGATCCTGGTGAAGTCCACCGGCAAGGTCCACCAGGTGGACAGCGTCGGGGTATTCACTCCGAAGCACACCGAGACCGTCGACCTGAAGGCGGGCGAGGTGGGCTTCATCATCGCCGGTATCAAGGATATCCACGGCGCGCCGGTGGGCGATACGCTGACCCTGAACAACACGCCGGACGTCGAGGTCCTGCCGGGCTTCAAGCGGGTCAAGCCGCAGGTCTACGCGGGCCTGTTCCCGGTCAGCTCGGACGATTTCGAGGACTTCCGCGACGCCCTGCAGAAACTGACCCTCAACGACTCGTCGCTGCAATACGAGCCGGAAAGCTCCGAAGCCCTGGGCTTCGGCTTCCGTTGCGGCTTCCTCGGCATGCTGCACATGGAGATCATCCAGGAGCGCCTGGAGCGCGAATACGACCTGGACCTGATCACCACCGCGCCCACGGTGGTCTTCGAGATCGTGCAGAAGAATGGCGAGATCATCTACGTCGACAACCCGTCCAAGCTCCCGGACCTGGCGTCGATCCAGGAAATGCGCGAACCGATCTGCCGCGCCACCATCCTGGTGCCCAAGGACCACCTGGGCAACGTGATCACCCTGTGCATCGAGAAGCGCGGCGTGCAGCGCGACATGCACTTCCTCAGCGGCCAGGTGCAGGTGGTCTACGACCTGCCGATGAACGAGGTGGTGCTCGACTTCTTCGATCGCCTCAAGTCCACCAGCCGCGGCTATGCTTCCCTGGACTACAGCTTCGATCGTTTCGAGCCGTCCAACCTGGTTCGTCTCGACGTGCTGATCAATGGCGAGAAGGTCGACGCCCTCGCCCTGATCGTCCACCGCGACAACGCCCCCTACAAGGGCCGCCAACTGGTGGAGAAAATGAAGGAACTGATCCCGCGGCAGATGTTCGACGTGGCGATCCAGGCAGCCATCGGTGGGCAGATCATCGCCCGCTCGACGGTCAAGGCGCTCAGGAAGAACGTGCTGGCCAAGTGTTACGGTGGCGACGTGAGCCGTAAACGCAAGCTGCTGGAGAAGCAGAAGGCTGGTAAGAAAAGGATGAAGCAGGTCGGTAGCGTGGAAATTCCCCAGGAAGCCTTCCTCGCCGTGCTCAAAGTGGATAGCTAGAACCCATGACACTCAATTTCCCGTTGTTGCTGGTCATCGCCGTGGCTGTATGCGGCGCCCTGGCCCTGGTCGACCTGGTGCTGTTCGCGCCGCGTCGGCGGGCCGCGATCTCTTCCTACGAAGGGCAGGTGAACGAGCCCGATCCGGCAGTGCTGGAGAAGCTCAACAAGGAACCGCTGCTGGTGGAGTACGGCAAGTCGTTCTTCCCGGTGCTGTTCATCGTGCTGGTGCTGCGTTCCTTCCTGGTCGAGCCGTTCCAGATTCCCTCGGGGTCGATGAAACCTACCCTCGAGGTCGGCGATTTCATCCTGGTCAACAAGTTCGCCTACGGTATCCGCCTGCCGGTGCTGGACACCAAGGTGATCCCGATCGGTGATCCGCAGCGCGGCGATGTCATGGTGTTCCGCTATCCCAGCGAACCGAACATCAACTACATCAAGCGCGTGGTCGGCCTGCCCGGCGACACCGTGCGCTACACCAAGGAAAAGCGCCTGTACGTCAACGGCGAGCTGGTGGCGGAGAAACTGGTCGGCGAGGAACCGGGCACCCTGGGCAGCGTGACCCTGTACCAGGAGAAGCTGGGCCAGGCCGAGCACCTGATCCGCAAGGAAATGAGCCGCTATCGCATTGAGCCCGACCGCCAGTGGACCATTCCCGCCGGCCACTACTTCATGATGGGCGACAACCGCGACAACTCCAACGACAGCCGCTACTGGAACGATCCGAAGATCCCCAAGGATCTGCTGGGCATGGTTCCGGACCGCAATATCGTCGGCAAGGCCTTCGCTGTATGGATGAGCTGGCCCGATCCGAAGATGAGCAACCTGCCGAACTTCTCCCGGGTCGGCGTGATTCACTGACCTGTGCGCAGGTTCGCCACGCGGAAGGGCGCTCCTGCTGAATAATCGCGAAGCGGGGCTGCTCCCGAGGGCAGCCCCGCTTTCACTTCCGCGAACGCCGCCGCAGGGCCCTGCCCGATGGCGTTACCGCTCGCTGGACGGAATAACTACACTGACATGAGGTCCGACATGAGGTTCGCGCGTTCGCAGAAGGGGATGTCCCTGCTGGGGTGGCTGGTGGTGCTGGGCGTGGTGGCGTTCTTCGCCAGCGCCGCGTTCAAGATCATCCCGCACTACTTGGATTACTACTCGCTGGAGAAGGTGATCACTTCCGTGGAGACCGACAAGGCGGCCGAGGTGCGTTCCGTGCCGGAGTTCTACAGCTACGTCGGCAAGGGGATGCAGATCAACGGCATCCGCAACCTGGACCTGGAGAAGGCCCTGGAGGTGCAACTGGAAGACAACCAATTCCGGGCGCACCTGAAATATGAAAAACGCGAGCCACTGATCAGCAATATCGACCTGGTGGTCCACTTCGACAAAGAATTCCGTGTACGCATGCCGTGAGTAATTCGCTGGACCGACTCGAGCGCAAGCTCGGCTATACCTTCAAAGACCGGGACCTGATGGTCCTGGCCCTGACCCATCGCAGCTACGCCGGGCGCAACAACGAGCGCCTGGAGTTCCTCGGTGACGCCATTCTCAACTTCGTCATCGGCGAGGCGCTGTTCCACCACTTCCCGCAGGCTCGCGAAGGCCAGCTTTCGCGCCTGCGCGCGCGATTGGTCAAGGGCGAGACCCTGGCCCTGCTGGCGCGCGGCTTCGAGGTGGGCGACTACCTGCGGCTGGGCTCGGGCGAGCTGAAGAGCGGCGGGTTCCGCCGCGAGTCGATCCTCGCCGATGCGATGGAAGCCCTGATCGGCGCCATCTACCTGGATACCGGCATGGACTCCGCGCGCGAGCGGATCATCGCCTGGCTCGGACCGCAACTGCGCGAGCTGACCCCGGTGGACACCAACAAGGACCCCAAGACCCGCCTGCAGGAGTTCCTGCAGTCGCGTGGCTGCGACCTGCCGCGCTACGAGGTGGTGGATATCCAGGGCGAACCCCATTGCCGGACCTTCTTCGTCGATTGCGAAGTGGCCCTGCTGAGCGACAAGACCCACGGGCACGGCGGCAGCCGCCGCATCGCCGAGCAGGTGGCCGCGGCCGCCGCGCTGGTGGCCCTGGGCGTGGAGAATGGCCATGACTGACATGCACGACGACATCCCCGCCGGCAGCCGTTGCGGCTACGTGGCGATCGTGGGGCGCCCCAATGTGGGCAAGTCCACCCTGCTCAACCACATCCTCGGGCAGAAGCTGGCGATCACCTCGCGCAAGCCGCAGACCACCCGCCACAACATGCTCGGGATCAAGACCGAGGGCGAGGTGCAGGCCGTCTACGTCGATACGCCCGGCCTGCACAAGAGCGGCGAGAAGGCCCTCAACCGCTACATGAACCGTACCGCCAGCGCGGCATTGAAGGATGTCGACGTGGTGATCTTCGTGGTCGACCGCACCCGCTGGACCGAAGAGGACCAGATGGTCCTGGAGCGCGTGCAGTACGTCAGTTGCCCGGTGCTGATCGCGGTGAACAAGACCGACCGCATCGAGGAAAAGGCCGACCTGCTGCCGCACCTCGAATGGCTCACCCAGCAGTTGCCGAAGGCCGAGGTAGTACCGATCTCGGCGCAGCACGGGACCAACCTGGACGTGCTGGAGAAGCTGGTCGCCGAGCGTCTGCCGGAAAGCGAGCACTTCTTCCCCGAAGACCAGATCACCGACCGCAGCAGCCGCTTCCTGGCCGCCGAGCTGGTCCGCGAGAAGATCATGCGCCAGCTCGGCGCCGAGCTGCCCTACCAGATCACCGTGGAGATCGAGGAGTTCAAGCAGGAAGGTCGCATCCTGCATATCCATGCGCTGATCCTGGTGGAGCGCGAGGGGCAGAAGAAGATCATCATCGGCGACAAGGGCGAGCGGATCAAAAGCATCGGCCAGAACGCGCGCAAAGACATGGAAGTGCTGTTCGACTCCAAGGTCATGCTCAACCTCTGGGTCAAGGTCAAGGGCGGCTGGTCCGACGACGAGCGTGCCCTGCGCTCGCTGGGCTACGGCGACCTCTGACCGTTCCCGGCAGCCCGGCGCCAGCCGGGCGACATTCCTCTCGCGCCCGGTCGACCCGCCATGTCCTTCGCCGCCGCCCAAGCCACCTACGTGCTGCATAGCCGGCCGTACAAGGAAACCAGCGCCCTGGTGGACTTCTTCACCCCGCTGGGTCGCCTGCGCGCGGTCCTGCGCGGCGCCCGCGGCAAGGCTGGCGCCCTGGCGCGGCCATTCGTGCCGCTGGAAGCGGAGTGGCGCGGGCGCGGCGAACTGAAGACCGTGGCCCGCCTGGAAAGCGCCGGTGTTCCCAACCTGCTCAATGGCCAGGCGCTGTTCAGCGGTCTCTACCTCAACGAGCTGTTGATCCGCCTGTTGCCGGCGGAAGACCCGCAGCCGGAAATCTTCGCCCACTACGCCGCGACCCTGCCGCTGCTGGCGGCGGGGCGCCCCATCGAACCGCTGCTGCGCGCGTTCGAATGGCGCCTGCTGGAGCAACTGGGCTATGGTTTCGCTCTCGATGTCGACATCGATGGGCGCCCGATCGAGCCGCAGGCGTTGTACCAGCTTTTGCCAGAGGCCGGCCTGGAGCCGGTGGCGCAACTGCAACCCGGGCTGTTCCAGGGCTCCGAACTGTTATCCATGGCCGACGCCGACTGGAGCGCCCCCGGCGCCCTGGCGGCGGCCAAGCGCCTGATGCGCCAGGCGCTCGCTCCCCATCTGGGCGGCCGGCCGCTGGTCAGCCGCGAGCTGTTCATGAACCGTAAGGAGTCACCCCGTGACTGAAGCCACTCGAATTCTGCTCGGCGTGAACATCGATCACGTCGCCACCCTGCGCCAGGTCCGGGGCACCCGCTATCCGGACCCGGTGAAGGCCGCCCTGGACGCCGAGGAAGCCGGCGCCGACGGTATCACCGTGCACCTGCGCGAGGACCGCCGGCATATCCAGGAACGCGACGTGCGAGTGCTCAAGGAAGTACTGCAGACGCGGATGAACTTCGAGATGGGGGTCACCGAGGAAATGCTCGCCTTCGCCGAGGAGATCCGGCCGGCGCATAGCTGCCTGGTCCCCGAGCGCCGCGAGGAACTGACCACCGAGGGCGGCCTCGACGTCGCCGGCCAGGAACAGCGCATCCGCGACGCGGTGCGACGCCTGGCTGCGGTGGGCAGCGAAGTGTCGCTGTTCATCGATCCCGATCCGCGGCAGATCGAGGCCTCCGCCCGGGTCGGCGCGCCGGCTATCGAACTGCATACCGGTCGCTACGCCGACGCCGAAGACCCCGAGGAGCAGGCCCGTGAGCTGCAGCGGGTACGCGAGGGCGTGGCCCTCGGGCGTTCCCTCGGCCTGATCGTCAACGCCGGGCATGGCCTGCACTACCACAATGTCGAGCCGGTCGCGGCCATCGACGGCATCAACGAGCTGAACATCGGCCACGCCATCGTTGCCCACGCCCTGTTCGTCGGCTTCAGGCAGGCGGTGGCCGAGATGAAAGCGCTGATGCTGGCCGCGGCGACCAAGCGCTGAGGCAATCGCGCCCCGCTTCCCGTCGACCTGCGGGGCGGATGAAAGCACGAAAAAAAGCCCATCCGAGGATGGGCTTTACCCTACCCGCTGTCAGGGCTTGCGCGCCACCAGCGTGGCGCGCATCGGTGCCGGCAGGCCTTCGACGGTTCGCGAACGGTCCTGTGGATCGAGGAATTCCGGCAGCGACTGGAAACGCATCCATTCGGTGGAGCGTTGTTCCTCGACGCTGGTCAGGCTGACGTCGACGCAGCGCGCGTCGGCGAACCCGGCGCGGCGCAGCCAGAGCTCCAGGGCTGCCACCGAGGGCAGGAACCAGACGTTGCGCATCTGCGCGTAGCGGTCCTCGGGCACCAGCACGGTGCTGGCGTCGCCTTCCACCACCAGGGTCTCCAGGACCAGTTCGCCGCCGCGCTTCAGGCAGTCCTTGAGCGCCAGCAGGTGGTCGATGGGCGAGCGACGGTGATAGAGCACGCCCATGGAGAATACCGTGTCGAAGCCTTCGAGCTTCTCCGGCAGGTCTTCCAGGGCCAGCGGCAGGTGCCAGGCCGGCAGCTCCGGCAGGTAGCGCTTGGCGGCGAGGAACTGGCAGAGGAACAGCCAGTTCGGATCGACCCCGACCACGCTTTCCGCGCCGGCGCCGAGCATGCGCCACTGGTAGTAGCCGTTGCCGCAGCCGACGTCGAGGACGCGTTTGCCACGCAGTTCGACATGTGGCGAGACACGCTCCCATTTCCAGTCGGAACGCCATTCGGTATCGACCTGTACGCCGAAGAAGTCGAACGGCCCCTTGCGCCAGGGAATCAGCCCTTGCAGCGCTTCCTTCACCTGCGCTTGTAGCGCCGCATCGTGGTCGCTGTGCAGGGCGAAGCGCTGGGCCAGTTCGACCTTCGGCGCGGGCACCTGGGGCAGGCGCTGGACCGCGCTCCACCAACGGGCCAGGTCGCCGTGGCCTTCCTCGATGCGCGCGGCGATCTGCGCGGGCAGGCTGGTCGCCCAGCCGTACAGCGGAGAGCCGGCGAGGTGTCGCTGGAGGGCGTCGAGGGCGAGGTGCTGGATCATGGCAGGGCGATCATCGAGGCGAAGTTGAGACACTGGAACCATTGGCTGACCCGGCTGAAGCCGGCGGCCAGGAGCCGTTCACGGTGTTCCTCGAAGGTGTCGGGGAGCATGACGTTTTCCAGCGCGCTGCGCTTCTGCGCGATCTCCAGCTCGCTGTAGCCGTTGGCACGCTTGAAGGCGATGTGCAGGTCGGTGAGCAGCGCGTGCTCCTGCGCATCGGCGAAGCGCAGTTTCTCCGAGAGGATCAGCGCGCCGCCGGGCAGCAGTGCCTGGCGGATCCTGCGCAGCAGGCCGAGGCGCTGGTCGGGGGCGACGAACTGCAGGGTGAAGTTCATCGCCACCAGCGAGGTGGGTTGCAGGTCCAGGGCGAGAATGTCGGCCTCGATCAGCTCGACCGGCAGCAGCTCCTGGTACATGGCGTCCTGGGCATGCAGGTATTCACTGCAGCGCTCGATCATCGCGTGCGAGTTGTCCACCCCGATCACCCGGCAGCCGTCGTTGCGGACGTGGCGGCGCAGCGACTGGGTGACCGCGCCGAGCGAGCAGCCGAGGTCGTAGAGCACGCTGTTCGGCTGGGCGAACTGCGCGCCGAGTACGCCGATGTTCTCGACGATGGTGGGGTAGCCCGGCACGGAGCGCTTGATCATGTCGGGGAACACGCGCACCACGTCTTCGTTGAACACGAAGTCGGCGACACGTTGCTGGGGTTGGGCGAACAGGCGATCGGACTCGCTCACGCGGGTGACCTCGGGCATCACGGCTTTTCAGGGGGCCGAATTGTAGCCGAGGGATGAGCGTCGCCCAACTGCGCGGCGACGATTCACCCATGCGCGCAGGCGAATCACCTGAGCTTGTCGGAGAAGTACTCTCCCGCGCCCTGCAGCGGACCCAGCGGGTTCTTCTTGTCTTCCAGGCGATGGATGTTCGGTTCGCCGTTGCTGACCTTGTGCACCAGCACGTCGTTGACGAAGACGAACACCGCCTTGAACGACCAGCCCTGCAACTCCCGTTTCTTGCGGAAGTTGAACACGTCCGCCCAGAAGCTGCCGACCCGCTGGGTGTCGGTCTTGCTGAAATCGAAGGCGTAGCCGATGCAACGGTCCTTCGCTTCCAGGCATTGCACCAGGCCGCCCGGCAGGTAATCGATGGGGATGTTCGGCTGGATGAACATGAGCCGCACGTCGATGAACGACAGCATGCGGCCGTTGCCCTGGGTCAATGGATCGAAACCCAGCCCGAACAGCTGCGAACGGGTCGTGCTGCCGGGTTGTGCCTGGGAATAGCGCAGTTCGGCATCGAGGTAGTCGACGAAGGGGGATTGGACTTCCGCTCGTTCGCTGGGCAGCAGGCTGCCGCAGGAGGAAACGAAGACAGTGGATGCCCAGAGCAGTGAGTAACGAAGAGCGGTGCCCATGACGCGCCTCCTTTCGGTGCCGTCGTAGATTGAGTAATAGACGACGCCAAAAAGGCCTGCCGGAATTTATTCAATCGGCTGAAAGCAGCGTGGTTGCTGGTCTGGCGGCGGATTTCCGGCGGCCCGGAAAGTCATTCGAAAGAAAGCCTATAGCGCTCGCCGAGGACCTTCAGGGTGCCTTCGCGACGCAGTTGGCGTAGCCCTTCGTCGAGTTCCGCGAGACGCGCGTCGACCTCCGGCAGGTGCGGGCTGAGGCCGACGTGCAGCGGCTGCCGCCCGGGTAGTTCGCCGGCGCGGCGGATCTGTCCGGCGAGCTGCGGATGATGCTCCAGGTAGTGCTCGATGATGTCGCGGTCTTCCAATAGCACGTCGATGCGGCCGAGCAGCAGTTTCTGCAGGTTGCGCGGCAGCACGCGCTCGCCGCCGAGGACCTGCAGGTGCAGGTCGTCGTCGCCGGCCTGGCTGCGCCAGGCTTCGAAGCGCGGATTGTTCACGTAGCCCTGGGCGAGGCCCAGGCGCTGGCCGAGCAGGGATGCATCGCCGGAGTAGTGCCAGTCGCTGTCGTGGCGGGTATAGAAGGCCAGCCCGACCCAGCCGATGGGCTCACTGCCGACCCGCAGGCCGTCGAGTCCATAGGCGCCGACCAGGCCGTCGCGATGGCCGTCGCGGACCATCTGCACGGCGCGCGGCCAGGGCAGGCTGTCGAAGTGCGGTGGCTCCCGAAGGACCTGGCTGAGCGCCTCGACCAGGTAGCCGGGCCGCTGCGGCGTGCCAGGGCACAGGTAGGGGCAGCCGTCGTCGCCTGCGAAGCGCAACGGTTCGGCCAACGAGAGCAGAGGAGCGGCGCAGGACAGGGCGAGCAGGACGAAGGAGGCGCGGAGCATGGAGTCCTCGGGGCGACGGGGCCTGTCAGGATAGGCCAGGTCGCCACGGCGCAGGACGTCGGTCTTCGTACAGAATGTGTCCGCCGCGGGCAGCGGTTTCAGCGCACCTGGATCGCGCAGGAAAAGCTTTCCGCCGGTTCCGCGTCCTTTTCCCAGGGCCGCCGGTAGACCAGTTCCAGGCGGTCGTCGCCGCTGGCGGCGACGCGGAAGCGCCAGGTCGATTCGCCGCCGCTGCCAACCAGGCCGCTGTCTTCTTCGGAATTGCTGTAGACCTCCGGGCCAAGGCGCTTGAGCACGCTGGCAGCAGGGTTGCGCAGTTCCCAGCGGAAGCCGGTGGTGGGATTGCTCGGCAGGGTCAGCACCAGTTCCTGGCCTTGCGTCAGCTTCAGCGGCGAACAGTCGTCGGCGTCGTCCAGGGTGACCACCGGCTTCTGTTGCCCGGCGCAGCCGGCCAGGACCACGATGGACAATGGCAGCAGCAGACGGGAGGGGGAAAAGGACATGCAGCGCTCCTCGGCTCGAATGGAAAGGGCGCCAGCATAAACCCTGCTGGCGCCCGAGTGCCAAGGTTGGCGCGGCGGACGGCCGAACCGGTCGGCCATCCGCCGCCGGCTCAGGCCGGGAACAGCACCTTGGCCACGTCGCCGTAGCGCTTGGCGAAATGCACGGTCAGCCCTTCCCTGAGATAGTCGGGCAACTCTTCGAAGTGGCCGCGGTTGGCTTCCGGCAGGATCAGCTCGAAGATCTTCTGCCGGCGCGCGGCGATCACCTTCTCGCGGACCCCGCCGATGGGCAGGACCTGGCCGGTCAGGGTCAGTTCGCCGGTCATCGCCACGCCTTTCTTCGGCACCTGGTTGCGCGCCAGGGAGAGCAGGGCGCTGGCCATGGTGACGCCGGCGCTGGGACCGTCCTTGGGCGTGGCACCTTCCGGCACGTGCAGGTGGACGAACGCCTGGTCGAAGAAGGTCGGGTCGCCGCCATACTTCTTCAGGTGCGAGCCGATGTAGCTATAGGCGATCTCGGCGGATTCCTTCATCACGTCGCCGAGCTGGCCGGTGAGCTTGAAGCCACGGTTCAGCGTGTGGATGCGGGTCGCCTCGATCGGCAGGGTGGCGCCGCCCATGCTGGTCCAGGCCAGCCCGGTGATCACGCCGATCCCGGAAAGCACCTGCTCGCTGCGGAACACCGGCATGCCGAGGTAGTCCTCGAGGTCCCTGGGACCGATCTTCACCTTCGACTCGGGATCCTCCAGCAGTTTGACCACCGACTTGCGCACCAGCTTGCCGAGCTGTTTCTCCAACTGGCGCACCCCGGCTTCCCGCGCATAGCCCTCGATCACCGCGCGCAGCGCGGCATCGCTGATGCTCAGGCGGCCCTTGGGTACGCCGGCCTTTTCCAACTGCTTGGGCCACAGGTGGCGCTTGGCGATGGCCAGTTTTTCCTCGGAGATGTAGCCGGACAGGCGGATCACTTCCATCCGGTCGAGGAGCGGTCCGGGGATCGAGTCGAGGGTGTTGGCTGTGCAGACGAACAGCACCTTGGACAGGTCCAGGCGCAGGTCCAGGTAGTGGTCGAGGAATTCGACGTTCTGCTCCGGGTCGAGGGTTTCCAGCAGCGCCGAGGCCGGGTCGCCCTGGTAGCTGGCGCCGAGCTTGTCGATCTCGTCGAGCATGATCACCGGGTTCATCACCTCGACTTCCTTCAACGCCTGCACCAGCTTGCCGGGCAGGGCGCCGATGTAGGTGCGGCGGTGGCCCTTGATCTCCGCCTCGTCGCGCATGCCGCCGACGCTGAAACGGTAGAACGGCCGGCCGAGGCTCTCGGCGATGGATTTGCCGATGCTGGTCTTGCCCACTCCCGGCGGGCCGACCAGGAGCACGATGGAGCCGGCGATCTCGCCCTTGAAACTACCCACGGCGAGGAACTCGAGGATGCGATCCTTGATGTCGTCGAGGCCCGCGTGATGCTTGTCGAGGACCTTGCGCGCATGCTTGAGGTCGAGCTTGTCCTTGCCGTACACGCCCCAGGGCAGGGCTGTGGCCCAGTCCAGGTAGTTGCGGGTGACGGCGTACTCGGGCGAGCCGCTCTCGAGGATCGACAGCTTGTTCAGCTCTTCGTCGATACGCTTGCGCGCCTGCTCGGGCAGCACCTTGCCTTCCAGGCGGGCGCGGAATTCGTCGGCGTCGGCGCTCTTGTCGTCCTTGGTGATGCCCAGCTCCTGCTGGATGATCTTCAACTGTTCCTTGAGGAAGAATTCGCGCTGGTGTTCGCCGATCTTGCGGTTGACCTCGGCGGACAGTTCCTTCTGCAGGCGCGCGACTTCCACCTCCTTGCGCAGCAGCGGCAAGACCTTCTCCATCCGCTTGAGGATCGGCACGGTGTCCAGCACTTCCTGCAGTTCGCCGCCGGGCGCGGTGGTCAGGGCCGCGGCGAAGTCGGTGAGTGGCGACGGGTCGTTGGGACTGAAGCGGTTCAGGTAGTTCTTCAGTTCCTCGCTGTACAGCGGATTGAGCGGCAGCAGCTCCTTGATCGCGTTGATCAGGGCCATGCCGTAGGCCTTCACTTCGTCACTGGGATCGATCGGGGTCTTCGGATAGTCCACCTCCACCATGAACGGCGGACGATGGCGCTTGATCCAGCCCCGGATACGCACCCGCGACAGGCCCTGGGCGACGAACTGCAGCTTGCCGCCCTCGCGCGAGGCATGATGCACCCGGACCAGCGTGCCGTGCTCGGGCAGGCTGTTGACGTCGAAGTGGCGCGGGTCTTCCGGAGGATTGTCCATGAAGAACAGGGCCAGCGAATGGTGGTCGGTCTTGGCCACCAGTTCGAGGGTTTCCGCCCAGGGTTCTTCGTTGACGATCACCGGCAGCACCTGCGCCGGGAAGAACGGGCGGTTGTGGATCGGGATCACGTAGAGGGTGGTCGGCAGGGTCTGGCCGGGCAGCACCAGGCCGGTGCCGGCGGGCTGCGCGTCGCTGATGTGTTCGGGATTAACGTCCTGGTCGCTCATGAGGCACCTGACTGACTGAAACATGAGAGTCTAGATGGGGCCCCGGGGGCGGGTTTCAATCCCTGTCCGTTCAAGGATGTTGCCGAAGGTTTCCACGCAGCACGCGGTACGCGGGTACCACTTGCGGCAAGGTGCTGGGCAGCGTCGGGCAAGTCGAGTAGAGTGCGCAAAAATTGAGCAGTTGCCGTTCATGTTCGACACCCGCCTCATCCGTCTGCCCGACCAGTCGCACACCCACGCCCACGAGCATCACCAACTGGTGATGTCGCTGGCCGGGCGCGCCGAATTCGAGGTCAACGGCTGTGGCGGGGAAGTCTGCCGGATGCGCGCCTGCCTGGTGCCGGGCGAGGCGGGCCACGTGTTCGCCGGGGTGGGCGACAACCGCATGCTGATCATCGACCTGGGCGAGGACAACCCGACCCCGGAAGACCCCGACCTGCTCGCGCGCCTGTTCGAGGCGCCGCGCTACCCGACCCTGGACGCCGACTTCCAGAACCTGCTCAGCTACGCCGGCGCCGAACTGGCCCGCTACGGCAGCGACCCGCTGCTGACCCGTGCCCTCGGCGGAGTGCTGATCCGCGCCCTGCACCTGCGCCTGTTCGGCGAGCAGCAGCCCCTGGCGGCCAGCGGGCCGCTCGACCTGGAGCGCCTGGACGCGCATATCGTGCGGAACCTGGCGCGGCGCATCACGGTCGCCGAACTGGCCCAGGTCGCCTGTCTCAGCCCGAGCCATTTCCACGCGCAGTTCAAGGACAGCGTCGGCCTGACCCCGCACCAGTACCTGCTCAAGGTCCGCCTCGACTGCGCCGCGCGGTTGCTGCGGGAAAGCCGCCTGCCTCTGGTGCGGATCGCCGAGGAATGCGGCTTCTCCAGCCAGAGCGCGCTGACCACGGCGATGCGCCGCTACCTGGGGCTGACGCCGAAGTCGCTGCGCAAGGGCTGAGCGCCATCCGCCACCTTCGGCGGATAACCGCAGGCGGTTATTCGCCCTACCGGCAGGAGTCCATATACGGATAACGGCGCGGATGTCATCCGCCGAGCGAATTCGTCCCGCACGGCCTGTCTCAGAACGCCACCTTCACCCCCGCCTCGATGCCGCGTCCCGCCGCCGGCACCCGGTCGCGCAGGATCGAACTGGCGTAGCGCACGGTCTGGTTGGTCAGGTTGGTGCCCTTGACGAAGGCCAGCCAGCGGCTCTCGCCGAGGTCGAAGTTGTAGCCGAGGCTGGCGCCGAGGGTGGTGTAGCCGTCGGTGGAGAGTTCTTCCTCCGGCACGCGGTGCTGCGAGGCGGCGTGTTCGACGTCGACCCGCGCCTGCCACTGCTGCAACTCCCAGATCAGCGCGGTGTTCAGGCGCAGCGGGGCGATGCGTGGCAGCGGTTCGCCGGTGTCCTTGTTCTTGGCGCGGGTGTAGTCCCCGGAGAGTTCCAGGTCGAAGTTGCCGTACGGGCTTTCCAGCAGGTGGATGCGGTCCTGCGCCTCGACGCCGTAGAAGTCCGCGCGAACGCCGCTGTATAGGTATTCCGGCAGCGCCTCGTCATCGCCGGCGGCGACCACTTCGCCTTCCTCGTTGCGATGGCGACCGCTGGCGAGCAGGCCGATGTAGTTGGAGAAGCGGCTGTAGAACACCCCGACGCTGCCCTTGTGCACGCCGTTGTCGAAGCGCAGGGCGAGGTCGGTGGAGACCGCCTTTTCCTTGTCCGCGTCGGCATCGCCTACCTCGTAGGTGCCGGTGGCGGCGTGCGGACCGTTGGCGTACAGCTCGTAGAAGGTCGGGGCGCGCTCGGTGTAGCTGAGGGTGGCGGCCAGCGACCAGATCGGCGTCAGCTTGTACACCGCGCCGGTGGACAGGCTGCCGGTGGTGAAGCTCTGTGAACCGTCGTTCTCGGCGAAGCGCTCGTTGCCCTTGGCGTCGGGGTCCACGCGGGTGTGCTCCAGGCGGGCGCCGAAGCTGAGGTCGAGGCGGTCGCTGAGCTTCCATTCCTCCAGGGCGAACAGCGCGGCGCTGTCGGTTTCCGTGTGCGGCACGAAGGCTTCCTCGCCGAGGGCGGAGAAGCGGCTGTTGGCGAACTGCGCGCCGACCACCCCGTTCAGCGGGCCGAGCGGGCGGTGGCGGGCCTCGATGCGGCCTTCGTAGCCTTCGTTCTTGAAGGTGGTGCCGGTCTCGCCGTCCTCGATTTCCTTGTGCTCGTACTTGGTATAGGCGGCGTCCAGCTTCAGCGAGGTGAACGGGCCTTCGAGGTCGCGGATCTCGGAGGCGAAGGCGTAGCGGTCCTGCTGCATCTTCAGGCGCACGTCGTCCTCGGCCGGCGAGCCATAGTTGCTGTCGTAGCCGCTGTAGGAGAGGCCGGCGTAACCGTGCTCCCAGTGATAGGAGCCACCGACGGCGCCGCCGTCCTGGCGGCCGTCGCTGTTCTGCACCCGATGCTTGCCGGTGTCGCCGTCGATCTGCCGCTGGCGGCTGGAATGGGCGTAGCCGGGAATCCTGACGTCGTTGAACTCGCGGCTGGCGGCGTCCACGTGCAGGGCGAAGTTGCCGTCGCCGGCCTCCAGTGCGCCGGAGCGGCTACGGGTGGTGTCGGCGCCGCCGTAGCGCAGTTCGCCGCTGCCGTGGATGCCGTCGACGGGTTCGCTGGGGATGCGGTTGTCGAAGCTGTTCACCACCCCGCCGATGGCATTGCCGCCGTAGAGCAGGGCGGCCGGGCCGCGTACCACTTCCAGGCGCTCGACGCTGTTGGGGTCTTCCGGCACCGCGTGGTCGTAGGACAGCGACGAGGCGTCGAGCGCACCGACGCCGTTGCGCAGCAGGCGGATGCGATCACCGTCCATGCCGCGGATCACCGGTCGGCTGGCGCCCGGTCCGAAGTAGGTGGAGGACACCCCGGGCAGGCCGTTGAGGGTTTCGCCGAGGCTGCCTTTCTGTCGCAGGGTCAGCTCGTCGCCTTCGAGCACGCTGCTGGGCGTGGCGGGAGATTCGTTGCCCAGCGGGTTGGCGGTGATCACCTGGGAGGGCAATTCGCTGGGGCGGCCGTCGGCGCCGAGCGTTTCCCCCGAAACGATCAGGCAGGCCAGCGCCAGTGGCGTGAGAGGCCAGAGCGGACGGGAAGGGAAAAGGCCGGAAGAGGACATTGCGGGCTCCATGGTCATGGGTCGGACTTTTTTCAGGCCAAAGCGAACCCAGGCCCTTCCCGGAGGAAGGGCGACGGGGTCGGATCGGCGTATTTATTGGGATGTTATATTATTTCTTTTTGTGTCGGTAGACCCGCGTAGCCACTCTGCATGGCGTCGTGCCGACGTGCAGCGGCAATGTCCGCATGCCTGCCGGCGAAGAGGAACGGGAAAGTTCCGCAGCCAGGAGTTTTCCGCAAAAACTCCAGAGTCTTTCGCAAGAATCGCCCCTCTCGCAGCCACTACATTCCGCTATCCGCTGGTGCCTCGCGCCGGCGGAATGGGCCTGACCCATACTGATCCGTATTCCCGCGCCACAGGACGTGCCGCGCCGCCGGTACAACCCCCCGGCGGCGGTGCCCCGGGCAATGGACGCCTGGCCGGACTTCTTTCAATAACAATGGCTCCACAAGAGGAGGGCGTGATGTTCAAAGCCAGTCACGTCTTGCAGGGCGAGGACCAGACCCGGTCCGCAGCCGAATTCTTCCCTGTCATCAGCGCCAACTACGCGGTCGACGAGGAAGCCTACCTGGGCGAACTGCTGCAGCTCGCCGACCCCGGTCCCGACGGCATCGAGGCTATCCGCCGCAACGCCCGCGCACTGATCGAAACCGTGCGCAGCCGGGACAACGCCGTCGATACCCTCGACGCACTCCTGCGCCAATACAGCCTGGACACCCAGGAAGGCCTGATGCTGATGTGTCTGGCCGAGGCGCTGTTGCGTGTGCCTGACGCGGCGACCGCCGACGCGCTGATCCGCGACAAGCTGTCCGCCGCCGACTGGCAGCGCCATCTCGGCCAGAGCGACAACGTTCTGGTCAATTTCGCCGCCTGGGGCCTGGTGATGACCGGCAAGGTGGTGAACATCGACGAACGCACCGACGGCCGCGCCCCGAGCGTCATCAGCCGGCTGGTGCAGCGCTCCGGCGAACCGGTGATCCGCGCCGCGATGAACCAGGCGATGAAGCTGATGGGCAAGCAGTTCGTGCTTGGCCGGACCATCTCCGAAGCGCTGAAGAACGGTCGTCCATGCCGCGAGCAGGGCTACACCTATTCCTTCGACATGCTCGGCGAGGCCGCGCTGACCGCCGCCGACGCCGAGAAATACATGGCCGACTACCGCCAGGCCATCGACACCGTCGGCGCCGAGCCGCAGGTCGGTCCGGGGCCGCGGCCGTCGATCTCGATCAAGCTCTCGGCGCTGCATCCGCGCTACGAAGTGGCGCAGCGCGAGCGGGTGCTCAGCGAGCTGTTCGCCAACGTCCTGGAACTGGCGGTGCGCGCGCGCAAGCTGAACGTCGGCATCACCATCGACGCCGAGGAAGCCGATCGCCTGGAGCTGTCCCTCGAACTCTACGAGAAGCTGATGCGCGACCCGGCCATCGCCGGCTGGGGCGAGTTCGGCCTGGTCATCCAGGCCTACTCCAAGCGCTGCCTGCCGGTGCTGGTATGGCTGACCCTGCTCGGCCGCGAGCTTGGCGCACGCATCCCGCTGCGCCTGGTGAAGGGTGCCTACTGGGACAGCGAGATCAAGCAGTGCCAGGTGCAGGGCGCCGATGGCTACCCCGTCTACACCCGCAAGGAAGGCACCGACACTTCCTACCTGGCCTGCGCCCGCTACCTGCTCAGCGAGCACACCCGCGGGGTGATCTACCCGCAGTTCGCCAGCCACAACGCCCACACCGTGACCGCCATCCTCGCCCTGGCCGACGAAGCCAGGGCCGCCGGCGGCGAGGAGCGCGACTTCGAGTTCCAGCGCCTGCACGGCATGGGCGACGCGCTGTACGACACGGTGATCGAGAAGTACCGCCGCAACGTGCGCATCTACGCCCCGGTCGGCGCGCACAAGGACCTGCTGCCGTACCTGGTCCGCCGCCTGCTGGAGAACGGCGCCAACTCTTCCTTCGTGCACAAGCTGGTGGACCCGCGCGTGCCGGTGGAGACGCTGATCCAGCACCCGGTTACCCAACTGCGCCAGTTCAAGACGCTGGCCAACGACCGTATCCCTCTGCCCCAGGCGATCTTCGGCGCCGGGCGGAAAAACTCCCAGGGCATCAACATGAACATCCAGAACCAGTGGAACGAGCTGGAGCTCGCCTACAAGCCGCACCTGACCCGCCAGTGGCAAGCCGCGCCGATCGTCAACGGCGAGAAGCTCTCCGGCCCGGCCCACGAAGTGCGTTGCCCGTACGACCTGGAGAGGCTGGTCGGCAGCGTCCAGTACGCGTCCGCCGAGCAGGCCGGCAAGGCCCTCGACGTGTTGCAGGCGGCCTGGCCGCGCTGGAGCGCCACCCCGGTGGACGAGCGTGCCGGCATCCTCGAGCGTCTCGCCGACCTGCTGGAAGCCCAGCGCGGCGAGCTGATGGCGCTGTGCGCCCTGGAAGCCGGCAAGTCGTTGCAGGACGGTATCGACGAGATCCGCGAGGCGGTCGACTTCTGCCGCTACTACGCCCAGCAGGCCCGCCAGCGCCTGGTCCGCGAGGAATTGCGCGGCCCGACCGGCGAGCGCAACGAGCTGTTCTACGAAGGCCGCGGCATCTTCGCCTGCGTCAGCCCGTGGAACTTCCCGCTGGCGATCTTCCTCGGCCAGATCAGCGCCGCGCTGGTGGCCGGCAACACTGTGCTGGCCAAGCCGGCCGAGCAGACCAGCCTGATCGCCGCGCGCACCGTCGAACTGATGTTCGAAGCCGGCCTGCCGAAGGACGTTATCGCCCTGCTGCCGGGCGACGGCGCCACCCTCGGCGGCGTGTTCTGCCGTGACGCGCGGGTCGCCGGGGTGGCCTTCACCGGCTCCACCGACACCGCCCGCATCATCAACCGCCAACTGGCCGAGAAGCCCGGCGCCATCGCCACCCTGATCGCCGAGACCGGCGGGCAGAACGCGATGATCGTCGATTCCACCGCTTTGCCGGAACAGGTGATCAAGGATGCGGTACAATCCGCGTTCACCAGCGCCGGCCAGCGCTGCTCCGCGCTGCGCGTGATGTACGTGCAGCAGGACATCGCCGAGCGGGTGATCGAGTTGCTCAAGGGCGCCATGGCCGAGCTGAAGGTCGGCCCGACCGACGTGCGCGTCAGCGACGTCGGCCCGGTGATCGACGCCGAGGCCAAGGCCGGCCTGGAGCAGCACATCGCCGCGCTGAAGGCCGCCGGCAAGCTGATCGCCGAGACCAAGGTGCCGGGCAACCTGAACGGTCACTTCGTCGCTCCCGTCGCGTTCGAGATCAGCGGCATCGACGAGCTGAAGAAAGAGAACTTCGGCCCGGTGCTGCACGTGGTGCGTTATGCCGCGCAGGACCTGGAAAAGGTCGTGCAGGCGATCAACGCCACCGGTTTCGGCCTGACCATGGGGGTCCATAGCCGCAACGAGGAAACCGCCCGTCGCATCGAAGAGCTGGCGCGGGTCGGCAACCTCTACATCAACCGCAACCAGATCGGCGCGGTGGTGGGCGTGCAACCGTTCGGCGGCCACGGGCTGTCCGGCACCGGTCCCAAGGCCGGCGGGCCGAACTACCTGCTGCGTTTCGTCAGCGAGCGCACCACGTCGGTGAACACCACCGCGGTGGGCGGCAACGCGTCGCTGCTGTCGCTGGCCGACGCCGAGTGATACTCCGTTCCCGGGCGCCTTGGCGCCCGGGTCGGTTTCCGGGGTTCGCCGCAGCGAACGCCAAGGGAAATGACCGCCGTTCCGGTGCGTGCCCGGAACGGACCATAAAGGACGATTTTCCCTGCCCGACAGGGGAGGGATCGTGAGGCGTGGGCCTGTTCGGACTCGTTTGAGGCCACCCACGTTTCCGGCTTGCTCCGGCAAGCGCTCACGGAGTGACGCCACAAGCGCCATTCTGCCAACCAAGGGCCCGCTACCCGTTGCTTGCACACGCAAGGGCCCGGATAAAAACAAGCAATAGGGGAGTCCCTATGAGTGTCAATACGCCCACGCTGATCACCTTCGTGATCTACATCGCGGCCATGGTCCTGATCGGCCTGGCGGCATATCGCTCCACCAACAACTTCTCCGACTACATCCTCGGTGGCCGCAGCCTCGGCAGCTTCGTCACGGCGCTGTCCGCCGGCGCCTCCGACATGAGCGGCTGGCTGCTGATGGGCCTGCCCGGCGCGGTGTACCTGTCCGGCCTGTCCGAAAGCTGGATCGCCATCGGCCTGATCGTCGGCGCCTACCTCAACTGGCTGTTCGTCGCCGGCCGCCTGCGGGTGCAGACCGAGCACAACGGCAACGCGCTGACCCTGCCCGACTACTTCACCAACCGCTTCGAGGACAACAGCCGCCTGCTGCGGATCTTCTCGGCCCTGGTGATCCTGGTGTTCTTCACCATCTACTGCGCTTCCGGCATCGTCGCCGGTGCGCGCCTGTTCGAGAGCACCTTCGGCCTCTCCTACGAGACCGCGCTGTGGGCCGGCGCCGCGGCGACCATCGCCTACACCTTCATCGGTGGCTTCCTCGCGGTGAGCTGGACCGACACCGTGCAGGCCTCGCTGATGATCTTCGCGCTGATCCTCACCCCGGTGATCGTGATGCTCGCCACCGGCGGCGTCGAGCCGACCTTCACCGCCATCGAGCTGAAGGACGCGACCAGCTTCGACATGCTCAAGGGCGCCTCCTTCATCGGCGTGATCTCGCTGATGGCCTGGGGCCTGGGCTACTTCGGCCAGCCACACATCCTGGCGCGCTTCATGGCCGCCGACTCGGTGAAATCGATCCCGGCCGCGCGCCGCATCTCCATGACCTGGATGATCCTCTGCCTCGGTGGCGCCGTGGCCGTGGGCTTCTTCGGCATCGCCTACTTCCAGGCGCATCCGGAGCAGGCCGGCGCGGTCAGCGAGAACCCCGAGCGGGTATTCATCGAGCTGGCCAAGATCCTGTTCAACCCGTGGATCGCCGGCGTGTTGCTGTCCGCCATCCTCGCCGCGGTCATGAGCACCCTGAGCTGCCAGCTGCTGGTCTGCTCCTCGGCGCTCACCGAGGACTTCTACAAGGCCTTCCTGCGCAAGGGCGCCAGCCAGTTGGAACTGGTCTGGGTCGGTCGCGCCATGGTGCTGCTGGTGGCGGTGATCGCCATCTGGCTGGCCTCCAACCCGGAAAACCGCGTGCTCGGCCTGGTGTCCTATGCCTGGGCCGGCTTCGGCGCCGCCTTCGGCCCGCTGGTGCTGTTCTCCCTGCTGTGGAAGCGGATGACCCGCAACGGCGCGCTGGCCGGCATGATCGTCGGCGCGGCGACGGTGATCCTGTGGAAGAACCTGTTGGGCTGGACCGGCCTGTACGAGATCATCCCCGGCTTCCTCTTCGCCAGCGTCGCCATCGTCGTCTTCAGCCTGCTCGGCAAGGCGCCTTCGACGAGCATGCTCAAGCGCTTCGACGATGCGGAGCAGGAGTACCGCGAGGCGCACCAGGGCTCCGCCGCTCCGGTAACCCAGCGCTGATCGAGCCTGCGGGCGGGTAAAGCGCCCGCGCATGGAGACGGCCCGCCCCGCAAGGTGCGGGCCGTCGTTTTGTCCGGCGGCTGCTGCGCCTGGCCGCGCAGGACGGATAACGGCAGCCGCGTTGTCCCTGTCCCGCCGCGCCGCTCAGGCGTCCCGCTCCAGCCGGCAAGCGTGCCCCGACTGTCGTGCCTCCAGCCTCAGCCATTCGAAGAATGCCTTCACCGGCGGATGACGTTCCCGTCCGGGCACGCATAGCGCGCTGTAGCCGGCGCCGTCGACACTGATATCCGCTCTGTAGGGTTGCAGCAGGCCGCTGGCGACGCTTTCCGAAACCAGGATCGAACTGGCCAGCACCAGTCCCTGGCTGGCGATGGCCGCCTGCAGGGCATAGTGCTCCTCGTCGTACTGGCGGATCACCGGCTGGCCCTCCATCCAGTCTTCGCCGGCCTGCGCGCACCAGGCCTCCCAGCCGTGGGCGTAGAGCCTGGAGTTGTGCCAGCGCACGCTGATCAGGGTCGGCTGCCGTTCTGCGGCCAGGGCGACCTGGGCCGGCGAGCCGTAGACCGCGAAGCATTCGTCGAACAGGCAGAGACCGTAGAAGTTCGGATGGTCGTCGAGGCTGTAGCGGATCACCAGGTCGATGCTGGCGTCCTGGTGCAGGTCGAGGACTTCGCAGTTGGTGTCCAGGCGCAGGTTGATCTGCGGGTGCGCGGCGTAGAAGCGGCCGAGACGCGGCACCAGCCAGAGGGCGGCGAAGGCCGGGGTGGTGGAGACCGTCAGGTTGCCTACGCTGCGCTGTGGACGCAGCGTGTCGACGCTCTGCGAAATTTCCAGCAGGGCCCCGTGCAGGCTGCGGAACAGCCGTTCGCCGCAGTCGGTCAGGCGCACTTTCCGTGGCAGGCGCTGGAACAGCGGAACGCCGAGCCAGGCTTCCAGCGAACGGATCTGGTGGGAAACCGCGGTTGGCGTTACCGCAAGCTCCTCGGCGGCGGCCTTGAAGCTCGACTGGCGGGCCGCCGATTCGAAGGTGCGCAACGCGGTCAGCGGCAGGGAAGCGAACATTGGAATCTCCATGGGTGAACTGAATTCACCCTGAACAACTATTGCTCATTTGTCGGGAACCCCCGCTGCCAATAATTTCTGGCTCCAGGAGAAGGGCCTTGAGGCCATTCGAGTCTAGCCGAATCCAAGGAGATACAGATGAGTAGAATTCTTGCAGTGCATGCCAGTCCGCGAGGCGAGCGCTCGCAGTCCCGGCGTCTCGCCGAGGTTTTCCTGGCGGCCTATCGCGAAGCCCATCCGCAGGCCCGCGTGGCTCGCCGCGAAGTCGGCCGGGTACCGCTTCCGGCGGTCACCGAGGCCTTCGTCGCCGCCGCCTTCCATCCCCAGCCGGAACAGCGTTCGCTGGCGATGCAGGCCGACCTGGCGCTGAGCGACCAACTGGTCGGCGAACTGCTCGACAGCGACCTGCTGGTGATCTCCACGCCGATGTACAACTTCAGCGTGCCCAGCGGCCTGAAGGCCTGGATCGACCAGATCGTGCGCCTCGGGGTGACCTTCGATTTCGTCCTCGACAATGGCGTCGCCCAGTACCGGCCGCTGCTGCGTGGCAAGCGTGCGCTGATCGTCACCAGTCGCGGTGGCCATGGCTTCGGCCCGGGCGGCGAGAACCAGGCGATGAACCACGCCGATCCCTGGTTGCGCACCGCGCTGGGTTTCATCGGCATCGACGAGGTCACGGTGGTCGCGGCGGAAGGCGAGGAATCCGGCGGCAGGTCCTTCGAGGACTCCTGCGCCGAGGCGGAACAGCGCCTGCTGGCGCTGGCGCGGTCGGCCTGAGGAGCCGCCATGGCCTGGTTCCATCTGCTGGTGGCGGCGGCCTTCGAGGTCGCCTTCGCCATGGGCATGAAGTTCTCCAACGGCTTCGGCAGACTCTGGCCGTCGCTGCTGACGGTGGTCGCGGCGATCGGCGGGATCTATTTCCTGACCCTGGCGCTGCGCGAGTTGCCGGTCAGCGTCGCCTATCCGATCTGGACCGCGATCGGCTCGCTGGGCACGGTGTTCCTCGGCGTCCTGCTGCTTGGCGAGAGCCTGACGGCGGTGAAGCTGGTTTCTGTCGGGTTGATCGTCGCCGGGGTAGCCGGGCTCAAGTAAGCGATGCGGCATTTGGCCTACAATCGGCCGCGTTTCCGTTCCTTCGAGAGCAGCCATGCTGACCACCCTGGCGGTGTCCAACTACCGCACCCTGCGCGACCTGGTGATGCCGCTGCGGCGCCTGAACCTGATCACCGGCGCCAACGGCGCCGGCAAGTCCAACGTCTACCGGGCCTTGCGCCTGCTGGCGGACAGCGCGCGCGGCGAAGTGATCCCGTCGCTGGCGCGCGAGGGCGGCCTGCCATCGACCCTGTGGGCGGGACCGGAGGACATCAGCCGGGCCATGCGCAGTGGCGCCCAGCCGATCGAAGGCAGCGTGCGCCGGCAGTCGGTGAACCTGCGCCTGGGCTTCGCCGGGGAGGATTTCGGTTATTGCATCGACCTCGGCCTGCCGGAGCCAAGCCAGAGCAAGTTCGGTCTCGACCCGGTGATCAAGCGCGAATGCATCTGGGCCGGCCCGTTCCTGCGCCCGGCCAATGTCCTCGTCGACCGTCGCGGGCCGTTGTTGCGCGCACGCGGCGGCGGCGGTCGCTGGGAAGTGGCGGCGCAGCACCTCGCCACCTTCGACAGCATGCTGGGCGCGGCGGTGGACCCGCGACAGGTGCCGGAACTGCTCGGCCTGCGCGAGCGGATCCGCTCCTGGCGCTTCTACGACCATTTCCGCAGCGACGCCGAGGCACCGGCGCGGCGGCCGCAGATCGGCACCCATACGCCGGTGCTGGGCGCCGACGGCGCCGACCTGGCCGCGGCCCTGCAGACCATCCGCGAGATCGGTGATGCGGCGGCGCTGGACGAGGCGGTGGACGATGCCTTTCCCGGCAGCCGCCTGCACATCGACAACCCGGGAGGGCGCTTCGAAGTGCTGATCGAGCAGCCCGGCCTGCTGCGGCCGCTGCGCACCGCGGAGCTGTCGGACGGCACCCTGCGCTACCTGCTGTGGATCGCCGCCCTGTTGTCGCCGCGGCCGCCGGCGCTGCTGGTGCTCAACGAACCGGAAACCAGCCTGCATCCCGACCTGCTGCCGGCCCTCGGGCGCCTGGTCGGCCAGGCCGCGCAGCACTCCCAGGTGCTGGTGGTGTCGCACGCCGCGCGGCTTGTCGCGACGCTCGAAGAACACCCGGAATGCCATTCGCTGGGGCTGGAGAAGGACTTCGGCGAGACCCGCATCCAGGGGCTGCGCGAGCTGGACCGGCCGGCCTGGTACTGGCCGGTGCGCTGAACCGCTACAGGCGGCCGATCTGTTGCGGCGACAACGGTACCTGGCAGCGGGTGGCGGTGCGTGGGTCGAGGTAGTCCCTGAGGAGCGGTGCCATGCCCTTGAGCACCTGCACTGGCAGGGCCGAGGTGAACTTGAACTGGCTCGACTCGCTGCCGTCGACGTAGGCGGTGAGGGTACCGAAGTGCCGCGGGCCGATGTAGAAGACGAAAGTGGCGGTGCGGTTCAGTGCCTTCGAACTGCGCACGTGGCCGCCGGCGCTGAAGGTCTGCAGGCGGTTGTCGCCGGTGCCGGTCTTGCCGCCCATCACCAGTGGCGCGCCGTCCGGACGGCTGAAGGTGCCTTGCAGGCGCCGCGCGGTGCCGGCGTCGACCACCTGGGACAGCGCGTTGCGCAGGGTCGTGGCGACCTCCGAGGTCATCACCCGCTGGCCGAGGGTGGCTTCCGGGGCGAAGCGCGTCTCGTAGGGCGTACCCAGGGCGAAGTCGAGGTGCTCCAGGCGCAGGGTCGGCATGCGCACGCCATCGTTGACGATGATCCCCATCAGTTCGGCCAGCGCCGCCGGGCGGTCGCCGGAGCTGCCCAGGGCGGTGGCGTAGGAGGGCACCAGGTGATCGAAGGGATAGCCGAGTTTCTTCCATTGCTGGTGCAGGTCGAGGAAGGCCTCCACCTCCAGCAGGATGCGGATGCGCTTGTCGCGGGCGTTCTTGTGCCGCGACTTGAACAGCCAGCCGTAGACCTCCTTGCGCTCGGCGCCGCTGGCCGCCACCGCCTCGCCGAAGGTCGCCTGCGGCTGCTTCTGCAGATAGCCGAGCAGCCATAGCTCCAGCGGGTGCACGCGGGCGACGTAGCCCTGGTCGTTGAGGTTGAACTTGCCCGGGCCGTAGCGCTCGTACAGCTCGGCGGCGCGCTTGTCGGTCAGGCTGCCGCGGGGCAGGCGTTCGCGGAGGAAGGCGCTGAAGCTCGCCAGGTCTGCCTGTGGCTGCAGGTAGCGGTGGATCGCGGCCAGCCGCACCGGCCAGGGACGCAGGCCGTCGAGGAAGGTCTCCAGGCGCTGGTTGGCGTCCTTGTCGCGGTACTTGACCCAGAAGCGGCGCAGGTAGACCTGGCTTTCCTTGTCGACGAAACGGTCGAGGTAGTCGGCGCGGCGCGGGTCCTTGTCGTCGGCCAGCAACTGCACCTTGCTCCCGGCGTTCTGGTAGATATCGTGGCGGATCAGGTCGCGCAGCAGGCGCACGAAGGGCAGGTTGATCGATTCGCGCAGGGCTTCCAGCAGCATCGGCCGGCGGCCGTTGTCTTCCTTGCGGAAGTTGTTGAAGGTGTGCAGCCCGCCGCCGGTGAAGAAGCTCTCGTAGGGGCTGGCCGAATAGCGCCGTTCCATGGCCGCCTGGAGCATCGCGGAAAGATCGCGGTCGCGGCTGGCGACCAGGTAGTCGATGCCCCAGCGGAGGATGAAATCGAGCGGCTCCACTTCCACCTTGCGCAGCTCGGCGACGCTCATGCCGCCATAGTCGCGGTGGATCTGCGCGACGGTCTCCAGGTAGCTGGCCAGCACCCGTAGCTTGGCGGTGGAGCCCAACTCCAGCTTGCTGCCTTCGTTGATGTCGAAGGGCTGGTCGGTGTTGTCGGTCTGCACCCGCACCTGGTTGCCGCTCGGCGTACGTTCGAACAGGGTGAAGCTGTAGCGTACCGAGCGGGTCGAGGTCGGGGTCAGCAGGCGTTCGCCGATCAGCCCGAGCTGGGCGGCGTAGTCCGGGTCGGCGAGTTTCTGCAAGTAGGCGGTGACGCTTTCCTGCAACTCGTGCTGGAGGGTGGTATTGGCCCGCAGGTCGAGACGGTCGAGGTCGTACAGTGGCACGCCGAGCATCCCGGCCAGGCGGGTGCGAGCCAGGGTCACGCCCTTGTTGGTCGGCAGCGGTTGCACCGTCGGCTGGCTGCGTGGGTCGCGGAACGCCAGCTTCTGCGCCAGCGCCGCATCGCGTAACGGCGCCTCGATGACGCCGGCCTGGGTCAGGACCCGCAGGTGGCTGTCGGTCATCCGGTCCAGCTCGTCGCGGCCGCGCGGCGCCAGATAGAAGGAAGGCCGGCGGTGGGCGATCATCAGCGCCAGCACCTGGCGCAGGGCCAGGCCCTGGGCGGCCAGTCCGGCCTTGCCGTCGAGTGCCTCGCCGACCTGCCGGTAGTCGGCGCCGTACCAGACCCACAGGCCATCGGCCAGGCCGGTGACCTCGCCGTAGCCCGGCGCCGCCGACAGCGGCACCGAGTTGAGGTAGGTGAGCACGATGTCCTGGCGCGCGGCGAAGTTGGCCGGGCCTTCGCGATAGCTGCGTACGCTGGCCGAGAGCATCTGCCGCAGCTTGTCGCCGATGCTGCCGGTGCGCCCTTCGGCAGAGTGGCGGTATTTCTCGATCTGGGTCGCCAGGGTGCTGCCGCCGGAGGAGTGCGCGCTGAAGCCGAGCATCTTGCCGACCTGCGACAGCGCCGCCTGGGTGAAGCGACCCCAGTCCACCGCCGGGTTGAGGTAGGGGCGTTCGTGATCGAGCAGGTCGCGGTTCTCGATGAACAGCAGGCTCTGCACCACCAGCGGCGGCAGGCTGGCGAAGTTCGCGTAGCGCCGTTGCGGATAGCGGAAGTCGTAGATCGGCACGCCGCGGCAATCGGCGATGTCCAGCCCGGCCTGGGCCTTTTCCGCGTAGGGCGGGAACAGCCGGTGTTCGGCGTAGCGCATCAGTGCCGGGGAGAAGTGCGCCTGGCGGGTGATGGCGTAGTCGCGGTCGTACAGGCGCTGCATGAACGAAGGCAGCAACTGGTAGCCGAGGCGGCGGTCGAAGGGGCCGTCCGCCGGGAACAGGATGGCCTCGCTGGGACCCTGGCGCACCTCGTAGTCCAGGGTCGCGGCATAGCGTGCCAGCTCGCGTGCCTGCAGCCGCGAGGTGTGCGCTTCGTGAAGTACCACGATGCCCACCGCGGCGAGGATCGGCAAGGCGAAGCCGATCAGCATCAGGCGTTGGCGGAGACGGCTTTTTCGAGGAGAAGCGGAGGCAGGGAGACTGCAGGGTTGCAGCTCGGAAGGGTCGTTCGTGGATCGTTCTGATGCACCCATGCTCGCACCGCCTGTAGCTGCGCAATTCATCCGCACCTGGGGGGAAGTCTAGTTGTCCCGCTGCAACCCTGCTGTCATTCGTGCAAGGAAAATCTCCCCGGTGGCAATCGGACGACCGAGGATTGGAGCGGCGTGGCGCAGGGGTTAGAGTGTCTGTCTGAGTTCCTTGTGTTTCGGGTCCGGAATGTCGATGCGCACACTTTTTCCCCTTCTCGTCGGTGTCGTCCTGGCGGGTTTCTCCGGCCTCGCGGCGCAGGCCGCGCCGGCGCCCTTCTACAAATGGCAGAGCAAGCTCGACGGCCAGGTCGCCTGCATGCAGACCTCGCCGGGAGACGGCTGGGTCAGGCTCGACGGCCCCTACCGCGATCTCCGCTGCCGCGAACCCCTGCGCTGACCCCATGCAGCGCAGCCGGCTGCTCGAGCGCAGCTGGCGCCTGCAAGGCCAGCGCGAAACCGTCCACTCCCGGCTCGGCCGGCCGCTGTCCCTGCTGCCGCGCGCGCGGCCCAGGGAGTGAATCCATTCAGCGTTGGCGGTCCTTACGCCTTTGGTCCAGTTGCCCCATCGCGGGGCATGACGGCCTTGAAATCTTGTGTAAAACTCCGGCCCGACCTCAGTTGTAGTCGACTCCCGCAATGCCCACGTTCGCTCCACGAGAGCGGACAGCCTCTTCCGGTGTGCAGTCCTGGAACCTATGACGCCCCGTCGTCGCCCGCTGTGCGGTATCGCGCAGGGGCCGCGCCGTTGGTGAAATCCGCTTCCCTACCCCGACCGCACGAGCGAGTCCGCAACTGATCTATCTCAATAACAAAATGAGGTTGTTCCCATGTCGTCTGTCGGCGAACAGAAGGTTCAAGACGGCTCCCTGAAGCGCGAGCTCGGTGAGCGACACATCCGCCTGATGGCGCTCGGCGCCTGTATCGGCGTCGGCCTGTTCCTGGGCTCGGCGAAGGCCATCCAGATGGCCGGCCCGGCCATCATGATCTCCTACATCCTCGGCGGCCTGGCGATCCTGGTGATCATGCGCGCCCTCGGCGAGATGGCGGTACACAATCCGGTGGCCGGTTCCTTCAGCCAGTACGCCAAGGACTACCTGGGCCCGCTGGCGGGCTTCATCACCGGCTGGAACTACTGGTTCCTCTGGCTGGTGACCTGTGTCGCCGAAATCACCGCCGTCGCCGTCTACATGGGTATCTGGTTCCCCGACGTGCCGCGCTGGATCTGGGCCCTGGCGGCCCTGGCGAGCATGGGCACGATCAACCTCATCGCGGTGCGTGCCTTCGGCGAGTTCGAGTTCTGGTTCGCCCTGATCAAGATCGTCACCATCCTGGCGATGGTGGTGGTCGGCATCGGCATGATCGCCTTCGGCTTCGGCAACGACGGCATCGCCACCGGCATCTCCAACCTCTGGGCCCACGGCGGCTTCATGCCCAATGGCATCCAGGGCGTGCTGATGTCGCTGCAGATGGTGATGTTCGCCTACCTCGGGGTGGAAATGATCGGCCTCACCGCCGGCGAAGCGCGTAACCCGACCAAGACCATTCCCAGCGCGATCAACTCGGTGTTCTGGCGCATCCTGCTGTTCTATGTCGGCTCGCTGTTCGTGATCATGTCGCTCTATCCGTGGAACGAGATCGGCACCCAGGGCAGCCCCTTCGTGATGACCTTCGAGCGCATGGGCATCAAGACCGCCGCCGGGATCATCAACTTCGTGGTGATCACCGCCGCACTGTCGTCCTGCAATGGCGGCATCTTCAGTACCGGGCGCATGCTCTACAGCCTGGCCCAGCATCGCCAGGCCCCGGCCTTCTTCGGCAAGGCCTCGCGCAGCGGCGTACCGCGCCGGGCGCTGATCCTGTCGATCCTGGCGCTGCTGCTGGGCGTGTTGCTGAACTACCTGGTGCCGGAGAAGGTATTCGTCTGGGTGACTTCCATCGCCACCTTCGGCGCGATCTGGACCTGGGCGATGATCCTGCTGGCCCAGTTGCGCTTCCGCAAGACGCTCAGCCCGGCCGAGTGCGACAAGCTGCAATACCGCATGTGGCTGTACCCGGTCAGTTCCTACCTGGCGCTGGCGTTCCTGGTGATGGTGGTGGTGCTGATGGCCTTCTTCGAGGACACCCGCATCGCCCTCTACATCGGCCCGCCGTTCATCCTGCTGCTGACCGTCCTGTACTACGCCTTCAACCTGGCGCCGAAGGAGCCTTCCGGCACCGGCTCGGTAAGCCGCGCGGCGTCCTGAGCGGTGTAGCGCCGGAAAAGAAAAGGGGCCTCGGACGAGGCCCTTTTTTCGTTGCGCCGATATCCGGTCCGGTGCATCCGGCGGATAACGCCGTTGGCGTTATTCGCCCTACCCAGGCTGGGGCATCAGCCCGCCAGCATGCTCAGCATCACCGCCGCCAGCAGGCCGACGTACACCCGTGCATGCAGCGCATCGGGAATCCGCCCGATCAGCGGGGTCGCCAGGCGGATGCCGAGCCAGCCGCCGCCGGCCAGGGTGGCGAAGGCCAGCAGGTCGATGTAGCCGACGAAGCCTCGGCCCAGGCCTTGCTCCTGGTAGCCGGCCAGGACCAGGTAGGTAAGGGTGCCGCCAAGAGCCACCGGCAGGCTCAGCGGGTTGGCCATGGAGGTCGCCTGGGTCATGCTCAGCCCGCAGCGGCGCAGCAGTGGTACGGTCATCACGCTGCCTCCGACGCCGAGGAAGGTGGCGATCGCACCGATCAGCGTTCCGCCCAGGCGCGTCTCGCCGACGCCCAGCGGCCGCGCCTGGCGCTCCTCGGCGCGGCTGAGGAAGCCGCGACGCAACAGGCAGTCGAGGATGGTGATGGCGAGGTAGGCGACGAAGGCCAGGCGAATGAAGTCGCCGCTGGCCAGGCCGACCAGCGCCGCGCCAAGCACCGCGCCGATACCGATGTACGCGCCCAGCGGCCAGACATAGGCGCGCAGCAGGCTGCCGGCGCGCCGGTGGCGATAGGTGGCGAGGGCGGCGTTGACGATCATCACGCAGGTCGAGGTGGCCACCGCGACCTGCATGGCCGCCTGGGCCAGCGGGTCGTCGGCGGCGCGACCGAGTTGCAGCAGGTGATAGAGCAGCGGCACCACCACGAAGCCGCCGCCAAAGCCGAACAACACGGCGCTGACCCCGGTGAGGCAGCCGCAGAGAAAGAGCAGGAGATAGAACATGGCGGGTTTCCGGAGCGAGAGCGGAAGGCCAGCTTAGGCGTCCCGGGGCTGGCCCGCTTCGCGAGGTTGGCCAATACTATTCGCGTTTCGGCCAAGTGCTTCGACCATGCGCAACGCTTCCATCGAGCAGTACGACGCCACGCCCCGGGCCGTGGTGGCCATGGGTACCGACTATCCCGACGGCTACCTGCTGCCGCGCCATCGGCATCGTCGCGCGCAATTGCTGTACGGTGCCAGCGGGGTGATGCAGGTGCGTACCGGCGACGCCGGCTGGGTGGTGCCGCCACAGCGCGCAGTGTGGATTCCGCCGGGCGTCGAGCACGAGGTGCGAATGCTCGGGGTGAGCACCCGCAGCCTGTACATCGAGCCCGGCAGCGCCATGGCGATGCCGGCGCACTGCCAGGTGCTGGCGGTGTCGCCGCTGCTGCGGCAACTGTTGCTGGCGGCGGTGGACATGCCCCTGGAATACGACACCGAAGGTCGCGACGGCGCGTTGGCGACGCTGTTGCTCCATGAGCTGGCGGCGGCCGAGACGCTGCCGCTGCACGTGCCCTTGCCGCCCGAGCCGCGCTGGCTGGCGCTCTGCGAGGCGTTCCTCGTCGAGCCCGACATCCGCGCCAGCGCCGAACGCTGGGCCGGGTTGCTGCATACCAGCCTGCGCAGTTTCAACCGCACCTTCCGTCGCTACACCGGCCTCAGCTTCGGTGCCTGGAAGCAACGCGCCTGCGTGGTGCAGGCACTGGCGCGGCTGGCCGGCGGCGAAACGGTCACCGCCATCGCCCTAGACTGCGGCTACCAGAGCCCGGCAGCCTTCTCGACCATGTTCCGCCGGGTCCTCGGCCAGCCGCCCAGCGCCTTCCAGGCGGGCGCGCTCAGATCGCCAGGAGGTCCATGAAGCGGTTCACCGGCGTGGCTTCCAGCGATGCCTGGTGGCTGCACAGGTCGAAGATCCTCTGGCAGCGCTGCGGCGGGAAGCGCGTGGCCAGGTTGGCCTTGAACTTCTCCTGCAGCAGCGGGATGCCTTCGGCGCGCCGGCGGCGATGGCCGAGCGGGTACTCCACGGCGACCTGGCCGGTGCTGCTGCCGTCGTCGAAGAATACTTCCACGGCGTTGGCGATGGAGCGCTTGTCCGCCTCCAGGTATTCACGGCTGTAGCGCGGCTCCTCGACGATCTCCATTTTCTCGCGCAAGCGGTCGATCAGCGGGTGGGCGGCGTGGAAGGCGTCCTCGTAGTGCTCGGCCACCAGGTCGCCGAAGATCAGCGGCACGGCGGTCATGTACTGCAGGCAATGGTCGCGGTCGGCGGGGTTGGCCAGCGGGCCGACCTTGGAAATGATGCGGATCGCCGACTCGTGGGTGGTGATGACGATGCGGCTGATCCGTTGCAGGCGGTCCTTCACCAGCGGATGCAGGCGCACGGCGGCCTCGGCGGCGGTCTGCGCGTGGAATTCGGCGGGGAAGCTGATCTTGAACAGCACGTTTTCCATCACGTAGCTGCCGTAGCCCTGGGGGAAGCTGAAGCGCCGCTTGTCCTCGGGCTTGGTCGCCAGGTCCTTGCTGGTGTGGCTGAACAGGACATCGTAGAAACCCCATTGCGGCGCGCTGAGCACGCCGGGGATGCCCATCTCGCCGCGCAAGGCGATGTCCGCCAGGCGCACGCCGCGGCTCGTCGCGTCGCCAGCGGCCCAGGACTTGCGCGAGCCGGCGTTCGGTGCGTGACGGTAGGTGCGCAGGGCCTGGCCGTCGACGAAGGCGTGGGAGAGGGCGGCCAGCAGTTGCTCGCGGTCGGCCCCCATCAGCTTGGCGCAGACGGCGGTGGACGCGACCTTGACCAGCAGCACATGGTCGAGGCCGACGCGATTGAACGAGTTCTCCAGGGCGATCACGCCCTGGATCTCGTGGGCCATGATCATCGCTTCCAGTACCTGGCGCATGCTCAGCGGCGCTTCGCCGTTGGCCAGGCGTTTCTGCGAGAGGTGGTCGGCGACGGCGAGGATGCCGCCGAGGTTGTCCGAGGGATGGCCCCACTCGGCGGCCAGCCAGGTGTCGTTGTAGTCCAGCCAGCGGACGATGCAGCCGATGTCCCAGGCGGCCTTGACCGGGTCGAGCCGGAAGGAGGTGCCCGGCACCCGCGCGCCGTGCGGGACCAGGGTGCCCTCGACCAGCGGGCCGAGGTGCTTGGTGCATTCCGGGAAGCGCAGCGCCAGCAGGCCGCAGCCGAGGGTATCCATCAGGCAGTTGCGGGCGGTGTCCAGGGCCTCCGTGGAATCGATGCGGTAGTCCAGCACGTAGTCGGCGATGTCCTGCAGGACGGCGTCGTAGTCGGGACGTTGGTTGAGATCGACGTTGGCACTCATCGCGTACTCCAGTGGTTCGTAAGTGGTGGGTTTCCTCTCGGGTCAGGCTGGTTCGGGGATGGTTTTTCTTGTCGTGGCTGCAAGACGCCCCGGCCTTTCGCGGTGGCGGAAGGCCGGGGCAAGGATAGGTCGGTTCAGAAGGCGTCGCCGGGTACGCGCACCCAGCCTTCCATGAGGATTCGCGCGCTGCGGCTCATGATCGCCTTGGTCACCGTCCATTCGCCGTTCGCCTGGCTGGCCTCGGCGCCCACTCGCAGGGTGCCGGAGGGATGGCCGAAGCGTACCGCGCTGCGTTCGCCGCCGCCGGCGGCGAGGTTCACCAGGGTGCCGGGAATGGCTGCGGCGGTGCCGATGGCCACCGCCGCGGTACCCATCATCGCGTGGTGCAGCTTGCCCATGGACAGCGCGCGGACCAGCAGGTCGATATCGCCGGCCGCCACCAGCTTGCCGCTGGCGGTGCGGTAGTCGCGGGGCGGGGCGACGAAGGCGATCTTCGGCGTGTGCTGGCGGGTCGCGGCTTCCTCGGGGGTCTTGATCAGGCCCATGCGCAGGGCGCCGGCGACGCGGATCCGTTCGAAGCGCGCCAGTTGCTGCGGGTCGCCGTTGATCTCTTCGCGCAGCTCGGTGCCGCGGTAGCCGATCTCCTCGGCATTGACGAACACCGTGGGAATCCCGGCGTTGATCATGGTCGCCTTGAAGGTACCGACCCCCGGCACCTCCAGATCGTCCACCAGGTTGCCGGTGGGGAACATGGCGCCGCCGTCCTCGCCGTCGTCGGACGGGTCGAGGAACTCCAGCACGATCTCGGCCGCCGGGAAGGTCACTCCGTCCAGCTCGAAGTCGCCGGTTTCCTGGACTTGGCCGCCGCTCACCGGCACGTGGGCGATGATGGTCTTGCCGATATTGGCCTGCCAGATGCGCACCTCGCAGATGCCGTCTTCCGGTATCCGCGCCGGATCCACCAGCCCGGCGTGCAGGGCGAAGGCGCCGGCCCCGGTGGAGAGGTTGCCGCAGTTGCCGCTCCAGTCGACGAAGGGCTTGTCGATGGAGACCTGGCCGTAGAGGTAGTCGACGTCATGGCCCGGCTGGCTGCTCTTCGAGAGGATCACGCACTTGCTGGTGCTGGAGGTGGCGCCGCCCATCCCGTCGATGTGCGCGGCATAGGGGTCGGGGCTGCCGATCACCCGCATGAACAGCCGATCGCGCGCCTCGCCGGGGACCCGGCAGGATTCCGGCAGGTCTTCCAGGCGGAAGAACACGCCCTTGCTGGTGCCGCCGCGCAGGTAGGTGGCGGGGATGCGGATCTGGGGTGGGTGGGCCATGCGTCGTCGTCCTCGGCAATCGAATTCAGGGGCAGCGGCTGCGTTCGACAGCCGCTGCCGGTCGTCGGCGGATGACGCTACGCGTCGTCCGTCCTACCAGGGTGTTTCGCCGGCGCCATCAGGCGCCGGCCGCCTCCAGGAAGTCCTGGGCGAAGCGTTGCAGTACGCCGCCGGCTTCGTAGATGGAGACTTCCTCGTCGCTGTCCAGGCGGCAGGTCACCGGCACTTCGAGCCGCTCCCCGTCGCGCCGGTGGATGACCAGGGTCAGGTCGGCGCGCGGCCGGCGAGCGCCGAGCACGTCGAAGGTCTCGCTGCCGTCGATCCCCAGGGTCAGGCGGGTGGTACCCGGCTTGAACTCCAGCGGCAGCACGCCCATGCCGATCAGGTTGGTGCGGTGGATGCGCTCGAAGCCCTCGGCGACGATCGCCTCCACCCCGGCCAGGCGCACGCCCTTGGCTGCCCAGTCGCGCGAAGAACCCTGCCCGTAGTCGGCGCCGGCGACGATGATCAGCGGCTGCTTGCGCTCCATGTAGGTCTCGATGGCTTCCCACATGCGCATCACCTTGCCTTCCGGCTCGACCCGCGCCAGCGAACCCTGCTTCACGCTGCCGTCGGCGTTGCGCACCATCTCGTTGAACAGCTTCGGGTTGGCGAAGGTCGCGCGTTGTGCGGTGAGGTGGTCGCCGCGGTGGGTGGCGTAGGAGTTGAAGTCCTCCTCGGGCAGGCCCATTTTCGCCAGGTATTCGCCCGCCGCGCTGTCGGCGAGGATCGCGTTGGACGGCGACAGGTGGTCGGTGGTGATGTTGTCCGGCAGCACCGCCAGCGGGCGCATGCCGCGCAGGGTGCGTTCGCCGGCGAGGGCGCCTTCCCAGTACGGCGGGCGGCGGATGTAAGTGCTCGTCGGGCGCCAGGCGTAGAGCGGGTCGACCTTCTCGCGCTCGCCGTGGGTGATGTCGAACATCGGGATGTAGACCTGGCGGAACTGCTCGGGCTTCACCGCCGCCCTGACCACCGCGTCGATCTCCTCGTCGCTCGGCCAGAGGTCCTTCAGGCGGATCTCCTTGCCGTCCACCACGCCGAGCACGTCGCGCTCGATGTCGAAGCGGATGGTCCCGGCGATGGCGTAGGCCACCACCAGCGGCGGCGAGGCGAGGAAGGCCTGCTTGGCGTAGGGGTGGATGCGCCCGTCGAAGTTGCGGTTGCCGGAGAGCACCGCGGTGGCGTACAGGTCGCGCTCGACGATCTCCTGCTGGATCGCCGGGTCGAGGGCGCCGGACATGCCGTTGCAAGACGTGCAGGCGTAGGCCACCACGCCGAAGCCGAGGGCTTCCAGGTGCGGCAGCAGGCCGGCTTCGCGCAGGTATTCGGTGACCACCTTGGAGCCGGGTGCCAGCGAGGTCTTCACCCATGGCTTGCGGACCAGGCCGAGGCGGTCGGCGTTGCGCGCCAGCAGGCCGGCGGCGATCACGTTGCGCGGGTTGCTGGTGTTGGTGCAACTGGTGATCGCGGCGATGATCACCGCGCCGTCCGGCATCAGGCCCTCGGCTTCCTCGGCGCGGGCCCGCTCGAGGTTGCCGGCGATGCCTTTCGCCGCCAGTTCGCTGGTGGCGACCCTGGCGTGCGGATTGGACGGGCCGGCCATGTTGCGCACCACGCTGGACAGGTCGAACTTCAGTACCCGCTCGTACTCGGCGTCGACCAGGCTGTCGGCCCAGAGTCCGGCGGTGCGCGCATAGGCCTCCACCAGGGCGACCTGCTCGTCGTCGCGGCCGGTGAGGCGCAGGTAGTCGATGGTCTGCTGGTCGATGGCGAACATCGCCGCGGTGGCGCCGTATTCCGGAGCCATGTTGGAGATGGTCGCGCGGTCGCCGAGGGTCAGGCTGGAGGCGCCTTCGCCGTAGAACTCCAGGTAGGCGCCGACCACCTTCTGCTTGCGCAGGAACTCGGTCAGGGCCAGCACCACGTCGGTGGCGGTGATGCTCGGCTGGCGACGGCCGCTCAGCTCGACGCCGACGATGTCCGGCAGGCGCATCCAGGAGGCGCGGCCGAGCATCACGTTTTCCGCTTCCAGGCCGCCGACGCCGATGGCGATCACGCCCAGGGCGTCGACGTGCGGGGTATGGCTGTCGGTGCCCACGCAGGTATCGGGGAAGGCCACGCCGTCGCGCGCCTGGATCACCGGCGACATTTTCTCCAGGTTGATCTGGTGCATGATGCCGTTGCCCGGCGGGATCACGTCGACGTTGCGGAAGGCCTGCTTGGTCCAGTCGATGAAGTGGAAGCGGTCCTCGTTGCGGCGGTCCTCGATGGCGCGGTTCTTGGCGAAGGCCTCGGGGTCGTAGCCGCCGCATTCCACCGCCAGCGAGTGGTCGACGATCAGTTGCACCGGCACCACCGGGTTGACCTGGGCCGGGTCGCCGCCCTTGTCGGCGATGGCGTCGCGCAGGCCGGCGAGGTCGACCAGAGCGGTCTGCCCGAGGATGTCATGGCAGACCACCCGCGCCGGGTACCAGGGGAAGTCGAGGTCGCGCTTGCGCTCGACCAGTTGGCGCAGCGAAGCCTCCAGGGTCGCCGGGTCGCAGCGGCGCACCAGGTTCTCGGCGAGCACGCGGGAGGTATAGGGCAGCTTGGCGTAGGCACCGGGCTGGATCGCCTCGACCGCCTCGCGGGCGTCGAAGTAGTCCAGGCGGGTGCCGGGGAGCGGTTTGCGGTGTGCGCTGTTCATGGCTCGGACTCAATCACGGGGTGTTCGGAAGCGTGTCGCTCGCGCCGTGGCGCAGCCCACGCCGGCCTTTCGAATTCTGGGTGCGGCAACCGTCCGGCGCGCTCGCGTTCGGCGCGCCGGACGGCGTGGATCAGCGTTGCTCCAGCGGCACGAACGCGCGCTGCTCGACGCCGGTGTACTCGGCGCTCGGGCGGATGATGCGGTTGTTGGCGCGCTGTTCGAAGACGTGGGCGGTCCAGCCGCTGGTCCGCGAGCAGACGAAGATCGGCGTGAACAGCTTGGTCGGGATGCCCATGAAGTGATACGCCGAGGCGTGGTAGAAGTCGGCGTTGGGGAACAGCTTCTTCTGCTCCCACATGGTCTTGTCGATGGCCTCGGAAACCGCGAACAGGACCTTGTCGCCGACCTCGTCGGCGAGCTGCTTCGACCAACCCTTGATCACTTCGTTGCGTGGGTCGGAATCCTTGTAGATGGCATGCCCGAAGCCCATGATCTTGTCCTTGCGCTCGAGCATCTTCAGCAGCTCGGCGGTGGCTTCCTGCGGCGAAGAGAAGCGTTCGATCAGTTCCATCGCCGCCTCGTTGGCGCCGCCGTGCAGCGGGCCGCGCAGCGAGCCGATGGCGCCGGTGACGCAGGAGTAGAGGTCGGACAGGGTCGAGGCGCAAACCCGCGCGGTGAAGGTGGATGCGTTGAACTCATGCTCGGCGTAGAGGATCAGCGAGACGTTCATCACCTTCACGTGCAGCTCGCTGGGCTTCTTGCCGTGGAGCAGGGCGAGGAAGTGCCCGCCGATGGTCGGCTCGTCGCTGTTGCAGTCGATGCGCTGGCCTTCGTGGGTGAAGCGGTACCAGTAGGTCATGATCGCCGGGAAGGCGGCGAGCAGGCGGTCGGCGACGTCGCGCTGCTGGTCGAAGCTCAGCTCCGGTTCCAGGGTGCCGAGGACCGAGGCGCCAGTGCGCATCACGTCCATCGGGTGGGCGTCCTTGGGAATCCGTTCGAGAACTTCCTTCAGCGCCTGCGGCAGGTCGCGCTGGCCCTGGAGCTTCTTCAGGTAGGCGTCGAGCTGTTGCTTGTTCGGCAGTTCGCCGTAGAGCAGCAGGTAGGCGACTTCCTCGAAGATCGCCGCCGCCGCCAGGTCGCGGACGTCGTAGCCACGGTAGGTCAGGCCGGCGCCTTCCTGGCCGACGGTGGACAGGGCTGTCTGACCGGCCACCTGGCCACGCAGGCCGGCGCCACTCAGTACTTTTGCTTCAGCCATTGCTCTCTCCTTTCTTGAACTTTTTCTGGATGCTGCAACTCGGTTTCACGGGGTTCGCGGACCGGCGCTCAGGCGCACGCCGGGCTCGATGTTCAGGCGTTCTTCTTCTGCGCGAAGAGCGCGTCGAGCTTCTGCTCGAAGCTGTGGTAATCGATGCGATCGTACAGCTCCATGCGGGTCTGCATGGTATCGATCACATTCTTCTGGGTGCCGTCGCGACGGATCGCGGTGTAGACGTTCTCCGCCGCCTTGTTCATGGCGCGGAAGGCCGACAGCGGGTAGAGCACCAGGGACACGTCGGCGGAGGCCAGTTCGTCGGTGGTGAACAGCGGGGTGGCGCCGAACTCGGTGATGTTGGCCAGCACCGGCACCTTCACCGCGGCGGCGAATTCCTTGTACATGGCCAGTTCGGTCATGGCTTCCGGGAAGATCATGTCGGCACCGGCCTCGACACAGGCGCAGGCGCGGTCGATGGCGGCCTGCAGGCCTTCCACGGCCAGCGCGTCGGTGCGCGCCATGATCACGAAGGAGTCGTCGCTGCGGGCATCGACGGCGGCCTTGATGCGGTCGACCATCTCCTGCTGCGAGACGATCTCCTTGTTCGGCCTATGGCCGCAGCGCTTGGCGCCGACCTGGTCCTCGATATGCATCGCGGCGGCGCCGAACTTGATCATCGACTTCACCGTGCGGGCGACGTTGAACGCCGAGGAGCCGAAGCCGGTGTCGACGTCCACCAGCAGCGGCAGGTCGCAGACGTCGGTGATCCGGCGCACGTCGGTGAGCACGTCGTCGAGGCCGCTGATACCCAGGTCCGGCAGGCCCAGGGAACCGGCGGCGACACCGCCGCCGGACAGGTAGATGGCCTTGAAGCCGGCGCGCTTGGCCAGCAGGGCGTGGTTGGCGTTGATGGTGCCGACCACCTGCAGCGGGTGTTCGGTGGCCACGGCTTCGCGGAAGCGCTGGCCGGGGGTAAGGGACGTCTGGCTCATCACGGACCTCTTAGACGGTGGAGGAAGCGGAGGCGAGCTTCGCCGGCTGGGGTTCCAGCTGGCGCTCGATATTGCGGCGCGACGCACTGATGTGGCGGCGCATCAGCAGCTCGGCCAGTTCGCCGTCACGGTCGGCGATGGCGTCGAGAATGCGGTGGTGTTCGGCGAAGGCCTGGCGCGGCCGGTTCGGCGTGGTCGAGTACTGGATGCGGTACATCCGCACCAGTTGGTAGAGCTCGCCGCAGAGCATGCGGGTGAGAGTGGCGTTGCCGCTGCCCTGGATGATCCGGTAGTGGAAGTCGTAGTCGCCTTCCTGCTGGTAATAGCCGCGCCCGGCCTGGAACGCCTCGTCGCGCTCGTGGGTATCGAGCACCCGGCGCAACTCGTCGATCTCGGCCTGGCTCATGCGCTCGGCGGCCAGTCGGCAGGCCATGCCTTCCAGGGACTCGCGGATCTCGTAGAGCTCGATCAGCTCGGCGTGGCTCAGCGACACCACCCGCGCCCCGACATGCGGCACCCGCACCAGCAGGCGCAGGCCTTCCAGGCGGTGGATCGCCTCGCGCAGCGGGCCGCGGCTGATGCCGTAGGTGCGCGCCAGCTCCGGCTCGGAGATCTTGCTGCCCGGCGCGATCTCGCCGCTGACGATGGCGCTCTGGATCTTGCGGAAGACGTGTTCCGACAAGGTCTCGCCGTCGTCATGGGCAATCTCGAGAGGGGGTGGGTTCTGGGTCATGGTACTGGCTGTCCGGGTCGATGTGTCGACAATGTTTGCGAAAGCTACCGCCTGGATTGCGTGGGGTCAATCATTCGTCGCTTGATTGTCGACAATCGTCTAATGCATCGCTGGTCTATGCTTTCCCCTCCAGCCGCTGTGCCAGGAGAGAGTTTCATGGGCATCTATGACCGTTACGTGTTGCCGCGCCTGATCGACTTCGCCTGCGGCATGGGCGACGTGATGAAGCAGCGTTCGCTGCTGGTGCCGCGCGCCCATGGGCGGGTGCTGGAGATCGGTCTGGGCACCGGGCTCAACCTGGGCTTCTACGACGCGGCGAAGGTGTCGGCGATCGTCGGTGTCGACCCGGCCGCGCAAATGCAGGCGCTGGCCCGCGAGCGCGCGGCGCAAATCGGCATCCCGGTGGAAATGGTCGCCCTCGAGCTTGGCGAGATCCGCGCCGAGGCGGAAAGCTTCGACACCATCGTCTGCACTTTCACCCTTTGCTCCATCGCCGCGCCGCTGCCGGCGCTGGGCGAGATGCGTCGGGTGCTGAAGCGTGGCGGCGAATTGCTGTTCTGCGAGCATGGGCGCGCGCCGGACGCCTCGGTGCTGGCCTGGCAACGGCGCCTGACGCCCTGGTGGAAACCGCTGGCCGGCGGTTGCCACCTGGACCGCGACATGCCGGCCTTGCTGCGCGAGGCCGGCTTTCGCATCGACGAGCTGGAACAGGGCTACCTGCCCGGGCCGCGGCCGATGACCTACGTCTACCGCGGCGTCGCGCGCTGAATCCGGGCGGCCCTCAGAGCGCCTTGGGCAAGGGCGCGAACAGCGCGTCGATATCGGCCTCGTCGAGCTTCCAGCCGTCGCCGTTGCCTTCGCTGAACAGGCCGTCGGCGAGGGCGGCCTTTTCCTGCTGCAGGTGCTGGATCTTCTCTTCCACCGTGCCGCGGGCGATCAGCCGGTAGACGAACACCGGCTTGTCCTGGCCGATGCGGTAGGCGCGGTCGCTGGCCTGGTTCTCCACCGCCGGGTTCCACCAGGGATCGTAGTGGATCACGGTGTCCGCCGCGGTCAGGTTGAGGCCGACCCCGCCTGCCTTCAAGCTGATCAGGAACACCGGCACCTTGCCGCTCTGGAAGCGCTGTACCGGGGCGCGGCGGTCGCGGGTCTCGCCGGTCAGCAGGACGTAGTCGACGCCGCGCTGGCGCAGGGCGTCCTCGATCAGCGCGAGCATCGAGGTGAACTGCGAGAACAACAGGACCCGGCGACCCTCGGCGATCAGTTCGTCGAGCATGTCGAGCAGGTAGGCCAGCTTGCCCGAGCTGAGCGCCCGGCCGCTGCGCGCGCCGTCTTCGTGGCGTTGCAGCAGGCGCGTGTCGCAGCAGACCTGGCGCAGCTTGAGCAGCGCCTCGAGGATCACGATGCGGCTGCGCGCCAGGCCGCGCCGGGCGATCTCCTCGCGGACCTTGCGGTCCAGCGCCAGGCGCACGGTCTCGTAGAGTTCGCGTTGCGCCTCGCTGAGTTCGACGAACTGGGTGAACTCGCTCTTCGGCGGCAGTTCCGAGGCCACCTGTTCCTTGGTCCGTCGCAGCAGGAACGGCCGCAGGCGCGCGGCCAGGTGACTGAGGCGTGCCTCGTCGCCGTGCTTCTCGATCGGCGTGCGGTAGTCCTGGGCGAACTGGCGGGCGTCGCCGAGCCAGCCGGGCATCAGGAAATGGAACAGCGACCAGAGTTCGCCGAGGTGGTTCTCCAGCGGCGTGCCGGTCAGGCACAGGCGATGCCGTGCCGCCAGCTCGCGGGCGGCGACGGCGGCCTTGGTGGTGGCGTTCTTGATGTTCTGCGCCTCGTCGAGGATCAGCAGGTGGAACCGCCGCTTGCCCAGCTCGGCGGCGTCGCGTGGCAGCAGGGCATAGGTGGTCAGCACCAGGTCGTGCTCGTCGATGCGGGCGAAGTCGCGGCGCCGGCCGGTGCCGTGCAGGGCCAGCACGCGCAGATCGGGGGCGAAGCGCTCGGCCTCGTCCAGCCAGTTGGGGATCAGGCTGGTGGGCATCACCACCAGCGCCGGCGTGTCGAGCCGCCCGGCCTGCTTTTCCAGGAGCACGTGGGCCAGCGACTGCAAGGTCTTGCCCAGCCCCATGTCGTCGGCCAGCACGCCGCCGCTGTCGAGTTCGCGCAGGGTCTGCATCCAGCTCAGGCCTTCGAGCTGGTAGGGCCGCAGTTCGGCGCGCAGGCCTTGCGGCGGGGTCGCCGGACGAGCCTGGAAACTGCGTAGGCGGCGGGCGAAGTCGCGCAGGTTGTCGCCGCCTTCCCAGGCCAGCGGCAACTCGTCGAGATCGGCCAGGCGCGCCGCGTCCGGTGCGCCCAGGCGCAGCTTGCGCTGCGGTTCGGGGTCGCCCAGGTAGAAGTCGGAAAGCGCCGCCAGCACCGGCTTCAGGCGGCCGAAGGGCAGCGCCACGCGCAGCGGCGGGTTGAGTTCCAGGCGCAGCACCAGTTGCTCTTCGTCGGCGTGCCGGGCGAGGGCGCGCGGATCGAGCAGGGCCGGACTGCGGCGGATCAGTTCGGTCAGCGCCGGCAGCAGGCTGACCCGCTGGCCGGCGACCTGGATGCCCAGTTCCAGCTCGAACCACTGGCGGTCGTCGGCTTCCTCGACCTCGGCGTACCAGGCGTCGATGGGCGTCAGGTCGTAGGCGAAGTCGGCGCGGATGTCGATGAACCAGCCTTGCTGGCGCAGGCGCGGCAGGTCGTCCTGCATGAAGTGCAGCCAGGCGTTGTCGCCGGGCAGTTCGAACATCTCGCCGGCGCTCTCCTCGAGCGCGTCGCTGCGCCGGGTCGCCGGCTTGAAGCCGAGGCGGCGCAGGGTCTCGCGGTATTCCTGCTCGTGCGCCGGACGCCGTTCGATACGCCGCTGGGCCTCCCGTGGCTCGCTGCCGGGACGCCCGGAAACCGCCTCGCCGGCATAGATGAAGGCCAGCGCCGCACGGTGCCGGGAAATGCTCTGCATGCGTCCGCTGCGCAGGTCGTAGCCGCTGTGCACGTGGCTGCCGAGGGTCAGCCGCGCATACGGCCGGGCCGGGTCGATGGCCAGGCTGAGCTGGGTGTCTGGGGCGGAGGGTGAAGTCATCCGGTATGTCCTTCGGCGAAACCAGCCGAAACCGCAAACAGCCGATATTACCAAGCTCGGCGCGCTTGCGCAGAGCGGAGATGGACGTATGGCGCGGCGGACGAATGCGACGGGATACGACCCGCACTCGTCGGACCCCGGCAATCCCTGGCGCGACGCGACCTGGCGGTCGTCCGGAGCAAGTACAAATGCGAACGTAATTGAGATACAGTCGCAAACCTTCCGAATCGACGACCGCCTCGCCACCCGCGAGCGCGGCGTCGCCGTGCCAGCCAGACGAGGTAGCGACGATGCAAGGCCCTGTTTCCACCCGGGACGCCGCCCCATGACCAGCCAGGCCCTGGCCGGCGGACTGTCCGTCACCGGCCGCATCCTCGTCGCGGTGCTGCTCGGCTACGCGCTGGCCTACGCGGTCACCGCCTGCCTGAGCATCTACCTGCCGCTGCCGCGTCCCGACCGGGTCTCGTTCGGCAGCCTCGGCTGCTTCGCCGTGTGGGTCGCGGCCATCGTCTACGCCTTCGCCGCGCGCAGCGCCTGGCGCGCCTGCTGGGTGCTGGCGCTGGCCAGCCTGGCGCTGGGCGGCCTGGCCTGGCTCGGCCTCGACTACGGAGCGCGTCCATGAACCTGCGTCAATCGATGTCCGGCCTGCATACCTGGTCGGGGCTGCTGGTCAGCTGGCTGCTGTTCGTCATCGTCTTCGCCGGCAGCCTGGCCAGCTTCGACAAGGAGCTGACCCGCTGGATGCAGCCGGACCTGCACCTGCCCGGCGCGCAGTCGCTGGGCGCCGACCAGGTGCGCGACTGGTTGCGCCAGCGCGCCCCCGATGCCCATGCCTGGTGGATGCTGCCGCCGAGCGAGCGGGCGCCCTACTGGAACGCCGGCTGGGAGCCGCGCGACGGCAGCGAGTTCAAGGTCTTTCAGCTGGACGCGGTGAGCGGCCAGCCGCTGCCGAAGACAGTCGGCGGCGAGTTCTTCTTCACCCTGCACTACGACCTGCACGCCGGCATGGTCGGCCTGTACATCGTCGGCATCGCCGGGATGCTGATGCTGGTGGCGCTGGTCAGCGGGACCATCGTGCACCGGCGGATCTTCAAGGACTTCTTCACCCTGCGCCCGCAGGCGGCGCGGCAGCGCGCCTGGCTCGACGCGCACAACGTGCTGGGGGTGATCGGCCTGCCGTTCCACCTGATGATCGCCTACACAGGCCTGGTGATCTTCATCGTCTACTACATGCAGGCGGGCCTGCAGGTGGTCTACCAGAACGATGGCGAGCGCTTCTTCCATGAAGTGCAGGGCTCCTACGAACGCGAGGAGGTCGGCCGCCCGGCGGGGCCGCCGGCGTCCATAGACGGCCTGATCGTCGAGGCCGGCAAGGTCTGGGGCGACGGCGGCGCGCCGGGCTGGATCAGCGTCCACCATCCCTATGACGAGGCGGCCACCGTGGACATCCGCCGGCGCGACGCCTCGCGCATCCTCGACGACCAGCGCACGGTCAACTTCGATGCCTCCAGCGGCGAACTGCTGCATGCCCAGCCGTCCTATGCGCCCGGCTACGCCACCTACGGCTGGCTGACCGGCCTGCACATGATCCAGTGGGGTGGCCAGTTGGTGCGCTGGATGTACCTGTTGCTCGGGCTGTCCGGGGCGATGATGATCTTCGGCGGGTTGCAGGTCTGGCTGGCCAAGCGCGAGGTCCGCGGCAGTCGTGGCGTTGGTCTGGTGCGGGCGCTGAACCTGGCGGTCTGCGGCGGCCTGCCGCTGGCCAGCCTGGCGCTGCTGTGGGGCAACCGCCTGCTGCCGACGCAACTGGCCGGCCGCGACACCTGGGAGATCCGCGTGTTTTGCGCCAGTTGGGCGCTGGTCGCGCTGTGGGCCATCGTCCGCCGCAACAGCGGGACCCTCGGTCGCACGCAACTGCGCCTCGCCGCCGTGCTGGCGCTGGGCCTGCCGCTGCTCGGCCTGCTGCGTAGCCCGGAAGGCAACCTGTTGGCCAGCCTGCAGCGCGGCGACTGGGTGCTGGCCGGCGTCGACCTCAGCCTGCTGGGCCTCGGCCTGCTCTGCGCCTGGCTAGGTTGGCGACGTCGGCAAGCGTCGAGCAAGCCCGTCCGGCGACGCCTGAACGTCCAGGAGGTGGCCTGATGCTGCTGGTCTTCGGCCTCAACCTGCTGGCTTTCACCGCTCTCTGCCTGGCCATGAACCGCCACCACAAGAACCTCCTCGGCCACGAGCCGTCGGCTCCCCGGGTGCTTCTGCTACGCGGCGTGGCGCTGCTCGACCTGGGCCTGGCACTGGCCTTCTCGATCCACCGGCAGGGCGTGGAGATCGGCATCGTCTTCTGGTCCTGCCTGCTGATGCTGGCGGCCGGCACGCTGGTCCTGCTGCTCGCCTGGCGGCCACGCTGGGCATTGCCTTGCGCCGCCGGAGTGCCGTTGCTCGGCGGGGTGCTGGCGCTGCTGCGCTGAAGGGCGCGCCGCCCATCCGTGCCTCGGGGGCGGTCCGGTCCAGCGTCTATGCTGGTGGTCGTGCTTTCCCCCGGAGGTATGCGCCATGCACACGCCCGCCAGCAACACCGTCGCCAGCGTCATTCCCTGCCTGCGTTACCGCGATGCGCCGGCCGCCATCGACTGGCTGTGCCGGACCTTTGGCTTCCAGCGCAAGCTGGTGGTGCCCGGCGAGGACGGACAGGTGCTCCACGCCGAGTTGACCTACGCCAGCCCGAACGGCGCCAACGGCATGCTGATGCTCGGCTCGAGCGTCCGCGACAACGCCTACGGTCGGCTGATGCGGCACGTCGACGAAGCCGGCGGCAATACCCAGAGCCTCTACCTGGTGGTCGCCGATCCCGACGCCCTGTTCCGCAGCGCCCAGGCCGCCGGCGCCGAGATCGTCATCGACATCAAGGACGAGGACTACGGCGGTCGCGGCTTCACTTGCCGCGATCCGGAGGGCCACGTCTGGAGCTTCGGCAGCTATGATCCCTGGGCATGAGGCCCCGTCCATTCACCACAGGAGACGCTGCATGAAAACGCTCACGCTGATCGATGGCCAGGAGGTCGCCGCCATCGGCCAGGGTACCTGGCATATCGGCGAGCAGCCCGGAGAACGCAAGCGCGAGGTCGCGGCGCTGCGCGAAGGCATCGAGCTGGGGATGACGCTGATCGATACCGCCGAGATGTACGCCGAGGGCGGCGCCGAAGACGTGGTCGGCGCGGCTATCGCGGGACGCCGCGAAGAGGTCTTCCTGGTCAGCAAGGTCTACCCGCACAACGCCAGCCGCAAGGGTCTGCCGGCGGCCTGCGAGCGCAGCCTGCGCCGGCTCGGTTGCGAAACCATCGACCTCTACCTGCTGCACTGGCAGGGCCGGTATCCGCTGGAGGAAACCATCGAAGCCTTCGAGCGGTTGCGCGACCAGGGCAAGATCCTGCGCTGGGGCGTGTCCAACTTCGACCTGGGCGACATGTACGAACTGGACGGCAGCGCCTGTGCCGCCAACCAGGTGATGTACAACCTGGAGGAACGCGGTATCGAATACGACCTGCTGCCCTGGTGCCAGGAGCGCGGCATGCCGGTGATGGCCTACTGTCCGGTGGGGCAGGGCGGCAGGCTGCTACGGCACCCGGCGCTCGGCGAGATCGCCGCGCGCCACGACGCCAGCAGCGCCCAGGTCGCCCTGGCCTGGCTACTGGAGCAGGGGGTGATCGCGATCCCGAAGGCGGTGACGTCCGCTCACATTCGCCTGAATGCAGCGGCGGCCGACCTGGAACTGAGCGCCGATGACCTGCGGGCGCTCGACCAGGCGTTTCCGCCGCCTACCCGCAAGCGAAACCTGGCGATCGTCTGAGTGGAGTACGGGAGAAACGGCCTGCGCTTGTTTCCCCTGGCCGCGGGAATATGACGAAGTTGGCGAGGAAATATTTAAAAAGGAATAAGTAAATATTTATTTCCTGCGTGGGAACTTTCTTCAACTTAACCTGTACTTTTCGCTGTCCCACAAAAAAGCCCCGTCGGGGACGGGGCTTTTCCTTGCATTCGCGCTGATGCTTGCATGATTCAGGCAGCCAGTGTTTTCTTGCGAACTCGATTGATCACTTCTTCCATTTTGCCGGAGTCGTCGTACTGCTCCGGATACAGGCGCTCGCTGTGGCAGGCCACGCCATGCTGGTCAACGATGGTGAAACTGAAGTTTCCTTTACGAGTTGCCTGGATCAGGCAGTCGAACGGCGCAAATGCGGCGGTTAGGGTGCGAATTGCATCCTGAGTACGATGTTGAATAGACATATTCTTATGTTCCTTTACTTTCACGCTTATGGAGCAGCGTATATTGCAAATGTTCCCGCTCCGTGACAGTGCCAAGAAAGCTTTGTGTCGGGGGAACGTACTGGTTATGCCGGCTTTTTTCGAAAAGAGCAAGCTGGCAGTTCAGGTACTAATCAGAGGATCGATTGGCAGGAAAGTTTCCAGGCCAGGATCCTGATCAATCTGCGGGTGGTATTGCGGGACGCCGGTCTTCCCATCGGCCCTGCGTGGCAGGGGATTGCTTCAGAAGAGTGGCGACCGAAGAACCATCGGAAGGCTGTAACCCTGATGGTAGAGCCCTTTTCATCTGTGGGCCCGGTCGTGGGGTAAAGCCTGATTGACTTTCAGTTTGGTACGCAGTCCCGGATTGTATGTCTTTCGACGAAGAAAGGCCAGGACATTTTTTGAGCAGATGTCGCCCCGGCGGCGGGAATGTTTGAGCATCTGTTTCGGCGGACGCCTGCCAACCGGGCAAAGGTTATGGGCCTGGCGTCGGCGGCGCGTGGCAGGATTGCCGTTCCATCGCCGCGCCGAGGTTATCCATGCCGTCGCCCGCTCGCACGCTGCTCGTGGCCTTCGTGTCCGCCTGGTTCCTGCTGGGTGGGCTGGGCCACTTCGTCTTCACCGATTTCTTCGTCGGCATCGTCCCGCCCTACGTGCCCTGGCCGCTGGCGGCGGTGTGGGTCAGCGGGGTCTTCGAACTGCTCGGCGCCGCCGCCCTGCTGGTGCCGGCATGGCGCCGGCTGGCGGCGTGCGGGCTGTTCATCCTGACCCTCTGCATGACCCCGGCCAACCTCTACATGTGGCAGCACCCCGACCTGTTCCCATCCTTCCCGCCGACGCTGCTGGCCGCTCGCCTGGCGCTGCAGGCGTTCCTCCTCGGCTGCATCCTGGCGCTGATGCTGGCGCGGGACGAGGCGCCGCTGGCACGACGCTAGGCGCAGGCGAAAAAAAGCCACTGTGCGGGGGTGGACAGTGGCCGGGAATGCCAGGAGATGGAGGAGCAATCGGACCTGGCGTGGATAGAGTAGTAGCCGCTCTGTCGAGGGTCTGTATGGCTATTGGTGAACTTTGTGAAGAAGTGCAAAGTAGAGCGGCCAACGGACGAACGGTGTTGCACGCGGCGGGACGCTCGCGGTAGTTTTTTCCCATGATCACGTTTCCCGTGGTCGCCCTCGAAGCCCGGCCCCAGCGCCGGGCTTCGTCGTTTCCGCCCGCCGCGCAACCGGACGCAGCGGGCGGCGACCGCTGCGAAAGGCTCTGGGGTGCGCCCGCACGGCGTCCGGCCAACTTAAAGTTCGGTTGTGCCGGGTGCTGTCATAACGCCATCGTTCAGTGGCCTCGGTGAGCCCCCGTACCCCCAGTTCGCTGGGGCTTGCCTTTGGTGTATCCCTTTTGCCCGGCCGCGTGCCGGGCTTTTTTATGCCCGGTCTTCTTCCTTCCGGTTTAGCCGGGGCCCGCGTTTCCTCGGCCGGCCCCTGAACCTCATCGCTGCATCGACGTCCCTAGCTACAGGCGAGCCTGTGGCCGGGGGCTTTCCATCATCCGCAAAAAGGTGAAAACCATGCTGACCATCGACTACAACAGCTATCGCACCACTACCCCCTACGGCAAACGCGTGCGCTTCCTGGTGCTGCACTACACCGCGCTCGACTTCGCCGCCTCGGTCAAGGCGCTGACCACCGGCGCCGCCAGCGCCCACTACCTGATCCCGGCGCCGCACGACCCCAGCTACAAGGCCGCCGGCTTCAAGGGCCAGCGCATCTTCAACCTGGTCGCCGAGGAAGACCGCGCCTGGCACGCCGGCGTCAGCGGCTGGGCGCGCCGCGACAACCTCAACGACACCTCCATCGGCATCGAGATCGTCAACCTCGCCCGCGACGACGACGGCGTGTTCACCTTCCCCGACTACGAGCGCTCGCAGATCAACGCACTCAAGCAACTGGCGAAGAACATCCTGCAGCGCTACCCGGACATGACCCCGAAGAACGTGGTCGGCCACTCCGACATCGCCGTCGGGCGCAAGTCCGACCCGGGTCCGAAGCTGCCCTGGAAGGAACTCTACGAGGCCGGTATCGGCGCCTGGTACGACGACGCCACCCGCGATCGCTATCGCGAAGGCTTCGAGCGCGACGGCCTGCCGCCGCGCGCCGACCTGCTGGAGGCGTTCCGCCTGTACGGCTATGCGCTGCCGGCGACGGTCGACGATGCCTACTTCACCAGCCTGCTGCGCGCTTTCCAGATGCATTTCCGCCCGGAGAACTACGACGGCGCGCTGGATGTGGAGACGGCGGCGATCCTCTACGCTCTGAACGAGAAATACCCGGCCTGAGCCACTAGCCACGAGCGGCCGCCCGATGCGGCGGCCGCTTCCTTGCCCACCCCCATGGAGGACTTGCCATGACTGCCGTCGCACAGGTCGTCGCCAAGGCGGAAATGCTGATCCGCCGCCCCATCGCCGAGGTCTTCGAAGCCTTCGTCGATCCGGCCATCACCGCCAGGTTCTGGTTCAGCCGCGGCGATGCCCGCCTCGAAGCCGGGAAACGGCTGCGCTGGCACTGGGACATGTACGGGGTTTCCCAGGAAATCGAAGTGAAGGACCTGCAGACGAACCGCCGCATCCTCATCGAATGGCCGAATGGCGACAGCAACCCTTCCCAGGTGGAGTGGCTGTTCGAGGAACTGCCCGGCGCCGGGACCTTCGTCAGCATCCGCAACAGCGGTTTCGTCGGCACCCCGGAAGAAGTCATCCCGCGGGTGGTCGACGCCACCGAAGGTTTCACCCTGGTGCTGGCCGGGCTCAAGGCCTGCCTGGAGCATGGCATCGCCTTGAACCTGGTGGCCGACCGTTTTCCCCGCGGTCTCGATGGCTGAGCATTGCCTGAGTGCGCGTCCCGCACCGCGCAGCGTGCCCTCAGGCAATGCTCAGCCGAACGCGAAGTCGGCCAGCAGTTGCAGGTTCAGGCCGACGATCGCCAGCGCTACCGCCCAGGCCAGCCACCGGGTCCCGGCGCCGATCGCCAGCGGGCCCATCAGGCGCCGGTCGGAAACGAACTGTAGCAGCGGGATCACTGCCAGCGGCAACTGCATCGACAGGATCACCTGGCTGAAGATCAGCAGCCGCGCGGTGCCGTCCTCGCCGTAGAGCAGGGTCACCAGCAGCACCGGCAGCACTGCGACGCCCCGGGTCAGCAGGCGCCGCGCCCAGGGCGCCAGGCGCAGGCGGAGGAAGCCCTCCATGACGATCTGCCCGGCCAGGGTGGTGGTGACCGTCGAGTTGAGGCCGGACGCGAGCAGCGCCACGGCGAACAGCAGCGAGGCGAGTTCCAGGCCGAGCAATGGCGAGAGCAGCGCGTGGGCCTGCTCGATATCGACCACCTCGGTGTGCCCGTTGCGGTGGAACACGCTGGCGGCGACGATCAGGATCGCCGCGTTGACCAGCAGCGCCAGGGTCAGCGCCAGGCTGCTGTCGGCCACCGCCCAGCGCAGCGCCTGGCGCTTGCCGGCAAGGCTGCGCGGGTAGGCGCGGCTCTGCACCAGCGAGGAATGCAGGTAGAGGTTGTGCGGCATGACGGTCGCGCCGACGATGCCGATCGCCAGGTACAGGGCAGCCGGGTCGCTGAGCACCCGCGGGCTCGGCAAGAACCCTTGGAGCACCTCGCCGAGTTCGGGACGCGAGAGCAGCAACTGTACCGCGAAGCAGGCGAAGATCAGTGTCAGCAACGCCACCACGAAGGCCTCCAGCGGCCGCTGGCCACGTCCGATCAGGACCAGCACCAGCAGCGCGTCGCCCACGCAGAGCAAGGCGCCCCAGGCCAGCGGCAGGCCGAACAGCAGCTTCAGGGCGATGGCGGTGCCGATCACCTCGGCCAGGTCGCAGGCGATGATCGCCGTCTCGCAGGCCAGCCACAGCAGGCGGCAGGTGCTCGGCGAGTAGCGTTCGCGGCAGGCCTGGGCCAGGTCCAGGCCGCTGGCGATGCCCAGGCGCGCGGACAGCGCCTGCAGCAGCATCGCCATCAGGCTGGAGAGCAGGATTACCGAGAGCAGCAGGTAGCCCAGTTGCGCGCCGCCGGCGACGTCGGTGGCCCAGTTGCCCGGGTCCATGTAGCCCACCGCGACCAGGTAGCCGGGGCCGGCGAAGGCCAGCAGGCGGCGCCACCAGTGGCCGCCGCCGGGGACTTCGACCGGCTGGGCGCGACCGGGCTCGGCGGCCTGGGGGGCCGGGGTATCCTTCGCGGACATGACGAAGCTCCTGCCGGACGCGTGCCGGCGCTGCGCGCGCCTTTCCCGGCGCGCCGTGGCGCGCGGGTTGGGCGAGCGGTTCAGGGGGCAGGAAGGAGGAAGTCGGTCAGGCCGAGGCCGCCAGTTGCCCGTGCAGGTCCAGCAGGTCGCTGGCGATCAGGTCCCAGTCCTGCTCGGCGGCGAGGTCCTGGGACTGGCCGGGGCCGTATTCCAGCGGCCGGGCGATGAACGCGGTCTTCAGGCCGAGGGCGCGCGCGGCCTTGAGGTCGTAGTTGTGCGCCGCGCAGAGCATCACCTCCTGCGGCGGCAGGTCGAGCAGGCGGCAGGCGCCGAGGTAGACCTGCGGGTCGGGCTTGTAGTGGCCGAACAGGTCGGCGCACAGCAGCATGTCCCAGGGCAGCCCGGCGTGCCGCGCGACGTCGAGCATCAGCGCGGTGTTGCCGTTGCTCAGCGCGGCGAGCCAGTAGTCGGCCTTCAGCGCGTGCATCCCGGCGAGCGTGTCCGGCCACGGCCGCAGGCGGTGCCAGAAGCCAGTGATGCGTTGCAGCAGGGCCTCGTCCAGCGCCAGGCCGAACTCTCCGGCCAGGGCCTCGAGACTCTGCCGGTGCAACTGGTCGAGGTGCTGCCAGGGCGCCTGGCCGTTGCGTACCCGGTCCATCGCCGGCTTGTATTGCTGGCGCCAGCGGTCGGTCAGTTCCACGCAGGGCAGGGTCCCGCCGAGTTCGCGCTCCAACGCCTGGAACTGCTCGATCAGGCTGGAACGCCAGTCCACCAGGGTACCGAACACATCGAACAGGATCGCGCGCATCGTGCCTCCTCGGCCGTGGCCGTCATCGCTTCAGTGCTTCTGTGGCAGCGCGGTGGGCAGGCCGCGGCCGCTCCAGGCGGTGACCACAAGGGCTACCGCCGCCATCAGGCAGAGCGCCAGCCAGCCGGGGACGAAGCTGTGGCTGAAGTCCTTGAGCAGCCCCAGCGCCGGCGGCGCGAGAACGATCGCCAACTGGTTGATGGCCATCGCCAGGCCGAGGGCGAAGCCGGTCTTGCCGACCGGCGCGGTATCCGCCACATAGGCCACCCAGGGACCGTACCAGCCGAAGCCGAAGAAGCCCAGCCAGGCCACTACCAGGCCCATCCCCAACGGCGATTGCAGGGGCAGCAGGACCAGCGCCAGCAGGCCGAGGATCACCGCGCCGAGGCAGACCATCACCGGGAAGTAGCGCCCGGCGCGGCAGCGGTCGCTCCAGGCGGCCAGCAGGATGCGCCCGGCGACGCCGCTGCCCTGGGCGACGAACAGCAGGGTCGCGGCCATGCCGATGCCGATCTCCAGGGTCTCGTGCAGGTAGAGCACGGTGAACACCAGGATGCCGTACTGCACCGAGATCAGCGCCACCCCGGAACAGACGATGTTCTTCATCGCTGGATCGGTGATCATCGCCAGCCGCGACTTCACCACCGCGCCCAGGTCGCGTTCGGCGGGGTTCGCGCCGGGCGCGGGGGCGTCCGGCGGGGTGCGGTAGAAGAGCATGAAGGCCAGCGCGCCGAGGAACGCTACCAGGCCGCCGGCGAGGAATGCGCTGCGCCAGCCGTAGATCCCCGCCAGGTACGGCAGCAGCGCGGCGGACAGCGCGCCGCCCAGCGGCAGCCCGGCCTGGCGGATGCCCATGGCGAAGCCCAGCTGGGTCTTGGCGAACCAGCGTGACACCGACTTGCTGCCGCCCGGCTGCGCCGTGCTGTAGCCGGCGCCGACGACCACCAGGAACAGCAGGATGGTCAGGTAGTCGGTGGCCCACAGCGAGGCGCAGAGGGCCAGCGCGACGATCAGCGTGCCGAGGCCGACCACCAGCCGCTCGGAGTAGCGGTCGAGCAGCTCGCCGGCCACCAGCAGGCCGACGATCGGCACCAGCTGCGCCGCCGACACCAGCAGGCCGATCTGTAGCGACGAGAGTTGCAGGTCGTTCTGGATGAACACGGCGATCGCGCCGATGCCCTGGACGAAGAAGCAGGCGCAGGCCTGGGCGAAGGTGGCGATCAGCAGGATGACCCAGCGGTAGCGCTGGGTCGGGTTCGCGGCGAGGGCGGCGGTCACTGGACGAACTCCCGTGCGAGGGTGAAGTTGGCTTCGCCGAGCGGATGCAGGCGCTGCAGCGACAGGTATTCGCCGAGGGTGCGTTCCATGCCCATGCGCTGGAAGATCCGTTCGCCGTCGAGCTCGGCCTCGGCGCCGTTGGCGCGCAGTTCGTCGAGAGCCTGGCGCAGCAACTGGCAGTTGTCGCTGAGCGTCACCTGGCCGTCATCGTCCACCGCGTAGGGCGTGTCCTCCATGCCGACCCGCAGCACGTCGACCTGGCTGTCCGCCTGCGCGGCATAGGCGGCCAGCCGGCGCACCGCGCAGAGCGGGGTGCCGGCGCGAGGGCCGACGTCGAGCGGCTGGAAGTGCTGCGCGGCATGCTGCGGCATCACCGCCGCGCCGACGGTGATGCTGACCTTGCGCTTGCGCACGCCGGGTTCGCCGATGTCGTACTCCAGGCTCTTGGCGCTCTCGATCACCGCGCGGAACTGCTGGTAGGTCTCCGGGAACGGCAGGCGTGGCGAGAAGCCGAACAGCAGGATCACGTTCAACTGGCCGGAACCGCCCAGGCGCAGGCGCGGGTGCTCCACGGCGAAACGGGTCATGGCGTAGCTGCGCACATGCTGCACCCACTCCACCTCGTGGAACAGGCCGAGCTTCTGGCGCGCCTGGATGGCGTTGCGGTAGACCTGGAACTGGGTCATCGGCGAGGTCACCCCGTAGTCGGCGCCCTTGCTGGTGGAGTGGGTCTGCAACTCGGCCCTTTCCAGCGCCGTCGACGGCTGGTAGTCGCGCAGGTCGGCGAGGAAAGCCGGGCTGGAGGCATAGTCGAGGTCGAGCTTGCGCCTTTGCTTCTCCAGCTCGCAGATCACCTGCAGTTCGATGGCCGCCTGGATCGTCACGAAGTGCGCACCGCCCAGGTGCAGCGGGATGGCGCAGTGGCTGACCCGCTCCCACTCGCCGAAGCGGCGGATGTTCTCCTGCACCTCGCTGCCGTTGCGGCTGGCGCCGAAGCTCAGCATCAGGTCGGGGAAGCGGTTCTGCAGGGCGCGGCTGACCGCCTGGTAGATGTCGTTGTCGGTGGTCTGTTCCTGGGTCAGCGGGTTGCGCGCATGATAGTGGTAGTAGCGGCAACCCATCTCGTAGAGCTGGCGCGCTTCGTCCAGCAGTTCGCCGGGGGCGGTGCGGATGGTGGCGCCGGTGCAGATGCTGTCGAGCAGGCGGTCGCCGGTGGCGGCGTGGTTGCGCGGGGTGAACTTGGCGCCAGTGGAGGCGCATCCGAGAATCAGGGTTTTCCGGGATCCGGTCATGGTCGTCTTTCCTCCATTCATCATTCCATTGAGGGCGGAGCGGTCCGCGGCGGACCGAAAGGCTGCCCAGGGCGTCGAAAGTCGTCGGTGTCTCAGGCAGGTGAAAGATGTCGCTGGCGGGATCGTTATGCGTTGTTCTACGAGAGGGATTTAAACCGCATGGCGGCGGCCGTGCGCGGCGCATTCGGCAACGCTCGTTGCCGCCGGCACAAAGACCTTGCGCAAATCGCCCGGCGTTGCGCCAACCGCCGGCACGGCGGCGCAACGTTGCCATTCGCGCAAGGTCGCTCAACTGGCGGCGCGCTGTCGCAGGCAATCCTCCAGGGCCTCGCCGAGGCGCTCGATCTCGCCGTCGTCGGTCAGGTAGTGCGGAGTCAGGCGCAGTACCCCCGGCAGCGCCTGCTCGCGCAGCGCCCAGCGGGCATACTGCGGGCCGATGTAGGAGGCGTTCACGCCGCGCGCGTGGAGGCGCTTCAGCCATTGCTCGCCGCTCAGTTCGGGGGCCGCGTAGGTCATCAACGCGCTGGCGTGCGGCCCTTGTTCCAGCGGCGTCCAGCCGAGCCGGCGGTAGAGCTGCTGGGCGATGCGTTCGCGCAACTGGCGGTTGCGTCGGGCGATGCGCCGGACATCGGTCTGCAACAGGTAGTCGCAACTGGCCTTGAGCGCCAGGCGCAGCCCCGGGTTGAACTCCGAGCATTCGAAGCGCCGCGCGTCATCCCGCGCCTGCAGGGCGAAGGCGTCGCTCCATTGCGCGCCGCCGACGTCCAGCCCGTCGGGCAGGGCCAGGCGCTCCAGGGCACGTTCGCCGAGATAGAGCACGCCGAGTCCCTTTGGCCCGCGCAGCCACTTGCGTGGCGGGAACACCAGCACGTCGCAGCCGGTCGCCTCCACCGCCAGCGGCAACTGGCCGACCGCATGGCTGGCATCGAGGAACAACAGCCCGTCATGGGCGCGGATGCGCTCGGCCACGCCCTCCAGCGCGGTAGCCGCGCCATGCCCGGTGGGCACCGCGCTGAGCGACAGCAGCGGCGTCTGGCCGGGGGCGAGGTCGTGCAACTGCTCGTCGAGCCGTTGCAACAGCTGTGCGGCGTCGCCGCGTGCGTCGATCAGGCGCAGCTCCAGCCCGCGCTGCTGGCGCGCGGCGAGCAGGCACAGGCTGTTGGAACCGTATTCGTCGAAGCTGCTGATCGCCCGTATCCGTGGATGGGCGGCCAGGGCCGCGGCAAAGGCCACCGACCATGCGCGGCTGGCGCAGTCGAGCAGGGCGATGTGCCGTGGCTGGGTGCCGAGCACTCGCGCGACGCTGTCGCGGACCGCCAGCAAGGGCTCGGCGAAATGCTCGGCGGCGCGCTGCACGCCCCAGCGCCGCTCGGCTTCCAGCCAGCTGTCGAGGGCGTCGTAGAGCACCTGCGGCGGCAGGCTGGCGGAGCCATGGGCGAAGTGCGCGTAGCTGCCCCAGGCCGGGGTCTCGCGGCGCAGGCGCAGCAGTTCGTCGGCACCGAAGGCGTCGGGGGCGGCGGGGAAGAGCGCGCTCATGGCCGCACCGCCGCGATCAGTTCCACCTCCACCGCGGCGCCGCGCGGCAGCTCGGCCACGCCGACGGCGGCGCGGGCGTGGCCGCCGCGCGCGCCGAGCACCTCGTCGAAATATTCGCTGGCGGCATCGATCACCGCCGGCTGCTGGACGAAACCCGCCGCGCTGGCGACGTAGCCGGTCACCTTGAGCAGCCGCTCGACCCGTTGCAGGCCGCCCAGCGCCTCCTCCAGCGCCTGCAGGCAGCGCGCCGCGCAGAGCCGGGCGGCCTGGCGGGCCTGTTCCAGGTCGAGTTCGCTGCCGACCTTGCCGGTCCAGCGCAGCTCGCCGTGCTGGCGCGGCAACTGGCCGCTGACGTAGGCGATGCCGGCGTGGAGCACCACCGGCTGGTAGGCGCCGCCGGCGACGATGGCCGGAGCGGGGGATGTCTGCATGGTCCTGTCCTCGTGGCGGACCCGCCCGGCCACGATGCTCGGGCGGGTCGATGGCTGGAAAAGCGCGACCTCACTACTGTGGGCCGCTTTTCCCGGTCTGTTTTGCGGGAGTCGACGAGCTGCTTGCCAAATCGGCAAAACAAACCGAACTTTAGCCTTGCAACAGGCACCGCCGCGCGAAGTAGACTGAAAACGCCCGACCGTTGAGGAACGCGCAACGATGATCGACCTGGTGATGCTCAAGGACTTCCTCGTCCTCTGTCGGATCAAGAGCTTCAGCCGTGCGGCGCAGGAGTGCCATGTCTCCGTGTCCGGGCTCAGCCGGCGTATCCAGACCCTGGAACAGTGGCTCGGCGCGCCGGTGTTCGAGCGCCACAAGCACGCCCTCGAACTGACCGAGGCCGGCCGCCAGTTGCAAGGCGTGGCGCAGGACGCGGTGCGCGCCCTGGACAACCTGCGCCAGTCGATCCGCGAGCGCGACGAAGACGCCCAGCGGCGCATTCGTTTCTGCGCCCCGCACATCCTCTCCTCGGTGTTCTTCCCGCACTGGATTCCGCGCCTGCAGGCGGACTTCCGCAGCGCCAAGTTCAGCGTCGACTGCGATTACCTGCCGCAATGCCTGTCGCGCTTGCGCGACGGCTCGGTAGACTACGTGGTGGCGTTGCTCGACGAAGGCGAGGCGGTGTCGCGCCGCCTGGGCATCGACAGCGAAGCCGAGTTCCAGCGCCTGGAGCTTGGCCACGAACAACTGGTGGCGGTCTGCGCGCCGGACGCCGCCGGCCAGCCGTTGTTCAACCTCGACCGCCTGCAGACCGAAGCGCTATCGTTCCTCGGCTACTCCGAGGAATGCCACCTGGGCTGGGCCCTGGAACCGCTGCTGCGCGACAGCGGCCTGTTCCTCCAGCGCCATCACAGCTCCAGCCAGACCGAGGGGCTGCGCTTCTTCGCCCAGTCGCGCCTGGGCGTCGCCTGGCTGCCGCATACCCTGGTCCGCGAGGACCTCGCCAGCCGTCGCCTGGTGCGCGCCGGCGGCCAGCGCTTCGACGTGCCGTTGCGCTACACCCTGATCCGTCGCCGCCTGCCGCTACCCGGCGAGGCCGAACGCCTGTGGACCTTCCTCGGCGAGCTGGCGCGCCCGGCGCCGCGCTACGCGGTGGTCGGCGCGGCCTCCTGAGCCGCCGTCTCGGCCAGCAGGGCGCGGCGGAATTCACCGACCAGGTCGTCCTGCGCCGAACCGCTGCGGCTGACCATCACCAGCTCGCGCTGGAATTCCAGCGCGCCCAGTTCGATCACCCGTACCCGCGCCGGCTCGCGTAGCCACAGCCCGGCCCGGGGCAGCAGCGCCACGCCGAGACCGTTCTCCACCATCCGCGCGATCGCGTCGATCTCATCCAGCTCCATCACCTGGCGTGGCCTGAGCTGTTGCGCCTCGAGGAAATCGCCCACCAGGCGACCGCCGAAGGACACATGGTCGTAGCGGATGAACGGTTGCGTGCGCAGCAATTCCAGCGCATCCGTCGCAGTGCATTGCGGCGGCGCGATCAGCACGAACGGCTGGCGCTCGACCCGTTGCGCGGAGAGCCCGCGCGGCAGGTTGAACGGCGGGCGGATGAGGATCGCCAGGTCCAGTTCGGCGGCGTCCACCTGGTCCAGCAGGTGCAGCGAGACGCCCGGCATCACCTGCGGCTCGATGTGTGGCGCCTGTTCGGCGAGGCGCTTGAGCACCTCCGGCAGCAGCCCGGTCTGCGCCGTGTTCACCGCACCGATGCGCAGGCGTCCGCGCGGGCTGTCGCCCTGGCCGATGCCGTCGAACAGCGCGAGGATCTGCTCGGCCGTACGCACCGCCTGCCTCCCGACCTCGTTCAGGTGTGCCGCGCGCGGCGTGCGCTTGAACAACTCGACGCCGACGCTGCGTTCCAGCGCGCGGATCTGCGCGCTCACCGCCGACTGCGTCAGCCCCACCTGTTCCCCCGCCGCGGCGAAGGAGCCCCGGCGCGCCACGGCGACCAGGGTGCGGAGTTCGCGGATCATCCAAGCCTCGAAAAAAGTGTTGCTCAGGCGAAATATTATGCGCTTTCCATCGAAATCGGCACGGCAAATAATCCCGGCACACCCACAGAGGAACCGCGCCATGAGCCTGATGCCCTTCCACCTCGCCATCCCCGTCCACGACCTGCCCGCCGCCCGGCGCTTTTACGGCGAGGTCTTCGGCCTGAGCGAAGGCCGCTCCGCCGAGCACTGGGTCGACTTCGACTTCTTCGGCCACCAGTTGGTCATCCACCAGCATCCGCAGACCGATTCCCAGCGCCACGCCGGCAGCAACCCGGTGGACGGCCACGACGTGCCGGTGCCGCACTTCGGCGTGGTCCTCGCATGGGACGACTGGCACGCCCTGGCCGAACGCCTGCAGCAGCGCGGCACCCGCTTCGTGATCGAGCCCTACATCCGCTTCAAGGGCCAGGTCGGCGAGCAGGCCACGCTGTTTCTCTTCGACCCCTGCGGCAACGCGCTGGAGTTCAAGAGCTTCCGCGACATGGGCCAGTTGTTCGCCAAGTGAGATTGCCGGCGCTCCACCTTACTGTGCGCAGTCCGTGCAGAACTCCAGCGCCGCGCAGCTGGACTGCTCGTCCGGTAGGCTCGATGTCGCGCACTCTTTCTTGCGCACCACGCTGCCCAGCGGCGCCAGCTTGAACCGCTCCGGCGGCGGGCTGGCCGGCTTTGCGCTTGTCGTCCCGTCGAGGTCGGGCTTGAAGGCGTGTTCAAGGTCGCCCAGGCGTTCGTCCAGGGTGGCGGAGGAGGCGAGGGCGGGCGTCAGGGCCAGGATGAGCAGGAGAACGCGGTAGGGCATAGGGTTTCCGGTGTGGGTGGCGATGCGCTGGAGCCGAGCACGGCATCCCCGCATGACGAGGAATCGAAGCGGCCATTCAAGGCGATTGCGTGTTGGCGATGGGATGCGCTCGCCCTCTGTTTGGCATTTTGTGAAGCGCTTCGCACCTTGCCCGAGCGGCACCTTGTCCGGGCAAAACCGTCACCGCACAGTCCCCTTCCACCTTCATCCCCCTGCGACGCACCTCGCAATGCAACCAGCATCCCGGCTGCGCCACCCTCTACCTGGACTGCAGCGCAGCCAGCGAAGATCTGTTCGACACCGCCCGCACCCGTCTGGAGTCGGCGATCGGAACGCTGAGCGTCCTCGACCTGCTCGACGAAACCGAAGAACCCGGTGAAAGCACCTGCCGCATCACCGGCTCCTTGCTGTCGCTGTTCGAGGCGGAATACGCACGCAGACACCGATAACCGACGGAGGCGGTGCCCCCGGCCCGTTCTCGTTAATGGTCATAAATAGCCAAGGCTGGGCAGGACTGGGGCTGGATCGGAGGGGACGGGCCAAGCTCTGTGCTATGCCGGCCTGTATGGGCGAGTAATTTCGACACTTTTTCGACACACGGAATGAGGCTGCCTCGCTGGTCCTGGTTCGTCCGTCTGGCGCCGGATCGTCTTCAGGACTCCGTGCGTTCTGTCCGTTGTCGGGAAGCGGTCTCTTTAAGTAGGATTCCTTTGATGGAATATTCCCTGGGGGTTATATTTTGTGGCGTGGGATATCGAGTACACCGACGAGTTCGGTGATTGGTGGGGTTCTCTGTCCGAGGATGAGCAGGAGTCGCTAGCTGTGACGGTTCGCTTGCTTGAGGAGCGGGGGCCATCCTTGGGGCACCCCCACAGCAGCGGCATCAATGGCTCCCGCCATGGCCATATGAGAGAGCTACGGACTCAACACGGCGGGCGACCTTTCCGAACGCTTTACGCGTTTGACCCCAGACGCTCCGCGATACTGCTGATCGGTGGCGACAAGACTGGCGATGATCGTTGGTACGAATTGAACGTGCCCATTGCCGACCGCCTCTATGACGAACACTTGCACCAGCTCCGTGAGGAGGGACTGATCGATGGTTAAGAAATTCTCCGACCTTCGGGCGCAAATGTCGCCTGAGGCACAGGCCCGCGTCGAGGCCAAGGCCCAGGAACTGTTGGCTGAAATGCCCCTGAATGAGTTGCGCCAGGCTAGAGGCTTGTCGCAGAAGATGCTGTCTGAAGTGCTGCAGGTGCAGCAGCCGGCAATTGCCAAAATGGAGCGGCGTACGGATATGTACATCTCCACCTTGCGCAGCCACATCGAAGCCATGGGTGGCCAGCTGGAAGTGATCGCACGCTTCCCGGATGGCGCGGTGAAAATCAGCAACTTCGCGGATATCGAAGAGGCGGGCGCCTAAGGCTATTCGTTACGACAGTTCTTCGACTTCAAAGCCTTAGAGCTGTTTCCAATTTAAAGGTATTTTAGATATCACCGATAAGAAGTAAATGACGCCAATGGAGATGGTCTTATGGGTTTGAAGAAGTTTTAGTAAGGTGTAAGGAAGACAGATTTTGAGTTTGAGTTTGGGTTTCGAGTCGCGAATCTATTAAAGGGGGATGGTTGTTGAATAATAAGTAATAGATACTGTTTGGGTGATATTGAAGGCACGATTAGATAGGTTGAATTCTTGCTTATAAGCACTCTTGTGAGGGGCAGATATTTTTTCTGTCAGGCTCGCCTCATAGGGAGTTTAGCCTTGACGAGCACTTTTGATCCCAGAAAACGTAAGCCCCTACGGGCGCTCCGGCAGTGAGTTCGTCGCGTCCAAGCATGGCTCAGTGTTGAGCAATTTGGCGCGCCAGCGGGGGAGTTCGCTGTCTTCCACATCCAGCCGTTTCAGCCATTGATCGGCCGCCCAGCCCACCAGCCGCAATTCGCCGTCGTGGGAGCCGCCGTGTAGCGAGCCGACGGTTTCATAGCGAATGCCTTTGAGCGCGTGGTTCAGCAGCACATACGGAGCGGGTCTGGAGTCTTCCGCATCACCCGCGATATAGGGATAGGCACCGGCCTGGATTACCACGCCATCGCCGTAGCGGTAGAAGGCAAAGTGGCTGGAGGGCAGTTGCGCACGCAGGGCATCGAGCCCGCCGGCCAGCGCCAGGCGCTCGTTGTTCAGGAGGGTTAGCCAACTGACAGTTTTGATTCTTGTAGGTTTGAACTCGGGAGTATTGGCCAGCAGACAAGCCGTCCCTACATCCAAACCCGGCATACGCGCCGCCATAAAGGCTTCGGAGGGCTCGTCATTGTCCCAACTGGTCGGCGAGAGATTGTAGGCATGCCCCGCATACCCCTGCTCCGGCTCTAGTCGCCGTGCGAAGTCGATAAACAGCTGTAGGAAATCCAATGGCTGCCGCTCTTGATATAGCAGAGGTACGGAGAACTCCAGAACACTAAGATCATGCCCCATTTTGGCTTGCCAGCTCCGCTTGCCGTAAATATCAAACAGCCAGGCGCCTGCATCGCGGGATTTCTTGCCGCTGGTGTAGCAGAAGCTGAGATGATCGTCTTCATCCATTGCCCCCATCATCTCGCGCAGTGGTTGGGTGTCACGGTATGCGGTCAGTGGCTTTCCTTGTGCAGGCTCTTCACGCCAGAGCCGGGTGAGGTGGGGCTCTGCCAGGCGCTTGAACTCATCGAAGCATTGGCATAATGACTCTCGTACCAGAGGGGTATGGGCCTCTTTGAAGTAGAGAGTGCCGCGTAGGCAAAGCACTGCACCGATATAGTCTTCGGGGCCGCCCTTCATCAACAGGTTGCCGGCTATTTCCAGCAGATGGGGTTGCTTGGCTAACTCTGCGGCCAGATCGAATGGCTGTTCCATGGGCTTTTCCTCTTGATCAATAGGCGGGAATCATCGGGCGAGGGGAACGGCCTCGGGTCAAGACGAACATCACCCCACCTGCGATGGCGGCGGCCCACCCTACTTGCTCTACTGGCACCTTGGATCGTTGATTTTCCTGGCCACAGTCGCAGTCGGAGGGCTTCATTTCAACAATCTTGTTCTTGTTGCCGGCAATCGCTGCATAATCCTCAAGTTGTTCCCTATTATGTGGGTCAGGCGGAAACTTCATCTCCACCACCTGTTTGATATTGTCCTGGGTTGGCGGCCTGTTGGGATTCTGAACGATGATCACGTCGGGCCTGCGAATCATTCCTTTCCCTGGCTTGAACGGCGGATGCTCCGGATCTTCATCCCAATACTTGCTGATCCATCCCGGTATCCAGCCATGTGGACTGTTACCGGTCTGGCTATCGAGAATCGGCTGCGGTGGGTTCTTGGTCATGTCGTAGCTGACCTCGGGCTTGTAGGGGCTGCGTCCCTGGAGAACTTCGTCCAACTCTCCCAGCCGCTGTGCCACGCACGCCTGCTTGAGGCTTTTGCCATCCTGGCTGAGGTTGGGCGTGCTGCTGCAATGGCAGACCGCCGAGCACAGCACCTTCTTGTCCTGCGGATCGAGCCTGGGTTCCAGGGTGCCGACGGGGTTGGTCCTGCCTTCGGGGCTCATGCCTCCCCGGGACAGGCTGGGCTGGTCGCTCATGCGTCGCACCTCTGCACCAGGTCGATGTAGAGGATCTCCGCGGTGGGGCGCTCGATCCAGGAGGTCATGCCGTCGGCATCCGTGGTGTCGAACGCATTCCAGCCGCCACTCGACCAGACCCTGACCCGGCGTCCGGCGACGGGCTTGCCCGTTTCGTGGTCGATGAGCTGGAAGCGCCCGGAACAGGGCACGCTGTTGCGGTTAAGGGGAAGGGCGGGAGCGCGCGGGGCGGGCGTGAAGACGTCGCCGATGAGTACCGTCCCCGAGCCGCCGATCACCACGTTGCCGTGCGCCCCGATACTACCCAGCGTCACCGCCGGCAGGCCGTTGATGAGTACCGTCGACGAAACGGCTGAGATCATCGGGCTTCCGCAGGCTGAGGCGTCGCCTTGCCGTGCTGCCGGCAGGCCGTCGAAAACGACGTCGGGAGAGCCCTGGACGATGGGGTTGCTGCCATGCCCTAGCACTGGGCAGGTCGTTGGATCGGTGACGCGGGCGGCGGGTTTTCCACTCATGTGCGGGTCCTTGCATCAGTGAGATGTGCTGGCCGCTCTGGCGGCCAATTCGGGATTGAACGAGTCGGCTATCGCCAGTGGAAGAAACGCAGAAGGGGACTTCTCCTTGTCCCACCTCCCGGCATTGGTTTCTTCTCCGGCCCGCCGAGGACCGTAGCGAGGTGCGCCGGTCAGTCTTGAGGGTGCGACGCGGAAGCGCCGGCTACCTGCAGCGCTGCAACTTCCAGCCGGGCGTCGCGGCGGGTCTGCTCCGTATGGCCCTGGATGATGCCGGGAATCAGGAAGGCATCGACGATCCACCAGATGCCGGTAATGATCAGGGGGAACAGGGTGAAACAACCGATCAGCGTGATGATCAGTTGGGTAACCGCCGTGCCGGTTTTCCCCAGGTAGAAGCGGTGTGCGCCGAAACCGCCTAGGAAGAACCACAGAAGATAGGCGGTGCTGGTGGATTTCTGGGCGTTGGAAACTTTCTGCTCCACGAGCATTTCAGACTGTAGTGACATGAGTTTTCCCACTGATCCATGCGGAAGACATGGTGGGAATTGAAACGTTGCCAACGGTGTTTTTTCAAGCGTCCAGTCTGAGGATGTTTTTGATTTGTAGTTTTATTGCGGGCTCTGGAAGAGTCGGCCAGGAGTCGGAACTCCTGGACTTCGTAGAAGTGCTTGAAAGCAACTGGCGAGTGGCTGAAGTTTATTGGCGAAAGGCGTCCGGCCGGGCGCCTTTCGCTTTTGTCCGTTAACTTCATAGTGGCGTGGTTTCGAACTTTATCTTTTGATAGTTCTCGAAAATGAACCTGTCTTCCGGCGACAGGGCCGTTTCGTCGAAGGGCAGGATCGCGCCGTCATGCATGACCTTGTAGTCGCGAGAGGTGATTTTCGTCTCCGCCGTGGTGAATGTACTCATGAAGCGCTTATGGGCATCCCCCTGGAACTCCTTCCTGTGCTGGAGGAAGTAGGCGAAGTCCATGTGCCCGACCATGAACACGATGCTCCAGTCCTTCCTGGCGGCCATGTCCCATTTCCACATGGCGGAGAGTTTCCGCCGAATGGCCTGGTCGGACTCCCTCAGGGCCTTCTTGAGACAGTCGAAGGCGTAGGTACTGTCTATGTCGAATTCGCAGATGGTCAGGTAGTTCACGAACTTTTCGCCGAAGACACAACTGGAGCCGAGGGTGAAAATCTCGTATCCAGGGTAATACCTGCGAAAGAAATCAAGTTCCGTCAGGAACCAGTCTTCCAGTGCGGGTCGGCTGCTCTTCCCGTAGACGTTCTTGACGATGTCTGGCGTATATTCGAACCCTTCGCTGGTGCAGGTCAGAACGTTCTTCTCATCTTTGGCGATGACTATCCTGTTTTTTGCTCCTTTCGGTTCCTTTTTCATTTTTCTTGTCCTTCGAGCGTCTGTGGAGGCCGGTTTATCGTGTTTTGGAATCTCTGTTTTAGGTTTCGCTTTCCAGGGATATAAGACGCCTGCTTACCCTGGTAGTGAGTGTCTAGCTCAAATTCTTTTTCTGTGCTTGACGAAAAGTATGCGTCGGTTTCTCGGAGGCTCGTTTTCTTGGGCGGGGAGTTTCGAACCTGAATCCATGAATGTTTTCCTGCCAGCGTTCCAGAACCTTGTTGGCGGCGGAATCGAACGGTCTCATTAACAGATTCGGGAAATATCATTCCACGCGTCTGCAGCCAAAAGGGCGGGCTGGCGAAGCTCGCCGGGTGCCGGTCACGGTAGGGGAGGGAGCAGCAAGGCGAGCCGGCAACAGGAAAGGCCCGGCGCTGGAGGAGCAGGCAAGGAACTGGGCAAAGAAAAAGCCCCTGAAATTCACTAGGAAAATCAGGGGCTTATCGTTTGCATTTGGTGGAGCCGGGGGGATTTGAACCCCCGTCCGCCAGCTCTCCGCTATCGGTTCTACATGCTTAGCCAGCTCTACTGAGTTAACTCCGCGCCGCCCGAGTGGCAGGGTGCTTGGAGCGAGCTGTATGAGTTTTAGCCGTTACGTCTACAGCGAACTTGGCGGCGATCCTGTTCTATCTGACAGTCGTTTCGGGTTTACAGGCATCCCCTAGCGACTGCTAGCCGCATTAAGCAGCTAGAGCGTAGTTGTCGTCGTTGGCAACTATAAGTTTGCAGCAGCGAATTTACGAGTTCTGCTACCAGCTCGGCATGCCCCTCAAGTTTTGTTACCGGCGTCGAATCCTAATCGGCCCCAAAACCTTGACAGGTCGACGACCAGTCTACGGCAAAGGGCTGCGAGAGTCCAATCCGCCGCTCATAAACCTTTGACGCCGCTGGGTTTCCCCTCCGGAGGCGGGCTCAGGTCCAGGGGTTTGTCCGGTGCCTTGGCGTTCCGCCCGGGCGCCAGCTGTTTTTCCACGTCGGCCTGGATCGCCTGCAACACCGGTTGCAGGTCGCGCATGTTGTCGCGGACCTCGGGGTAAGGGTGGTCCTTGGCGAAAGCGGCGATGCGTTCCAGCAACTGGGCGCGCACCGGGGAGGGCAGGTGGATGAACAGCTCGGGCATTTCCTTGGCCAGTTCGGCGGAGTAGAGCACCAGGTCCTGGCGCTCGAACTGGGCGGTGAGGCCGAGGTAGTCGAGGGCGCTGCCGGTGAGCATCGCCGCGGCCGCCTTGGTTTCCTGCATACCCTGCAGGCGCGCGGGGTTGCGCTGTTCGGCCTGGGACAGGGTCATCCAGAATTCGACGGTGAGGGTGAACAGGATCGACTGCTCGCGCAGCGAGTAGCTCATCAGGCCCAGCGCCTCGGCGCCGTAGGGCTGTTTGGCGGCGCGGAAATCGAAGTACAGGCGCATCAGTTCCTTGAGCTTGAACAGCACTTCGCGGGCCTCGTTCTGGCGGATCTCCAGGGGGCTGTAGATGTTCAGCTGCGGGCGGAAGTTTTCCTCGCTGACCATGCGCAGGTAGAGCGGCCCGGTGAATTCGCCGCTGCGTCGCGGCAGGGCGTTCTTCTGGGTTTCCTCGATCTTCTTCAGGGCGTCGATCAGCACCTGGTAGTCGTGGCTGTCCCAGGGCTTCTGGATGTCCGGGATGCGCTGGCCGAGGTAGTAGAGGTCGGCGGCCGCGAGCGGGCGGCCGAGAACCAGTAAAAGGATGGCCAGCGGCCAGAGCAGGCGGCGTGATAGGGTCGGCACGGACTTTCCTTGCGGGGCGCGTGGATCGGCCTAGGTTAGCGATGGCCGGGGCCGCCGTCACCCCGCGCTTCGATTGGGGCGGACGGGATGGCAACGGCGCAGTGGGACGGCTTGCAGGCGGTATTCGAGGACCTCGGCGGCTACGGCGCGCTGGCGCGCCAGGCGGCGCAGGGCGAGGGGCCGCTGGTGGGGCATCTGCAACGAACCAACATCCAGCTCGCGGCGATCCCGGTGTTCACCCGCAAGGGGATCGCCGAGACCACGGTCAACGACTTGCTGGAGGCGGCGCGGGTCTCGCGGCGGACTTTCTACAAGTATTTCGCCGGCAAGCTGGAGGTGCTGGAAAGCATCTACCACAGCGCCGTGCAATTGCTGCTGGCGCGCTTCGGCGGGCTGCGCAGCGAGGCCGGCAGCGACGAGGACTGGTTGCGGGCGATGGTCTCGCTGTTCTTCGACTACCACCTGGCGGTCGGTCCGATCATTCGCATGATGCAGGAGGAGGCCCTGCATGCCGGCTCGCCGCTGGCGGCGCACCGGCAGCGCGCGCACCTGAAGATTATCGAGCTGTGGGCCGAGCGCCTGGGCGCCCAGGGCGCGGCCCACGATGCGCTGACCTACCGGGTGCTGATCTGGGCGATGGAGGCGGCTTCGCTGGAGCTGCTCAATGCCAGCGACCCGCTGGAGCTGCCGCGGGTCAAGCGGGTGCTCGGCGACCTGCTGGTGGGTACGCTCTGTCCCCGCACCCAGGCTCCGACGAGATTGCAAGGGTAACAGCCGGGCAGTCGCCGCTCGCGCCTACAGAACCTAGGTTGGGCTCGCAGTCCGTCGTGGCCATGCTCTGATGCCCTGTCATAACAACAAGACGGGAGACGTGCGTCCATGTCCGCGACACCCTATCTGCTGCAACCGCCGCTGGCGGTCGGATTCGCCCGCCTGGGCTTCGGCTCTCTCTCGCTGGAGTCGTTGCGCGAACGCTACGCCGCACCGTCCAGCGGCTCGCGCTTCATCGAGCTGGACGGTTTCCCGCTGCACTACCGCGACGAAGGCAGCCGCGACAAGCCGGTACTGGTGATGATCCACGGCGTAGTGGCCTCGCTGCACACCTGGGACGACTGGGTGAAGGCGATGTCGCCGTACTTCCGCATCGTGCGCTTCGACGTACCGGGCTTCGGCCTGACCGGGCCGGGGCGTGACAGCCGTTACTCTGGCGAGCGCATGGTGGCGATCCTCGGCCAGTTGCTCGATTTCCTGAAGATCGACAAGGCCTCGATCGCCGGCAACTCCCTGGGCGGCTATATCGCCTGGAACTTCGCCCTGGCGCAGCCGCAGCGGGTGGAGCGGCTGGTGCTGATCGACCCGGCCGGTTACCAGATGCGCAAGGTGCCGTGGATGATCGCCTCGGCGGCGCTGCCCGGCTCGACCCTGGCGATGCCGCTGTGGATGCCGCGAGCGCTGATCGCCCAGGGCATCAAGGAAGTCTATGGCGAGCCGGGGCGGATCAAGCCGGGGGTGGTCGACCGCTACTACGATCTGAGCCGCCGCCCGGGCAACCGCAAGGGCATGATGGAGATCTTCCGCGTGTTGCTGAAGGTCAACCGCGAGGAACTCGGCACCTCTGGCGAACGCATCGCCCGGATCGTCGCGCCGACCCTGCTGATGTGGGGCGAACGCGACCGCTGGATCTCGCCGAAGCACGTACCGCTGTGGCAACGCGACCTGCCGGGGATCCAGGTGAAGACCTATCCGGGCGTCGGGCATATCCCCATGGAGGAGATTCCCGAGCAGACCGCGGCGGATGCACTGCGCTTCCTGATGGCCTGATCCCAGGCCGTCATGAAGAAGCCCGCGCTGGTCAGTCGCGGGCTTTTTCAATGCGTGGACGAAGGGCCGAAATACCAGGCAGGGCAGGGAAACGATGCATGCCCCTCTCGCGGCGCGGAGGGGCGGCGAGGAGGGGCAGGCGGCCTTCGGTTCCGGTTCGAACTGGTCGCGGTACTGCTCGATGAGGTGCAGGTTATTGTGCTGCCAGGGGTGGAAGTCCTTCTTGTAGAAGTCCAGGTACACGCCCACCAGCGAGCGGAACACGCCGTCCTTGCCCCACAGCCACTTGATGCCGTCGCGCCAGACCTTGAAGTTCCACAGCAGGCCGTCGCGCTTGAGCATGTGGACCAGGCCCTTGGTGGTGTCGAGGGCGAAGAAGAAGGTGCCCTGGACCATCGCCCGGCGGCGCAGCCTGGCCTTGCCGTTGACCAGCATGAACACGTCGTAGGCCACCGCCTTGTGCTCGGTTTCCTCCAGTGCGTGCCAGCGCCACAGGCGGGCCATGGTCGGGTCGGCGCCTTCCAGCCACCTGGGGTTGCTCAGCAGGCCGTCGGCCATGATCGCGGTGAGGTGCTCCAGGGCCGCGGTGGCCGCCAGTTGCCGCGACGGGTGCAGTTTCTGCTGGGCGAAGCGGATGCGCCGTTTGGCGCCGCCTTCCAGGCGGTCGATGTCGTAGCCGAGGGCGCGCAGGCGGTCGCTGTAGACCAGGTGCTCGCGGCTGTGGTGGCCTTCCTGGCCGATGAAGCCACGGATCTGTTGCTTCAGCGCCGGGTCCTCGACCCGTTCGCGGTAGTGGCGCACGGAGTCGATGAAGAAGCGCTCGCCATCGGGGAACAGCACCGACATGGCGTTGAACATGTGGGTCTTGAAAGCGTCGCCGCTGTGCCAATGGCGCGGCATCGGATCGGGCAGGTCGAAGTCCAGATGACGCGGGCGGATCTCCAGACCTTCGGGGGTGGTGCTGGCCATAGCGGCTCCCTGTGATGGTGAAGGACCATGGGATCGACTATCGCTTGCGGGGGATAGCCTCACAAGGTTATCTTCTGCCAACTTTCCGGTCATATCCGGCCAGCGGTCAGAACAATAAACAGCCATGAAACAACCGCTCAATTTCACCGCCGAACTGGTGCCGGTGGCCTATGCCGAGGCACTCCTCGATCTTGTCGCGGAGTACGGCGTATCCCGCCAGGCGCTGTTCGACGCTGCGCGGGTGCGTCCCGAGGTGCTGGACAGCCCGAACGGCCGCCTGTCCTTCCTCGACTTCAACCAGCTCACCTACAGCGCCCAGGCCCTGTGCGGCGAGCCGGCGCTGGGGCTGGTGCTCGGCCAGCGCCTGAACGTCTCCGCCCACGGCATCCTCGGCTACGCGGTGCTGTCCAGCGCCAACCTGGGCAAGGCCATCCAGTTCGCCCTCAAGTACTACCGGGTGCTCGGCCTGGCCTACGAACTGGAACTGGTGCTCGATGACGGCCGCGCCGAGTTGCGCGCGGTGGAGTCGATGCCGCTGGGCGCCGCCTCGGTGTTCGCCGCCGAGGGCCTGATGGCGACGCTGTATTCCATCGCCTGCTTCCTGGTCGGCGAGCCGTTGCAGGACGTGCGGGTCGGCTTCGCCTATCCGCCGCCGGCCCATGCCCGGCGCTACGCCGAGGTGTTCGGGGTGGCCGCGGAGTTCGAGCAGCCCTGGCACTGGCTGAGCATGCCCAGCGAGTACCTGGAACGACCGATGGCGCTGGCCAACCCGGCCACGGTGCAGATGTGCGAGCAGCAGTGCGAGGCGCTGCTGGCCACCCTGGATGTCCAGGAAGGCCTGCTGACCCGTGTGCGCCGCCTGCTGCTGGCGCGTCCCGGCGACTTCCCCGATCTCGAACAGGCCGCCCGCGAACTGCACACCAGCGGGCGCAGCCTGCGCCGGCACCTGTCGTCGTTGGGCACCACCTACCAGCAGGTCCTCGACGATGTGCGCAAGCGCCTGGCCCTGCAATACCTGACCACCACCCAGCTACCGCTGTACGAGATCGCCCTGCTGCTCGGCTTCAACGATTCGTCGAACTTCCGCCGGGCGTTTCGCAAGTGGACCGGCAAGCTGCCCAGCGACTACCGCGAAGCGCCCTGAGCCGACGCCGGCGATCCTCGGCAGCGGATGGATGTGCCATGCTTGGCGTTTCATAGAAATCCATGGCGCGCTTGCCGCGCCGACCGTGATCGGAGTCTTGCATGTCGACATCCCCCGCGCTGATCCGCGAAACCTTTCCCGTCGGGCCTTTGCAGTGCAACTGCACCATCATTGGCGATCCGCTGACCAGGAAGGCCATCGTCGTCGATCCGGGCGGCGACCACGAACTGATCCTGCAGCGCCTCGACCGCCTCGGCCTGCAGGTGGTCAGCATCATCCATACCCACGCGCATCTGGATCACTTCCTAGCCTCCGGCGAGATGAAGAAGCGCACCGGCGCCAGCCTGCACCTGCACAAGGACGACCAGTTCCTCTGGGACAACCTGGAGATGCAGTGCCAACTGTTCGGCGTGCCCTACACGCCGGTGCCGGCCCCGGACCGCTGGCTGGCCGACGACGAGGAACTGGCCTGCGGTTGCGGAGTGGCACTGCACACGCCGGGGCATACGCCGGGCTCGATGAGTTTCTGGTTCCCCCGGGCGAAGCTGCTGATCGCCGGCGACACCCTGTTCCGCCGTGGCATCGGCCGCACCGACCTGTGGGGCGGCGACTCGGCGGCGATCCAGCGTTCGATCCGGCAGCGCCTGTACAGCCTCGACGAGGACGCCACGGTGGTCGCCGGCCATGGCCCGGACACCACGCTGGGCGAAGAGATGCGCGAGAACCCCTTCGTCAGGGGCTGAAAAGGATTTTTCCGAGCATCGGGAATTTTGCCACTTGGCTATGCTCTAAGATATCGGCCGCCCCTCACGCAGGGGCGTTTCAGTACCTCGAGGAGTAGTTTTCCCATGTTCACCTCCCGTTGCCTGCCTCTGGCCGCAGCCGTCACCGCACTGGCGCTGCTCGCCGGTTGTGCCAACAACAACCCCTACGACACGCAAAGCCAAAGCCAGGGTGGCATGAGCAAGACGGCCAAGTACGGCGGACTGGGTGCGCTGGCCGGCGCCGTCGCCGGCGCTGCGATCGACCACAACAACCGTGGCAAGGGCGCGCTGATCGGCGCTGCCGTTGCCGGCGCGGCCGCCGCGGGTTATGGCTACTACGCCGACAAGCAGGAAGCCGAGCTGCGTCGGCAGATGGAAGGCACCGGCGTGGAAGTGCAGCGCCAAGGTGACGACATCAAGCTGATCATGCCGGGCAACATCACCTTCGCCACCGATTCGGCGAACATCGCCCCGAGCTTCTACGCGCCGCTGAACAACCTGGCGAACTCGTTCAAGCAGTACAACCAGAACACCATCGAGATCGTCGGCTACACCGACAGCACCGGCAGCCGCCAGCACAACATGGACCTGTCCCAGCGTCGTGCGCAGAGCGTGGCCGGCTACCTGACCGCCCAGGGCGTCGACGGCACCCGCCTGAGCACCCGCGGCATGGGCCCGGACCAGCCGATCGCGAGCAACTCCACTGCCGACGGTCGCGCGCAGAACCGGCGCGTCGAGGTCAACCTGCGACCGGTTCCGGGCGCCCAGGGCCCGGCGCAGACCCAGCCGCAGTACTGATCGCGGCCTGGACGAAAAAGCCCGCCATTCGGCGGGCTTTTTCATGGGCGCTGGTCGGCGCTCTTCGTCCTACGCCTTGGCGTTACCGGGAAACTCGCGGTGCAGGCTGTCGAGCAACTGGTCCTTGCGCTCCCACAGCTGGTTGACCCATTGCTGGAATTCCGCGCGGTAGCCGGCGTCCTGGTCGTAGCTCTTGCCGACGAACTGGCGCGGAATCTCCAGTTCCTCGAAGCGCACCACGACGTCCTTCAGGCGTCCGGAAAGCAGGCACCAGAAGGTCGGGCTGCCGTCCGGGTAGTGGATGGTCACGTTGACCAGGGTCTTCAATTGCTCGCCCATGGCGTCGAGGACGAAGGCGATACCGCCGGCCTTGGGCTTGAGCAGGTGGCGGAACGGCGACTGCTGCTCGTCGTGCTTGGCGCGGGTGAAACGGGTGCCTTCGAGGAAGTTGAACACTGCTACCGGGATGCGGCTGAACTTGGCGCAGGCCTTGCGCGTGGTCGCCAGGTCCTGGCCTTTCTTCTCCGGGTGCCTGGCCAGGTAGGCCTTGCTGTAGCGCTTCATGAAGGGGAAATCGAGGGCCCACCAGCACAGGCCGATGATCGGGACCCAGATCAGTTCCTGCTTGAGGAAGAAGCGCAGCAGCGGGATGCGTCGGTTCAACTGGTATTGCAGGACGAGGATGTCGACCCAGCTCTGGTGGTTGCTGGTGACCAGGTAGGAGTGTTGGTACTCCAGGCCCTCCAGGCCCTGGACGTTCCAGCGGGTGCGCTGGACCAGGTTCATCCAGCCCTTGTTGCAGGCGATCCAGCCTTCGGCGATCAGGCTCATGATCTTGCTGCACAGGCGCTGGGCGGCGGCGAACGGCAGGAGCAGCTTGACCAGGGTCATGCCGAACAGCAGGCAGGCCCAGCACAGGGTGCTGGACACCAGCAGCAGGCCGGCCAGGGAGCCGCGCAGGAAATGGGGGAGAAACGACAGCATCAAGGAGTCCTTGTACGTAGGCGCCCGGCCTGGGCCGGGCGCGTGGAGCGGGGCGTGGTCCCGCCGTTCACATGGCACATCCTCGTGCCTGGCCGAAGCCAGTGCCGCCCACTGGGCGGCGTTCCTTCAGGCCGGGGCCTGGGCGTCCGCCTGGATGGCGGTGAGGGCGATGGTGTAGACGATGTCTTCCACCAGCGCGCCGCGCGACAGGTCGTTCACCGGTTTGCGCAGGCCTTGCAGCATCGGCCCGACGCTGACGCAATCGGCGCTGCGCTGCACCGCCTTGTAGGTGGTGTTGCCGGTGTTCAGGTCGGGGAAGATGAACACCGTGGCCTGCCCGGCCACCGGGCTGTTCGGCGCCTTCTGGCGGCCGACGCTGGCGATGGCGGCGGCATCATACTGCAAGGGTCCGTCGATCAACAGGTCGGGGCGCTGCTCGCGCGCCAGGCGGGTGGCCTCGCGAACCTTGTCGACATCCACCCCGGAACCGGAGTCGCCGGTGGAGTAGCTGATCATCGCGACCCGTGCCGGGATGCCGAAAGCCTGCGCCGACGCGGCACTCTGCACGGCGATCTCGGCCAGGTCACTGGCCGAAGGATCGGGATTCACCGCGCAATCGCCGTAGACCAGCACCTGGTCCGGTAACAACATGAAAAACACTGACGACACCAGGTTGTAGCCGGGCGCGGTCTTGATCAGTTGCAGCGCCGGGCGGATGGTGCTGGCGGTGGTGTGGATGGCGCCGGAGACCAGGCCGTCGACCTCGTCCAGGGCAAGCATCATGGTCGCCAGGACCACGCTGTCCTCCAGTTGCTGCTCCGCCATCGGCGCGTTCAGCCCCTTGCCCTTGCGCAGCTCGACCATCGGTTCGACGTAGCGCTGCCGCACCAGGTCAGGGTCGATGATCTCCAGGCCTTCCGGTAGCACGATGCCCTGGGCCTGGGCCACCGCCTGGACCTCTTCCGGCTTGGCCAGCAGCACGCAGCGGGCGATGCCGCGCGCCTGGCAGATCGCCGCCGCCTGTACGGTGCGCGGCTCGCTGCCCTCGGGCAGGACGATGCGCTTGCCGGCCTTCTGCGCGCGTTGCACCACCTGGTAGCGGAACGCCGGCGGCGACAGGCGCAGCTCGCGCGGCGTGCCGCAGCGCTGCTTGAGCCATTCGAAATCGATGTGCCCGGCGACGAACTCGGTGACCCGCTCGGCGCGCTCGCGGTCGTCCACCGGGATTTCCTTGTTCATCCGGTTCAGGTTGGTCGCGGTGTCGTAGGAGCCGGTGGCCACCGACAGCACCGGCAGGCCGCCCTGCAGGGCGCCGCGGCAGAGTTCCATGATCCGCGGGTCGGGCGGGAAGTCGCTGCACAGCAGCAGGCCGGCCAAGGGTACGCCGTTCATCGCGGCCAGGCTGGCGGCGAGGATGATGTCGTCGCGGTCGCCGGGGGTCACCACCAGCACGCCGGGCTTGAGCAGTTGCACGGTGTTGGGCACGGCGCGGGCGCATAGCACGATCTTCTGCACCCGGCGCTGCTCATAGTCGCCGGCGTTGATCACCCGTGCGCTGAGCAGGTCGGCGATGTCGCGGGTGCGCGCGGCGTTGAGTTCGTCCTGCCAGGGAATGCAGCCGATCAGGCGGAAGTCGTCGCGCAGCAGCGGCGAGTGTTCGGTGAGGCGCCGGGCGAAGTCCGCCACGCCGTCCTCGGCGTTGGCCGCGTCGGCCTCGCCGCGGACCTTGTTGAGGATCACCCCGAGCACCTTCGGGTCGCGCGGGCCGCCGAACAGCTGGGCCTGGATCTCGATACGGTCGGTCAGTTCGGTGAGCGTCTCGTTTTCCGGCGCGGAGACCAGGATCACCTCGGCGTCGAGACTCTTCGCCAGGTGGAAGTTGACCCGCGCGGCGTAGCTGGCGTGACGGGTCGGTACCATGCCTTCGACGATCACCACGTCCTTGTCGGCGGCGGCGCGCTGGTAGAGGCTGATGATCTCTTCGAGCAGTTCGTCCAGTTGGCCGTCGCCGAGCATGCGCTCGACCTGGGCCAGCGGCAGCGGCTTCGGCGTATCCAGGCCGTGGGTGCGCGCCACCAGTTCGCTGGAGCGCTCCGGGCCGAGGTCGCCGGGATGCAGTTGGGCGATGGGTTTGAAGAAGCCAACCTTCAGCCCGGCGCGTTCCAGGGCGCGAAGCAGGCCGAGGCTGATCGAGGTGAGGCCGACGCCGAAACCGGTCGGGGCGATGAAGAAGGTATGCATCTGGGCTCCTTAAGCCGTGCGTTTGGCCACGCCGCCTGGTTGGGCGGGGGCGTCGATCCAGTTCAGTCGAGCAGGGCCAGCGTGTCGAGGGCGATCTGCCGCTCTTCGTTGGTCGGGATCACCAGTACCCGCGGATGCCCCGCGGCCTGGATCGGCCCGGCGACGCCGCGCACGCAGCGGGCGTTGGCCTCCTGGTCGAGGCGCAGGTCGAACAGCCGCAGGTGGGCGGCGGTCTTGGCGCGCACCAGCGGCGAGTTCTCGCCGATGCCACCGGTGAAGATCACCCCGTCCAGTTGCGGCAGGGCGCAGCTCATCGCCGCCAGGGACTTGGCCAGGCGGTAGCAGAACACCTCGATCGCCAGGGCCGCGCCGGGGTGGCCCTGCTCGCGCTCCTGCTCCAGGGTGCGCATGTCGTTGGACAGGTCGGAGAGGCCGAGCAGGCCACTTTCGTTGTTCAGCATCGAGTCGATGCGCTCCAGGCTCCAGCCCAGGGTCCGCGCCAGGTGGCTGTGCAGGTTGGGGTCGACGTCGCCGCTGCGGGTGCCCATTACCAGGCCTTCCAGCGGGGTCAGGCCCATGCTGGTGTCGAGGCTCTGGCCGTTGACGATGGCGCAGGTCGAACTGCCGTTGCCGAGGTGGGCGCTGAGCCAACTGCTGTCGCCGACCGCCAACCCGGCCATTTCCGCGGCGCGGTGGCTGACGTAGCGGTGGCTGGTGCCGTGGAAGCCGTAGCGGCGTACGCCATGCTCGCGGTAGAGGGCTTCCGGCAGGGCGTAGCGGTAGGCGTGCTCCGGCAGGCTCTGGTGGAAGGCGGTGTCGAACACGGCGACGTGGGGCAGCTTGGGAAACAGCGTCATCGCTGCCTCGATGCCTTGCAGGTTGGCCGGGTTGTGCAGCGGCGCCAGCGGCGCGGTGGCCCGGATCGCCTCGACCACCCGGTCGTCGATGCGCGTGGCATGGGTGAACAGCTCGCCGCCATGCACCACCCGGTGGCCGATGCCGTGGAGCTTGCCGCCCGCGGCGTTCTGCACCATCGGCAGCAACTGGGCGAGGGCGGCGCGGTGGTCGGCGTTGGGAATCATCAGGCTGTCGCTGTCGCCGCCGCGCTTCCAGCGCAGCACCGCATCGCGGCTGCCCAGGCGCTCGGCGAGGCCGTGCAGGGGAAACAGGGAGTGGGCCTCGTTGACCAGGGCGAACTTGATCGACGAACTGCCGCAGTTGATCACCAGTATGTTGCGTGAGGGCATCACTGCTCCTTGGTCTGCTCTTCTTCTTCCCGGGCACACCAGCCGCAGCGAAATTCGCGGCCGAGCTGTCTGTGCCGCTCGTTTTCGTCAAGGACCCAGGCGCGCGATTGCCAGGGCGGTTGGTGGCGCAGGTGTTGAGTATGGCCACAGGACAAGACTGCCACCCAATGGCCTTCCTCGTCCTGATGAAAATCAATCACCCGCGACGGCGCTCGCGCGCCCCGTTCATCAGGGGCGCGGTCGCTTTCGGGGCTATTGATGCGTACACTTACGCATTCATCTTCTTTATCGAAAAGGTTTCGAACCATGCAGATCGCGGCCAACAAGGCGGTTTCCATCGACTATACCCTGACCAACGACGCCGGGGATGTCATCGACAGTTCCGCTGGTGGCGCGCCGCTGGTCTACCTGCACGGTGCCGGCAACATCATCGTCGGCCTGGAGAAGGCCCTGGAAGGCAAGAACGTCGGTGACGAACTGAGCGTCGCCATCGAGCCGGAAGACGCCTATGGCGAATACAGCGCCGAACTGGTCGCGACCCTGACCCGCGAGATGTTCGAAGGCGTCGACGAACTGGAAGTCGGCATGCAGTTCCACGCCTCGGCTCCGGACGGCGGCATGCAGATCGTCACCATCCGCGACATCGACGGCGACGACGTGACCGTCGACGGCAACCATCCGCTGGCCGGCCAGCGCCTGAACTTCAAGGTCAAGGTAGTCGACGTGCGCGAGGCCAACGCCGAGGAAATCGCCCACGGCCACATCCATGGCGAAGGCGGTCACCACCACTGATCGGCGTTCATTCGCCGATTGATGGCCTGGGCCGTCCGCCGGCGGAACTGCTAAGCTGGTATAGCGAAAGGCGCCTGTGGGCGCCTTTCGCGTCATGCGCCATGCCTGGGCTCTTTACCCCGTCCCTGGGGATGCGCCGCAGCCAGGGTTCTTGCCCGGTGCGGGGCTTGGCACGTTGTGTCGCTGAATGCGCAAGGAGTACGTCATGAGTGCCTTTCACGATCTCACCCTGCAGGGGTTGGATGGACAGGACCTGCCGCTTTCCCCGTTCAAGGGCAAGGTGCTGCTGGTGGTCAATGTCGCCTCCAAATGCGGCCTGACACCCCAGTACGCCGGCCTGGAGAATCTCTACCAGACCTACCGCGAGCGCGGTTTCGCGGTGCTCGGCGTGCCCTGCAACCAGTTTGCCGGGCAGGAGCCGGGCAGCGAGGCGGATATCCAGTCCTTCTGCAGCCTGAACTATGGCGTCAGCTTCCCGATGAGCGCCAAGGTCGAGGTCAACGGCAGCGCGCGGCATCCGCTCTATCGCCTGCTGGCGGGCGAGGGCGCGGAGTTTCCCGGCGACATCACCTGGAACTTCGAGAAATTCCTGCTCGGTCCCGACGGTCGCGTGCTGGCGCGTTTCAGCCCGCGCACGGCGCCGGACGACCCGGCCCTGGTGCAAGCCATCGAGAAGGCCCTGGGTTGATCTCCCGCGGGACGCGTTCGCGTCCCGCCGCTTCCTTTCCTGTCTTGCGCCGCTTCATGACGCAACGCGATAAGCCCCTGCCTGTAACGCCTGATCACCGCCGTTGATAATGCTGGGTGGACGAGACGACCGGTCATATTCTCTCGTTCCATGACTAGCAACCGACTCGACAAGCGCGAACTGATCCTGGCCAAGGGCTCCGAGGTCATGACCCGACGTGGCTACCACGGCACTGGGGTGCTGGAGATCGTCCAGGCCGCGCGCATCCCCAAGGGCTCTTTCTATCACTACTTCGATAGCAAGGAAGCTTTCGCCCAGCAGGCCCTGGAGCACGTCTACGCGCCGCGCCTGGCGCGCTACGCCCAGGCCCTCGGCGATAGCCGCTTCAGCCCGCGCGAGCGGGTGCTGCGCTACTACGGCGAGCTGCTGGAGCACTTCGCCCGCCAGGAAAAGCCCGAATACCACTGCTTCATCGGCAGCCTGAGCTTCGAGATGGCCGAGCTGTCGCCGCCGATCGCGGCCAAGGTCGAGTCGATCCTGCAGGCTTCCGCGCGAATCCTCCAGGACTGTCTGGAGCAGGCGCGCGAGGCCGGCGAACTGGCCGCCGACGAGGACTGCGCGAGCCTGGCCGGCTTCATCGGCTTCGCCTGGCAGGGCGCCCTGGCGCGCTTCAAGGTCGGCGCCGGCCTCGCTCCGCTGAATGCTTTCATGTCGCGCCTGGAGCTGCTGCTCCGCGCCTGATACCTGCCCGAACCTCCCATTCCCCCTCAGGAGTCCGTCCATGAGTGCCCCCGTAGAAGCCCTGTTCCAACCGTTCCGTCTCGGCGCCCTGGAGCTGCCCACCCGTGTGGTGATGGCGCCGATGACCCGCAACTTTTCCCCGGGCGGCGTACCCAACGCCAAGGTCGTCGAGTACTACCGCCGGCGCGCCGCCGCCGGCGTCGGCCTGATCGTCAGCGAAGGCACCACGGTCGGCCACAAGGCCGCCAACGGTTATCCGAACGTGCCGCGCTTCTATGGCGAGGACGCCCTGGCCGGCTGGAAGCAGGTGGTCGAGGCGGTGCATGCCGAGGGCGGGCGCATCGTTCCGCAGCTCTGGCACGTCGGCAGCGTTCGGCGCCTGGGCGTGGAGCCGGACGCCAGCGTGCCCGGCTACGGCCCGATGGAGAAGGCCAAGGACGGCAAGGTGCTGGTCCACGGCATGAGCAAGGCCGACATCCAGGACGTCATCGCCGCCTTCGCCCAGGCCGCCCGCGACGCCCAGGCGATCGGCATGGACGGGGTGGAGATCCACGGCGCCCACGGCTACCTGATCGACCAGTTCTTCTGGGAAGGCAGCAACCAGCGGGACGACGAGTACGGCGGCAGCCTGGCCAATCGCTCGCGCTTCGCCGTCGAGCTGGTGCGGGCGGTGCGCGCGGCGGTCGGTGCGGATTTCCCGATCATCTTCCGCTTCTCCCAATGGAAGCAGCAGGACTATTCCGCGCGCCTGGTGGAAACCCCGGAGGGCCTGCGCGAGTTCCTCGCGCCGCTGGTGGAGGCCGGCGTCGATATCTTCCACTGCTCGACCCGCCGCTTCTGGATTCCCGAGTTCGAAGGCTCGGAACTCAACCTGGCCGGCTGGACCCGCGAGCTGACCGGCAAGCCGACCATTACCGTGGGTAACGTCGGCCTGGACGGCAGCGAGTTCCTGCAATTCTTCGGCAAAACCGACGAGGTGGCGCAGCCGGCGAGCATCGACGGCCTGGTGGAGCGCCTGGACAAGGGCGAGTTCGACCTGGTCGCGGTGGGCCGCGCGCTGCTGGTGGATCCGGAGTGGGCGGTGAAGGTCCGCGAGGGGCGTATCGGCGACATCAAGCCGTTCAGCCGCGAGGCCCTGGCCAGCCTGGTCTGAAGGCGCGTCCGCGACGCACCGGCCCGGCGCCGCGCCGGCAAGCAGATCCCACCCCTCGGGGTGGGATTTTTCATGGCCGTGATTTTTTCCGAAAACCCGCCGTGCGGCCGGCTGACTTCAAAGTCCGAAACGGGCATTGTATGACCGCCAACACAACAATAGGCCGAGAAACGGCCAGAGGAGCGAATCCATGCGTATCGGCCTGGTGGTCGACGCGACCTGCGACCTGCCGCCCGAATTCCTCGCCGCCCACGGCATCCGCGTGATGCCGATCGGGATCCGCCTGGGCGAGCAGCGGCTCATCGATCGACGCGACCCCGACACCACCCTGAGCTTCTACCGCGACCACCTGCCCAAGGTCGGTAGCAAGGACGGCAGCCAGCCGCTCTCCGCCGCCGAGTTGCAACAATGGTTCCTCGACGAACTGGTGACCGACTTCGACTACGTGGTCTGCCTCACCGTCGACAGCCTGCGCAGTCCGATCTTCGAGCACGCCACCCAGGCCTCCTTCGGCCTGCTCCAGCACTACCACGAGCGCCGCCACGCGGCCGGCATCGCCGGTCCCTTCACCCTGCGCGTACTCGACAGCCACTCGGTGTTCGCCGGCATCGCCTGCCTGGCGGCCGAGGGCACGCGCCTGCTGGCGCAGGGCAGCCACCCCAACGCGCTGCGTACGCGCCTCGAACAGCTCAGCCAGCAGACCTGCACCTACCTGGTCGCCGATGACCTGGGCCACTTGCGCCGGCGCGGCTTCCAGAAGGGTGATCGCAGCGGTTTCGTCGACCGGGTCAAGGGCGCGGCGCTGGGGTTGGGCTCGCTGCTCGACGTCAAGCCGGTGTTCAGCCTGGCCGATGGCGAGGACAAACCGGTGGCGCTCTCGCCGAGCTTCGAGAAGTCGGCGGAGAAGCTGTTCGGCTATGCCCTGGCGCGGGTACAGGCGGGTGAGCTGCTGGCACCGCAACTGGGTCTCAGCTATGCCGGCGATCCGACCGCGCTGCGCGACCTGCCGGGCTTCGCCGCGCTGGAGAACGCCTGCCGCGAGCGCGACATCCACTTGCACCTGGGCATGCTCAGCCCTACCGGCGGCATCAACCTGGGCGCCGGGGCCATGAGCCTGGGCTTCATCGCCACGCCGAAAGCCTTTGCCTGAGAGCTACTCGCGGCTGCGAGGCAAGGCCCCGCCATCCTCTGCCGGCGGCCGCTCGGGCTTCGACCGAGCGGGCTGGACCAGCGGACTGGCGCAGGCGTCTTCCAGGTAGTTCTGGAAGTGCTCGACGATACTGTCCCAACCTTGCCGACTGGCGTGTTGGCGGGCGTTTAGACGGACCCGGCGCAGGCGTTCCTGGTCGTCCAGCAGCCAACTGGCGACTTCGACGAAGCCGCTCTTGTCGCCCGGCGCGGCGAGCACGCCGTTGTGCCCATGGCGGATGTGCTGGCCGGCGGCGGCCTGGTCGAAGGCGACCACCGCGAGGCCGGCGGCCTGGGCTTCGAGGACCACGTTGCCGAAGGTCTCCGACAGGCTTGGGAAGAGGAACAGGTCGCCCGAGGCGTAGTGGGCGGCCAGGGTTTCGCCGCGCTGGACGCCGCAGAACAGCGCTTCGGGCAGGTCCCGTTCGAGGTGCCTGCGCTCCGGCCCGTCGCCCACCAGTACCAGGCGCAGCTTCAGCTGCGGATGGGCGGCGCAGAGCGCGCGGAAGGTGCCGCCGAGCAGGCCGAGGTTCTTCTCTGCCGCCAGCCGGCCGACGTGCAGCACGGCGATGTCCTGTTCGCCCAGGCCCCAGCGCCGGCGTAGTTCGGGATCGCGCCGGGAGGGATGGAAGAGTTGGCTGTCGACCCCGCGGGAGAGCAGGTTGAGACGTTCGAAACCGCGCCGCTGCAATTCCATGCGCTGGCTGCCGCTGGGCACCAGGGTCATCTGCGTGCGGTTGTGGAACCAGCGCAGGTAGCCGGTGACCAGCCGGGTCAGCGGACCGAAGCCGTAGTGCTCGCTGTACTGCTGGAAGTTGGTGTGGAAGCCGCTGACCGCCGGGATGCCCAGGCGCCGCGCGGCGCGCAGGGCAGAGAAGCCGAGCGGGCCTTCGGTGGCGATGTAGAGCACGTCCGGGCGCTGGCGCTTCCAGCAGCGCAGCAGCTTGTGCAGGCTCGACATGCCCCATTGCAGGCCGGGGTAGCCGGGCAACGGCCAGCCGCGGGTCAGCACCAGCTCGGCGTCGCTGCGCCGGCCGTCGTCGCCGGGCTGGCGCGGGCGCACCACCTGGACCCGATGGCCAAGCTGCTGGAGACCGGCATGCAGGCGCCCCAGGGTATTGGCGACGCCGTTGACTTCCGGTGGGTAGGTTTCGCTGATCAGGGCGATGCTTAGAGGTCTGCTCATGACGTCAGTGTCGACCGACGCCGTGTAGCGGATGTGAAGTTTTGGTGACGCTTGCGTGACGGCGCCCCTGTCGGGGCGCCGTGGATTTCAGCGTTGCAGCAGGCGTGGGTTCTCCTCGCCGAAGATCTGCTTGCGCAGGGCCTTGAGGCGTTCGTCGATGGCGGCGTGACGCTGCTCCTCGTCGTCGACGCTGGCGAGCACCTCGGCGATCACCTTGTCCGACTCTTGCGCGTATTCGCGCAGTTGCTCTTCCTCGCCAGGCGTCGCCGCTTGCTGCTGGACGGAGGCGTTGTCCTTGAGCGCCATCCAGATCTCGAAGTCGAGCGCCTCGCGGCGCCTGGCATCGTCCTCCACATAGGGCGTCAGACGCTGGATCTCCTCGAAGGTCTGGCGCGGATCGGCGCCGACCGCCACCTCGCGCTTGAGCTGTTCGATCAGGCCTTCGGCGGCCTGCTTGCGTTCGATCTCGGACATCTGCCCGGCGTTGCGGCCGAACTCGCCGAGTTGCTGTTCCAGGTTGTCGGGAGCGGTGGCTGTATTCATCTCGGGGGCTCGGGAAGGAATGGAAGGTTTTGCCGCCGGTGTGGCCTGCGGGGGAGACGCGAAGGGCGCGACGGGCGCCGGCTCCGATGGGTAAAACAACAGGACGGCGCCGATGGCCGTGCCGCAGAGCAGCAGGGCCAGCAAGGTCCAGGTCAGGGTAGGTCTCATGCGATGGACTCCTCGCTTCAGGTCGCTGCGATGTCGAGCAATGGATCGCTCCTGCTCGGCTTGCCGGTCTCGACGTGTCCGGCCAGGCGGCGGAGATAGTTGGCTTCCGTATTGCTGGCGGTCACGCTGAGGTCGTACCAGCCCTGGCTGCTGCGTAACAGCCACACTTCACTGATCGCCTGGTTCGGTTCGAGTTCATAGCGACGGCTGCCCTCCCGGGTATAGGCCGGGTTCGGCGTCACCGTCACGCTGCACGGCAGGCGGCCGAGATTGCGGATGTTCAACTGCAGGTTGCCGTTGCGTTGATAGGTGACCGATACCTCGGGCCGCGCCATCTGCGCGGCGAGATGCAGGTTGCCGTGGAACTCGCGGAAGAAGCCGTTGGGGCCGTGCACCTCGAAGGCGTAGCGGCCGTTGGCGTCGAGCAGGTCGTCGAGTTCGTCGTTGAGGGTCCGGCCCAGTTCCTCTCCGCTTTCCTGGACCACCGGATAGCTGGTCACGGTATAGAAGCGCGGATTGCCGACTTCCCGCGGCTGCACCTGGAATACCGCAGCGGAGTGTCCCTGCGGATTGCCCGGCAGGCTCATGCCGTCGTTGCCCAGGGTCAGGCGCAGCTTGCCGGCGGCGATGTCGAGGGCCAGCGTGGCGTGCAACTGGTAGGGCACCGCGAGGGTAGGGCGCTGGCCCTTTTCCTGGCCGGGCAGGCTCTTCGGCTCGTAGGACCAGTATTTGGGACTGGGCCGGTAGAACTGCTGCCAGTAGGCGTCCTCCTTGCGCGCGTCGCTCTGCGGGACGTTGGTCAGGTCGGGGGCGACCTGGGTATCGCCTGCGCCCTGGAAGTCGAACAGCGAAGTCAGGTCGCCGCAGACGGCACGCCGCCAGGGCGAGATGTTTTCCTCGACGACGCCGAAGCGGCGTTCGAGGAAGCGCAGCACCGAGGTATGGTCGAACACTTCGGCGCTGACCTTGCCGCCCTTCGACCAGGGCGAGATGGCGATCAGCGGGACGCGGTGGCCGAGCCCGATGGGCAGCCCGCTGGATACCTCGATCTCGCCGGCGGTGCTGACCGTGGAAAGGCCGACGCCATCCTTCCACGGCGGCACCGGGGCGCTGGCGTGGTCATAGAAGCCGTCGCCCTCGTCGTAGTTGAGGATGAACACGGTCCTGGCCCAGACCTCGGGGTTGCTGGTCAGCGCCTCGAGCACCCGGGTCACGTAGTACTCGCCGAACGAGGGGCCCCACCAGGGATGCTCGCAGTAGCAGTAGGGCGCGACGATCCACGACACCTGCGGCAGCGTGTTCTCCTGCACATCCTTGCGCAACTGGTCGACGCCGCGGGCGAGCATGGCGCGCTGCCAGAGGTCCGAATCGCGCGGAGCGTTCTTGAAGTTCCTGAACCAGGCGAGGGCGTTGCAGTCGTAGTTGTTCTGCTCCTGGAGCCGGTATTTCCAGTAGGCGTCGACGTACAGGTACCAGAGTGACGAGGAGCGGTAGCCGCCTTCCTGGTAGACCCGCCAGTCCACGCCAGCGGCGCTTAGCCGCTCGGGATAGGTGGTCCAGTCCACCGTGCCGCTGGCGCCGATGGTGCCGTCGCCCATGTCGTTGCCGATGTGTACGTCCTTGCCGTCGCCGCTGGGGGCGGCGCGTCCGCTCATGTGGTAGAGGCGGTTCGGATTGGTCGGGCCCATCATCGACTGGTAGTAGGCCTCGCACAGGGTGAAGGCGTCGGCCAGGGCGTAGTAGTAGGGAATGTCGCCGCGCTTGAAGTAGCCCATGGCTTCGGGGTACTGCACCGCCATCCACTTGTCGTTGCGGCCCTGGTTCCAGATCGCGTGGAAGGCCGACCATTCATGGTTCTGCGAACTCACCCACTGGGCGCTGGTGACTTTGGTATCCCAGTGATAGGGGGAGAACTCGTACTTGTAGTTCTGGTACCAGACCGGCTTGCCGTCCTGGCGCTTGAGCGCGCGAGGGTCGTTGAAGCCGCGGACGCCGTTGAGGTGGCCGAAGTAGTGATCGAAGCTGCGGTTCTCCTGCATCAGGATGACCACGTGCTGGACGTCCTGGATGGTTCCGGTGCGGATGTCCGGCTCGATGGCCAGGGCGCGCCGGAGCGTCTCCGGGAACAGCCCGGAAAGGCCGGCCAGGGTAGCGGCCTGGGCGCCGTGCTTGAGAAAGGTTCGACGGCGGAATTTCCAGTTTTCGGTCATCGTTTTATTTCCCGGGTGGTTTTTTGATTTCCATCAATCTGCGTACTTCTTGTTTCGAGATGATTAATCGTCTTCGCTGTTTTTCCGGCAGGGAATACAGCGAGCCGATGGTTTCATGGCGATAATTTATCGGTTGATCCCGAAAGCGACTTCGATATGACCTTGAGCGACAACTTGAGAAGTTTTTCGGGATAAAAACAAAGGGCATGGAAATGGAGTTCCATGCCCTTGTCGGCTGAATGAAAGGTCACTTGTTCATGTGTTTAAATCACATTTTATTTGACGACTTTCATGCGTCATAAAGTTGGCTGGCGAATCTCGCAACCTTGGCTGGAGCCCGCTAGGGAGTGGTGCCGAGCACCTCGAAGGAGCGGGTCGATCCGCCGATTTCGCTGATCTTCTGGGTCCAGAAGTTCTTCGCGTTGCCGTAGTGCCTGATGTAGTAATGGCCGGGCTCGGTCCCTGGTGGAATGGACCAGTTGATAGTCGCTTTCGAGGCAGATATACCCACTCTCTCCCAGCGGTATTGGGTATACCAGTCATTATCGGTGGCAACGGTCACGGGCGTCTGTTTGCCATCCTTGCCGATATTCACCACTTCCAGGAAAGTCTTCTCGGTGCGCAAGTCATTCTTCGGATGTCCGGTCACGAAAGCGACGGTCACCTTGTCGCCGATGCGATAACTTTCCCTGGGTTGTTGCAACACGTCGCCGAAGGACTTGCCGATATAGGGATCATCGGCCACTACTCCGGTCTGGAAGTTCATCTGGCAGCAGGACAGGTCCGGCGCTATCGCCGAGGTTTCCACCGGCAGGCGTTCGCGCAGCGCCACCGCCATGTCGACGAACAACTGCTGGTAGGCGGCCTGGGTCCAGGGGCCGTAGAGGGTCGAGCCGCCTTCGTATTCCTGGGCGGCGTATTCCTCGCGGGTGGTGACGTAGCTGGCATAGGCATTCGCGTAGCCATTGAAGATCACATGGCGGATACCGGCCGCTTCGCTGGCCGCCTGCACCGCGCGGCGGATCCGCACCCCGGCCATCACGGTGAACTCGGCGGGGGCGCCGAGCAGTTCCAACTGGCCGATGCGGAACATCTGGATCGGCAGCACCGTCGGCGTCCAGGGGGAGGGTTTCTTGTTGCCGGTGTCGGCGAGGATGGTCTTTTCCGCCTGGCATTGCACCAGTTCCTGCGGTGGCACGCCGGTGAGCAACCCGCCAAGGGCCGAGAGGAACGGATTGTTGCCTTCCTCCAGCCCCAGCGGGCCTGGACCGTCTTCGGTGCTACCGGCGGCCAGGCTGGTGCCGATGGCCGCGGTGCACAACTGGCGCGGCTGGCCGTCGGTGAACTCCGGGCGGATCGGCAGGCGGGTGAAGTCGACGAAACGGAAGCGCGAATCCAGTTCGCCGAGCACTTCCTCCTGGGCCTGGCCGGCGATCTCGTAGGCCTTGGCGAATTGGCGCAGACCGATCTCGCGGGTGTTGTCGAACTCGTTGTCGAAGGGACCGGAGCCGGGCTTCAGGTTCAGGTTGGGCGACAGGTTGCCGGCATTGGTCTGGGCGAAGGCGGCGACGAAACCGCTCTTGCGGCTGACGTCGTGCTCCCAGTGATAGGAGGCGTAGCCCTTGTTGTCCGGGGAGATCAGGTGATTGGCGTTGGTCATCGAGGTGCTGTGCACCGGGAACCAACTGATCGCGCCGGCCAGCTCGCCGTTGGCGTCGACGAAGCTGAGCACGCTCATCTGCGGGTCGATGCCATCCTCGTAGCCGGCGATGTCCGGATTCTTCAGGTGCGACAGCAGCGAGCGGTTGCGGCTGGCGTTGCGCAACTCGCCGCTGCCGTAGAACAGGCGGCCGGGCTGCAACCTGGCCTGGGCCCGCTCGATGGAGCGGACGATGCCGTCGACGATGGCGTTGAAGGTCTTTTCCTGGAAGCCGAGCACCGACAGGTTGTACATCGCGTAGTGGGAGAAGCCGCCCGGACCGGAGTGGGTGTGGGTGGCGGCGAGCATCACGTTGTTCTCGTCGTAGACACCGGGGTACTTCGCCTTGAGCCGGGCCAGGACCTTCAGGTGCACGGCCTGGAAGATCATCCCCAGGTCGGTGTTGACGTAGACCAGGCGACGTCCGCTGGCCGCTTCCTCGATCACGAAGGCACGCGCCCACTGGCGCATGTGGATGCCGGCGGTCTTCTGTTCGAGGGAGGAGTAACCCATCATGCCGACTTCGGCGGCTTCGCCGGTGATGTCCGCCTTGCCCAGGCCGAAGCGGTAGGGCAGGTCGTCGGCCCTGGCAGGCATGGAGAGCGCCAGCAGGACGCAGGACAGCAAGAGCGCGGTGAATGCGGAACGTGACATGGCGACCCTCTTCTTGTTTTCCGCCGCTGGGCGGGCTGGGGACGGTGGTCATCGAAAGCGGGCCGGGGCCTGCTTCGCCTGGTTGCCACTGTAGTGCCAGGGTGGTGGAGTCGAGGGGGGCGTAGCGGACAGGAAGGGGGTGAGCGCCGGCCATCCTGCATGGACGGCAAGGCAGGCGGGTAAAAAAAGGCCGCCTGCGTGGGGAGGCACCGGCGGCCAGTCGGTTCGGCAGCGTCGAGCCGGTCTGCAAGGGCTGGCGCAGGTCTCGGCTGCGGCCTGCGCCGACGCTCCCGAGGGCATTCGTAGTGTGCCCGACGCCGGCTGTCAGGGCGCTGACGCCCGCCTGACAATGCCGACAGCGGACACCGGGCGCATGCTTATTTCACCAGCGCCTTCTCGCCTTCCTCGCGGACCCAGAACAGGGTGGCGCCGGCGACGGCGGCGGGCATCATGACCAGGTTGACCAGCGGGATCAGCAGCGCCAGGTAGGTCACCCCGCCGAAACCCATGCACGCCCAGCGCTTGCTGCGCAGCCAGGCGAGCATCTCGTTCCAGCCGAGCTTGTGGTTGTCCGCCGGATAGTCGATGTACTGCACCGCCATCATCCAGATGCCGAAGAGGATCCACAGCGGCGTGGCGATCAGGTTGACCCCGGGCACGAAGCTCAGCACCAGCAGCACCAGCGCGCGCGGCAGGAAGTAGGCGAGCTTGCGCATCTCGCGACCCATGGTGCGCGGGATCATCGCCAGCAGTTCGGCCCAGCTGAACGGCGGGAAGTCGTCGCGGCCGCGAACCACCACCTCGACCTTTTCCGAGAGGAAGCCGTTGAACGGCGCGGAGATGATGTTGGCGACCATGGTGAAGGTGAAGAACACGATCACCAGCACCAGCAGGACGAACAACGGCCAGACGATGTACTGCAGGAAGCTCAGCCAGTCGGGCAGGCTGGGCATCAGCAGGTCGACCCAGTGGCTGAACTGCTGCATCGCGAAGCCGATCAGCAGGGCGAACACCAGCAGGTTGAGGGTCAGGGGGATCAGCACGAACAGGCGCAGGCCGGGACGCATGATCAGCTTCAGGCCTTCGCCGAGGTATTGCGGGCCGCTCAGGGCTGGCATAGGGAATGGTTCTCCGATGGGATGCGGGCTGAAACCTTAGCAGACTGGCGAAAGCCCGCGACAGAGCCTGTTTGACCGCGCATTTCAGGCTGGCGCCTGGTACAGGCAATAGTGGTTGCGCTGGCGCTTGGCCTCGTACATGGCGCTGTCGGCGGCACGGACCAGTCCTTCGGCATCGCCGGCATGCCGCGGGTAGAGAGCGATGCCGATGCTCGGGGTGACGAAGTCGATGCGTTCGCCATTCAGCGCGATCGGTTGGACCAGCGCCGCCAGCAGGCGTTCTGCGAGGCGCTGCGGATTGTTTTCCTGGCTGTCCTCGAGGAGCACGGCGAATTCGTCGCCGCCCAGGCGGTAGGCCTTGTCCGGCTGCCGCAGGGTGCTGCGTACCCGTTCGGCGACGGTCCTGAGGAGGGCATCGCCGATGTCGTGGCCGAAGCGGTCGTTGACCTCCTTGAAGCGGTCCAGGTCCAGGTACAGCAGCGCCAATTCGCTTCCGCCGGAGCCGGCGCGAAGCAACGCCTGGCCGAGCTGTTCGTCGAAGGCCTTGCGGTTGCCCAGGCCGGTCAGCGGGTCGCGGTAGGCCATTTCCAGCAATTGCTGCTGGTAGGCGATCTGGTCGCTGACGTCGCGGACGATGCCGCGGTAGCCCCGTAGTTCGCCCTGCAGGTCGTGGATCAGCGAAACCGTGGCCTCGAAGTAGCCGAGGCTGCCGTCGGCGCGCTGCAGGGGGATGGCGAAGGTCTTGCCTGCGCCGCTCTGCATGGCGCGCTGGAAGGGTTGGCGGGCACGCGCCAGGTCGTCTTCGCCGAGCAGTTCGTAGTAGGGGTGGCCGATCAGCGTTTCGCGCGTCTGGCCGAGCAGTTGGCAGAGCGCGGGGTTGACGGTGAGGATCACGCCGTCGACGTCCATTTCGAAGTAGCCGTCGCGCATCGACTGGAGGATCGCCCGGTCGCGCGCCTCGCTGTGTTCCAGGCGCTCGAGCATCTGGTTCATCTCGCCCGCCAGTTGTCCCAGCTCGTCGTTGCCGAAGTCGCTCAGGCGTATCGAGTGGGCGTTGCGTCCGACTTCGGCGACCTCCCGGTTGAGCCGTTGGACACGGCGCAGGACCCACAGCTCCAGGGCCAGGTAGCCGACCAGGAAAGCGCCCAGCGCGACCAGCAGGGAGGCGCCGAGGAAGAAGTTGATGGCCTTCTCGCCCTGGATGTAGAGCAGGCGTTTCTTGGTGATGTCGAAGCGCAGCTGCGGCTCGCCGCTGGAACTCAGGTACTGCACCGAGACCTGCTGGATATGTTCGCCGATGAACCGCCGTGGGCTGAGCAGGGCCTGGTTGTGGGTACTGCCGCTGCGGCTGCGCAGCGGCTTCCAGGTGGAGTCGGTGGCGATGTTGGGCATCGGTTGCAGGTCGGCCTGCATCTGTTCGCGGAGGTTGGCCAGGCGTTCCCGGTCGAGGAAGTAGCCGGCGAGGATCGCGCCCTTCGCCGGCGCGCTACCCTGGTTGTTGCTGATAGGCACGCTGACCAGCAGGGTCGGCAGGTTGTCGACCAGCAGCAGCTCGCTCAGGCTGTGGTCGGTGCGTCCGCGAAAGTCCAGCGCGCCGAGGCGGATGGCGCGTTGCTGCAGTGCCTCGAGCAGGGCCTGGTCGCTCGCCGAGGGGGCGCCGAAGAGCACGCGCTGGTCGGGCGCGGGCGGGGACCACTGCTTCAGTTGCAGGTGACCCCGGTCGTCGAGGAACAGGACGAAGTCGAATCCCAGGTCGTCGAGCATCTCGTGGTCGAGGTTTTCCTGTTCGAAGGTCTCGTTGGGGCGCTGGATGAAGTCGTAGCTGGCATCCCACCAGGCGTAGGTGCGAACGATGTCCAGGTGGCGCTTCAACTCGAAGTCCAGCCGGTTGTGCAGGACGGTGGCGCCCTCTTGCAGGCGTTGCTGGTCCTCTCGGTCGAAACGGCTCAGCAGGATGCTTTCCGACAAGAGCCAGATACCGCCGAGACTGGCGGCCAGCAACGGCAGGAACAGCCAGAGCAGGCGTGTGCGTAGGGGCATGCGGTGAGGACGGGTAATGGGCGACAGCATGAGTCTAGCCGCAGGTTGAGAGCATAGGCTGACTCTATCGTGCGAATTGAAATTCGACATTTCAATGCATCGTCGTGGCTGGGTAATCTGCGCTGCATATTCTTCCGGGAGCCTGGCGTCGCCGGGCGCAACCCAACCTTCTAGGAGCCTCGCGATGAGCGTACTGGTCAACAAGCAAGCCCCCGATTTCACTGCCGCCGCGGTCCTCGGCGACGGTTCCATCGTCGATGCCTTCCAGCTTTCCAGCCTGCGCGGCAAGTACGTCGTACTGTTCTTCTGGCCGCTCGACTTCACTTTCGTCTGCCCCTCGGAAATCATCGCCCACAACAACCGCATGGATAAGTTCCGCGAGCTGGGCGTCGAGGTGGTCGGTGTCTCCATCGACTCGCAGTTCACCCATCACGCCTGGCGCAGCACGCCGGTGGAGAAGGGCGGCATCGGTGCGGTCGAGTTCACCATGGTCGCCGACGTCAAGCACGAGATCACCCGCGCCTACGGCATCGAGCACGAGGACGGCGTGGCCTTGCGTGCTTCGTTCCTGATCGACCGCGCCGGGGTGGTCCAGCACCAAGTGGTGAACAACCTGCCGCTGGGGCGCGAGGTGGACGAGATGGTGCGCCTGGTCGAGGCCCTGCAGTTCACCGAGGAACACGGCGAGGTCTGCCCGGCCGGCTGGCGCAAGGGCCAGAAAGGCATGAAGGCGAGCGCCGAGGGCGTGGCCTCGTACCTGGCCGAGAACGCCGAGGCTCTGTGATCCCGATGCCGGGCGCGAAGTGTGCCCGACCGACCTTTTTCCGGGGCGACCGCTCCTTCCAAGCCTTCCCCATGTGCTTTGGTGGCCCCGTTTTTATTCGCGCCGACGCTGATGTCGGCAGGAGTCCGACGAGATGCCCGATACCCTCCGCCACGCCCGAGTGATCATCCTCGGTTCCGGTCCCGCCGGTTACAGCGCGGCTGTCTACGCCGCGCGCGCCAACCTCAAGCCGCTGCTGATCACCGGCATGCAGGCCGGCGGCCAGTTGACCACCACCACCGAGGTCGACAACTGGCCGGGCGATCCCCACGGCCTGACCGGCCCGGCACTGATGCAGCGGATGCAGGAGCACGCCGAGCGCTTCGAGACCGAGATCGTCTTCGACCACATTCATGCCGTGGACCTGGCCGGCAAGCCGTTCACCCTGCGCGGCGACAATGGCACCTACACCTGCGACGCACTGATCGTCGCCACCGGTGCCAGCGCGCGCTACCTGGGGTTGCCGTCGGAGCAGGCGTTCATGGGCAAGGGCGTGTCGGCCTGCGCCACCTGCGACGGTTTCTTCTACCGCAACCGCGAAGTGGCGGTGATCGGCGGCGGCAATACCGCTGTCGAAGAGGCCCTGTACCTGGCCAACATCGCCAGCCGGGTGACCCTGGTGCATCGTCGCGAAACCTTCCGCGCCGAGAAGATTCTCCAGGACAAGCTGCAGGTGCGGGTCGCCGAAGGCAAGATAGTGCTCAAGCTCAACGCCGAGGTCGATGAGGTGCTTGGCGACACGATGGGCGTCACCGGCGTGCGCCTGAAGACCCGCGATGGTGGCAGCGAGGAGATCGCCGTGGATGGCATGTTCGTCGCCATCGGCCATACTCCCAATACCTCGCTGTTCGAAGGGCAACTGGCCCTGAAGGACGGCTACCTGGTGGTCAACGGCGGGCGCGAAGGCAACGCCACCGCGACCAACGTACCGGGTGTGTTCGCCGCCGGCGACGTGGCCGACCACGTCTACCGCCAGGCGATCACCTCGGCCGGTGCCGGCTGCATGGCCGCGCTGGATGTGGAGCGCTATCTCGATTCGCTCTGATGAGAAGACAGCCCTGAGTGCTGCGTGCAAGGAAGGCCCCGCTTCGGCGGGGCTTTTCTTTGTCCGTTCGGAAGGCCGCGGGCAGTGGGTCGTCCGGTTACGCATCCGCCGACGGCGGACATCGGGGCCGAGCGGCGTGCCGGCAGAACACGACTTAAGGACGGCGGACTGCGAATAGAGCAATTGCTCTAGCCGGCCTAGAATCCAGACGCTTCATCCTTCCCACGACAACACAATAGAAGGAGCGTCATCCATGTTTCTCAGCCCTAGCGCGATCTGCCTGCTCGGCCTGATCGCCTGGACCCTGTTGCTGGTCTTCCTGCTGGTCAGCCAGCGCGGCCTGCTGGTACTCGGCGGGCGGATGGCGGTGAACGCCTTCGCCGCCGATGGCAGCAACACGCCTGGCGGTTTCGGCCAGCGGCTGGTGCGAGTCCATGCCAACTGCGTGGAGAACCTGCCGCTGCTGGCCGGCGCGCTGCTCTACGCGATCGCCAGCGGGCAGAGCAGCCTGACCGACCCGTTGGCGCCACTGGTGCTCGGCGCCCGGCTGTTCCAGTCGCTGATGCACCTGGTCAGCACCTCCGCGCTGTTCGTCTGGCTGCGTTTTGCCGGCTTCTTCGTGCAGTTGCTGGTGCTCGCCTGGTGGCTGCTGCTCCTCGCGGGGCTGGCCTAGCGGCGCCGGCTCAGTCGCCGGCGGCCAGTTGCTCGGCGAATACCTCGCGGTCGACGTTCGCTCCGCTGAGGATCAGGCCTACCTTCAGCCCCTTCAGGCGCTCGCGCTCCTGCCAGGCGGCGGCCAGCGCCGCCACCCCGGCGCCCTCGGCGACGTTGTGGGTGCTGGTGAAGCACAGGCGCATGGCCGCGCCGATCTCCCTGTCGCTGACCCGCACCAGGCGATCGGCGCCGGCCAGGATCATTTCCAGCGCGCTCGGGTCCGGCGTACTGCACGCCATGCCGTCGGCCAGGCGGGTGTCGACCGGGTGGCTGATCGCCGTGCCGGCCTCGAACGACAGGGCGTAGGCCGGCGCATGGGCGGACACCACGCCGACGATGCGGGTCTTCAGGCCCAGCGCGTCGCGCGCGGCGATCAGGCCGCAGATGCCCGAACCCATACCGATCGGCACGTAGACTTCGTCAAGGTCGGCCAGCGCGGCGAACAACTCCAGGCTGTAGCTGGCGACCCCGGCCACCAGCCAGGGATGGAACGCCGGAATCAGGTGCAGGCCTTCGCGCCGGGCGCGCTCGGCGGCGTATTCGCGGGAGGCCTGGAAGTCCTCGCCGTGCTCGATCAGCTCCGCGCCAAGGCTGCGCATCGCCGCGTTCTTCTCGCGGCTGTTGCCGTGCGGCACGACGATGATCGGCTGGATGCCGTAGCGGCTCGCCGAGAAGGCCACCGACTGGCCGTGGTTGCCGCGGGTCGCGCTGATCACGGCGGCCGGCCGCTCGCCCTGGTGCGCCAGGTGGTGGAAATACACCAGGCCGCCGCGCAGTTTGAAGGCCCCCACCGGCAGGTGGTTCTCGTGCTTCATCCACACTTCGCAACCCAGTGCCTCGCATAGCAGCGGCCAGCGTATCTGCGGCGTCGGCGGCAGGCTCTGGTGGACGATGGCGGCGGCCTGTTGGAGGGCGGCGAGAGAAAAAGGCATGCGTGGTTTCCCCGTGCTGGTGGTCGGACCAGCCTAGGGAGCGCACGGCAGATTGAACAGGCACACGTAGCCAGGGTTTCGCCGGGGGACTGTACCGTTGCGCGGATTCGCCGTCTCGCGGCGGGTGCCTGGCGGCGAAAACGACTGCCGCCCGGAGCGGGCGGCAGTCGAGGGCGTTACAGCAGGGTCCAGGCGTCCTGCCAGGCCATGCCCTTGCCCGGGGCGTAGTAGAGGTCCCAGCCCTTGCACCAGCCGGAGTTCGGGTAGGGCTTGCACTGGTAGCGCTTGCCATCGGCACCGCGCACTACGGTCCCGGCGTCGTATTGCTGCAGGCCTTGCGGATAGTCGAAGTCGACCTTGCCGTCGCCGCCCGGTTGCTCGCCGCTGCCCTCGACCGGCAGTTCGATGTCGATCTGGAAGCGGTAGCCGGCCTGGCGCACGTAGACCTGGTTGTCCTGCGAGCTGGCCACCGGGCTGACCGCCCCGTAGGCATCCAGCACGCCGATGTTGACCAGGGTGGAGTCCTGGTTGACCTTCTGCGCCAGCGCCAGCGGCCATTGCTTGGCACCGTTGGCGCCCTGGGCCAGGGTCAGGCTGTGACGCTGGGCGTCGCGGCCCTGGGCATCGAACAGACGCAGGGTGACGGTAGCACCGGCTGGCAGGTCCTGCTGCGCGCGCAGGTTGCCCAGCGCTTGCCAGGGGTTGGCGACGGCGCCGCTGAAGCTCACGTCGATGCAGGCGTAGAAGGCTTCCGGGCTGTCCGAGCGCTGCCAGACGTTATAGATCACATGCTTGCCGGTCTTGCCCTGGGGCAGCGGGCAGTTCATCCGGTAGGTGCCGTTCTCCAGCTTGACGCTGGTGATCGAGCAGAACGGCGCGGGTTCCAGGTCGCTCCAGGCCAGCGGCTTCTCGGGGTTGTAGCCGTCCTTGGTGATGTAGAAGTCGAAGTAGCGGGTCGCGTGCGGCGCGCTGGCCTTGTAGACGAACTGGAAGTTGCCGCTGGCGTCCGGCGCGATGGCAGTGCTGGGCCAGTCGCTGCGAGCCAGGTTCAGGCCCTTGAACAGTGCCTTGCCGGCGCCGCAGAGCTGGCCGTCGGGGACCACCGCCTGGTGGTTGCCGTTGGCGTTGCCCTGGTTGACGCCATTCCAGTCGTACAGCGCCTGGGTGCCGCCGGCGGCGACGGCGGCCTTGCAGGCGGCCGACTTGGGATTCTCCGGACCTTCGAGGAAGCAGCCGTAGACCCGGCTGGGCGGCGTTTCCATCGAGCCGTGGGCATGGGCTGCCTGGGGCAGGAACAGGGCGAGGGTGAGTGGCAGGAGTGCCAGGGTGGCTGAGTAGTGTTTCATGACAAGTCCTTTTTTCCAGAACCGGATTCATTTCGAAGCGGGCTGATCCTAGCCCTCGGTGCCGGTTTGAGGTCCCTACCAAATGTGACGGGCCGGTCAGATTCGCTACCCATTCCTGATGGATGTCGCGGAATGCAAAGCGGTCGGCACCCGCACTGTGAGCCGGTAGAGGCAGGCAAAGGGCCGCCATGGGGGCGGGGAAGGGAAGCCGGCGGGAAGGTGGCGGACCTGTCAGAACGATCAGTGTCCGCGCCCGGCCGCAGCCGGGCGGGAAGGGAACTAGACCTGGCTGCCGAGCTGTTCGGCGCGACGCAGCCAGCCCTGGCGCTGTTCCTCGCTGGAACTGCGCATCGGCGCGAACTCTTCCAGGCGGCGGGTGGCGATGCCACAGGCGCCGAGCACGCTGCGCACCATCTGCCGGTGCGCCGGCGGGCCCTTGAGGAAGCGCAGCCGCGACAGCGGCTGGTCGTGGCAGACCAGCAGGTCGGCGCTGCGCCCGCCCAGCAGTTGCTCCCAGTCCTTGTCCTGGGTGCCGCGGTAGCGGAAGGCGAAGCCCGGCTGCAGGGCGCGGTCGAAGAAGCCCTGCAGCAACGCCGGCAGGCCGCCCCACCAGACCGGGTAGACGAACACCAGGTGCTCGGCCCAGTGGATCTGCCGCTGCGCTTCCAGCAGGTCGGGTTCGAGCACCTGGCTCTGTTCGTAGCCTTCGTGGAGGATCGGGTCGAAGGCCAGCTCGCCCAGCTTCAGTTCGCGCACCACGTGATCCTTGCTGCGCGCGCCCTGGGCGTAGCATTCGGCGAGCAGGTGGCAGAAGCTCTTGCGCTTGGGCGAGCCGACGATCAGCAGGATGCGCTTGCCGTCGCCTTCCAGCGGGGTGGCGCCGGTCTTGGCGGTTTCAACCATGGTGGCCGGCCTCCAGCATCTGCTCCGGCCGTACCCATTCGTCGAACTGCGCTTCGTCCAGGTAGCCCAGCTGCAGCGCCGCGGCGCGCAGGGTGGTGCCTTCGGCGTAGGCCTTCTTGGCGATTTCGGCGGCCTTGTCGTAGCCGATGTGCGGGTTCAGTGCGGTGACCAGCATCAGGCCGCGCTCCAGCAGGTCGGCCATGCGCTGGGCGTCCGGCTCCAGGCCGGCGACGCAATGCTTGTTGAAGTTGCGGCAGCCGTCGGCGAGCAGGCGGATGGACTCCAGCAGGTTGTAGACGATCACCGGCTTGAACACGTTGAGTTGCAGATGGCCCTGGCTGGCGGCGAAGGAAATCGTGCTGTCGTTGCCCATGACCTGGCAGGCCAGCATCGACAGCGCCTCGCACTGGGTCGGGTTGACCTTGCCGGGCATGATCGAGCTGCCCGGCTCGTTGGCCGGCAGCTTCACCTCGGCGAAGCCGGCGCGTGGGCCGGAACCGAGCAGGCGCAGGTCGTTGGCGATCTTCATCAGGGCCACCGCCAGGCTCTTCAGGGCGCCGGAGAGGATGACCAGCGGCTCGTGGCCGGCCAGGGCGGCGAACTTGTTCGGCGCGGCGACGAAGGGCAGGCCCGATTCGGCGGCGATTTCCGCGGCGATGGCGTCGGCGAAGCCCTTCGGCGCGTTGAGCCCGGTGCCCACCGCGGTGCCGCCCTGGGCCAACTGGTAGACCGCCGGCAGCGCCGCGCGGATGGCGCGCTCGGCGTAGTCGAGCTGGGCGACGAAGGCCGAGAGTTCCTGGCCGAAGGTGATCGGCGTGGCGTCCATCAGGTGGGTGCGCCCGGTCTTGACCAGGCTGGCGTGCCGCGCCGACTGTTCGGCGAGACCGCCGGAAAGCTCGGCGATGGCCGGCAGCAATTGTTCGTGCACGGCCTTGGCGGCGGCGATGTGCATGGCGGTGGGGAAGCTGTCGTTGGAACTCTGCGCGCGGTTGACGTGGTCGTTGGGATGCACCGGCGACTTGCCGCCACGCGGATTGCCGGCCAGTTCGTTGGCGCGGCCAGCGATCACCTCGTTGACGTTCATGTTGGTCTGGGTGCCGCTGCCGGTCTGCCAGACCACCAGCGGGAAGTGTTCGTCGTGGCGGCCTGCGAGGACTTCGTCGGCGGCCTGTTCGATCAGCCGGGCGACTTCCGGCGGCAGTTCGCCGAGGTGGTCGTTGACCCGCGCGGCGGCTTTCTTGATCAGCGCCAGGGCGTGGATCACGGCGAGCGGCATGCGCTGGCCGCCGATGGCGAAGTTCTCCAGCGAACGCTGGGTCTGGGCGCCCCAGTAGGCGTCGTCGGGCACCTCGATGGTGCCCAGGCTATCGGTTTCGGTCCGGCTCATGAGTGTTCTCCAGGGTGCGTATCCGGCAGTTTAGGCCTTCGCTCCCGCCTTGGGTTCCGCTGCCGTCGCTTCCTCGTGGGCATTTTTCGCCGCGCTGCGGGTCGGAAATAGATTGCCCGCCGCCGGCCTCACCAGCGCGCGCGGGTCGAACCGATCCAGCCGAGGGCGCCGTCCACCGGCACGCAGTCGCCGTCGTCGTGGCGCAGGGTGCCGTTGAAACGGCCGAACCACTGGCGGGTATTGGCATAGAACAGGCCGACGCTGGGCCGCGCCTGGTGCAGCTGTTCGGGACGGAAGAGCAGCTCGACGCGACCGCAGGCGCTGTCCAGGCGCCATTCGGCCAGCGGGTCGCGAGGCTCGCGGATGTGCACGTCGTCGAGCACGCGGCTGAGCTTGCCGCCGAACCACAGGGCGTTCTCGCGCAGGTCGCTGGCTTCGGTCCAGCCGGTGCCGAAGTTGCCGGCGATGCCGCCGGGGGCGGCGAAGGCGGCGCGGGTCCAGTAGGTATGCAGCGGCCAGACACCGCGGCCGAAGTCCAGCGCGGCGAAGCTCTGGCCCGCCTGGCAGTCGTAGCGTCGGCGGCCGAGCTGCAGGCAGCCGCTGATCGGCAGGCCGAGCTGGCGGCTGCAGGCATGGAAGGTGTGTTCGCCCATCGGCACCACCAGGTTCACCGACTCCAGGTGCGACGGTCGTCGCACTTCCAGCGCCAGCTCCAGCGGCAGGCCACCGAGGTCCGGGGCCTGGCCGGTGACGCGCAGGCGCCCGGGCTGTTCGTCGAAGCGCAATTGCAGGCGGGGATGCTCGAAGGCATGGCTGGCCTGCGGCTCGTCGGGCAACTGGCAGCCGAGGCCGAAGAAGCGGATCTGCGTGTGCGCTACCGCCTGGCCGCTGTCCAGGTCGAGGAAATAGGCGGCGCCGTAGGTCAGGTAGTCGAGGTCGGCGATGGTCAGCGAGAGCATCCAGCCGGGGCTGACGATGCACCAGTGGTTCCAGCGCTTGCGCCGGCCGAAGTGGCCGGGGATGTGGCAGAGCACCCGCGGCCGGGCGGACCAGCCGACCGCCCGGGGATCGAGCCGGCCGTGGCCGTCGCAGAGGTTGCGCAGGGGCGGGGGCGATACGGCGAGGGTATCGGCGGCGGTTCCGTTCATCTAACACATCCATGTGACAGGCTGACGCAAGCATGCCGGCTGCGGAAGGAAGGCGGCAAGTACCCACTACAGAACTGATAGTAGACGGCATGGAGCGGGCGGGCGCCGGATAGGATTCTCCCGATATTCGGCGCCGCGCTTGAGCGGATTTCGAACTTAGGCGCAGAATGTCGGGTCCCACGGACACATCTACCCAACCTCAAGGATTTTCCATGACCCGTCTTCGCCTCATCGGCAGCGCCGTGCTGCTCAGCCTCAGCTCCATGGCCATGGCCGATTCCGCCAGCCAGGCCGAGCAATTCCTCAAGCTGGTCCATGCCGACAAGCTGACGGTCCCGGTCTATGCCCAGGTGCAGCAGATGCTGGCCCAGCGCTTCGCCCAGGCCAAGGCGCCGGAGAGCAAGAAGGCGGTTCTCGAGCGTTACCAGGCCAAGGCCAATGCCGAACTGGACCGCGCCATCGGCTGGGACAAGATCAAGCCCGAGCTGATCAAGCTTTACACCACCAACTTCACCGAGTCCGAGCTGAAGGACCTGAATGCCTTCTACCAGTCGCCGCTGGGCAAGAAGGTGCTGGAGAAGATGCCGCGCCTGACCGCCGAATCCGCCCAACTGACCCAGGCCAAGCTGCAAGGCGCCGTCGAGCCGGTGAACAAGCTGATGGCCGACATGGACAAGGAACTCGGCGTCGCCGCGCCGGCCCAGAAGAAAAAGTGAGTCGTGATTCGCGATGAGCATGCGTGACCGTATCCAGACCGCCCTGCAGCCCCTCGATCCGCAACACGTCGAGGTGCTCGACGAGAGCCACATGCACAGCCGCGGGCTGGAGACCCACTTCAAGGTGGTGCTGGTCAGCCCGCAGTTCGCCGGGTTGAACGCGGTGAAGCGGCACCAGAAGGTATATGCCACCCTCGGTGGGTTGATGGGCGAGTTCCACGCCCTGGCGCTGCATACCTTCACCCCTGAGGAGTGGAGCCAGGCTGCGGTGCCGGCCTCGCCGACCTGCCGCGGCGGGAGCAAGCACGACATACCCTGAGACGGCGTCCGTCGCGGCGGGGTGCAGAGCCTGCCCCTGCTGCGCTAGACTACGCACCCAGCGCCGGCCTTCCGCCGGCGTTGTCGTTTCCATGGCGCCAGCGGGTGGCGCTTTTCGTTCCGGTCCGCCCTTTACGCGGGCGACCACCTGGAGGCTATATCCCCATGACATCCATCGTCGTGGCGGCGCTGTACAAGTTCGTGACTCTCGACGATTACGTGGCGCTGCGTGAACCCCTGCTGCAAACCCTGCTCGACAACGGTGTGAAAGGCACCTTGCTGCTGGCCGAGGAAGGCATCAACGGCACCGTCTCCGGTAGCCGCGAAGGCATCGATGCGCTGTTCGCCTGGCTGCGCAGCGATCCCCGGCTGGCCGATATCGAGCACAAGGAATCCTACTGCGACGAACAGCCCTTCTACCGCACCAAGGTCAAGCTGAAGAAGGAAATCGTCACCCTCGGCGTGCCTGGCGTCGATCCGAACAAGCAGGTCGGCCAGTATGTCGAGGCGAAGGACTGGAATGCCCTGATCAGCGATCCGGAAGTCCTGCTGATCGATACCCGCAACGACTACGAGGTGGCGATCGGCACCTTCGAGGGCGCGGTCGATCCGAAGACCAGGTCGTTCCGCGAGTTCCCCGAGTACATCAAGGCCCACTACGACCCGGCGCGGCACAAGAAGGTGGCGATGTTCTGCACCGGCGGCATCCGCTGCGAGAAGGCTTCCAGCTACATGCTCGGCGCCGGTTTCGAGGAGGTCTTCCACCTCAAGGGCGGCATCCTCAAGTACCTCGAAGAGGTGCCGCAGGAACAGAGCCTGTGGCGCGGCGACTGCTTCGTATTCGACAACCGCGTGACCGTGCGCCACGATCTTAGCGAGGGCGAGTACGATCAGTGCCACGCCTGCCGCAACCCGGTTTCGCTGGAGGACCGCCAGTCCGAGCACTACGTGCCCGGCATCAGCTGTCCGCACTGCTGGGACTCGCTGAGCGAGAAGACCCGCGCCGGCGCCCGCGAGCGGCAGAAACAGATCGAACTGGCGCGGCAGCGCAACCAGCCGCACCCGCTCGGTCGCGATCCGCGCCAGTCCACGCTGGAGAACTGAACCTTGGCCAAGGCCCGCCTGCTGTACGTGATGGACCCCATGTGCTCCTGGTGCTGGGGCTTCGCCCCGGTCGCCGAGGCGCTGTCCCGGCAGGCGGCCGCCGACGGCGTCGCTTTCCACCTGGTAGCCGGTGGCCTGCGCGCCGGCCACGGCGCGGCGCTCGACCCGAATACCCGCGGCTACATCCTCGGCCACTGGCAGACCGTGCAGCAGACCACCGGCCAGCCGTTCCGCTTCGACGACGCGTTGCCCGAAGGCTTCGTCTATGACACCGAGCCGGCCTGCCGGGCCCTGGTGGCGGCGCGCAGCCTCGACGAGGAAAGCGCCTGGCCGCTGGTAAGGGCGATCCAGCGGGCGTTCTACGCCGAGGGTCGCGATGTCACCCAGGCGGCGGTGCTCGCCGGCCTGGCGGAAGCGGTGGGGCTTCCGCGCATCGAGTTCGCCGCGGCCTTCGACAGCGGCGAGGCGCGTGACGCCACCGCCGCCGATTTCGCCTGGGTCCAGGACCTCGGCATCGCCGGGTTCCCAACCCTGCTGGCCGAACGCAACGGCCAACTGGCGTTGCTCACCAACGGCTACCAGCCGCTTGCCGAACTTTCACCCTTGCTCGGCCGCTGGCTGGAACGGGGCCGGCATGAGTGAGCGCGGAGACCGCCTGAGCTGGGCGGAGATTCGTCGACTCGCACTGCGCCACAAGAAAGCCCTGTTGTTCGCCAACCTGGTGGCGGTGCTGGCCACCCTCTGCACCGTGCCGATTCCCTTGCTGCTGCCGCTGCTGGTGGACGAAGTGCTGCTCGGCAAGGGTGACGGCGCGCTGCGTTTCATGGACCGCCTGTTGCCCGCCGACTGGCAGGTGGCGTTCGGCTACATCGGCCTGATGCTGGCGGCGACCCTTCTGTTGCGGGGGGCGGCGCTGGTATTCAACGTGCTCCAGGCGAAGCTGTTCGCGCGGCTGTCCAAGGACATCGTCTACCGCATCCGCCTGCGTCTGATCGAGCGCCTCCGGCATATCGCCCTGGGCGAATACGAAACCCTCGGCGGCGGGTCGATCAGCGCCCACCTGGTCACCGACCTGGATACCCTGGACAAGTTCGTCGGGGAAACCCTCAGCCGCTTCCTGGTCGCCTTGCTGACGCTGCTCGGCACCGCCGCGATCCTGGTCTGGATGCACTGGCAGCTGGCCTTGCTGATCCTGCTGTTCAACCCGCTGGTGATCTGGTCCACGGTGCAGCTGGGCAAGCGCGTCAAGCATCTCAAGAAGCTCGAGAACGACAGCACCGCGCGCTTCACCCAGGCGCTCACCGAGACCCTCGAGGCGATCCAGGAAGTCCGCGCCGGCAATCGCCAGGGCTATTTCCTCGGCCGCCTCGGCCACCGCGCCCAGGAGGTCCGCGACTACGCCGTGGCCTCGCAATGGAAGAGCGACGCCGCCGGGCGCGCCAGCGGCCTGCTGTTCCAGTTCGGCATCGACGTGTTCCGCGCCGCGGCGATGCTCACCGTGCTGCTCTCGGACCTGTCGATCGGCCAGATGCTCGTGGTGTTCAGCTACCTCTGGTTCATGATCGGTCCGGTCGAACAGCTGCTCGGCCTGCAATACGCCTACTACGCCGCTGGCGGCGCGTTGCAGCGGATCAACGAGTTGCTGGCGCGGGCCGACGAGCCGCGCTACCCGCCGCTGCGCGATCCGTTCGCCGGCCGCACGACCGTTGGCATCGAGGTGCGCGGGCTGGATTTCGCCTACGGCGAGGACAAGGTCCTGGAGCAGTTGGACCTGAACATCGGCGCCGGCGAGAAGGTTGCCCTGGTCGGCGCCAGCGGCGGCGGCAAGAGCACGCTGGTGCAACTGCTGCTCGGCCTCTACAGTGCGCAGCGCGGCAGCATCCGCTACGGCGGGGTGCCCCTGGAGGAAATCGGCCTGGACTGCGTGCGCGAACATGTCGCGGTGGTCCTCCAGCATCCGGCGCTGTTCAACGACAGCGTGCGGGCCAACCTGACCATGGGCCGCGAACGCAGTGACCAGGCCTGCTGGCGGGCTTTGGAGATCGCCCAGTTGGCCGACGGCGTGCGGCGCCTGCCGCAGGGGCTGGACACCGTGGTCGGGCGTTCCGGGGTGCGCCTGTCGGGCGGTCAGCGGCAGCGCCTGGCGATCGCCCGGATGATCCTCGCCGAGCCCAAGGTGGTGATCCTCGACGAGGCCACCTCGGCCCTCGACGCCGCTACCGAGTACGCCCTGCACCAGGCGCTCGGGGACTTCCTCGAAGGCCGCACCACATTGATCGTGGCCCATCGGCTGTCGGCGGTGAAGCAGGCCGACCGGGTCCTGGTATTCGATGGCGGGCATATCGCCGAAGACGGCGATCACCAGCAACTGATCGCCGAAGGCGGCCTCTACGCCCGGCTCTACGGACATCTGCAACAGATGTGAGGCGCCAGGCTGTCGCCTGGCGGTTTTTCTCGTATATTCCATATAAGACATCCGGTTTTTATTGGTTGCGGCAATAAAAAACGCTGTCTGTTCCGCCAGGTGCAGGGCAGGTTCGGCAAACAGCCACTAGACTCCTACTGTTTGCCAGGTGTCCGCCTCCTCCAGCGTCGTGGCTGCCGGCAGGCAAGGCCTCGGGAGTTCTGCGACGGGATCTTGAGAGCGGCCGACAGGTGATGCAGTCAGGGGCGACGGAGACGGCGCCCGATCGCTTAGCGCCAGTTTGAATGGTAGATGGAATGAGGCAGAACCGGACTCTCGACAAGCCCCGCCTGCTCGGCCTGGTATGGCCCTTCATCGTCGTGGTGCTGCTGCAGGCCATGCTGGCGGGCGGCAGTCTCTACGTCCTCTCCGCGGTGCGCAGCTATGTCGGCGGCGAAAGCCTCTGGTCGAAGGGCCAGAAGGATGCCATCTACTACCTCACCCTCTATGCCGACTCACGCGCCGACGAAGACTTCCGCCGCTACGAGGAGGCCATCGCGATCCCCCTCGGCGACCGCGAGATGCGCCTTGCCCTGGACCAGCCCGACCCGGACATCGAGGCGGCCCGCCAGGGCATCCTCAAGGGCGGCAACCATGCCGACGACGTTACCGCGATCATCTGGCTGTACCGCAACTTCCACGACTTCAGTTACTTCGAGCGCGCCATCGAGCTGTGGCTGGTGGGCGACAAGTACGTCATGGAACTGATCGATGTCGCCGGCAAGATGCGCGCGGGCATCGGCGCCGGGCAGGCCAGCGCCGAGCAGGTGCAACAGTGGAAGACCGAGATCCACGCGATCAACGAGAAGGTCACGCCGGCGGCCAAGGCCTTCAGCGACGCCCTTGGCGAGGGCTCGCGGGCCTTGCTCAGGCTGCTGCTGGTGGCCAACCTGACCACCGCCAGCGTGCTCATCCTCCTGGCGTTCCTGCGGACCCGGCAGCAACTGATGCAGCGCCAGGAAGTGGAGAACGCCCTCGATGCCGAGCGCGAACGGGCCCAGATCACCCTGGCCTCGATCGGCGACGGAGTGATCACCGCCGACACCCAGGGGGGCATTTCCTACCTCAACCCGGCCGCCGAGCAGATGACCAACTGGACGCTGGACAAGGCCCGCGGCCTGCCCCTGGCGTCGCTGTTCCGGATCGTCGACGAAAGCTCGCGGGAGGAGGGCATGCTGCTGATCGAGCAGATCCTCAGCGGCGAGATCGACGGCGGTCGCGAGCATTCCAAGCTGGTTCTGCGTCACGACGGCAGCAGCGTGCCGGTGACCCTGGTGGGCGCGCCGATCCACCGTGGCGCCGAGATCACCGGGGTGGTCCTGGTGCTTCACGACATGACCCGCGAGCGCCAGTACATGGCGCGCCTGTCCTGGCAGGCGACCCACGATGCGTTGACCGGGCTGACCAACCGCCGCGAGTTCGAGTATCGCCTGCAGATAGCGCTGGAACGCCTGGAGCGCAACAGCGGGCGGCACGCCCTGATGTTCCTCGACCTGGACCAGTTCAAGCTGGTCAACGACACCTGCGGCCACGCCGCCGGCGACGAACTGCTGCGCCAGGTCTGTACCCTGCTGCAACAAGGCTTGCGCGAGGGCGACACGCTGGCGCGGCTGGGCGGCGACGAGTTCGGCATCCTGCTGGAGAACTGTCCGGCGGAAAAAGCCGTGGAGATCGCCGACCATCTGCGCAAGACCATCCAGGACCTGCACTTCACCTGGAGCGGGCAGCCGTTCAACTGCACCGTCAGCGTTGGCCTGGTGCACCTGCTGCCGGGTATCTCGACCCTCGAGGAGGCGCTGCGCTCCGCCGATATGGCCTGCTACATGGCCAAGGAAAAGGGCCGCAACCGGGTCCAGGTGTTCCATCAGGACGACGTCGAACTATCGATGCGCTTCGGCGAGATGACCTGGGTCCAGCGCATCCACCTGGCGCTGGAGGAAGACCGCTTCAGTCTCTATGCCCAGCCCATCGTGCCGCTGGGCGAAGGTGCGGAGGAGGGCTTGCACGTCGAACTGCTGCTGCGCCTGCGCGACGAGGGCGGGCGCCTGGTGCCGCCGCTGAGCTTCATACCCGCCGCCGAGCGCTACGGCCTGATGACGCTGATCGATCGCTGGGTGGTGGAGAATGCCTTCCGCACCCTTGTCGAGCGCGCCCAGGACCCTCGCGCCGAGCCGATCGGCACCTGCGCCATCAATCTCTCCGGCGCGACCATCGGCGACGAGTCGTTCCTGCAGTTCCTCACCGAGCTGTTCGCCCGTTACCGCATTCCGCCGCAGACGATCTGCTTCGAGGTCACCGAAACCGTGGCGGTTGCCAACCTGGCCAGCGCCATCCGCTTCATCAACGAGCTCAAGGACACCGGTTGTCGTTTCTCCCTGGACGATTTCTGCGCCGGCATGTCGTCCTTCATCTACCTCAAGCACCTGCCGGTGGATTACCTGAAGATCGATGGCAGCTTCGTCAAGGACATGCTCGAGGATCCCATCGATCGCGCCATGGTCCAGGTGATCAACCATATCGGCCACGTGATGGGCAAACGTACCATCGCGGAGTTCGTCGAGACCGTCGAAGTCATGGAAGCGCTGCGCGAGATCGGCATCGACTATGCCCAGGGCCTGGCCATCGGCGCGCCCCTGCCGTTCAGTCGCCAGCCTCCGGGGGCTGGAGTGGATGCCCAGGGCCTGTGGCCGAGCCTGGGACAGAACCTCCGGTAGGTGACCGCGGGGCGAAGAAAGAGTAGTTTCGCTGCTATGAGGCCGTTGCCGACAAGAAGAGAAGGGAGACGGGTGTGAGCGAGTTCTTTGACCGTACGGGCCCCTTGCAGGAGGCGGGAAGCTATCCGCAGTGGGCGCAGCAACTGATCGTCGACTGCCAGGCGAGCAAGGACCGGGTTTCCGGTCACGAGCTGTACCGGCGCATGCGCGACGCCGAGCTGAGCCCGGCGCTGATGCGCCTGTACCTGATCGGCGGCTGGCCGGTGGTCGAGCAGTTCCCCTTGTACATGTCGCAGAACCTGCTGAAGACCCGTTTCGCCCGCCATCCCGGCGAAGACATGGCGCGCCGCTGGCTGATGCGCAACATTCGGGTCGAACTCAACCACGCCGACTACTGGCTGCACTGGGCCGAGGCTCACGGCGTGAGCCTGGCCGAGATCCAGGCGCAAGACGTGCCGGCCGAACTGCACGCGCTCAGCCACTGGTGCTGGCACACCTGCGCCAGCGACTCACTGGCGGTGGCCATGGCCGCCACCAACTACGCCATCGAAGGCGTCACCGGCGAGTGGTCGGCGCTGGTCTGTTCGAACGGCGTCTACGAAAACGCCTTCCCCAAGGAAGGCCGCAAGCGCGCCATGAAGTGGCTCAAGCTCCACGCCCAGTACGACGATGCCCACCCCTGGGAGGCGCTGGAGATCATCTGCACCCTGGCCGGCACCAATCCCAGCGCCGAGCTGCGCCGGCAACTGCGCGACGCGATCTGCAAGAGCTACGACTATATGTACCTGTTCCTCGAGCGCTGCATGCAGCTGGAGGAGGCGCGCAGCGCCCGCAAGCTCGCGGTCGGCGCGGAGTAGCCTTGCGCACAGCGGAATCCCGGCATGTTCCGCCGGGATTCCGCTGGTCCTCAAGGCACCAGGATGATCTTCTCGCAGGTGCCTTCGTTCACCGCCCGGTACTGCTCAACGCCCTGCTCCAGCGGGACTTCCCGCAGCCCGTCCGGCAGCGGCAGGCGGCCCTGGTCGAACAGCTTGCCGAAGGCGTCGAGGAAGCCTGCGCAGGCTTCCACGCCATAGAGCAGCGAGTTGATCCCCACCACCGAGCCACCGCGACGGTACAGGTTCAACGCCGGCAGGCGCACATGGCCGTCGGCCGGTGCGGCGATGATCGCCAGGCGACCGAAGGCGGCCAGCGCCGGGACCGCCGCCTCGAGCCAGAAACCGGTCGTATCGAAGATCACCTCGGCCCCGCCGGGGAAGATCCCTTCCACCTGTGCCGCCAGTTCGGCCGGCTCGCCCAGCAGCAGCGCGGCGATGCCCTGCGTTTCCAGCGCCTGGCGTTGCTCCTCGCGCCGCACCGCGCCGATCGCTTCGGCCCCCAGGGCCTTGGCCAGCGCCAGCGCGGCCTTGCCGACCGCGCCGTTGGCGCCGATTACCAGGAGCCGGGTGCCGGCCTTGACCTGGCTGCGTTGCAGGGCATCCCAGGCGGTGCTGTAGGGCACCCCGCAACTGGCGGCCTGGGCGAAGCTCAGGCTTTCCGGCTTGAGCGCGACGCCGGCGGCCGGCAGGGTCAGGAACTGCGCGTGGCTACCGTCGCGGAAGAATCCCGGCTCCCGCCCGGTGCCCCAGACCGCCTGGCCGAGCAGAGCCTTCGGTCCCTCCACCACCACCCCGGCGAAGTCGCGGCCCGGTACCCGGGGCAGGGTGGTATAGGGGAAGCGGCCGAGGACGTTCTTCACGTCGCTCGGATTCAGCCCGGCAGCGCGGATTTCCACCCGCACCTCATCGGCGGCGGGAAGCGGGTCGGGCATGTCCACCAGCTCGAGGGCGGCGAGGTCGCCGGTACGGTCGAATTGCAGTGCTTTCATCGGGGGCTCCGTGTCGTCGCGGCGATCAGTGCAGCCACTGCTGCAGCAGGTCGCGGCCAAGGGGGAAAAGCTGTTCGCCGAGCTGCATGCCAAGCAGGCCGACCAGGGCGATGGTGGGGGGCGCCGGCGAGCGGAAGTCGAGGACGGCGTAGAGCGCGCCGACCAGCAGGCCGATGCCGAGGGAGATCAGGTAGTTCATGGCGGCTGACAGGGACGGTGAACGATGGCACCAGTCTAGTTGGCCGAAAAAACATCTATCGGCCAATCACTATCGAATGCCGGTCAAGGCTGGAACGGCTGGTGATGCTCGGCCCTGTACTCGGTGGGAGAGACGCCCAGCTCGCGGCGGAACATGTCGCTGAAGGCGCTCGGCGTATATCCCAGGGCATGGGCGATGCCTGCCACCGGACGGCCATCGATCAGTGCGGCGGCGGCGGTCGCCAGCTGCACCTGCCGCCGCCAGTCGGCGAAGCCCATGCCCAGGCTGCGCTGGAACAGGCGCGAGAGGGTCCGCACGCTGGCCCCGGCGTCTTCGGCCAGGCGCTCCAGGCCGATGTCCAGGGAGGGATTGGCCATCACCGCCTGGCACAGCGCGAGCAGGCGCCTGTCGGAGGCGTCCGGCAGCGGTACGCGGAGGCTGGAACGGCGCGCGCGGCCGAGTTCGAGCACGGCGAGATCGGCCAGCGCCCGATAGTAGTCGGGGTCGCTCTGCCGTTCCTGCTCCACCAGGCTGACGATCAGCTCGCGCAGCAGCGGGCCGACCACCAGCACCAGGGTGCGGTCCTCCAGGCCGCGGGAGAGTTCCGGGCTCAGGTAGATGTTGCGCATCTGCAACTCGGAGGCGACCCGCACCGCATGGCGCAGGCCCGGAGGCAACCAGACCGCCCGTTGCGGCGGGACCGGCAGGGCCTCGTCGGGCGTCTCCAGCCACATCATCCCGGACACCGCATAGAGCACCTGGCCCCAGGCGTGCTCGTGGGCATCGACGCGGTGCCCGGCAGGATAGCTGCGGGCAACGCCGCGCAGGGGCCGGCGGCTGTCGCTCAGGTCGGGTGGGGCGGGTCGTGCCATGGGAATGCCGTCGCGGAGGAAAGACGCAGATTAACCGCTTGACGCCGATCATGCAGCGCCGGCTTTCAGCGCAGCCGTGACAGCGCTGCTGGCAGCTTTTCGCACCGCACTGTAAAGATAACTTTACGAAGACCGGGCGTTCGCCATGCATGCCGCCGGCGCGTAAGGAATAGTTGCCAGAAACCCTGCGCCAGGCCCTGTGCCGGGCCCTGCCGACGGCTTGTCCGCCGCGCCGCCACGGGGTGAGATGAAGGCATCTCCCATGTCGTCGGCCGCCTGGACCGGCGGCGGTCCATTCAACAAGAACAACGAGGAGGCCGGATGAACGCCGTGGCCAAGATCGAACAGCACAATCCCATCGGTACCGACGGATTCGAATTCGTCGAGTTCACCGCCCCCGACGCCAAGGGCATCGAGCAGCTGCGCCAGCTGTTCAACATGATGGGCTTCACCGAAACCGCCAAGCATCGTTCCAAGGAAGTCTTCCTGTTCCAGCAGAACGATATCAACATCGTGCTCAACGGCAGCCCAACCGGGCATGTCCATGAATTCGCCCTCAAGCACGGCCCGAGCGCCTGCGCCATGGCCTTCCGGGTGAAGAACGCTTCCCAGGCCGCCGCCTACGCCGAATCCCAGGGCGCCAAGCTGGTGGGCAGCCACGCCAACTTCGGCGAGCTGAACATCCCTTCCCTGGAAGGCATCGGCGGTTCGCTGCTGTATCTTGTCGACCGCTACGGCGACCGCAGCATCTATGACGTCGACTTCGAGTTCATCGAAGGCCGCAGCGCCAACGACAACTCGGTCGGCCTGACCTACATCGACCACCTGACCCACAACGTCAAGCGCGGCCAGATGGACGTCTGGTCCGGTTTCTACGAGCGCATCGCCAACTTCCGCGAGATTCGCTACTTCGACATCGAAGGCAAGCTCACCGGCCTGTTCTCCCGCGCCATGACCGCACCTTGCGGGAAGATCCGCATCCCGATCAACGAGTCGGCCGACGATACCTCGCAGATCGAGGAATTCATCCGCGAATACCATGGCGAAGGCATCCAGCACATCGCCCTGACCACCGACGACATCTATGCCACCGTGCGCAAGCTGCGCGACAACGGCGTGAAGTTCATGTCGACCCCGGACACCTACTACGAGAAGGTCGACACCCGCGTCGCCGGGCATGGCGAGCCGCTCGAGCAACTGCGCGAACTGAACCTGCTGATCGACGGCGCCCCGGGCGACGACGGCATCCTGCTGCAGATCTTCACCGACACGGTGATCGGCCCGATCTTCTTCGAGATCATCCAGCGCAAGGGCAACCAGGGCTTCGGCGAGGGCAATTTCAAGGCCCTGTTCGAGTCCATCGAGGAAGACCAGATTCGCCGCGGCGTGATCTGATCCCGCTGCCGCCAGCCTCTTCCGGGGCTGGCGGTTTTCCTTGCGCTCCGCGTTTCCGTTCCAGCGGCGCCGATCGCGCCAGCCTTGCCCGCACCGCCGAGCCACGAGCCTGGCGGCCCATTCACGTCACGTACAACAACAAACAGGTGACGCATGATCCGTGAGTCCTCCCTCCGCCCAGCCGACCGCCCGCCGCCACGCGCCCCGCATGGCGCCCGCCGTGCGCCTGCCGCCTGAGCCGCACGGCCCCGTTTCGCCTCCGACAACAATAAATTTCCACTTGCGTGAGATAATTCAATGGACGGCCAACATCCGCATTCGGGCGAGCTCAAGCGCGGCCTGAAGAATCGTCACATCCAGTTGATCGCCCTCGGCGGCGCCATCGGCACCGGCCTGTTCCTCGGCTCGGCCGGGGTGCTCAAGTCGGCAGGCCCGTCGATGATCCTCGGCTACGCCATCGCCGGCTTCATCGCTTTCATGATCATGCGCCAGCTCGGCGAGATGATCGTCGAGGAGCCGGTCGCCGGCTCCTTCAGCCACTTCGCGCACAAGTACTGGGGCGGCTTCGCCGGCTTCCTCTCCGGCTGGAACTGCTGGGTGCTGTACATCCTGGTCGGGATGTCGGAACTGACCGCGGTCGGCAAGTACATCCACTACTGGTGGCCGGAGGTGCCGACCTGGGCCACGGCGGCGTTGTTCTTCGTCGTCGTCAACGCGATCAACCTAACCAACGTCAAGGCCTTCGGCGAAGCCGAGTTCTGGTTCGCGATCATCAAGGTGGTGGCGATCATCGGCATGATCCTGCTCGGCTGCTACCTGCTGTTCAGCGGCAGCGGCGGTCCGCAGGCTTCGGTGAGCAACCTCTGGGCACACGGCGGTTTCTTCCCCAACGGAGTGAGCGGACTGGTGATGGCCATGGCGATCATCATGTTCTCCTTCGGTGGCCTGGAAATGCTCGGCTTCACCGCGGCCGAGGCGGACAAGCCGAGGACGGTGATCCCGAAGGCGATCAACCAGGTGATCTATCGCATCCTGATCTTCTACATCGGCGCCCTGGTCGTGCTGCTCTCGCTGACGCCCTGGGACAGCCTGCTGCAGACCCTCAACGCTTCCGACGATGCCTACAGCGGCAGCCCGTTCGTGCAGATCTTCTCGATGATCGGCAGCGGCACCGCCGCGCACCTGCTGAACTTCGTGGTGCTCACCGCCGCACTGTCGGTGTACAACAGCGGCACCTATTGCAACGGCCGCATGCTTCTCGGCCTGGCCGAGCAGGGCGATGCCCCGCGCGCGCTGGCCAGGGTCGACAAGCGCGGCGTACCGGTACGCGCCCTGGTGGTATCGGCGCTGGTGACCTTCCTCGCGGTGGTGGTGAACTATGTGATCCCGCACCAGGCGCTGGAGCTGCTGATGTCGCTGGTGGTGGCGGCGCTGGTGATCAACTGGGCGATGATCAGCATGGCGCACCTGAAGTTCCGCGCGCAGATGGACCGCCAGGGCACCCGCACGCACTTCCGCGCGTTCTGGTATCCGTACGGCAACTACCTGTGCATGGCCTTCGTGGTGTTCATCCTCGGCGTCATGTTGCTGATCCCCGGCATCCAGGTCTCGGTCTATGCCATCCCGGTCTGGCTGCTGGTGATGTGGGCCTGCTACCGACTCAAGGGAGCCCCGCGGCCGATGCCGGGCCTGCGGGTGAAGCCGGTCACCGAGTGATCGATGGGGCGCCGGCGCGCAGAGGAGAGGGGAGCGCTCCTTTGCGTATCCCGGCGGCCCACAAGACTTTTTCTAGGGGCGCCTGTCGTTGACGCGGCAGGTGCCGTATTCCTACAGTGGCAGCGCCATTTTTTCTCGTTAGAGGGATTTCCATGAAAAAAGCGCTCTGGCTGCTTCTGGCTGCCGTTCCCGTGGTCCTGGTCGCCTGCGGCGGCAGCGACGACGACAAGCAGACCGCCCAGGTCGATTACCTGGCCCTGCCGGGGGATGCCAAGCTGGATACCCGCAGCGTCGACTACAAGTGCGAGAACGGTCGCAAGTTCACCGTGCAGTACCTGAACAAGGGCGACAACAGCCTCGCCGTGGTGCCGGTCAGCGACAACTCGACGCTGGTCTTCAGCAATGTGATTTCCGCCTCCGGGGCCAAGTACGCCGCCGGCCAGTACATCTGGTGGACCAAGGGCGAGGAAGCCACCCTCTACGGCGACTGGAAGGGCGGCGAGCCCACCGACGGGGTCGCCTGCAAGGAGCGTTGAGTTCGACCTGGCGCCTTAGCCGAAATGAAGGAACCCGGCCGCGGCCGGGTTTCTTTTGGCCTGCTTTTCCGCTCGGCAAAGGGGTTATGCTGGCAGCCCGTTGGTCCACCGTGCCGCCCCATGCTGATCATCTCCAATGCCGTCCACCTGCCCGACCATGAGATCGAGCTGAATGCCATTCGCGCCCAGGGCGCCGGCGGGCAGAACGTCAACAAGGTCTCCAGCGCGGTGCACCTGCGCTTCGACATCCAGGCCTCGTCGCTGCCGCCATTCTACAAGGAGCGCCTGCTGGCACTGAACGACCAGCGCATCAGCGGCGACGGCGTGGTGGTGATCAAGGCCCAGCAGTACCGGACCCAGGAGCAGAATCGCGAGGATGCCCTGGAGCGCCTGGTGGAGTTGATCCGCAGCGTGGCCAAGGTGCAGAAGGCGCGGCGCCCGACCAAGCCTACGCGCGGCTCGCAGAAGCGCCGGCTGGACGGCAAGGCCAAGCGCGGCGCGGTGAAGGCTGGGCGCGGCAAGGTGGATTTCTGAGCCGGCCGGTCTTCGCGACGGATCAGCGTACGGCCTGGGCCACCGGCTGGCCGAGGCCGCGCTCGCGGTCGCGTTGCAGGCGATAGGCCTTGGCCGCGGCCGGGATCGCAGTGACCTGGCCGGTTTCCAGCCAGCGTCGCAGGCGCGTGGCGTCGGCGAAGTGGGTGTACTTGCCGAAGGCGTCCAGCACCACCAGATTGACCGGGCTGCGGTTGATCGTGGTGCGCATCACCAGGCAGTGGCCTGCCTCGTTGGTGAAGCCGGTCTTGGTCAACTGGATGTTCCAGGTCTTGTTGTTGATCAGGTGGTTGGTGTTGCGGAAGCCCAGGGTGTAGTTGGGGTGGCGGAAGGCCACGGTCTTCTCCGGAGTGGTGCTCCACTGACTGAGCAGCGGATATTGCCGGCTGGCCACCAGCAGGCGGGTGAGGTCACGAGCGGTGGAGACGTTGTGCAGCGACAGCCCGGTCGGCTCGACGTAGCGGGTGTTCTTCATTCCCAGGGCGTGGGCCTTGGCGTTCATCGCCTTGACGAAGGCGTTCTTGCCGCCCGGATAGTTCTGCGCGAGGCTGGCGGCGGCGCGGTTCTCCGAGGACATCAGGGCGAGCAGGAGCATGTCCCGGCGGCTGATCTGGCTGCCGACCCGCACCCGGGAAAACACCCCGCGCATTTCGCTGGTCTCGCTGATGGCGATCGGCAGTACCTCGTCCAGCGGCAGTTTCGAGTCGAGCACGACCATGGCGGTCATCAGCTTGGTGATCGAGGCGATCGGCACCACCAGATCGGGGTTGCGCGAGTAGAGCACCTTGCCGGTGTTCTGGTCGGTAACCAGCGCGCTGCCCGACGCCAGCTCCTGTTGCAGCGGCAGCCCGGCCTTGGGCGGCGGGGAGGCGGATACCGCGGTGGCAACGCTGAGGGACAGGAACAGGGTGACCAGTGACAGGAGACGGTTTCTCACGTGCGTTGCTCACTAAGACGAGAAAGTGGGGGCCGTGGGGCGCAGTGTGAACTGGTGCCCATAATTGAGCATTTTATGCTCTTTTGTAGGAAAAGCACGTAGGGCTTTGAAAGTGCTGACTTATGGTTGGCCCGGTTCAGAGAGGTTCGGCGGATAACGCCTGTGGCGTTATTCGCCCTACGCCCACAAGGTCGTGGTGCGGTAGGGCGAATAACCGCAACGCGGTTATCCGCCGCCTCGGCGGGAGTGCGCGGCATTCGCTGGGGCGAAAAAAAGCCGGCCATCACAGCCGGCTCAGGGTAACCGTGAGGGTTCAGTCCGCGCAGACCTGGGCGATGGCTTGCGCCAGGCGGTCGAGGCGGCGCGCGTCGAGACCGGCGACGTTGGCCCGGCCGCTGGAGACCAGGTAAACGGCGTGCTCGTCGCGCAGCCGAGCGACCTGCTGCGGGCTCAGTCCGGTATAGGAAAACATCCCGCGTTGCGCGCCGACATGGGCGAAGCGCTCGGCCAGGCCGTGCGGCGCCAGGGCTTCGACCAGGCCGATGCGCAGGCTGGCGATGCGCGAGCGCATGCCTTCGACCTCTTCCTGCCAGAGTCCCTTCAACTCGCTGTCGCCGAGGATCGCCGCGACCACCTCGGCGCCATGCGCCGGCGGGGTCGACCAGAGGTTGCGGGCGAGGAAGGCCAGTTGGCTACGCACGTCGGTGAGCTTCTCGGCGTTCTGCGCGCAGACGATCAGCGCGCCGACGCGGTCGCGGTACAGGCCGAAGTTCTTCGAGCAGGAACTGGTGACCAGCACCTCCGGCAGTTCGCCGGCGAACAGGCGTACCGCCCAGGCGTCTTCCTCGAGACCGTCGCCGAAGCCCTGGTAGGCGAAGTCGATCAGCGGCAGCAGCTCGCGACGACGCACCACGTCGAGCACCCTGCGCCAGTCGTCGTGGCTCAGGTCGAAACCGGTCGGGTTGTGGCAGCAGGCATGCAGCAGCACCACGTCTCCCTGGGGAATGCGCTCCAGGCCAGCAAGCATCGCCTCGACATCCAGGCGGTTGTCGGCGCTGACGTAGGGGTAGTGGGAAACCTTCAGGCCGGCGGCGGCGAACAGCGTCTCGTGGATCGGCCAGGTCGGGTCGCTCAGCCAGATGCCGCGGCCGGGCAGGCAATGGGCGATGAAGTCGCCGGCCAGGCGCAAGGCGCCGGTGCCGCCGGGCGTCTGGGTGGCGTCGGCGCGTTGCTCCAGCAACAGCGGCGAGGCGGCGCCGAGCGCCAGTTCCGCCAGGCGCGCGGCGAACAGCGCATCGCCGTGGCCGCCGACGTAGCTCTTGGTGGTTTCCTGCTCGACCAGGCGCTGCTCGGCGAGTTTCACCGAGCGCAGGATCGGGGTCAGGCCCTGGGCATCCTTGTAGACACCGACGCCGAGGTCCAGCTTGTCCGCGCGCGGATCGTTGCGGTAGGCGTCGAGCAGGCCCAGGATCGGGTCGCCCGGTACGCGGGCGACCTTGGCGAAATGACTCATTTGCGCCCCTCGGCGGTTTTCGCTACCTCGTCGGTGCGCGCCGCCATGATGAAGTCGTTGCGGTGCAGGCCCTTGATCGAGTGGCTCCACCAGGTCACGGTGACTTTGCCCCACTCGGTCAGCAGGCCCGGATGGTGGCCTTCGGCCTCGGATATCTCGCCGACGGCATTGGTGAAGGCCAGGGCGTGCTTGAAGTTCTTGAACAGGTAGACCTTCTCCAGTTGCATGATGCCGTCGCGGACTTCGATGTTCCAATCCGGGATCTGCCGCAGCAGCACGGGCAGTTCTTCGTCGCTGACGTGCGGGGCGTCGGCGCGGCAGGCTTCGCAATGGGCTTGGGTGAGTGCGGTCATGGTGGGAGTCCTTGGTTGTCGCATGTGGGAGCGGCGGACGGGCCGTGCCCGTCCACCATAGTACAAGGCCGCCGCGGGGTCAGCCGCGGCGGCGGCGTTTCTCGTCAGGCCGCCTGCTTGGGCGGGAACAGCGGCGCGTGCAGGCCCAGGCGCATGGCCTCGTGGACCAGCGCCATGATGTCTTCCTGGGCCAGTTGGAACAGGCGCTTGAGGTCGGGCAGGACGAAATAGAGCGGTTGCAGGATGTCGATGCGGTAGGGCGTGCGCATCGCCTCCAGCGGATTGAAGGCCTGGTGCAGCGGCTCGTCGGAGAGGCTGTAGACGGTCTCCTTCGGCGAGGAGAGGATGCCGCCGCCGTAGATGCGCTTGCCCTGGTCGGTCTCGACCAGGCCGAACTCGATGGTCATCCAGTACAGGCGGGCGAGGAACACGCGTTCCTCCTTGCTCGCCTTGAGGCCGAGCTTGCCGTAGGTATGGGTGAACTCGGCGAACCAGGGGTTGGTCAGCAGTGGGCAGTGGCCGAAGATCTCGTGGAAGATGTCCGGCTCCTGCAGGTAGTCCAGTTCTTCCGGGGTGCGGATGAAGGTGGCGACGGGGAATTGCTGGCTGGCCAGCAGTTCGAAGAAGGTCTGGAACGGAATCAGCGCCGGAACCCGCGCCACGCGCCAGCCGGTGGTGGCCTGGAGAACCCTGTTGATCTCGTCGAGCTGGGGGATCCGGTCGTGGGGCAGGCCGAGCTGTTCGATGCCGTCGAGGTATTCCTGACAGGCGCGGCCTTCGATCACCTTCAGTTGCCGGGTGATCAGGGTATTCCAGACCTGGTGCTCGGTTTCCGGATAGTGGATGAAACCGTTGTCGTCGGGCTGGCGGGCCACGTACTGCGTCGTTTTCATACGGACTCCATGAGCGGCTTGTGGCCGCGGGGTCTTTGTTGTTGTCGTTGCCTTATCGATACCGCGTCGGGACGGTCCGTGCAGCCCCGGATAGGGACCGGGCAACGGGGAGGAATCGGCGTTTTCGTAAAGTTTTCCTTACGAATTGGCCTGGGTCGCCTGTTCATTGGGTCAGGCATTGTTGCTGGTGAGTCTAACTGTCACATATTCTTGACGGAAATTTCCGGCCGGGAGTTAAAAAACCGGCCGCGAGCCCATCAGAACGACAACACCGGGCCACGCCATGCGTATCAAAGTGCACTGCCAGAACCGTGTAGGCATCCTCCGCGACATCCTCAACCTGCTGGTCGACTACGGCATCAACGTCAATCGCGGCGAAGTCGGCGGCGACCAGGGCAACGCCATCTACCTGCTCTGTCCGAACATGATCAACCTCCAGTTGCAGTCGCTGCGGCCCAAGCTGGAGGCGGTGCCGGGGGTCTTCGGCGTCAAGCGCGTCGGCCTGATGCCCAGCGAGCGCCGGCACCTGGAACTCAACGCGCTGCTCGCCGCCCTGGACTTCCCGGTGCTCTCGGTGGACATGGGCGGGCAGATCGTCGCCGCCAACCGTGCCGCCGCGCAGTTGCTCGGCGTGCGCGTCGACGAGGTGCCGGGGATTCCGCTGTCGCGCTATGTGGAGGACCTCGACCTGCCCGAACTGGTGCGCGCCAACAAGGCGCGGATCAACGGGCTGCGGGTGAAGGTGAAGGGCGACGTGTTCCTCGCCGACATCGCGCCGCTGCAATCCGAGCACGACGAGAGCGAGGCGCTGGCTGGAGCGGTGCTGACCCTGCATCGCGCGGATCGCGTCGGCGAGCGCATCTACCATGTGCGCAAGCAGGAGTTGCGTGGCTTCGACAGTATCTTCCAGAGTTCGCGGGTGATGGCCGCGGTGGTCCGCGAGGCGCGGCGCATGGCGCCGCTGGACGCGCCGCTGCTGATCGAGGGCGAGACCGGCACCGGCAAGGAGCTGCTGGCGCGCGCCTGCCACCTGGCCAGCCCGCGCGGGCAGTCGCCGTTCATGGCGTTGAACTGCGCCGGCCTGCCGGAATCCATGGCCGAGACCGAGCTGTTCGGCTATGGTCCGGGAGCCTTCGAGGGCGCCCGTCCGGAAGGCAAGCTCGGCCTGCTGGAGCTTACCGCCGGCGGCACGCTGTTCCTCGACGGCGTCGGCGAGATGAGCCCGCGCCTGCAGGCCAAGCTGTTGCGCTTCCTGCAGGACGGCTGTTTCCGCCGGGTCGGCAGCGACGAGGAGGTGTACCTGGACGTGCGGGTGATCTGCGCCACCCAGGTAGACCTGTCCGAACTCTGCGCCAAGGGCGAATTCCGCCAGGACCTCTATCACCGTCTCAATGTGCTCTCGCTGCACATCCCGCCGCTGCGCGAGTGCCTGGATGGCCTGGCGCCGCTCGCCGAGCATTTCCTCGACCAGGCCAGCCGGCAGATCGGCTGCGGCCTGCCGAAGCTTTCCGCGCAGGCGCTGGAACGTCTCGAACGCTACCACTGGCCGGGCAACGTGCGGCAATTGGAAAACGTGCTGTTCCAGGCGGTTTCGCTGTGCGAAGGGGGAACGGTCAAGGCCGAGCACATCCGCCTGCCGGACTACGGCGCGCCGCAGCCGCTGGGGGATTTTTCCCTGGAAGGAGACCTCGACGCCATCGTCGGGCGCTTCGAGAAGGCGGTGCTGGAGCGCCTGTTCCGCGAACATCCGAGCAGCCGCCAGTTGGGCAAGCGCCTCGGCGTTTCGCATACCACGGCGGCGAACAAGCTGCGCCAGCATGGCGTGGGGCAAGGCGAGGGCTGAGCGGCATGCTTACCGGTTTGTTGCAGGCTGGGAAAGAAACGGTGGAGGCGTCGGCCCTCGTGAAAGGGCGGCAGCACGATGAGGCGTGGGGAAGACGGCCAGGATGTTCGCCGAGGGGCGGGATTGTCGCCGCCGAGTACACAATGATCGCGCCGGATGGGCGAGCTGCCCCTCGTGGCGCGATCCTTCGGAGGTCGACCCGGAGGTCGAGCAGAGTTTAGCCGCCAGTGCAGCCGTTGCCCCAGACCTGATATTCGACGGTATGTTTCTGGCCGTTCGAATCTTCGTAGGTCATGCGTGCGGGAACGATGCCGCAGGCATTGGAAGTGTCGGTTGAAGATATAACGCGAGCCACATCCAGTTGCATGCCATAGGCATATTCTTCAACAGCGTTTTCCTGCTGGCTGGCAGGTTGATCCTGGGCGCCAGCCGCCATCACCAGCGGCGAGCAGGCGAACAGGGCCATCAGGGCGAAAGCCTTCATTACTATTTACCTGAGTAGTTTCTGAGTGGGTACGATCTGCCGTCGGAAGACAGGCGGACAGGTCACCGGGGCAACTCGATAAACAAGGCTGGGTAAGTAAGTCTGCAATCAAGTTGCGGAGTCGAAGTTCAACGGGAGTTAACTTCGGCTGTTGGGTTTATTGTAAGTTGGGATAGGCTGCGACATATAGACTCAGTCAAGACAAGAACCTTGTACGGATCGGTAACAATATCCCTGTGGCCTTCTGCGCCGCGGCTTTGCGACCGGCTCACGGGTTTCTTTCCTGGCCCAGGGGCGATTGCGGGTCGAGCAGGGCGCTGCGAATGAAGTGCAGGTAGCTGAGCACCCGTCGCAGCGGCGAGGTATCGAACTGCGGTGCGCGCGGCTCCGGCGCCGCCCGTACCGCCATGATCGCCTGGTTCACCGCGTGCAGGGCGCGCTGGCGGTTGCTCGGCCCGGGTTGCAGGAACAGCCGGATCAGCGCCCGGCCCATCAGGCGGATCGCCCGGCGCCAGGCGGTGCGTTCGGCGTAGCAGGGCTCCTGGGGCAGGCGTTGCTGTTCGAGGCGCAGCTCGATGATCGCCTGGCCGACCTCCAGCACCAGGAACATCCAGCCCAGCAACCGGCGTTGCACGTCCGGGCGGCCGGCGGAGAAGGTGTAGGCCTGGTTCAGCAGGTCGCGGGTGCCGCTTTCGAAACCGGAGACCAGGCCCTTGCTCTTGCCGCTGATGGCGAACACCACCCGCTCGCGCAGGTCGTGCTCCAGGCGCTTCCACATCCACGGCCGGTTCGGCGGCAGGATCACCATGGCGGCGACCGTGGCGAGGACCATCGACAAGAGTAGTGCCAGGTATTCGTTGAAGAAGGCCAGGGCGTCGTAGCGCGCCATGTTGGCCGGCAGCGAGGCGAAGCAGAACCACACCAGTAGGCCGACGCCGTAGCCGTTCCACTGCGGCCGCCAGAGCAGCAGGGCGCCGACCGCGAAGACCGGCAGCAGGCAGCAGAGCAGCATCGGGAAACCGTCCACGTGGGGTAGCAGGTAGAGCAGCACGAACAGCCCGGTGCAGGCCCCGGCGAGGGTCCCGAGGGTGAGTTGCAGCGACAACCGGCCGGGATTCGGCGAGGTCGAGGAGAGCGCCGAGATCAGTACCGCGGTGAGGGCGAAGGTGCCGCCGTGGGGCCAGGAGGTCTGGATCCAGAACGTGCCGAGCAGGCCGATCATCAGCGCGCTGCGCGCTCCGGCGACCAGCGCGGCGACCGGGTTGGCGCGGGCGACGAAGCTTTCCTTCCATTGCTCGCGGGCATGGTGGTGTTCGGCCAGGGAAGCGTGGGTCAGGGCGTAGTTGTGCAGGTCGTCGGTGAAACGGAAGGCCAGTTCGGCAGCGGTGTTGAAATCCAGCAGGTCGTTCTCGCCGGGGCGCTGCTCCACCAGGCGCTGGCGGGCCTGGCGGATGTTCTGCATCAGTTCCGGCTTGTAGGCCTCGATGCGTTCGGCCAGGCGCGCGGCGTCGGCGTCGGTGGGCGTCCGTTCGCGAATCGGCGCGAGCAGCCCGGCAAGCTCCGCCAGGCAGGGCGCCAGGACCTCCAGGACATTCTGCGCCCCGCGCCCGCGCAGGCGTTCGAGCAGGCGGTGGAGGCCGTGGAAGCGACTGGTCATGACCATGAATTCGTTGTTCAGGCGAATCAGCCGGCCGCTGCGCAGGCGCATGTGCGGATCTTCGAAAGTAGTGGCGCTGCGCAGGTTTTCCAGGCCCACGGACTGGGCGACGAAGCGCGCGCTGAGCTCGCCGAAGCGCTCGCCGTCGAGGCTGCCCTGCAGGCCTTCGGCGGCGAACCCGGCGAAGTCGCGGAAGCGCCCGTAGAGTGTGTTGCGCAGGGCGGCGCCGCTGGTCTGCGGCAGGAAGATGGCGCTGACGGTACCGGTGCAGAGGATGCCCAGGGATATTTCCAGGACCCGCCACAGCGCCGCCATGAAGGCGCCTTCCGGGTGCGCGGTGGCTGGAATCCCGATCATGGTCGCGGTGTAGCCGGCGAGTACGCAGGCGTAGCCGCGGAAATCGCGGTAGCGCGCGGCGCCGGCGGTGCACAGGCCGACCCAGAGCGCCAGGCAGGCGAGGAACAGCACGCGCTCCTGGGCGAACAGGGCGATCAGAGTGACCATCACGCTGAGGCCGATCAGGGTTCCGACGATGCGGTAGAAGCTCTTGGCCAGGACCTGCCCGCTCTGCGTCTGCATGACGATGAAGACCGTCACCAGCACCGTGCTCGGCTGCGGCAGTTCCAGGCGATAGGCCAGCCACAGGGCGAGGCTGGCGGTGAGCAGGGCCTTGAACACGAAGACCCAGGCGACGCCGTCGCTACGCGCCCATTCGAGCAGGGCGCGGCGCAATTCGTCGGGGCTGGGAAAGAACGCGAGGGGAGCCGGTGGAACCAGGGGGAGACCTTTCCGGGTGGCGCGGGGCACTGCTGCGAATCCTGAACGACGGCGAGGGGAGGCCGAAACGGCTGGGAATTCTAGGAGCGCCCGCGCTTGCGGATAAGAGCTCGGATAGGTGAAAAATTTTTGTCACAAAAGGCAATAATAGGTGGGTTGACTCGTGACAGAATCTGCGCCGCCTTGGGGTGTCCTCCGGGTTGCGTGGAAAAGAGACGCGCCATAAGCGTCAGAGCCTAGAGGGCCGTGATGGATATCCTGTTCAATATGCGCGCGTTCGTCAGCGTCGCGGAGACCGGCAGTTTCACTGCCGCCGCCCAGCGCCTGGACCTGACGACCGCCTATGTCTCCCGTGCGGTGGCCAAGCTGGAGGCCCACCTGCAGACCCGCCTGCTGCATCGCACCACCCGGCGCATCGCGCTGACCGAAGCCGGGCAGCGCTACCTGATGCGCGCCCAGCAGATACTCGCCTACATCGAGGAGGCCGAGGCCGAGGCGGGCGACGCCCATGCGCGGCCGTCGGGCACGCTGAAGGTCCACGCGATGACCGGCATCGGCCAGCACTACCTGATCAAGGCCATCTCGCAATATTGCGAGACCTACCCGGAGGTTGGCTTCGACCTGACCCTGGCCAACCGGATCACCGACATTCTCGACGAGGGCTACGACATTTCCGTGGTGATCGCCCCCGAGCTGCCGGACTCCGGTTTCGTCTCCAAGTGCATCGGCCAGACCTACAGCATCCTCTGCGCCTCGCCGGGCTACATTGCCGCGCACGGCTTCCCCAAGCTGCCGGCGGAGCTGTCCGCGCACCGTTGCCTGCGCCTGGTGAACTCGGTGATGTCGCTGGACCGCTGGCTGTTCGACGGTCCCGACGGCCAGGAACTGGCCTGCATCAACCAGACGCATTTCCAGGTCAACACCGCCGACGCCATGACCGAGGCGGTGGTCTCCGGCATGGGTATCGGCGCGCTGCCGGTGTACGCGGCGGTCAACGGCCTGAAGGACGGCAGCCTGGTGCGGGTGTTGCCGCGCTATAGCCTGTTCCATCTCAACGTCTACGCCCTCTACCCCTCGCGGCAGTACCTGGATGCGAAGATCCGCACCTGGGTCGAGTTCCTCCGCGAGCACATGCCGGCGATGCTCGCCGCGGACGAGCGCAGCCTGGCGGAGAGCGGTGGGTTGGCGAACTGAGCGGGAGTGGTGGGCGGCGCCCTTCGCGACGATCGCACCCCGGCTTGTCGGGAGTCGTAGGGCGGATAACCGCCTGGCGGTTGTCCGCCGATTCTCCGGAGCCCCGCGGACAACGCCAGGGGCGTTATCCGCCCTACAGGCTGTCTCCCACCCTCTGCAACTCCTCGATCAACGCCCGCAGGCAACTCGGCAGTGCTTCCAGGTCGCGTACCAGCAGGCTGCGCTCGCGGATCGCCCAGGGCTCGTCGAGTTCGATGGTCGCCAGCTTCATCGTCCGGCTGTGGCGGCGCGCGGCGGACTGCGGGATCACGCCGATGCCGACGCCGCCCTCGATCATCCGGCAGATCGCCTCGAAGCTGGAGACCTGGATGCGCAGCGATAGCTGCTCGCCCATCTGCTCCACCCGTTCGTACAGAAAGGCGTGCAGGGTGGTGCCCTCGGGCAGGCCGATATGCTGGAACTGCAGGGTGTCGCGCAGGCGTACCCTGGCCTGTCCGGCCAGCGGATGGCCCTGGGGCACCGCCATCACCAGGCGGTCGGTGCTGAAATGCAGGACCTGCAGGCCACTGGCCGCCACCGGCCCGGCGATGATGCCGAGGTCGGTGGAGCCGTCCAGCACGCCGCGGACAATGTCGCGGCTGAGGCGTTCCTGCAGGTCGACGGTGACCCCGGGACGAGCGGCGAGGAAGCCGGCGAGGATTTCCGGAAGGAATTCGGTGACCGCGGTGGTATTGGCGAAGATGCGGATATGCCCGGCGGCGTCGCTGCCGTACTCGGTGAACTCGCTCTTCAGGTATTCCACCTGGCGCATGATCAGCCGCGCGTGCTGTAGCAGGCGCTGGCCCGCCGGGGTCAGTTCGACGCCGCGGCTGTCGCGATACAGCAGGCGGTTGCCAAGCTGGCCTTCGAGCGCCTTGACCCGCGCGCTGGCGGCGGCCGGGGAAAGGAAGGCGCGGCGCGCGCCCTGGGTCAGGCTGGGCGACTCGGCGATATGGATGAACAGGCGCAGGTCGGCGAGATCGAAATGCATGGGCACTCCATGGCGTTCGGCAAATCCGAACGCGCCATTGCGTAATTGCAAATTCTCAAAACGCTAGCATCCTATCATTCTCCTCCCATCACCCCCTAGGTCATGGGAAGCCACGCATGAGTGAGTCCGCTTTCGCCCCCTGGATCGGTCGCCAGGAAGAAACCCACGATCAATTGAGCCGCAACCTGGTCAAGCGCATCGCCGCCACCTTCGGCGAGCCGACCCCGGCCCACGGCGAAGCGCTGCCGCCGCTCTGGCACTGGGCGTTCTTCCAGGACCCGGTGGAGGCCGCCGGCCTCGGCGTCGACGGCCACCCGGCGCGCGGCGGTTTCCTGCCGCCGGCGGACGATCGCAACCGCATGTGGGCCGGCGGGCGCCTGGAGTTCCACCAGCCGCTGCGGGTCGGCGGCGAGGCCAGCCGCACCTCGACCATCCTCCGGGTCGAGGAGAAGCACGGTCGCAGCGGCGCGCTGCTGTTCGTCACCCTGCGCCACGACTACCGCCAGGACGGCCAACTGGCGCTGAGCGAAGAGCACGACATCGTCTACCGCGAACCGACCCCGCCCAAGCTCGGCGGTACCGAGGCCTTGCCCGAGGGCGACTGGCGCGAGGCGCTGGAGCCCGATCCGGTGTTGCTGTTCCGCTACTCGGCGGTGACTTTCAACGGCCACCGCATTCACTACGACTGGCCCTATGTCACCGATGCCGAAGGCTATCCGGGCCTGGTGGTGCACGGTCCGCTGATCGCCACCCTGGCCCTGCGCGCGTTCTGCCGGGCCAATCCGCAGGCGCGCCTGCGTCGCTTCGCCTATCGCGGCCTGCGCCCGCTGATCTGTCCCGAGCCGTTCGAGGTCGGCGGCCGCCTGCTCGCTGCCGGCAAGGCCGAGGTATGGGTCGGCAATGGCGCCGGCCTGGCCCAGCGCGGCGACGTGGAATTCGACTGAAAGGGCCCCAGCGCCCATCCAACGACAAGAATCGAGGAGTCACCGATGAATCCGAACAGCGAAGAGCTGAACGCGATCCGCGAGGGCGTACGTGCCCTCTGCGCCGAATTCGACGCCGCCTACTGGCGCCGCATCGATGAGCAGCGCGGTTTTCCCGAGGCCTTCGTCAAGGCCCTGACCGACGCCGGCTGGCTCTCGGCGATGATCCCGGAGGAGTACGGCGGTTCCGGTCTGGGCCTGGCCGAGGCCTCGGTGATCCTGGAGGAAGTCAACCGCTGCGGCGGCAACTCCGGCACCGTGCACGGGCAGATGTACAACATGTTCACGTTGCTGCGTAACGGCAGCGAGGCGCAGAAGCGCTTCTACCTGCCGAAGCTGGCCAGCGGCGAGCTGCGCCTGCAGTCGATGGGGGTGACCGAGCCGACCACCGGCACCGATACCACCAAGATCAAGACCACCGCCGTGCGCAAGGGCGACCGCTATGTGATCAACGGGCAGAAGGTGTGGATCTCGCGGATTCAGCACTCCGACCTGATGATCCTGCTGGCGCGCACCACGCCGCTGGCCGAGGTGAAGCGCAAGTCCGAAGGCATGTCGATCTTCCTCGTCGACCTGCGCGAGGCCATCGGCAAGGGCCTGACCGTGCAGCCGATCGCCAACATGGTCAACCACGAGACCAACGAGCTGTTCTTCGACAACCTGGAGATCCCCGCCGATAGCCTGATCGGTGAGGAAGGCAAGGGCTTCCGCTACATCCTCGACGGCCTCAATGCCGAGCGCACCCTGATCGCCGCCGAATGCATCGGCGACGGCCGCTGGTTCATCGACAAGGCCAGCCACTATGCCCGCGACCGCGTGGTCTTCGGCCGGCCGATAGGGCAGAACCAGGGCGTGCAGTTCCCCATCGCCGAGGCGCACATCGAAGTGGAGGCCGCCGACCTGATGCGCTGGCGCGCCTGCCAGGAGTACGACGCCGGGCTCAACGCCGGGGCCAGCGCGAACATGGCCAAGTACCTGGCGGCGAAAGCTTCCTGGGAGGCGGCCAACGCCTGCCTGCAGACCCACGGCGGCTTCGGCTTCGCCTGCGAGTACGACGTCGAGCGCAAGTTCCGCGAGACCCGCCTGTACCAGGTGGCGCCGATCTCCACCAACCTGATCCTGTCCTACGTGGCCGAGCACCTGCTCGAACTGCCGCGCTCGTTCTGAAGCGGGAGCCGCCCATGCAGATCGACCGTCTCGACCACCTGGTGCTCACCGTCCGCGACATCGACGCCAGCATCGATTTCTACACCCGCGTACTGGGTATGCGCGCCGTTACCTTCGGCGCGGGTCGCAAGGCCCTCGCCTTCGGTGCGCAGAAGATCAACCTGCACCAGGCCGGGGGCGAATTCGAACCCAAGGCCGAGCGACCTACGCCGGGGTCCGCCGACCTCTGTTTCATCGTCGCCACGCCACTCGAGGTGGTGGCCGAGCAACTGCGCCAGCAGGCCGTGGAAATCCTCGAGGGCCCGGTGCAGCGCACCGGCGCCGGCGGGCCGATCCTCTCGCTGTACCTGCGCGACCCCGACCTGAACCTGATCGAACTGAGCAACCCGCTGTAGGCCGCGTGCCTCGGGACAACTACAAGAGAGCGTTGGTCATGACCGACTACACCCAGCAACTCGCCGGCTTTCTCGCCGGCCTGCGCTACCAGGACCTGCCGCCGGCGGTGCTGGCGCGGATGGAAGAATTGTTCCTCGACTGGCTCGGCTCGGCGCTGGCCGGCAAGGGCCAGCATCCGATCCCATTGTTCGAGCGCTACGCCGAACGCATGGGCCCGGCCGACGGTAGCGCGCAGATCCTGCCCAGCCGGCGGCGCAGCTCGCCGTATTTCGCCGCCCTGGTGAACGGCGCGGCTTCCCACGTGGTGGAGCAGGACGACCTGCACAACAGCTCGGTGCTGCACCCCGCGGCGGTGGTCTTCCCTGCTGCCCTGGCCGCGGCCCAGGACCTCGGCCGCAGCGGCGCCGAGCTGATCCTCGCGGCGGTGGCCGGCTACGAGGCCGGCATCCGCATCGGCGAATTCCTCGGCCGTTCCCACTACCGGGTGTTCCATACCACTGCCACGGTCGGCACCCTCGCCGCGGCAGTGGCGGTGGGCAAGCTGATGGACTTCGACCGCGAGCGCTTCGTCGACCTGCTCGGCAGCGCCGGAACCCAGGCCGCCGGGCTCTGGGAGTTCCTCCGCGACGCCGCCGATTCCAAGCAGTTGCATACCGCCAAGGCCGCCGCCGACGGGCTGCTCGCCGCCTATCTCACCGCCGACGGCCTGAGCGGCGCGCGACACATCCTCGAAGGCGAGCAGGGGATGGCCGCCGGGATGTCCAGCGACGCCGACCCCGAGCGCCTGGTGGATCGCCTCGGCAGCCGCTGGGCGTTGCTGGAAACCTCGTTCAAGTTCCACGCCTCGTGCCGCCATACCCATCCCGCGGCCGACGCGCTGCTGGCGCTGATGCAGCGCGAAGGGCTCGAGCACTCGCAGATCGCCGCGGTCACCGCGCGGGTCCACCAGGGCGCCATCGACGTGCTCGGCCGGGTGGTCGAGCCGCAGACCGTGCACCAGGCGAAGTTCTCCATGGGCACCGTGCTGGGCCTGATCGCCGTGTACGGCAAGGCCGGCCTCGGCGAGTTCCATCGGCATGCGCTGAGCGACCCGCGGGTCGCAGCGTTCCGCGAGCGGGTCGAGATGCGCCTGGACCCGGAGGTCGACGCCGCCTATCCGCAGCGCTGGCTCGGGCGGGTCGAAGTACTGGATCGCGAAGGGCGGCGCCATACCGCCGCCATCGACGAACCCAAGGGCGATCCTGGTAATACCCTCAGCCGCGACGAGCTGGCCGACAAGTTCCGCCGCCTGCTGGCGTTTTCCGGCGCGGCCACCGGCGCCGAGGCGGAGATCCTTATCCAGCGCGCCTGGGGCCTGCGTCAGGCGCCTTCCGTAACGCCCCTGATCTGATCAACCGAACCAGCCGCACCTCGTCTTCGACGGACGAGGGCAGGGAGTCCGACCCATGACGCAATCCCACCAGCCGCGCCCGCTTGACGGCATCACCGTGGTCAGCCTGGAGCACGCCATCGCCGCGCCCTTCTGCACCCGCCAACTGGCCGATCTCGGCGCGCGGGTGATCAAGATCGAACGCCCCGGCGTCGGCGATTTCGCCCGCGGTTACGACGAGCGGGTCAACGGCCTGTCGTCGCACTTCGTCTGGACCAATCGTTCCAAGCAGAGCCTCAGCCTCGATCTCAAGCAGGCCGAGGCGCTGCCGTTGCTGGAGAAGCTGCTGGCCGGCGCCGACGTGCTGGTGCAGAACCTCGCGCCGGGCGCCGCCGCGCGCCTGGGCCTGTCCTACGAGGCGTTGCGCGAGCGCTTCCCGCGACTGATCGTCTGCGATATCTCCGGCTACGGCGAAGGCGGTCCCTACGAGAAGAAGAAGGCCTACGACCTGCTGATCCAGAGCGAGGGCGGCTTCCTTTCGGTGACCGGCGGCGCCGGGCCGAACGAGATGGCCAAGGCCGGCTGTTCGATCGCCGATATCGCCGCCGGCATGTACGCCTACAGCAGCATCCTTTCGGCCCTGCTGCTGCGCGAGCGCACCGGCGAGGGCAGCCGCATCGACGTGTCGATGCTGGAGAGCCTGGTGGAGTGGATGGGCTACCCGATGTACTACGCCTACCAGGACGCGCCGCCGCCGCCGCGCGCCGGCGCTTCGCACTCGACCATCTACCCCTATGGGCCATTCCCCGCCGGCGACGGCGGCACAGTGATGCTCGGCCTGCAGAACGAGCGCGAGTGGCGGGCCTTCTGCGACAAGGTCCTGCGCCGCCCGGAGCTGGCCGACGACGAACGCTTCTCGGCGAACTTCAAGCGCTCGGCCAACCGCGAAGAGCTGCGTGCGCTGATCGTCGAAGCCTTCGCCGCCTTGCCGGCCGCCGAGGTGGTGGCGCGCCTGGAACAGGCGCAGATCGCCAGCGCCCACGTCAACGACATGGCCGGGGTCTGGGCGCACCCGCAGTTACAGGCGCGGCAACGCTGGACCTCCATCGACAGCCCGGCCGGGCGCCTGCCGGCGTTGTTGCCGCCGGCCAGCAGCAGCGCCTTCGTTCCGCGCATGGATGCGGTGCCGGCGCTGGGCGGCGACAGCGACGCGCTGCTTGCCGAACTGGGCTGTACCGCGGCCGATATCCAGCGCCTGCGCGCGACCGGAACGGTATGAGGAGGCGGACATGAACCGACAGATCGTGCGCAGCGCGCTGTTCGTCCCGGCGACCCGCCCGGAGCGGATCCCCAAGGCCCTTGCCAGCGGCGCCGACCGGGTCATCGTCGACCTCGAGGATGCGGTGGAGGAGGGGCTGAAGGTCGAGGCGCGGGCCAATCTCCGGCGTTTCCTCGTCGATACGCCGGAAGCCCGGGTGCTGGTGCGGATCAACGCGGCGGAGCATCCCGGGCATGCCGACGACCTGGCGCTGTGCCGCGACCACGCCGGAGTGATCGGCCTGCTCCTGCCGAAAGTGGAGAGCGCCGCCCAGGTGCGCCACGCCGCCGTGGCCAGCGGCAAGCCGGTCTGGCCCATCGTCGAGAGTGCCCGCGGCCTTGCCGCGCTGGGCGAGATCGCCGCCGCCGCGGGGGTCGAGCGGCTGTCCTTCGGCAGCCTCGACCTGGCCCTGGACCTCGATCTCAACAGCGGCAGCAACGCAGCCGAACAGATTCTCGGTCACGCCCGTTACGCACTGCTCCTGCAATCGCGCCTGGCAGGCCTGGCGCCGCCGCTGGACGGCGTCTATCCGGCGATCCAGAACCGTGCCGGACTGGTCGAGGCAGTGCGCTTCGCTCGCGACATGGGCTTCGGCGGGTTGCTGTGCATCCATCCGAGCCAGGTCGAGCCGATCCACCAGACATTGATGCCGAGTCCCGCGGAACTGGAGTGGGCGCGTCGGGTGGCAGAGGCCGGCGCCTCCGGTGCCGGCGTCTTCGTGGTCGACGGCGAGATGGTCGACGCGCCGGTGCTGGGGCGCGCACGACGCCTGCTGGAGCGGGCCGGGGAGGGTGGCTGAACGCGTTCGACAGACGCGAACGCGGGCTTGAGCAATGGCGAATTCTCCGAACGCGCCGGCTGCGTCAGGCTCGTCGATACCTCGAAAGCACAACAACAATCTGAGGTCACGAAATGTTCAAGACGATGGTACGGGCGCTGTTGTGCGCCCTGGCGATCGGTGGCTCCTGCCTGGCGAATGCCGCGCAGCCGATCGTCATCAAGTTCTCCCACGTGGTCGCGGAAAACACGCCCAAAGGCCAGGGCGCGCTGCTGTTCAAGAAACTCGTCGAACAGCGCCTGGGCGGCCGGGTCGAGGTGGACGTCTATCCCAACTCGTCGCTGTTCGGCGACGGCAAGGAAATGGAGGCGCTGCTGCTGGGCGACGTGCAGATGCTGGCGCCGTCCCTGGCCAAGTTCGAGCAGTACACGCGCAAGGTGCAGATCTTCGACCTGCCGTTCCTCTTCGACGACATCCAGGCGGTCGACCGCTTCCAGCGCAGCCCGCAGGGGCGCGCCTTGCTGACCAGCATGCAGGGCAAGGGCATCCTCGGCCTGGCCTACTGGCACAACGGGATGAAGCAGCTCTCCGCCAATCGCCCGTTGCTGGAGCCGGAAGACGCGCGCGGGCTGAAATTCCGCGTGCAGGCGTCCGACGTGCTCAACGAGCAGTTCCGCCAGCTCCGCGCGATCTCCCGGAAGATGTCCTTCGCCGAGGTCTACCAGGGCTTGCAGACCGGCGTGGTGAATGGCACCGAGAACACCTGGTCGAACTACGAGAGCCAGAAGGTCAACGAGGTACAGAAGTATTTCACCGAGTCCAACCACGGCCTGGTGGACTACATGGTGATCACCAACGCGAAGTTCTGGAACGGCCTTCCGGCGGACATCCGCGAAGAACTGCAGCGGATCATGGACGAGGTCACCGTGCAGGTGAACCTCGAGGCCGAGCGCCTCAACCGCGACGCCCGCCAGCGCATCCTCGCCAGTGGCGCCAGCGAGATCCATACCCTGAGCCCGCAGCAGCGCGCCGACTGGCGCCAGGCGATGCAGCCGGTATGGCAGAAATTCCGCGGCAATGTCGGTGCCGATCTGCTCCAGGCCGCCGAAGCTTCCAACCGTCCCGATTGACCCGTCCGGCCCCGCCCGGCCGGGCGGGGCATTGTGGAGAACGCTGCGATGAATCGACTCGTGCGCGTCTGGAACCGCTTCGAGGAGGGCGCTATCGCCTTCCTGCTGGCGGCGATGACGCTGGTGACCTTCCTCTATGTGGTGATGACCAACGTCTTCACCCTGTTCTACGACCTCGGCGACCGCCTGCCGACACTGCGGGCTCCGCTGTACTCGATGGGCGACGCGATCCTCGGGGTAGCCCAGGATATGTCCTGGAGCAACGCGCTGACCAAGGCGCTGTTCGGCTGGCTGATCTTCCTCGGCATCGCCTACGGCGTACGCACCGCCGGCCACCTCGGGGTGGATGCCCTGGTGCGCCTGGCGCCGCGTCCCTTGCAGCGCCTGATCGGGATACTCGCCTGCCTCTGCTGCCTGGGCTACGCCGGGCTGTTCATGGTCGCCAGCTACGACTGGGTGAAGACCCTGTTCGTCGCCGGCATCGGCGCCGAGGACCTCGACCACTTCGGCATCCTCCAGGCCTACATCGCGGTGGTGGTGCCGGTCGGCTTCGGCCTGGTGCTGCTGCGCTACCTGGAAATCCTCGTCAACCTGTTGCGCGGTCGCCAGCTCGGGCTGGGCCTCGCCGACGAGGCCGCCGAGGCCTCCAAACTGGCCGGCGAAGAGGCCGGGGAGAACCGTCCATGACCGTGCTGATCCTGTTCCTGCTGCTGTTCCTGTTCATGTTCATCGGCGTGCCCATCGCCATCTCCCTGGGGCTGTCCGGCGCCCTGACGATCCTGCTGTTCAGCCCGGATTCGGTGCGCTCGCTGGCGATCAAGCTGTTCGAGACCTCCGAGGCCTACACCCTGCTGGCGATCCCGTTCTTCCTGCTCTCCGGCGCGTTCATGACCACCGGTGGCGTGGCGCGGCGCCTGATCGACTTCGCCAATGCCTGCGTCGGGCATATCCGCGGCGGCCTGGCGATCGCTGCGGTGCTTGCCTGCATGCTGTTCGCCGCGCTGTCCGGTTCGTCGCCGGCGACAGTGGCGGCGGTCGGCTCGATCGCCGTGGCCGGCATGGTCCGCTCCGGCTATCCGCGCGCCTTCGGCGCGGGGATCATCTGCAATGCCGGGACCCTGGGCATCCTCATCCCGCCATCGATCGTGATGGTGGTCTACGCCGCCGCCACCGAGACCTCGGTGGGCAAGCTGTTCGTCGCCGGGGTGGTTCCGGGGCTGCTGCTCGGGGTGATCCTGATGGTGGTGATCTACATCGTCGCGCGGGTCAAGAAGCTGCCGGCGCAGCCGCGCGCCAGCTTCCGCGAGTGGCTGGCCGCCGCACGCCGTGCAGGCTGGGGCCTGTTGTTGCTGGTGATCATCCTCGGCGGCATCTATTCCGGGCTGTTCACCCCCACCGAGGCGGCGGCGGTGGCGGCGGTGTATTCGGCCTTCGTCGCGCTGTTCGTGTACAAGGACATGCGCCTGCGCGACTGTCCCAAGGTGCTGCTGGAGTCGGGGCGGCTGAGCATCATGCTGATGTTCATCATCGCCAATGCCATGCTCTTCGCCCACGTGTTGACCACCGAGCAGATCCCCCAGCAGATCACCGAATGGGTGGTGCAGGAAGGCCTGACCCCGATCGGCTTCCTGCTGATGGTCAACGTGGTGCTGCTGGTCGCCGGCAGCTTCATGGAGCCCTCGGCGATCGTGCTGATCCTGGCGCCGATCTTCTTCCCCATCGCCATGAAGCTGGGCATCGACCCGATCCACCTGGGCATCGTCATGGTGGTGAACATGGAGATCGGCCTGGTACACCCGCCGGTCGGCCTCAACCTGTTCGTCACTTCGGCGGTCACCGGCATGCCGCTGGGGGCGACCATCCGCGCGGCGCTGCCGTGGCTGATGATCCTGCTGCTGTTCCTGATCCTGGTGACCTACGTGCCGTTGATCTCGCTGTGGCTGCCGGGCCTGCTGGGCATGAGCTGAGGTCGCGGCGGCGGGGCGCGGGACGCGCTCCGCCGCTGGCGCAAGGCTACGATCGGCGCGGCTTATAGCTACCATCGGCGCTGTCGCGCAGTGGTAAGACCATGGTCGTATGGTTCGTGGGGTGTGCGCTCGCTACAACTGGGCACAACAAAAACAACACTCACGTACCGAGGTTAAAGCCATGTCTGCGGCATCCCTGTACCCCGTGCACCCGGAAGCGGTGGCACGGACCTTCACCGACGAAGCCACCTACAAGACGATGTACCAGCAGTCCGTCGTCAACCCCGACGGCTTCTGGCGCGAGCAGGCCCAGCGGATCGACTGGATCAAGCCGTTCGAGAAGGTCAAGCAGACCTCCTTCGACGACCATCACGTGGACATCAAGTGGTTCGCCGACGGCACCCTCAACGTGTCGCACAACTGCCTCGACCGTCACCTCGCCGAACGCGGCGACCAGGTGGCGATCATCTGGGAAGGCGACGATCCCGCCGACCACCAGGAAATCACCTACCGCCAGCTCCACGAGCAGGTCTGCAAGTTCGCCAACGCCCTGCGCGGGCAGGACGTGCACCGCGGCGACGTAGTGACCATCTACATGCCGATGATCCCCGAGGCCGTGGTCGCCATGCTCGCCTGCACCCGCATCGGCGCGATCCACTCGGTGGTCTTCGGCGGCTTCTCCCCCGAGGCCCTGGCAGGACGCATCATCGATTGCAAGTCGAAGGTGGTGATCACCGCCGACGAAGGCGTGCGCGGCGGCAAGCGCACTCCGCTGAAGGCCAATGTCGACGACGCCCTGACCAACCCGGAAACCTCCAGCGTGCAGAAGATCATCGTCTGCAAGCGTACCGGTGCGGAGATCAAGTGGAACCAGCACCGCGACGTCTGGTACGACGACCTGATGAAGGTTGCCGGCAGCACTTGCGCACCCAAGGAAATGGGCGCCGAGGACCCGCTGTTCATCCTCTACACCTCCGGCTCCACCGGCAAGCCGAAGGGCGTGCTGCATACCACCGGCGGCTACCTGGTGTACGCCTCGCTGACCCACGAGCGGGTCTTCGACTACCGTCCGGGCGAAGTCTACTGGTGCACCGCCGACATCGGCTGGGTCACCGGCCACACCTACATCGTCTATGGCCCGCTGGCCAACGGCGCCACCACCATTCTGTTCGAGGGCGTGCCGAACTACCCCGACGTGACCCGCGTGGCGAAAATCATCGACAAGCACAAGGTCAACATCCTCTACACCGCGCCGACCGCGATCCGCGCGATGATGGCCGAAGGCAAGGCGGCGGTGGCCGGTGCCGACGGTTCCAGCCTGCGTCTGCTCGGTTCGGTGGGCGAGCCGATCAACCCGGAAGCCTGGCAGTGGTACTACGAGACCGTCGGCCAGTCGCGCTGCCCGATCGTCGACACCTGGTGGCAGACCGAGACCGGCGCCTGCCTGATGACCCCGTTGCCGGGCGCCCATGCGATGAAGCCGGGCTCCGCGGCCAAGCCGTTCTTCGGCGTGGTCCCGGCGCTGGTGGACAACCTCGGCAACCTGATCGAGGGCGCCGCCGAGGGCAACCTGGTGATCCTCGACTCCTGGCCGGGCCAGGCGCGGACCCTGTTCGGCGACCATGACCGCTTCGTCGACACCTACTTCAAGACCTTCAAGGGCATGTACTTCACCGGCGACGGCGCGCGCCGCGACGAGGACGGCTACTACTGGATCACCGGGCGGGTCGACGACGTGCTCAACGTCTCCGGCCACCGCATGGGCACCGCCGAGGTGGAAAGCGCGATGGTCGCCCACCCGAAGGTCGCCGAGGCGGCGGTGGTCGGCATGCAGCACGACATCAAGGGGCAGGGCATCTATGTCTACGTCACCCTCAACTCCGGGGTCGAGCCGAGCGAGGCGCTGCGCCAGGAGCTGAAGCAATGGGTTCGCCGCGAGATCGGTCCGATCGCCACGCCGGATGTGATCCAGTGGGCGCCGGGACTGCCGAAGACCCGTTCGGGCAAGATCATGCGGCGCATCCTGCGCAAGATCGCCGCGGCCGAGTACGACACCCTCGGCGACATCTCCACCCTTGCCGACCCGGGCGTGGTCCAGCACCTGATCGAGACCCATCGCTCGATGCAGGCCGCCTGACTTCCGCCTGATCCGAAACGACCCCGCGCGGTGCGAGCCGCGCGGGGTCTTTCATTTGGCGCGGGCCGAGGAGGAGGGCGTTTCGAATGGGCTCGCGCCGGGAATGGGGCGGCGGTAACACTTCGGTGATGCGCGCCTGCGCATAATTGGGGCGAGAGGAAACGCCACGCACAGCCAAGGTGCGACACGGGGTAGCAGTCGAGGTGAGTCGTAGCGGCCAAGCCATTGAAGGAGAAGGAATTGGCAATTTATGGCTTGAGATTTGCTTTACTCATTGATTACACTTCGCGCTTTCCGGGCACAAATGTCGCTGCCTGTCAATATCGCCGAATGCCCTCTTCGGTGCTTTTATAATTAGTTGTCGCATTGAAGAAATAACCACTTTCGGCCTGTCGCTAGAATGCCGCTCACCCCAGCTGGCGCCCTGTCCACGAGAAGGCGCCATGCGCAAGAGCCGGTGATCACGCATATCCGTCGGCAGCCTGGGCAAGGTTCTATTTCTCCTGCCAATCGATGCCATCCCCTTCGAAGGAGTTCCAGATGAAGAAGCTCGCACTTCTCGGCGCCCTGGCGCTGTCCGTGCTCTCCCTGCCCACTTTCGCCGCCGACAAGCCGGTGCGCATCGGCATCGAGGCGGCCTACCCGCCGTTCTCGCTGAAGACCCCGGACGGCCAGTTGGCAGGCTTCGACGTGGATATCGGCAATGCCCTCTGCGAAGAGATGAAGGTGCAGTGCAAGTGGGTCGAGCAGGAGTTCGACGGCCTGATCCCGGCACTCAAGGTGCGCAAGATCGATGCGATCCTCTCGTCGATGACCATCACCGACGAGCGCAAGCGTTCGGTCGACTTCACCAACAAGTACTACAACACCCCGGCGCGCTTCGTGATGAAGGAAGGCGCCAGCCTCAACGATCCCAAGGCCGACCTGAAGGGCAAGAAGGCCGGCGTGCTGCGTGGCAGTACCGCCGACCGCTACGCCTCCGCCGAACTGACCCCGGCCGGCGTCGAAGTGGTGCGCTACAACTCCCAGCAGGAAGCCAACATGGACCTGGTGGCCGGTCGCCTCGACGCGGTGGTCGCCGACTCGGTGAACCTCGAGGACGGCTTCCTCAAGACCGATGCCGGCAAGGGCTACGCCTTCGTCGGTCCGCAACTGACCGATGCCAAGTACTTCGGCGAAGGCGTCGGCATCGCCGTGCGCAAGGGCGATAGCGAGCTGGCCGGCAAGTTCAACGCGGCCATCGACGCGCTGCGCGCCAACGGCAAGTACAAGCAGATCCAGGACAAGTACTTCAGCTTCGACGTCTACGGTTCGAACTGACGCTATCCGTCAGAGGTGGCACAAACGTCCGCGACGCCTCGCGCTGTTTGTGCCACTTTTTTATTGACTGGACGCCACTGCTTTAGCGCTGCATTAGCTGCATAGAGGTACCGTTTTGATGATCACTGGCTACGGTGCGACCATCGTCGATGGCGCCTGGCTGACTCTCCAGCTGGCCCTGCTTTCCATGCTCCTGGCCATCGTCCTCGGCCTGCTGGGCGCGGCCTTCCGCCTGTCGCCGGTGCGCTGGCTGGCCTGGTGCGGCGACCTGTACGCCACGGTAGTGCGCGGCATCCCCGACCTGGTGCTGATCCTGCTGATCTTCTACGGCGGCCAGGGCCTGCTGAACTGGGTCGCCCCGCAACTCGGCTACGACGACTACATCGACCTGAATCCCTTCGTGTCCGGCGTCGGCACCCTCGGCTTCATCTTCGGCGCCTATCTCTCGGAGACCTTCCGCGGCGCCTTCATGGCGATTCCCAAGGGCCAGGGCGAGGCCGGCTACGCCTACGGCATGAGCCACCGCCAGGTGTTCTTCCGCATCCAGGTGCCGCAGATGATCCGCCTGGCGATCCCCGGCTTCACCAACAACTGGCTGGTGCTGGTCAAGGCCACCGCGCTGATTTCCGTGGTCGGCCTGCAGGACATGATGTTCAAGGCCAAGCAGGCCTCCGATGCGACCCGCGAGCCGTTCACCTACTACCTCGCCGTGGCCGGCCTGTACCTGCTGGTGACCAGCGTGTCGCTGCTATTGCTGCGCCTGCTCGAACGCCGCTATTCGGTCGGCGTGAAAACCGCGGAACTGTGAGTCAAGGGGCCCTATCGTGATCTTCGATTTCTCCGTCATCTGGGACAGCCTTCCGCTCTATTTCGACGGCCTGCTGGTCACCCTCAAGCTGCTCTCGATCTCCCTGCTGATCGGCCTGCTGCTGGCGGTGCCGCTGGCGCTGATGCGGGTCTCCAAGCAGCCGCTGGTGAACTTCCCGGCCTGGCTCTATACCTACGTGATCCGCGGCACGCCGATGCTGGTCCAGCTGTTCCTGATCTACTACGGCCTGGCGCAGTTCGACGCGGTGCGCGAGAGCGCGCTGTGGCCCTGGCTGTCGAACGCGTCCTTCTGCGCCTGCCTGGCGTTCGCCATCAACACCAGCGCCTACACCGCCGAGATCCTCGCCGGCAGCCTGAAGGCCACGCCCCATGGCGAGATCGAGGCGGCCAAGGCGATGGGCATGTCGCGCCTGAAGATGTACCGCCGTATCCTCCTGCCGTCGGCCCTGCGGCGCGCCCTGCCGCAGTACAGCAACGAAGTGATCATGATGCTGCAGACCACCAGCCTGGCGTCCATCGTCACCCTGGTGGACATCACCGGCGCCGCGCGGACCGTCTACTCGCAGTACTACCTGCCGTTCGAGGCGTTCATCACCGCCGGCCTGTTCTACCTGTGCCTGACCTTCATCCTGGTGCGCCTGTTCAAGCTTGCCGAGCGCCGCTGGCTGGCCTACCTGGCGCCGCGCAAATCCTGATCCGGAGGACCGCATGGAGCGTATCGACCACCTGCTGCCGTGGAGCACCCTGGGAAGCGAGAAGCGCCTGAGCGTGTTCCGCTTCGGCTGCGGCGCGCGCAAGGTCTACATCCAGTCCAGCCTGCACGCCGACGAGCTGCCGGGCATGCGCACCGCCTGGGAGCTGAAGCAGCGGTTGCGCCTGCTGGAGGCGGAAGGCCGCCTGCGCGGCACCGTCGAGCTGGTGCCGGTGGCCAATCCGGTCGGTCTCGGGCAGATGATCCAGGCGCTGCACCAGGGGCGCTTCGAAATGAGCAGCGGGCGCAACTTCAATCGCGATTTCCCCGACCTGCTGGACGCGGTGATCGACAGCGTCGGCGAGCGTCTCGGCAGCGATCCGGCGGCCAATGTCGCGCTGGTCCGCCAGGCCCTGCGCGCGGCGCTGGACGCCCTGCCGCCGGCGACCTCGGAACTGGAGGGCATGCAGCGCGTGCTCTATCGCCACGCCTGCGACGCCGACCTGGTGCTCGACCTGCATTGCGACTTCGAGGCCGCCATCCATCTCTATACCCTGCCGCAACAATGGCCCACCTTCGCCTCCCTGGCCGCACGCCTGGGCGCCGCCGTCGGGCTGCTCGCCGAGGAGTCCGGCGGCGGTTCCTTCGACGAGGCCTGCTCGGTGCCGTGGCTGCGCCTGTCGCGCCTGTATCCGCGCGCCGAGCTGCCGCTGGCCTGCCTGGCGACCACCGTCGAACTCGGCGGCCAGGCCGACACCACCGTGCAGCAGGCCGAGGCCAACGCCGCGGCGATCCTGGCCTTCCTCGCCGAGCAGGGCTTCGTCGAGGGCGAATGGCCGGCGGCGCCCGAAGCCTGCTGCGAAGGCTTGCCCTTCGAGGGCACCGAATACGTCCACGCCCCGCATACCGGCGTGGTGAGTTTCCTGCGCCGGCCGGGCGAATGGGTGGAGGTGGGCGAACCGCTGTTCCAGGTCATCGATCCCCTGGCCGACCGTGCCAGCACCGTGTGCGCCGGGGTTTCCGGCGTGCTTTTCGCCATCGAACGGATGCGCTACGCGCAGCCGGGACTCTGGCTGGCCAAGGTGGCCGGTCGTCAACCGATCCGTCAGGGACGCTTGCTCAGCGACTGATTAGCCGAGAACACACACATGTACAAACTGGAAGTCCAAGACCTGCACAAGCGCTACGGTAGCCACGAGGTGCTCAAGGGCGTCTCGCTGGCGGCGAAAGCGGGCGACGTGATCAGCATCATCGGCTCGAGCGGTTCCGGCAAGAGCACCTTTCTGCGCTGCATAAACCTGCTGGAACAGCCGCACGCCGGCAAGATCCTGCTCAACGGCGAGGAGCTGAAGCTGGTGCCCGGCCGCGACGGCGCGCTGAAGGCCGCCGACTCCCGCCAGTTGCAGCGCATGCGCTCGCGCCTGTCGATGGTGTTCCAGCATTTCAACCTGTGGTCGCACATGAGCGCCCTGGAGAACGTCATCGAGGCGCCCGTGCATGTGCTCGGCGTGTCGAAGAAGGAAGCCATCGAGAAGGCCGAGCACTACCTGGCCAAGGTCGGCGTGGCACACCGCAAGGACGCCTACCCGGCGCACATGAGCGGCGGCGAGCAGCAGCGCGTGGCGATCGCCCGGGCGCTGGCGGTGGAGCCGGAAGTGATGCTGTTCGACGAGCCGACCTCGGCGCTCGACCCCGAACTGGTGGGCGAAGTGCTGAAGGTCATGCAGGACCTGGCCCAGGAAGGCCGCACCATGGTGGTGGTGACCCACGAGATGGGTTTCGCCCGCGAGGTGTCGAACCAGTTGGTGTTCCTGCACAAGGGCCTGGTCGAGGAACACGGCTGCCCGAAGGAAGTCCTCGCCAACCCGCAGTCGGACCGCCTCAAGCAGTTCCTCTCCGGCAGCCTCAAGTAACATTCATCGCAGAGGCCGGCTAAGCTGCTCCCATGACTGCCCAACCCCAACGCATCGGTTTCCTCCTCTGGCCCGCCACCCGCGCGCTGACGCTATCGCTTGCCGAGGAAGCCCTGCGGGCGGCCCGGCGGTTGCACCCCGAGGCGCTCTACGAGCCGCTGTTCCTGCTCGCCGAAGCGCCGGCCGAAGAGGAGGGCTGGCGCCTGCCGGGAACGGCCTGGAACGGCAGGCTGGAGCAATGCTCGCGGCTGTTCCTGGTCGCCGACGAGGCGCCGGCGGCGGTGTCGCCAGCGCTGGGCCTGGCGCTCAAGCAACTGGCGCGTTCGGGAGCGGCGATCGGCGCGCTGTCCGCCGGCATCTACCCGCTGGCCCAGCTCGGCCTGCTCGACGGCTATCGCGCCGCGGTGCACTGGCGTTGGCACGACGACTTCACCGAGCGCTTCCCCAAGGTCATCGCCACCAATCACCTGTTCGAGTGGGATCGCGACCGCATGACCGCCTGCGGCGGCATGGCGGTACTCGACCTGCTGCTGGCGCTGCTGTCCCGCGACCATGGCGCTGAACTGGCCGGCGCGGTCTCGGAAGAGCTGGTGGTGGAGCGCATTCGCGAAGGCAACGAGCGCCAGCGCATCCCGCTGAAGAATCGCCTCGGCTCCAGCCATCCGAAGCTGACCCAGGCGGTACTGCTGATGGAAGCCAATATCGAGGAGCCACTGACCACCGACGAAATCGCCCAGCATGTGTGTGTTTCGCGGCGCCAGTTGGAACGGATCTTCAAGCAATACCTGAACCGCGTACCCAGCCAGTACTACCTGGAGCTGCGCCTGAACCGCGCGCGTCAGATGCTGATGCAGACCAGCAAGTCGATCATCCAGATCGGCCTGTCCTGCGGTTTCTCTTCCGGGCCGCATTTCTCCAGCGCCTACCGCAACTTCTTCGGCGTCACTCCGCGCGAGGACCGCAACCAGCGGCGCGGCGGCAGCGCCTTCGAGACGACCTTCACTCCCGTCGAACGCGGCTGATCGCCAACGGCGCGGCGGTTTCAGCCGGGCTTTGCGACGCCCCGGGAGGCGGATCGCCTCGGGAAGTCGCCGAGTTCGCGACGGGCCGTCGGAATGATCGTCTCCAGCAGTTCCAGCGGAACGTCGCTGGCGAACAGGTTGACCACGAAACGCCGGCCGACGTCGTCGCGAAAGACCTCGAACAGCGGCTGTTCGCCGCGCCAGCACTCCAGGCCGAGGCCGTCGCGCGGATTGACGTCGGAGGCGAAGACGAGACGGTAGTCGATTCCCTCGATGGGCATGGCTTGTTTCCCTGCTGTTCCCGCCCGCGGGGCGGCGTAGAAGAAGTATGCACCCGAGTGCATCGCGCGTTTACACTGCGCCTTCCCGATGCTTTCTGTCGCATTTCCGAAAGCCGCGGAAATTCCCGGGTTGGCGCTATAACAAGTTGTCGCATGGCGGCAATGCCGGCCCGGTCCCAATCCCTACAATCCTTTCATCGATAGCCGCCTTCAGGCAGGAGAAACACCGATGTCCGCTCCCCATGCGCAGGTAGAACGTGCCGATTTCGACCGGTATATGGTCCCCAACTACGCCCCCGCCGCCTTCATTCCGGTGCGAGGCGAGGGATCGCGCGTCTGGGACCAGAGCGGCCGCGAACTGATCGATTTCGCCGGCGGCATCGCCGTGACCTCCCTGGGCCACGCGCATCCGGCGCTGGTCAAGGCGCTCACCGAGCAGGCCCAGCGCATCTGGCACGTTTCCAACGTCTTCACCAACGAGCCGGCCCTGCGCCTGGCGCGCAAGCTGGTGGACGCCACCTTCGCCGAGCGGGTGTTCCTCGCCAATTCCGGCGCCGAAGCCAACGAGGCGGCCTTCAAGCTGGCTCGCCGCTACGCCAACGATGTCTACGGCTCGCAGAAGTACGAGATCATCGCCGCCAGCAACAGCTTCCACGGGCGCACCCTGTTCACCGTCAACGTCGGCGGCCAGCCGAAGTATTCCGATGGCTTCGGGCCCAAGTTCGAGGGTATCACCCACGTTCCCTACAACGACCTGGAAGCGCTGAAGGCGGCGATCTCCGACAAGACCTGCGCCGTGGTGCTGGAACCGATCCAGGGCGAGGGCGGCGTGCTGCCGGCGCAGCAGGCCTACCTGGAAGGGGCGCGCAAGCTGTGCGACGAGCACAACGCGCTGCTGGTCTTCGACGAGGTCCAGAGCGGCATGGGCCGGGTCGGCGAGCTGTTCGCCTACATGCACTACGGCGTGGTCCCGGACATCCTCTCCAGTGCCAAGAGCCTGGGCGGCGGCTTCCCTATCGGTGCGATGCTGACCACCGGCGAGATCGCCAAGCACCTTTCGGTCGGCACCCACGGCACCACCTACGGCGGCAACCCGCTGGCCTCGGCGGTGGCCGAGGCGGCGCTGGACGTGATCAATACCCCGGAAGTGCTGGATGGCGTGAAGGCCAAGCATGAGCGCTTCAAGTCCCGCCTGCAGAAGATCGGCCAGGAGTACGGCATCTTCGACGAGATCCGCGGCATGGGCCTGCTGATCGGTGCGGCGCTGACCGACGAGTGGAAGGGCAAGGCCAGGGATGTGCTCAACGCCGCCGAGAAAGAGGCGGTCATGGTGCTCCAGGCCAGCCCGGACGTGGTGCGCTTCGCGCCGAGCCTGGTGATCGACGACGCCGAGATCGACGAAGGCCTGGAGCGCTTCGAGCGCGCCGTGGCCAAGCTGGTCCGCGGCTGAGCGAACCCACGGGGCCCCGGCGCAGGCCGGGGCACCCGATGCGACATCCCGGAGCGGCCCGCGCCGGAGCCGGGAACCGTGCCGCCGTGCGTGGCGCGGGATCTTCCCTGCTGGACGTTCGAAACCGTGGCACAGGAAGGTGCCGCGGTCCCGCGCATGGATGCGGCAATCATCGTTGTCTGAGAAAGGAGTGACGCCATGTTGGTGATGCGCCCCGCCCAAGCGGCCGACCTGCCACAGGTGCAGCGTCTGGCGGCGGACAGCCCGGTAGGCGTCACGTCCTTGCCGGATGACGCCGAACGCCTGCGCGACAAGATCCTCGCTTCCGAGGCCTCGTTCGCCGCGGAGGTGAGCTACAACGGCGAGGAAAGCTATTTCTTCGTCCTCGAGGACAGCGCCAGCGGCGAGCTGGTCGGCTGCTCGGCGATCGTCGCCTCGGCCGGGTTCTCGGAACCGTTCTACAGCTTCCGCAATGAAACCTTCGTGCACGCCTCGCGCTCGCTGTCGATCCACAACAAGATCCATGTCCTCTCGCTGTGCCACGACCTTACCGGCAACAGCCTGCTGACCAGTTTCTACGTACAGCGCGACCTGGTGCAGAGCGTCTATGCCGAACTCAACTCGCGCGGTCGCCTGCTGTTCATGGCCAGCCATCCGGAGCGCTTCGCCGACGCGGTGGTGGTGGAGATCGTCGGCTACAGCGACGAGCAGGGCGAATCGCCGTTCTGGAACGCGGTCGGGCGCAACTTCTTCGACCTGAACTACATCGAGGCGGAAAAGCTCTCCGGGCTGAAGAGCCGCACCTTCCTCGCCGAACTGATGCCGCACTATCCGATCTATGTGCCACTGTTGCCGGATGCCGCCCAGGAGTCCATGGGCCAGGTCCACCCGCGAGCGCAGATCACCTTCGATATCCTGATGCGCGAAGGCTTCGAGACCGACAACTACATCGACATCTTCGATGGCGGCCCGACCCTGCACGCGCGTACCTCGGGGATTCGCTCGATCGCCCAGAGCCGGGTGGTTCCGGTGAAGATCGGCGAGGCGCCGAAGAGCGGGCGTCCATACCTGGTCACCAACGGCCAGTTGCAGGACTTCCGCGCGGTCGTGCTGGACCTGGACTGGGCGCCCGGCAAGCCGGTGGCCCTGAGTGTTGAAGCCGCCGAGGCCCTGGGCGTCGGCGAAGGCGCCAGCGTGCGCCTGGTAGCGGTCTGAAGGAGCCAGTCATGATCGTACGTCCTGTTACCAGCGCCGACCTGCCGGCCCTGATCGAGCTGGCGCGCAGCACCGGCACCGGCCTGACCACCCTGCCGGCCAACGAGCAGCGCCTGCAGCATCGCGTCAGCTGGGCCGAGAAGGCCTTCCGCGGCGAGGCCGAACGCGGCGACGCCGACTACCTGTTCGTCCTCGAGGACGACGCCGGCAAGGTCGTCGGCATCTCCGCCATCGCCGGAGCGGTGGGGCTTCGCGAACCCTGGTACAACTACCGGGTCGGCCTCACCGTGAGCGCCTCGCAGGAACTCAACATCCATCGCGAGATCCCCACGCTGTTCCTGGCCAACGACCTGACCGGCAATTCCGAGCTGTGCTCGCTGTTCCTCCACGCCGACCACCGCAGCGGCCTCAACGGCAAGCTGCTGTCGCGCGCGCGCTTCCTGTTCATCGCCGAATTCCGCCACCTGTTCGGCGACAAGCTGATCGCCGAGATGCGCGGCATGTCCGACGAGGAGGGGCGTTCGCCATTCTGGGAAAGCCTCGGCCGGCACTTCTTCAAGATGGAATTCTCCCAGGCCGACTACCTCACCGGGGTCGGCAACAAGGCCTTCATCGCCGAGCTGATGCCGAAGTTCCCGCTCTACACCTGCTTCCTCTCCGAGGAGGCGCGCGGGGTGATCGGCCGCGTCCATCCGAACACCGAGCCGGCGCTGGCCATGCTCAAGGCCGAGGGCTTCAGCTACCAGGGCTACGTCGACATCTTCGACGCCGGCCCGGCGATCGAGGCCGAGACCGACAAGATCCGCGCCATCGCCGAGAGCCAGAACCTGGTGCTGGCGGTGGGCACTCCCGGCGACGACGCCGAGCCCTACCTGATCCACAACCGCAAGCGCGAAGACTGTCGCATCACCGCCGCGCCGGCGCGGGCCGCCGCCGGCACCCTGGTGGTCGATCCGCTGACTGCCAAGCGCCTGCGCCTGTCGGCCGGCGCCTCGGTACGCGCGGTGCCGCTGTCGGCGCAGAAGCGCGGTTGAAAGCCTGATGGAGGCGTCCCGGCGAGGGCGCCCGAGGAGTCGATGATGAGTACCCATTACATTGCCGGCCAGTGGCTGGCGGGCCAGGGCGAGACCCTGGAGTCCCTCGACCCGGTTGGCCAGGGCGTGGTCTGGTCCGGGCGCGGCGCTGACGCCACCCAGGTCGACGCCGCCGTGCGCGCCGCCCGCGAGGCCTTCCCGGCCTGGGCGCGGCGCCCGCTGGAGCAGCGCATCGAGTTGCTCGAGCGCTTCGCTGCGACCCTCAAGTCCCGCGCCGACGAGCTGGCCCGAGTGATCGGCGAGGAAACCGGCAAGCCGCTGTGGGAGTCGGCCACCGAAGTGACCAGCATGGTCAACAAGGTGGCGATCTCGGTGCAGGCGTTCCGCGAGCGCACCGGCGAGAAATCCGGTCCGCTGGCCGACGCTACCGCCGTGCTACGGCACAAGCCGCATGGCGTGGTGGCGGTATTCGGTCCCTACAATTTCCCCGGCCACCTGCCCAACGGGCATATCGTCCCGGCGCTGCTGGCCGGTAACTGCGTGGTGTTCAAGCCCAGCGAGCTGACCCCGAAGGTCGCCGAGCTGACGCTCAAGGCCTGGATCCAGGCCGGCCTGCCGGCCGGCGTGCTCAACCTGGTCCAGGGCGGTCGCGAAACCGGCGTCGCGCTGGCCGCCCACCGTGGGCTCGACGGTCTGTTCTTCACCGGGTCCAGTCGCACCGGCAACCTGCTGCACAGCCAGTTTGGCGGCCAGCCGCAGAAAATCCTGGCGCTGGAGATGGGCGGCAACAACCCGCTGGTGGTGGAGGAGGTCGCCGACCTCGACGCCGCCGTCTACACCATCATCCAGTCCGCCTTCATCTCCGCCGGCCAGCGTTGCACCTGCGCCCGCCGCCTGCTGGTGCCGCAGGGCGCCTGGGGCGACGCACTGCTGGCGCGCCTGGTGGCGGTCAGCGCTACCCTGCGGGTCGGTCGCTTCGACGAACAGCCGGCGCCGTTCATGGGCGCGGTGATTTCGCTGAGCGCCGCCGAGCACCTGCTCAAGGCCCAGGAGCATTTGATCGGCAAGGGCGCACAGCCGCTGCTGGCGATGACCCAGCCGATCGACGGCGCCGCCCTGCTGACCCCGGGCATCCTCGACGTCAGCGCGGTGGCCGAGCGACCGGACGAAGAGTTCTTCGGGCCGCTGTTGCAAGTGATCCGCTACTCCGATTTCGCTGCGGCGATCCGTGAAGCCAACGCCACCCAGTACGGCCTGGCCGCCGGGTTGCTGTCGGATTCCCGCGAGCGTTTCGAGCAGTTCCTCGTGGAAAGCCGCGCCGGCATCGTCAACTGGAACAAGCAGCTCACCGGCGCCGCCAGCAGCGCGCCGTTCGGCGGTATCGGCGCGTCCGGCAACCACCGGCCGAGCGCCTACTACGCCGCCGATTACTGCGCCTATCCGGTCGCCTCGCTGGAAAGCCCCAGCGTGTCCCTTCCTGCCACCCTGACTCCCGGGATCAGCCTATGAATGCCCATGAAGTGAATTTCGACGGCCTGGTCGGCCCGACCCACAACTACGGCGGCCTGTCCTACGGCAATGTCGCTTCGCAAAGCAACAGCCAGGCGGTGTCCAACCCGAAGGAAGCGGCGAAGCAGGGCCTGGCGAAGATGAAGGCGCTGATGGAGATGGGTTTCAAGCAGGGGGTACTCGCTCCGCAAGCCCGCCCGGATACCGCTGCGCTGCGCAGCCTGGGCTTCTCCGGCAGCGACGAGGAGGTGATCCGCCGCGCGGCGAAGGAAGCGATGCCTCTCCTCGCCGCCTGCAGCTCGGCGTCGAGCATGTGGACCGCCAATGCCGCCACGGTCAGCCCGAGTGCCGACACCGCCGATGGCCGCGTGCATTTCACCGCGGCCAACCTGAACTGCAAGTTCCACCGATCCATCGAGCATCCCACCACCAGCCGCGTGCTGGCGGCGATGTTCAACGACGAGCGGCATTTCGCCCATCACGCGGCGTTGCCGGCAGTGAGCCAGTTCGGCGACGAAGGCGCGGCCAACCACACGCGCTTCTGCAAGGACTATGGCGATGCCGGCGTGGAGTTCTTCGTCTTCGGTCGCAGCGCCTTCGACAGTCGCTTCCCGGCGCCGCAACGCTATCCGGCGCGCCAGACCCTGGAAGCCTGCCAGGCCGTCGCGCGTCTGCACGGGCTGAGCGAGGCCGGAGTGGTCTACGCTCAACAGAACCCGGCGGTGATCGACCAGGGCGTGTTCCACAACGATGTGATCTCGGTGGGCAATGGCGAGGTGCTGTTCCATCACGAGGACGCCTTCCTCGATACCGAGAAGGTCCTTGCCGAACTGCACGACAAGCTGGGCCGCCGCGGCGGCCGCTTCCGCGCCATCTGCGTGCCGCGCGACCAGGTCGCGGTGGAGGACGCGGTGAAGTCCTACCTGTTCAACAGCCAACTGCTGTCGAAGGCCGACGGTTCAATGCTGCTGGTGGTACCGGAGGAGTGTCGGAACAACCCGCGGGTCTGGAACTACCTGGACCAGCTCACCGGCGACGACGGTCCGATCCGCGAAGTGAAGGTCTTCGACCTCAAGCAGAGCATGCAGAACGGCGGCGGTCCGGCTTGCCTGCGCTTGCGCGTGGCGCTGCAGGAACGGGAGCTGGCGGCGGTGAATCCGGGGGTGATCATGAGCGCCGGCCTGTACGACACGCTGGTAGCCTGGGTCGACCGGCACTACCGCGACCGCCTGAGCGAGACCGACCTGGCCGACCCCCAACTGCTGCTGGAGTGCCGGACGGCATTGGATGAACTGACGCAGATCCTTAAACTGGGCTCGGTTTATTCCTTCCAACTCGATTGAGAGCCTCGCCACCATGTCCGATAGCCTGCAACTGATCCTCGAAGATACCGACGGCACCCAGCTGGAAACTTCCTGCACCCGTTTCGCCGTGGTCTGGCAGGGCAAGGAAGTGTGGGTCCAGCAAGCCGGCAACGGCCAGTTGCTGATCGGCGTCGACGTCGAAGACGGCGATACCGAATACACCAACCTGCTGCTGCGGCCGATGGCGACCAACCTGGTCAGCCTGCAACTGGAGATGGAGCCGATCGAAGAGGGCGACGACCACGAGCACGGCCCCGACTGCGGCTGCGACCACACCCACTGACTGAGGACATCCCATGCTCGCCCTCGGCAAACTGCTCGACTTGACCCTGGCCGGCCGCGAGCCGACCGAGAAGATCCAGCTCACCGCCGACGGCACCCGCCTGCACTGGCTGGCCGAGGGCGCGCTGGAAGTCACGCCGATCGGCGCCCGCGACAACGGCGTCGACCTGTTGCTCTCGGCCGGTATCCACGGCAACGAGACCGCGCCCATCGAACTGCTCGAACGGCTGATCCGCAAGGTCGCCGCTGGCACCCTCAAGCCTGCCGCCAGGGTCCTCTTCCTGTTCGGCAACCCCGAAGCCATCCGCCGCGGCGAGCGCTACGTCGAACAGGACATGAACCGCCTGTTCAACGGTCGCCACGAGGAGGGCAGTGGCAACGAGGCCTTCCGTGCCGCCGAGCTGGAGCGCCTGGCCCAGGTGTTCTTCAGCAAGACCGAGCGAGTCCACCTGCACTACGACCTGCATACCGCGATCCGCGGCTCGAAGATCGAGCAGTTCGCCCTCTACCCCTGGGCCGAGGGCCGCCAGCATTCCCGCAGCGAACTGGCCCGCCTGCGCGACGCCGGCATCGAGGCGGTGCTGTTGCAGAACAAGCCGGGCATCACCTTCAGCGCCTACACCTACGGCCAGCTCGGCGCCGAGGCCTTTACCCTGGAACTGGGCAAGGCACGTCCGTTCGGAGAAAACCAGGAGGTCAACCTGGAGCGCCTGGAGCGGAGCCTGGAGCTGCTGATCGACGGCAGCGAGGAACAGCCGGACGGCTCCCGGCTCGACGGCCTCAAGCTGTTCAGCGTGTCGCGCGAGGTGATCAAGCACAGCGACCACTTCCGCCTGCACCTCGACGACGACGTGGCCAACTTCACCGAACTCTCGCCGGGCTACCTGCTGGCCGAGGATATCGGCGGCACGCGCTGGGTGGTGGACGAGGTCGGCGCGCGCATCATCTTCCCCAATCCACGGGTGAAGAACGGCCTGCGTGCCGGAATCCTGGTGGTGCCGGCCAAGCTCTGAGGCGTATCGGCCTTCCCTCTCGATCATGACGGAGCGCTTCGGCGCTCCGTTTCCGTTGCGGCCGGGAAGATTTCCCGACTTCCCTTGTGGCTGTCGGTAGAGCGCCGTAGGATCGGGCTTTTCCGCCGAACCGAGGAGCCCTCCGTGCCTGTCATCGACCTGCGCAGCGACACCGTCACCCAGCCCACCGCCGGCATGCGCGAAGCCATGGCCGCGGCCGAACTGGGCGACGACGTCTATGGCGAGGACCCCACGGTCAACCGCCTGGAGGCCGAACTGGCGGCGCGCCTGGGCTTCGCCGCGGCGCTCTTCGTACCGACCGGGACCATGAGCAACCTGCTCGGATTGATGGCCCACTGCGAGCGCGGCGACGAATACATCGTCGGCCAGCAGGCGCATACCTACAAATACGAGGGCGGCGGTGCCGCGGTGCTGGGCTCGATCCAGCCGCAGCCGATCGACGGCGAGGCCGACGGATCGCTCCACCTGGACAAGGTCGCGGCGGCGATCAAGGCCGACGATTTCCACTTCGCCAGGACCCGCCTGCTGGCCCTGGAAAACACCATGCAGGGCAAGGTGCTGCCGCTCGACTACCTGGCCGCGGCGCGCGCCTTCACTCGCGCGCGTGGCCTGGCCCTGCACCTGGATGGCGCGCGCCTGTACAACGCGGCGGTGAAGCTGGGCGTAGACGCCAGCGAGATCACCCGACACTTCGACTCGGTGTCGGTGTGCCTGTCCAAGGGCCTCGGTGCGCCGGTGGGCTCGGTGCTTTGCGGCAGCGTAGAACTGATCGGCAAGGCCCGCCGCTGGCGCAAGATGGTCGGCGGCGGGATGCGCCAGGCCGGCCTGTTGGCGGCTGCCGGACTGTACGCCCTCGACCACCAGGTGGCACGCCTGGCCGACGACCACGCCAACGCCGCGCGCCTGGGCGACGGGCTGCGCGAACTGGGCTATGCGGTGGAGCCGGTGCAGACCAACATGGTCTACGTCGATGTCGGCGAGCGGGCGGTCGCGCTGCGCGACTTCCTCGCCGAGCGCGGGGTGCGGATCAGCGCGGCGGCGCGTTTGCGCCTGGTCACCCACCTGGACGTTTCCGCCGAGTCCATAGGACAAGTACTGGATGCCTTCGCGGCCTTTCGTCGCTCATAAGCGAAAAGGTCGGCAATAGGCAATAACTATCGCGCAAATACACTACAACCTTGCCCAAGGGCCGATATAATGCGGCCCTTTGCCGGCGATTCGTGGCCGCCAATTTTCCGTGGAAGAACCTATGAAAAGCGCTGAAATCCGTGAAGCCTTCCTCCGCTTCTTCGAAGAGAAGGGACACACCCGTGTCGCTTCCAGTTCGCTGATCCCGGCGAACGATCCGACCCTGCTGTTCACCAACGCGGGCATGAACCAGTTCAAGGACTGCTTCCTCGGCCTGGAAAAGCGCGCCTACACCCGTGCGACCACCAGCCAGAAATGCGTGCGCGCCGGCGGCAAGCACAACGACCTGGAAAACGTCGGCTACACCGCGCGGCACCACACCTTCTTCGAAATGCTGGGTAACTTCAGCTTCGGCGACTATTTCAAGCGCGACGCCATCCATTACGCCTGGGAGTTCCTCACCGGCGAGAAATGGCTGAACCTGCCCAAGGAAAAGCTCTGGGTCACCGTCTACGCCACCGACGACGAGGCCTACGACATCTGGACCAAGGAAGTCGGCGTGCCCGCCGAGCGTATGGTGCGGATCGGCGACAACAAGGGCGCGCCCTATGCGTCCGACAACTTCTGGGCGATGGGCGATACCGGACCCTGCGGTCCCTGCACCGAGATCTTCTTCGACCATGGGCCGGAGATCTGGGGCGGCCCGCCCGGTTCGCCGGAAGAGGACGGCGACCGCTACATCGAGATCTGGAACAACGTGTTCATGCAGTTCAACCGCACCGCGGACGGCGTCATGCACCCGCTGCCGGCGCCGAGCGTGGACACCGGCATGGGCCTGGAGCGCGTGAGCGCGGTACTCCAGCACGTGCACTCGAACTATGAGATCGACCTGTTCCAGAACCTGCTGAAAGCCTCCGCCGAGGCCATCGGCTGCGCCAACGACGACGCGCCGTCGCTGAAGGTGGTAGCCGACCACATCCGTTCCTGCAGCTTCCTGATCGCCGACGGCGTACTGCCGTCCAACGAGGGTCGCGGCTACGTCTTGCGGCGGATCATCCGCCGCGCCTGCCGCCACGGCAACAAGCTGGGCGCCAGGGGCACCTTCTTCCACAAGATCGTCGCAGCGCTGGTCGCCGAGATGGGCGATGCCTTCCCCGAGCTGAAGCAACAGCAGGCGCACATCGAGCGCGTGCTGAAGACCGAGGAAGAGCAGTTCGCCAAGACCCTGGAGCAAGGCCTGAAGATCCTCGAACAGGATCTCGCCGAACTGCAGGGCAGCGTGATTCCCGGCAACGTGGTGTTCAAGCTGTACGACACCTATGGCTTCCCGGTCGACCTGACCAATGACATCGCCCGCGAGCGCGAGCTGACCATCGACGAGGACGGCTTCGAGCGCGAGATGGAGGCCCAGCGCGAGCGCGCCCGCGCTTCCAGCGCCTTCGGCATGGACTACAACAGCCTGGTCAAGGTCGACGGCGAGACCCGCTTCCTCGGCTATCAGGGCGTCTCCGGCGCCGGGCAGATCGTCGCGCTGTTCAGGGACGGCCAGGCCGTCGAGCGCCTGGAGGAGGGCGAGGAGGGCGTCGTGGTCCTCGACCAGACGCCGTTCTACGCCGAGTCCGGCGGCCAGGTCGGCGACAGTGGCTACCTCGAGGCGGCTGGCGTGCGCTTCGACGTGCGCGATACCACCAAGGCTGGCGGCGCGCACCTGCACCATGGCGTGGTCGCCCGGGGCAACCTGAGCGTCGGCGGCGCGGTCAAGGCCGAGGTCGACGCCTCGGTACGCCAGGCCACCGCGCTCAACCACTCCGCGACCCACCTGCTGCATGCCGCGCTGCGCCAGGTACTGGGCGACCACGTACAACAGAAGGGCTCGCTGGTGGACAGCCAGCGCCTGCGTTTCGACTTCAGCCACTTCGAGGCGATCAAGGCGGAACAACTGAAGGCCCTGGAGGATATCGTCAACGCCGAAATCCGTCGCAACACCGAGGTCGAGACCGAGGAAACCGATATCGACACCGCCAAGGCCAAGGGCGCCATGGCGCTGTTCGGCGAGAAGTACGGCGACCAGGTGCGCGTACTGAGCATGGGCGGCGATTTCTCCGTCGAGCTGTGCGGTGGCACCCACGTATCCCGCACCGGCGACATCGGCCTGTTCAAGATCACCAGCGAGGGTGGCGTGGCTGCTGGCGTACGCCGTATCGAGGCGGTCACCGGCGCGGCGGCGCTGGCCTACCTGAACGGTGCCGAGGAGCAGCTCAAGGAAGCCGCCAGCCTGGTCAAGGGCAGCCGCGACAACCTGCTGGACAAGCTCGGCGCCCTGCTGGAACGCAACCGCTCGCTGGAGAAGGAGCTGGAACAGCTCAAGGCCAAGGCTGCCAGCGCGGCCGGCGACGACCTTTCGGCGGCGGCGGTGGAAATCAAGGGCGCGAAGGTACTCGCCGCGCGCCTCGATGGTCTGGACGGCAAGGCGCTGTTGGCGCTGGTCGACCAGTTGAAGAACAAGCTCGGCCGCGCAGTGATCCTGCTCGGCGGCGAGCTGGACGGGAAGGTCGTACTGGTCGCAGGCGTGACCCAGGACCTGACCGGCCAACTGAAGGCCGGCGAGCTTATGAAGCAAGCCGCGGCGGCAGTTGGTGGCAAAGGTGGCGGACGCCCGGATATGGCCCAGGGCGGCGGCACCGATGCAGCGAAATTGGACGAGGCCCTGGCCCTGGCCCAGCGCTTCGTCGAGCAAGGGCTCTGATGCCATGCCGGCCCCGCGCCAGAGCGATGCGGGGCCGGGCGGCCAGCGCCCCTTGATGCCCGGCCGGCGGTGCGCCCCGCCAGTCCGGGTAGCGAAAGAATGTGGCAGGTTCAAAAGGGCGCCCTTCACGGAATCAGGCGGTTTGAAATGGCTTTGATCGTACAGAAGTTTGGAGGGACCTCCGTCGGCACCGTCGAGCGTATCGAGCAGGTGGCCGAGAAGGTGAAGAAATTCCGCGAAGCGGGCGATGACGTCGTCGTGGTGGTATCCGCCATGAGCGGCGAGACCAACCGTCTGATCGGCCTGGCCAACCAGATCATGGAGCAGCCGGTTCCGCGCGAACTGGACGTCATGGTCTCGACCGGAGAGCAGGTGACCATCGCCCTGCTCAGCATGGCCCTGATCAAGCGCGGCGTGCCGGCGGTCTCCTATACCGGCAACCAGGTGCGTATCCTCACCGACAGCGCACACACCAAGGCGCGCATCCTGCACATCGACGACACCCACATCCGCGCCGACCTCAAGGCCGGCAGGGTAGTGGTGGTCGCCGGTTTCCAGGGCGTCGACGGCAACGGCAACATCACCACGCTGGGCCGCGGCGGTTCCGATACCACCGGGGTGGCCCTGGCGGCGGCGTTGAAGGCCGACGAATGCCAGATCTACACCGACGTCGACGGCGTCTACACCACCGATCCGCGCGTAGTGCCGCAGGCCCGCCGGCTGGACAAGATCACCTTCGAGGAAATGCTGGAAATGGCCAGCCTCGGTTCCAAGGTGCTGCAGATCCGGGCGGTCGAGTTCGCCGGCAAGTACAACGTTCCGCTGCGCGTGCTGCACAGCTTCCAGGAGGGTCCGGGCACCCTCATTACTATCGATGATGAAGAGGAATCCATGGAACAGCCGATCATCTCCGGCATCGCCTTCAACCGCGACGAAGCCAAGCTGACCATCCGTGGCGTACCCGATACCCCCGGCGTGGCCTTCAAGATCCTCGGGCCGATCAGTGCCGCCAATGTGGAAGTCGACATGATCGTGCAGAACGTGGCGCACGATAACACCACCGACTTCACCTTCACGGTGCATCGCAACGATTACCTGAACGCCCTGGAAATCCTCAAGCAGACCGCCGCCAACATCGGCGCGCGCGAAGCCATCGGCGACACCAACATCGCCAAGGTTTCCATCGTCGGCGTCGGCATGCGTTCGCACGCCGGCGTGGCCAGCCGCATGTTCGAAGCGCTGGCCAAGGAAAGCATCAACATCCAGATGATCTCCACCTCGGAAATCAAGGTTTCCGTGGTGATCGAAGAGAAGTACCTGGAACTGGCGGTACGTGCCCTGCACACGGCGTTCGAGCTCGACGCGCCGGCGCGACAGGGTGAGTGACGCTGGCAGGCGAAAGGCGCGGCAACCCCGCGCCTTTTGTCGTTTTTGACCGTTTGGCAGGAACTTTCATTCCGGCGGGACTGGTCAATACTGGGTGAAGGATCGCGCTCTTGATTTCTGCGGATCCGCCGCCATTTCTTTTTTGCAGACTGTTGTCCTGAAATATTCGCGTGAGGAGAAAGGAATGCTGATTCTGACTCGTCGGGTCGGAGAGACCCTGATGGTAGGTGACGACGTCACCGTGACGGTACTGGGTGTCAAAGGGAACCAGGTGCGCATCGGCGTCAACGCGCCGAAGGAAGTCGCCGTACACCGGGAGGAAATTTACCAGCGCATCCAGAAAGAGAAAGATCAAGAGCCAAACCATTAATTTTTATCTAATTTTCCCTTTGCAAACGGGGTAAAGATGGGTATCATGCGCCCCGTGTTGCGGAGAGGTGGCCGAGTGGCCGAAGGCGCTCCCCTGCTAAGGGAGTACACCTCAAAAGGGTGTCGGGGGTTCGAATCCCCCCCTCTCCGCCATTCAAGTGTTAGAGGTTGATTCAGGCGGCGAAAGCCATCTTGGTAACTAAGTTACTGATTTGATTGAAAAAATCGCTTGACGGATAAAATCCACAATCTATAATGCGCCCCCACGACGCACTCATAGCTCAGCTGGATAGAGTACTCGGCTACGAACCGAGCGGTCGGAGGTTCGAATCCTCCTGAGTGCGCCATATTTCGAAGGGTTCCTCTCGTCAGGGGCTCGGCGAGCGAATGATCGACAGTTGCGGTCTTTCACGGTAAAACAAGCGTTACCGGCAGGTGGCCGGAAAAAGCACCGACACGCACTCATAGCTCAGCTGGATAGAGTACTCGGCTACGAACCGAGCGGTCGGAGGTTCGAATCCTCCTGAGTGCGCCATACCGAAAGGGCCTGCAGCAATGCAGGCCCTTTTTCTTTGCCCGGGATTTTTCTTCCGCCGGAACGCGGCCCCGTCGTCAGGCGGGGCGGGAAGGGGTCAGACCAGCACCGAGTACCAGAACACCCGGCCGATCACGTTGATGTGCTCGGCGGCTTCCTGGGGCTCGTAGCGCTCGTCCGGATGCTCGTCACTGTTGAAGCTGCGAATGCGCAGGCCGCCGCCTGGAAGGCGGTAAAGCAGTTTCACGCGCAGTTGGCCGTCGTGGTCGAAGGCGTACATGTCGCCGTCCTTGATCGTCCGCGCGCTAGTGTCCACGCCTACCGTGCTGCCGTCCGGCAGCACCGGCTCCATGCTGTTGCCGCTGACCGTGACGCAGGCTGCACTGGCCGGATCGATGTTCTTCTTGCGCAGGGTGTACTTGCCGAAGCGCAGCTTGCGCCCGCCGGTCTGCAGGATCACCGTGCTGCCCTTGCCGCCGGACAGCTCGATCTCCTTGTAGAAGGGCAGTTCGATCTCGTCGGCATCCAGGGGCGTTTCGTCGTCCCATGACTCTACTGCGCCAAGCCAACTGGCATTGGGGCCTGCATTCGCCTGGCCGCGCTCGGCGAGCATCTCGCCACGACCTTCCGCCAGCCACAGGGGGTTGACGCCGCAGGCGCCGGCGATCTGCGCGACGAAGCTGGTGGCGCGGGACTTGCCGCGCTCCAGATCGGAAATGGAGGTCTGGGTCATGCCTACCGCCTGGGCAAGCTGGACCTGGCTGAGATGGGCGTGCTTGCGCGCCGCCTTGATGCGATCTTTGAGTTCCATAGGTGGAAAGACTAAGGGTGTGCCTGTGGCATTGCAAGCGTCCGTATATGGGTATTACCATAATTTCAGCGCTTTCCTACTCGCGTCGGGTAGGACGGCGGCCCAACACAGCCACTGCGGGTGGCTAATGCGAGCGGCCAGCCAGGTGGGCCGGCCAAGGAGGGAATACCATGTTTCAAAGTACCGAGCAGGCGCTGGCCGTGGCCTACTGGATGTTCGAGCACCAGCCGGGACCGAAGTCGTCGACGGCGATGGTGATCGATGGCCTGCGCGAGCGCTTCGATCGCAGCTTCATCGAACACCTGCCCAGCGGTTTGAGTCCGCACGAATGGCAGGCCCAGGCGGTGATGACCGTGCGTTTCGCCCAGCGCCAGCTGGCTGCGCACCCACTGGAGCTGGCGGTGGTGCGGGCCGAGTTCGCCCGCGGGCGGGATTTCGTCCTTGGCCTGGCGGCTTTGCGCGACTGGCTGAAGCCCGGGGCCGACCCGATCGAGCAGCGGGCAACCCTGGCCTTGCTGATGCGCATGTTCCGTCGTCCGCCGTCGAGCATCCGCGAGATCGAGCGACTCAGCGGGCTGTCGAAGAGCACCCTGCATCGCTGGGACAAGGAATGGCGCGAGCGGGTCGTCGCTTTGCTGCGCCAGGCCTTGCAGCGGCTGGAGGAGCCGATGGCGGAGGTGGGGATCGTGGGCGAGCGCTAAAAAAATTTCTGTATGAAAACGGGTTTTCCCATATTGACGCTATGGGACGATAAAGGTATAAATTCTCCACGATTGAAATTCCTCTGGCCGAAGCCCGCCGATGCGGGCTTCGGCCGTTCCGGGCCCGCCTTTTCGGCGGGCCTTTGCATTTCCGGGAGTCATCCATGTCCGAGCCAAGCTCTGCGGCCTCCGCCGCCAGCGCAATGGCTGGCGTCGGCCTGGCCATGTACCTGCCGGGTATCGATGGCAACGCCTTGCTGGGAGGCTTCGGCGGCGCCATCTTCTTTGTCGTGTTCGCCCGTGACTACAACGCCCTGACCCGCCTCGGCTACCTGCTGGTGTCCTGGGTCGGCGGCTATTACGCCGGAATCGAGGCGCTCGGCCGCGGGTTGACCCAGACCAGCGGCATGGCCGCCTTCGTCGCCGCGACCCTCTGCGTGACCGGCGGCATCGGCATGCTCGAGTGGATGCGTGGCGGCGAACTGCCCAGCTGGATGCGCGGGCTGTTGCGCCGCCGGGGAGGCAAGTCCGATGGTTGATCCGCTGTCCACCCTGACCGTTCTGGTCTGCTCGGCGATCTGCATGCGCCTGATCACCTATCGCCGCGCCGGCGCGCGTTTCCGCCCCGGCGTTTCCCTGTGCGCCTACCTGCTGGCGTTGTGCACCGGCTGCCAGGCGCTGGGAATAGTGGCCGGGTTGTATCGTGCCGAGCACCTCTCGCCGTGGATGCTCGGGGTACTGCTGGTGCTGCTGGTCCTGCTGTTGCAGGCGCGCGGCAACCTGGCGCGGGTCCTGCGCCTGCATTGAACGAACGTACTTCGCTCCGGCCTGGCCGGCGGTTGTATCCGCCGCGTCGGTGCCTGTCCGTCATCCATCCATCCTGAAAAAGGAGTTCGCCATGTCCAGTGCAACCGTGCGCCTGGATCACGCCGCCCTGCGCGAAACGTTGCGGCAGTTGTTCGGCCTGCCCGCCGGCAGCGTCATCGATGCCGATCAACTGCTGGCCCCGCCGGCCATCCCCTTCATGACCTTGCGCCTGGAGTCCTCGAGCCTGCTTGGCAAGGTGCGGCGGGAGTTTTCCGCCAGTGGCGAGCAGGAGTCCCTGCTGGCCAGTTGCGAGAGCATCTTTCGCCTGACCTGGCATGGTCCCGAGGCGCACCAGTACCTGCAGGATGCCCGCTGCCTGCTGCAGTCAGGCAATGTCGGCGAGCGCCTGCGCGTGCTGAAGGCCAGCCTGCTGCGCCTGACACCCATCGAAAACCTGTCCGTCGTGCAGGATGGCCAGGCGCTGGGGCAGGCTCGTTTCGACCTTGTTCTCGCTCACGAACACGTGCTGCTCGTCGACCTCGAGCGCACCGCTCCCGGGCAGGCCTCCGGGGGGACGGGTGGAACGGCTTCCTAGAGGTCGTTGCGATGCATCGTAGCGATGCCATCCATACATAGAGGAGAGATCCATGGTCATGTTGATCAGTCGTCGCGTCGGCATCGTTCGCCTGGATGCGGTGATTTCCGAAAACCTCGCGCAGGCTGCCGTCAGCGCGCGCGGCGACCAGCTCATCACCATCGTCGGCAGCATTGTCGACCATGCGCCCGCTGGCGAGCCGTTGCCCTCCTTGCTGCCGATGGAGGGAGGCAGCCGCGCGTTGAACGAGTGCCGTGTGCGCAAGGGCATCGCTGCCTTGACTTCACTGCAAGGCGCTTCCGAAACGGTGGACGTGCAAACGGGATTCCACCTGTATCGCGGTCTGTTCATCACGCGCGTTGTTGCCCGGCGAACCGCAGAAAGAGGATTGAGCCTGACCATAACCGCCAGCCAGAGGCGTGCGCGGCGGGCAGGCGGTAGGTTGCTGAAGACTGTCGTCCGTCTTTTCCATGCAGGCAGGGCGACACCCTGCCCGGCACGCTAAGGGCGATGCCGGTCCTGCTTTCATCGGTATGAGGACGGCCCGGCCTTAGCTCCCGGGATCGACTCGCTCCACCCGGTACCTTCTCTTCCCTTCACACATCCCTCCTGATCGAAGCTCACGCTTCTCGCTCCCCGTCGCTTGTCGGCCTTGTACTGATAACGCACCTCCGCATTGTTCCCGCTGACCCGGTCCGGCTTGCCCAGCGCCCGCTCCACATCGGAGCGGGTCATTCCCGCCATTATCCGCTGCTCCACGATCGCCTTGCGGCGTTCCTTCTCGTCCAGGCGTCTGCCGCAGCGATCTTCTCTTTCTCCGATCACCGCGAGCGGCACGCTTTTCCGGCCGATGGACGCCTTTTTCGTCTTCGTCTCGGCCCTCGGCGTGACGCTCCTGCCTCCCGGCGGCGGGTTGTCCGCCACGACGGTCTCGCCGGCCTGCCCGGCGGGGCAACCGAGTTGGGTGAAGCTGACATGGCCGCTGGCGTCTTCGCAGCGGAATACCGCAGCGGCCTCGCAGGTGGACGCCAGCGAGAGGAGGAGAAGGAGGGACAGGGAACGCATGGGCGGCACTCCGGGTCGGATAAGGGTGAGTGCAGGCTAACGCGTTGCCTTTTTCCGCGGGGCCGAGTGTCCTGAGTGAAATTTCCGGCGTCGCAGTCAGGCGTCGAGTGACGATGAACTTTGTGCCGCAAGCGCTTGTTCTTGCCGCCATTTTGTAACGCGCAAAACGCAAGCGGAGTGTTATCATTATCCGTATCTGCCCCGAGAGGGCCCTTGGAACACACCCATGGACTTACCCAGTAGAAACTCGAACAGTTTCCCGTTTGACCAATCACGTTTCTGATTGACCCCTTTGGCGTGCTCCGCTACTGGGGGTGGAGCGCGCTATGACCGAAGTAGAAGCCAAGAAGCCGCAGGAAAGCCTGCAGGACCGCCTAGCGCAGGTGGTCGAGCTGCTGCATCGCCACAAGGTGGTGGAAGACCTGACCCATCGTCAGGAAGGCCAGCACCATGACCGGGTGGAAAACCTCGTCCACCGGCAGAATCTCGTAGAACTCCAGCGCAAGCTGGAGGAACTGCACCCCGCCGACATCGCCCACATCCTCGAATCGCTGCCGCTGGACGACCGCCTGACGGTCTGGCAACTGGTCAAGTCCGAGGACGACGGCGACATCCTTCTCGAAGTCTCCGACGCGGTCCGGGAAACCCTGATCGCGGACATGGACGACCACGAGATCATCGCCGCGACCAAGGACCTGGACGCCGACGAACTCGCCGACCTGGCGCCGGAACTGCCGCGCGACGTGGTCCATGAACTGATGGAAAGCCTCGACGCGCAGCAGCGCGAGCGAGTGCGTTCGGCGCTGTCCTACGAGGAGGACCAGGTCGGCGCGCTGATGGACTTCGAGATGGTCACCATCCGCGAGGACGTCAGCCTGGAAGTGGTGCTGCGCTACCTGCGCCGCCTGAAGGAACTGCCCGGGCATACCGACAAACTGTTCGTGGTCGACTACGACGGCGTGCTCAAGGGCGTGCTGCCGATCAAGCGCCTGCTGGTCAACGATCCGGACAAGCAAGTGCTGGAAGTCATGGCCACCGACCCGGTGACCTTCCACCCGGACGAGGACGGCTACGACGCCGCCCAGGCATTCGAGCGTTACGACCTGATTTCCGCGCCGGTGGTGGACAAGGGCGGCAAGCTGATCGGTCGTCTGACCATCGACGAGATGGTCGACCTGATCCGTGAGGAAAGCGAAAGCGAAGTCCTCAACATGGCCGGTCTGCGTGAAGAAGAAGATATCTTCGCCTCGGTCTGGAAGTCGGTGCGCAACCGCTGGGCCTGGCTGGCCACCAACCTGATCACCGCCTTCGTCGCCTCGCGGGTGATCGGCCTGTTCGAAGGCTCCATCGAGAAACTGGTGGCGCTGGCCGCGCTGATGCCGATCGTTGCCGGCATCGGTGGCAATTCCGGCAACCAGACCATCACCATGATCGTCCGCGCCATCGCGCTCGACCAGGTACAGCCGACCAGCAACAGTCGCAACCGCCTGCTGCGCAAGGAGCTTGGCGTCGCGCTGGTCAACGGCCTGGCGTGGGGCGGAGTGATCGGCGTGGTGGCCTTCTATCTTTACGGCAACTGGGAACTGGGCGTGGTGATGACCGCCGCGATGACCCTGAACCTGCTGCTGGCGGCGATGATGGGAGTGCTGATCCCGATGACCCTGCATCGTTTCGGACGCGATCCGGCGATGGGCTCCAGCGTGATGATCACTGCGATGACCGACAGCGGCGGTTTCTTCATCTTCCTCGGCCTGGCGACGATCTTCCTGATGTAGCCGGAGCGCCACGCGAGAAGCCGCCCACGGGCGGCTTTTTTCATGGCGGTCAGATCAGCGGGGAAACCTTCGGTGGCGACCAGGACAGCACGCTCAGGCAGCGATCGCCGCCATTGACGAAATACTCGTCGACGGCCTTGGTCTCGCGGGCGACGAAGCCCTCGCGACGGCATTCCTGGTCCAGCCAGCCGCCTTGCTCGACCCGGTACAGCCAACCCTCGGATGCCGCACAGGCTGGCCAGAATTCCAGCAGGTCGGCAGCGTCGAGCTGGCGCAGGCCTTCGACTTCGACGAACTCGACGCGCCAGGTGCGCTGGCTGGCGAGGTCGCGGACGAGGATGGTGAGGCCGGCGCGATCCTGGCGGCACTCCAGGAACCAGGGGTCGACGCAGGGCGGCGCCTGGAGCAGAACCGCCAGCAGCGGCTCCGCGCGTTCAGCCACGGACGCGCAGGGTCAGGCCCTTGAGGAAGTTGCGCAGCAACTGGTCGCCGCAGGTCCGGTAGTTGCTGTGGCCGGGCTTGCGAAACAGGGCGCTCAGCTCGGGTTTGGAGACCGGGAAGTCGACGCTGTCGAGGATGGCATGGAGGTCTTCCTCCTTGAGTTCGAAGGCGACCCGCAGCTTCTTCAGGATCATGTTGTTGCTCAACGGCAGCTCCAGCGGCGGTAGCGGACGCGACTCGTCGCGACCGCGGCGCTGGATGATCAGTCCGTCCAGGCAGCGCGCCAGGTAGCGGTCGGGGCAGGCCTGGAAGCCGTCTTCGTCTTCCTTCTTCAGGTAAGCCTCGAGCAGGTCCGCTTCGACTTGCTCGCCGAACGGGGCGGCCAGTTCGGCCAGATGTGCATCGGGAAGATCCAGCAGGTAGCGCAGGCTGCGTAGTACGTCGTTGTTGAGCATCGTGCTCTCCGGAACGGTTGGCGATGAAAAAGCCCCGCGGGGCGGGGCTCTTCAGGGGGGGCTCAGACCAGCTCGGCCCAGAGGTCGTACTCGTCGGCATCGGTGATGCGCACGCGGACCTTGTCGCCCGGCTTCAGCTCGTCGCTGTCGACGAACACGTTGCCGTCGATTTCCGGAGCGTCGGCCCAGGAGCGGCCGACCGCGCCCTGTTCGTCGACTTCGTCGATCAGCACTTCGATTTCCTTGCCCACCTTGAGCTGCAGGCGAGCGGCGGAAATCGCCTGCTGGTGGGCCATGAAGCGTTCCCAGCGGTCCTGCTTGACCTCGTCCGGCACCGGCTCCAGGCCCAGCTCGTTGGCCGGAGCGCCTTCGACGGGGGAGTACTGGAAGCAGCCGACGCGGTCGAGCTGGGCTTCCGTCAGCCAGTCGAGCAGGTACTGGAAGTCTTCTTCGGTTTCGCCCGGGAAGCCGACGATGAAGGTCGAGCGGATGGTCAGTTCCGGGCAGATCTCGCGCCACTGCTTGATCCGGGCCAGGGTCTTGTCCTCGAAGGCCGGGCGCTTCATGGCCTTGAGCACTTTCGGGCTGGCGTGCTGGAAGGGGATGTCGAGGTACGGCAGGAGTTTGCCGGCGGCCATCAGCGGGATCACATCGTCGACGTTGGGGTACGGGTAGACGTAGTGCAGGCGAACCCACACGCCCATGCTGCTCAGCGCCTCGCAGAGTTCCTTCATGCGGGTCTTGACCGGCTGGCCGTTCCAGAAGTCGGTCTTGTACTTCAGGTCCACGCCGTAGGCGCTGGTGTCCTGGGAAATCACCAGGAGTTCCTTGACCCCGGCCTTGACCAGGCGCTCGGCCTCGCTCAGCACGTCGCCGACCGGCCGGCTGACCAGCTTGCCGCGCATGGACGGGATGATGCAGAAGCTGCAACTGTGGTTGCAGCCTTCGGAAATCTTCAGGTAGGCGTAGTGGCGCGGGGTCAGCTTGACGCCTTGCGGCGGGACCAGGTCGACCAGCGGGTTGTGTTCGGTCTTCGGCGGCACCACTTCGTGCACCGCGGTAACCACCTGCTCGTACTGTTGCGGGCCGGTGACCGCCAGCACGCTTGGATGCACGTCGCGGATCGCGTGCTCTTCCACGCCCATGCAGCCGGTGACGATGACCTTGCCGTTCTCGGCGATGGCTTCGCCGATCACTTCCAGGGACTCGGCCTTGGCGCTGTCGATGAAACCGCAGGTGTTGACCACCACGACGTCGGCGTCTTCGTAGGTCGGAACGACCTCATAGCCTTCCATGCGCAGCTGGGTGAGGATGCGCTCGGAGTCGACCAGCGCCTTGGGGCATCCAAGACTGACGAAGCCGACTTTGGGAGTGGGGGTGGACATGGCTAACCTCGGTAGGCGGGCGCGCTTGCTGGCGCCTCTGATCAAAAAGTGCGCAATTCTAGCGGCAGCGCCGCGGCTTTTCCAGTCTCCCGTGCAGCTCTTTTCCGGCCCTGGAAAAACTCACCGCGGGCGCTCGGCAATCGGCTCCCCGGCCTTCTATAGTCATAGCAGTCCGTGGCCTCGGCGCTTGCATCGCGGACGGCATGGGCGCAGCATTTGCCGAATTTTTCCGGGGGAAAGCGTTTCATGAGTGATGCAGCGACGCGTGCCGAGGAGACGTCGGAGGGGCATTCCAGCTCTGCCATCGGCCTGATGGTCGGGGCGGTTGGAGTCTGCTATGGGGATATCGGCACCAGTCCCTTGTATACCCTGAAAGAGGTCTTCATCGGCGGCTACGGGGTGCAGGCCAACCACGATGGCGTCCTTGGCGTGCTGTCGCTGATCTTCTGGTCGCTGGTCTGGGTCGTTTCCATCAAGTACGTGATCTTCGTCCTGCGTGCCGACAACCAGGGCGAGGGCGGGGTGATGGCGCTGTCGGCCCTGGCGCGCCGGGCGGCGGCGCCGTTCGGCAGGCTGCAGACTTTCGTGGTGGTTGCCGGCCTGATCGGCGCGGCGCTGTTCTACGGCGACAGCATGATCACCCCGGCGATCTCGGTACTGTCGGCGGTAGAAGGGCTGGAGATCGCCTTCGACGGCCTGGAGCACTGGACGGTACCGCTGGCGCTTATCGTGCTGATCGGCCTGTTCCTGATCCAGAAGCACGGCACCGCGCGGATCGGCATCCTGTTCGGCCCGGTCATGGTGCTCTGGTTCGGCGCCCTGGCGGCGCTGGGCGTCTACGGGGTGATCCAGCAGCCGGAAGTGCTGCAGGCGATGAACCCTGTATGGGCCGTGCGTTTCTTCAGCTCGCATCCCGGCATCGGTGTCGCCATCCTCGGCGCCACCGTACTGGCGCTGACCGGCGCCGAGGCGCTGTACGCCGACATGGGCCACTTCGGTCGCAAGCCGATCGCCCGTGCCTGGTTCCTGCTGGTGCTGCCGGCGCTGGTGCTGAACTACTTCGGCCAGGGCGCGACCATCCTTTCCAACGCCGAGGCGGCGCGCAACCCCTTCTACCTGCTGGCGCCGGGCTGGGCGCTGCTGCCGATGGTGGCGCTGTCCACCCTGGCCACGGTGATCGCCTCCCAGGCGGTGATCTCCGGCGCCTTCTCCCTGACCCGCCAGGCGATCCAGCTCGGCTACGTGCCGCGGATGACCATCCAGCACACTTCCAGCCACGAGCAGGGGCAGATCTACATCGGCGGGGTGAATTGGGCGCTGATGGTCGGCGTGGTCCTGCTGGTGCTCGGCTTCGAGTCCTCGGCGTCGCTGGCGGCTGCCTACGGCGTGGCGGTGACCGGAACCATGCTGATCACCACCCTGCTGATGGGCGTGGTGATCTGGCGCCTGTGGAAATGGCCGCTGTGGCTGGGCGTCCCGTTCTTCTGCGTGATGCTCGCGGTGGACAGCCTGTTCTTCGCCGCCAACCTGCCCAAGGTGATCCAGGGCGGCGCCTTCCCGGTCATCGCGGGTATCGTCATCTTCATCCTGATGTCCACCTGGAAGCGTGGCCGCCAACTGCTGGTGGAGCGTCTCGACGAGGGCTCGCTGCCGCTCTCGGTGTTCATTTCCAGCATGCGCGTGCAGCCGCCGCACCGGGTCCAGGGGACCGCGGTGTTCCTTACCGCGCGTACCGACGCGGTGCCTCACGCGCTGCTGCACAACCTGTTGCACAACCAGGTGCTGCACGAGCAGGTGGTGCTGCTCACCGTGGTCAACGAAGACAGCCCACGGGTTTCGCCGGATCGCCGTTTCGAGGTCGAGGCCTATGGCGACGGATTCTTTCGGGTGATCCTGCACTTCGGCTTCATGGAAGAGCCAGACATCCCGGCTGCCTTGCGCCTGTGCCATCTCAACGAACTGGACTTCAGCCCGATGCGCACCACCTACTTCCTCAGCCGGGAGACGGTGATTCCATCCAAGCGCATCGGCATGGCGCGCTGGCGCGAGGGGTTGTTCGCCTTCCTGCTGAAGAACGCCAACGGCAACCTGCGCTATTTCAACCTGCCGCTCAACCGGGTGATCGAGTTGGGAACCCAGGTCGAGATCTGATCCGCTCCGCTGCAAAAAAGCGCGCCCGATTGGGCGCGTTTTTTTGCGCGTTTCTCAGCGCCGTTGCGGCAGCATCCGTACCAGGGTGTTGTCGCGGCTGACGAAGTGATGGAAGAGCGCCGCGGCGGCGTGCAGGCCGATCAGGAAATAACCGGCGTTGCCGATGGTTTCGTGCCATTCCTTGATTTGCCCGGCGAGGTCGGGGTTCTTGTCGACCAGCGGCGGTAGCTCCAGGCCGAAGAACGGTATCGGCTTGCCGGCGGCGCTGAGGATCAGCCAGCCGGCGAAGGGCAGGCCGATCATCATCAGGTAGAGGGCGTAGTGCATCAGCCTGGCCAGCGTCGCCTGCCAGGCGGGGATGGCGGGCTCTATGCGCGGGGTAGGGGTGGCCAGGCGCACCAGCAGGCGCAACCAGACCAGCAGGAAAACGCTCAGGCCAAGCATGAAGTGCCATTGCTTGAGCAGTTCGCGGGTTTCGCTGCCCTTGGGGAAATTGCCCTTCAGTTCGATACAGGCGTAGACCCCGGCGATCAGCAGCAGGGTCAGCCAGTGCAGGGCAATGGTCAGGCTCCCATAACGGGATTCGGTGTTTTTCCAGCTCATCACGGTTCCTTCTCTTCGGCTCTCGGGAGCCCGCTCTGCGGCGGGTCGGCCGGTATTCTCGGCGGCTCCGCTGAAGCCAGCCTGAATGCCCCCGGCAGGCTCAGTCTAGCTGGCGCCGACCGGGGACAAGAAGGGCGGAGCGGGGAGAGCTTGATCGCGATCAGGCGTCGGGAGCGTTCTCGCGGTCGCGGATGGCCTGGAGCATCTTCTTCGCCAGGGACAGGTAGTCCTCGTCGAAGTGGTGGCCGCCCGGCAGTTCGAGCTTCTCGCCGACGGCCTGGGATTGGGTACAGCCGCTTTCGTCCTTTTCTTCGGCGCCATAGATGCAGAACACCTTGGCTGCCGGCAATCTGGCCATTTCCGGGCCGGTGGCGGCTTCCTCGCCGGCCTTGCCCAGCCAGCCTTCCACTTCGATCTCGAAGCTGCCGGTCCGCGCCAGCGCCAGCAGCAGCATGGCTTTCACTTGCTGCTGGTCCTTTCCGGGCAGGCGGTTGTAGATCGCCGGCAGGATGTCAGCGCCGAACGAGTAGCCGGCCAGGACGAAACGTTTCGCGCCCCACTTCTCGCGGTAGTGTTGCATCAGCTTGGAGAGGTCGGCGGCGCTCTGTTCCGGGCTCTTGTGTTGCCAGTAGTAGCGCAGGGTGTCGATGCCGACCACCGGGTAGCCCATGCTGGCCATATGCTCGGCAGAGTCCTTGTCCAGGTCGCGCCAGCCGCCGTCGCCGGAATAGAACAGGGTGACGATGTCCGAGGGTTGCGCCGCGGGGACCTCGAGTACCGGCAGGGCCTCGGCGTTGCCTTGCAGTTGCAGGCGCAACTGATGGGCGAGCACGTCGGACAGCGGGGTGTCGTAGTCGCTGATGCTGGTTTCCGCGCTCGACTGCTTGCGGACGAAGACTGCGGTGTCGTCGTCCGGGTTGTCGTTCCAGGCCAGCAGCCACTGGCCGTGCGACGCCTGGTGCGGCAGCGGGGCGTCGCAGTCGCGCTCGGCCAGGGCAATGTCGAAGCCGACCGAGAGCGCCTTGGCCTTGTCGTCGTCCTGGCTGGCGAGCCAGCGCCAGGCGGTGGTCGAGCCCGGGCCGATGCCGGCGACCAGGTTCGGCTTGCCGCCGAGGCGGGCAATGACCGCTTCGAGCCGGGACTGCTGCGCCCTGCAATCGCCGTTTTCCGGAGGGAAGTACTGGATCACCCGGGCGGCGCTGTCGTGAGCCAGGTTCAGCATCTGGGCGTCGTTCAATTGCTGTTCGGGGGCGGCGATCACCACCACCCGCGAGCGCGGCTTCTCGCCGGGTTCGGCAAGGGTGGCGTGGCCGCCGTCGTCGAGGTCCAGGGCTTCCAGTTTCGCCTGGGCCGCCGGTCGGCTCCAGAGCAGCAGGGCGGCACCGACGATCAGCACCAGGGCGGCGACCAGAAAACGGCGCCAGTGACGTTTCACGACAGACATATCAGCGTTTCACCAATCCAGTCAGGCCGCCGGCGATCAGCGCGGCGGTATCGGCCAGGGCCACCAGCGGGTCGAGCCCGGCTGGCACGGCCAGGTAGCGGGGTTCCCAGTCGGGCTGGAACTTGTCCTTGAAGCGTCGCAGCCCCTGGAAATTGTAGAACTGTTCGCCCCGCCGGAAGACCAGCGCGCCCAGGCGCTGGGTCAACGGTGCGCCGCGCCTTGGCTGGAGCCCGGCCAGCGGCACCATGCCGAGGCTGAAGCGCGCGTGGCCCTGGGCCTTGTAGTGGAGGATGAGGCCGAGCATGAGGAACTCCATGGTCAGCTTCGGCGCGTCCGGGTGCACGCGCATCAGGTCGAGGCTCGCCAGTTCGCGGCTGTCGGTCTCCAGCAGGTTGGCGAAGGCCACCGGCTTGCCTTGGTGGCGGACCATGGCGATGCGGAAGAAGTTCAGGTACGTCGGGGTGAAGCGGCCCAGGGAGAAGCCTTTCTCGCGCACCTGCTTGCCGCCCAGCCAGGCGTCCGATATCGCCTTCAGCTCGTCCAGCGGAGCCTGGCCCGGTTCATGGAACTCCAGGGCCAGGCCGTCGCGCTGGCCGCGGTTCCAGGTGTAGCGCAGGTCTTTCATTTCCTTGCCCTTGTTCTCCAGGTCGAAGCGCAGCAGGTCGACTCGCGCTTCTTCGCCGAGCTTGAGGGCGGTCAGGCCAATGTCCATGTAGAACGGCAGGTTCTCGGCACGCACCTGGTAGAACACCGGGCGGGCATGGTGCAGGTCGCAGAGGTCGCGGAACTGCCAGATCAGTTCGGCGCGCTGCATGGCCGGGCCGATCGGGTCGTACAGGGCGATCATGCTGCGACCGCGGCGGGCGTACATGAGGAAAGCGTCGTCGCTCTCATGGAAGAGCAGGGCCTTGTCGCCGGTCAGGGCCAGGCCGCCATCCGGCTGGTCCGAGTGGCGGATGATCCGCGCCGCGCGCTGCAGCTCTTCCGCGTTCGGCTCGCGGATCGCCGGCGGTGCCGCGCGCAGCAGCCAGCCAAGGGCCAGGGCCAGGAGCAGCAGGCAACTGCCGAGGGCGGCGCGCAGGGCGCGCGGGGCGTCGGCGTCCAGGGCGAACTGCCACCAGAGCTGGTTGCTGTAATGCACGTCCTGGTTGGCGAACAGCAGCAGCCAGACCGAGGCGCCGACCACGCAGATGCTGGCGCCTACGTAGAGCGGCGAGAAGGGGACTTCCATCAGCCGGCTGGGACGGTAGAAGGAGCGGCGGAACATGGCGAGCAGCGCGGCGGTCAGGCTCAGCAGGCTGGCTTCTTCCCAGTCGAAGCCTTTCAGCAGCGAAAGCAGGGCGCCCACCAGCAACAGCACCAGGGTCAGGGCCCAGGCGGCCGACAGCCGTCGGCGCAAACCCTGCGCGAGCAGGAGGCAGAGCACGCCGATCAGGCTGGCGACCAGGTGCGAGGCATCGATCAGGCGATGTGGAATGAGGAAACCGAGGTGCTCCAGGCGGGTGTCGATCGCCGGTGTGGCGCCGGAAAACAGCAGCACGACACCGGAGAGGAAGACCAGGATCGCCAGGATCGGTGCGGCGAAACCCGAGGCGACGCGAATCGCCTGGCGCGTCACCCACAACCGGCGCGCTTCGAGGAACAGCAACAAAAGGCAGGCCAGCAGCAGTGGCAGCACCACATAAATCAAGCGGTACAAGAGCAGGGCCGCGGCCAGCGGCGCGGCGCCCAGTTGGCCGGCGAACGCGGCCAGCAGCACCGCCTCGAACACCCCGACTCCGCCCGGTACGTGGCTGAGTACGCCGGCGGCCAGGGCGAGCAGGTAGACCAGCAGGAACGCCGCGAAGGGTGGGGTTTCCGGCAGCAACAGATAAAGGACGGTAGCGGCGGCGGCGACGTCGAGGGCGGTGATCAGCAGTTGCAGCAGCGACAGGCGCAGGCCTGGCAGGCGCAGGCTGCGGCGGCCGAGGCGGACCAGCAGGCTGTCGGGGGACGGCCGTTCTCCCGGCAGGCGGTGCCGGGCCAGGAACGCCACCAGGCCGACAGCCAGCGACAGGACGGCGATCGCGATGACGGCGACCAGGGCGCGGGGCAGGTGCAGCGCCGACGCCGCATCGTCGAGGTCGCAGAGTGCGGCGAGTGCCGCCAGCACCGGCAGTGCGCAGCCCAGGGAAAGGCTGGCAAATAGCGTCATCCGGGCAATTTCGGCAGCGCCGATGCCATGCCGGGAATACAGTCGGTAGCGTACGGAGCCGCCGGAAAGCAGCGACAGGCCTACCGCATTGCCGATGGCGAAGGCGCTGAAGCCGCCGGTGGCCAGGCTGCGCATGGGCAGCGTGACGCCAGCGAAGCGGCTGGCCGACCACTCGTAGCCGAGCAGGATGACGAAGCCGAGGGCGGTCGCGCCCAGGGCGCCGAGCAGCGCCGGCCTGGGCACGTCGGCGATGGCATCGTGGAGGGCGCCGGGATCGATCTCCCGTAGCAGGTGGTAGCAGGCCACCAGCGCCAGGCCGAACAGCAGCAAGGTGAAGACCAGGCCGATGGGCTGGCGGTAGGCGGTAATCCGATCGATCAGCCGGATGCGTTGTGGGGACGCGGGAGAGCTGGGTGGAGCGGGATGTTCTGGAACGGGAGCGTCGGTGCGCATCAGCCACCTCATGGGAATTTGCGCGACAGAGTATGGCCTCTCGGGCGAGTTCCCAAGTGGTCGCAGCAGATTTTTTCTGTGCGGGGCGGCGTCCTGTCACAGGGAGAAGACCGTCGGGTTTTGCAGGAGTTGCGTCGGCGAAGTGGCCGAAGGCCATTTGCTGGTATTCGTTCAGCGATGGTTCAGCTTGCCGTGGGCATAGTGGCGGCTTGCACTGTCCGACCATTTCCGAGGGGGGAAGGGGGACGATGATCCAGGCGGGCATTCATGTCGGCGCCGGAGTCGTGCTGGGCGTGGCCGCTGGATGGTGGCTGGGGGATTGGGAACAGTCGTTGCAGGTCAAGGACTCGGTGGCGCGGGTCGATTGCCTGTTGTACGGCGCCCTGCTGGTGGTGTTGCTCCGCCACGACGGTTGGTTGCGCCGCCTGGGCCTGCTGGGCCTGGGGCTGTTCTGCGGTTCCCTGCTGGTCTATTCGGTGAATCCGGCAAGCCTGTTCGCTGCGAAAGAGTCCTGGAGCCTTGCGCGGATCTCCATGCGGGCCTTCGGTCCGCTGGTGATGCTGGTCGTGGGGATGGCCTGCGCGCGCCTGGCACACGAGTTGCGCTGACGCAGGCGTTGCGCTCACGCCGGAGTCAGGTGACGCGATTCCTCGCGGTATTCCTTCAACCAGCGCAGCACTTCCACGGCCTCCCAGCGAGAGGGGTCGTACAACGCATAGATCTCGCCCTGGTAGCCGACCACATCGAGCGGCCGGTGGAAGCCGGCGCGCTGGAACAGCGCCTCGATCTCGGCGAAGCAGGTGTTGAAGTGCACGCGGGTGAACGGCGTCTTGCCGTCGGTGACCAGGCCGTCCATCTGCAGTTCGTCCACTGCCTGGCGGATGTCGTCGAGTTCCATCCGGTTCACGCTGCGCTTCAATTGTTCGACGTTCAGCATCTGTCTGTCCTTTCCGTATCCGTTACCGAGCATTCATCGAAGGCTGAGCTGGCTGTACGAATATACAGTTAAATGTGCGATGATGCGAGCGAACGGAGGGCGAGGCGATGCAGTGGAACAGGAGGGGCGGAATGCAAAAAGCCCCGGCGCTATCGCTAGTGCCGGGGCTTTTCGAATGTGGTTGCGGGAGCTGGATTTGAACCAACGACCTTCGGGTTATGAGCCCGACGAGCTACCAGACTGCTCCATCCCGCGTCTGTGTGGGCGCATTCTACGGACTCTCGTCGAGCTGTCAATCGATTTTTCGAAAAAAGTGTTTTTTCTTCAAATGCTTAGCGCTTGCCCAATGTTAGAATTCAGCGCTCCGGGGCAGGCCCGGCGGGGCTTGTAGCGAGATTCCGGTGCGGAAAATCATCCATATAGACTGCGACTGTTTCTATGCCGCCCTCGAGATGCGCGACGACCCCAGCCTGCGCGGCAAGGCGCTGGCGGTTGGCGGTTCGCCGGACAAGCGCGGAGTGGTCGCCACTTGCAGCTACGAGGCGCGAGCCTATGGCGTGCGCTCGGCGATGGCCATGCGCACGGCGCTCAAGCTGTGTCCCGATCTGCTGGTGGTGCGCCCGCGTTTCGATGTCTACCGGGCGGTGTCGAAGCAGATCCATGCGATCTTCCGCGATTATACCGATCTGATCGAGCCGCTTTCGCTGGACGAGGCCTACCTGGACGTCAGCGCTTCGCCGTATTTCGCCGGTAGCGCCACGCGGATTGCCCAGGACATCCGCCGCCGGGTGGCCGAGGAGCTGCACATCACCGTTTCGGCGGGCGTCGCGCCGAACAAGTTCCTGGCCAAGATCGCCAGCGACTGGCGCAAGCCGGACGGGCTGTTCGTGATTACCCCGGAGCAGGTCGACGGGTTCGTCGCCGAGTTGCCGGTGGCCAAGTTGCATGGCGTCGGCAAGGTCACGGCGGAGCGCCTGGCGCGGATGGGCATCCGCACCTGCGCCGACCTGCGCCAGGGCAGCAAGCTGAGCCTGGTGCGCGAGTTCGGCAGCTTCGGCGAACGCCTGTGGGGACTGGCCCATGGTATCGACGAGCGACCGGTGGAAGTCGACAGCCGGCGCCAGTCGGTGAGCGTCGAATGTACCTTCGATCGCGACCTGCCGGACCTGGCGGCTTGCCTGGAGGAACTGCCGACCCTGCTCGGGGAGCTGGACGGACGCCTGCAACGCCTGGATGGCAGTTATCGGCCGGACAAGCCGTTCGTGAAACTGAAGTTTCACGATTTCACCCAGACCACGGTGGAACAGTCCGGCGCCGGGCGCGACCTGGAGAGCTACCGGCAATTGCTCGGCCAGGCCTTTGCCCGTGGCAATCGTCCGGTGCGCCTGATCGGCGTCGGCGTGCGCCTGCTCGACCTGCAGGGCGCCCACGAACAACTCAGGTTGTTCTGATGCTCCTCATGGCCTCAACGAAGTCGCGAGGTTCCGCGGCGACGGCTCTTCCCCTACCGGCAAGGCGCTGAAGCGGCCGAGATCCTGCAGCAGTTCCAGGCGTGCTGCACGGAGCGGGCCGCGTATGGCTTCCTGTTGTTCCACGTCGAGCGGGCGGTCGTCGCCATCGCTCACCGGACCGTGGTGACGGTCCGCGCCACGCAGTGGGAAGCTCACCTTGAAGCCTTCGCCCAGGTAGGCGATGCGCGTGGTATCGGCGCTCACCGCATAGTCGCGATGGTAGTCCGCTGCGAGCAGGTCCTGTCCCAGCGAGTAGTCGCGGGGCGGATTGTGTACGCCCAGCAGCGGCAGGAGCGTTGCGGGCAGGTCGATGTGGCTGGTGATGCCGCGGACGGCACGGGGCGCCTGTCCGGGAATGCTCAGCACGGCGACGGTGCCGGTCTGATAGCGATTGAACTCGGTATTGTGGCCCCAGCGCGAGCGCTCCATGAACTCCTCCCCATGGTCGCCGAGCACCACTACCGCGGTGTTTTCCAGCAGGTGCTGGTTTTCCAGGTGCTGCAGCAGGCGGCCGATCTGTGTATCGACTTCGCGCACGGCATTCAGGTAGCGGTTCTTGATCAGCGGCATCTGCGCCTGGAAATCGGTGGTCAGGTAGTTGAAGTTGACCAGATAGGGGCGGATTTTCGCGGTCTCGTCGCGGAAGCTGTAGTTGGCGTGGCTCGACTCGAGGAACAGGCAGGCGAAGAACGGCCGGTCGGGTAGTCGGCGATCGACGAAGCGCAGCAGGTCGTCGGTGTTCCGGGCGTCGCGCTGCCAGGCAGGTTCCGGGCTATCCAGCACGTGCAGGTCCTGGGGGCGCAGGTTGACGAACACGCTGCGGTCGAAGGGCGGATAGCTGAAACGTTGCGCGGCATTGATCCGGAACTGGTAGTTCTGCTGCCTGAGTACCTCCATGAGCACCGGCGGCTGGCCGGCCTTCAGCACGGCGTCCCAGTAGCCGCCGTGCAGCCCGTAGAACATGCCGAAGACGCCCATCTGGGTCAGGTTGCCGCTGCTGTAGTGGTTGTCCAGGCGGATCGCCCGGTTGGAGAAGTCCCACAGCCTGGGCATGTAGCGCGGATCGAGCATGTCCCCGCGGAGCGACTCGGCGACGATCCAGACGATGTTCAATGGGTTCGCCGGGGCGCTGATCTCCAGCGGCCGGAGCGGATAGTGCAGGTCGCTCTGCTGCTGGAGCAGCTCGCGCTGGGTGGGCGTCGGCTGGATGCCCAGGCTTCGCGCCAGGCTGCGGACGGTCAATGGCAGGTACAGCGGATAGCGTTCGCTGGCCAGCAGGATCGGCCGGTAGTCGCGCAGGGAGCTGAACGCATAGGCCAGGCGTTCGCCCAGGGCCAGGCAGAGGAAGGCCGCCAACAGGTAGCGCCAGGCGCGCCGAGGGAGCGCGGGAAGGCGTTCGCGGCTGACCTGGCAGGCGCTGTACAGCAGCACCTGCAGACAGAGCAGGGCCAGGGCCGCCAGACTTGCGCTGAGCAGGGTGCCGTCGCCGCTGCCGAGGCTGGAGAGGCCGCCGGGCGAGACCAGCAGGCCGATGCTGAAACCGTTGAGGTGGAATCCGTACAGGTCGTAGAGGGTGCGGTCGGCGTAGAGCAGTATCTGTACCGCCGCGCTGCCGACGATGGCCAGCACGCCTGCCAGCCACGGACTGAGGCGCACGGGAAGGCGATCATGGAAATGCAGGAGCAGTCGGCAGGCGAGGTACACCGGGACTATATAAAGGAAGGCGTAGCTCAGGCTGGCAGCGACGCTCCAGAGCGGCAGCCAGGCGTCGTCGAAGACGATCCCGTCCTGCAGGCGCAGCACCTGCCAGAGCACCACCAGCCACGACAACAGAAAGAAGCGGTTGAGTGTCTCGGTGCTGGGTGGGGCGAACATCAAGCGTCTCCGGGCGAGGATGCGGAAGCCTAGGGACGTGGTGGTCAAGCGGGAATGAAATGGATGTCAAAAAAATGTAAACGGGCGGCGCCGGGTAGCGCCGCTTCAGGCTTCAGTCGTGCTCGGGAACCAGGCGCAGCGGCTTGCCTTCGGCCGGCCACAGGCGCAGCTCGTCGGACGGCGAAATGTCCCAGTGCTGGACGCTCTGCAGCAGGGCCAGGAAGCGCCGTTCCTGCTCCATGATCTCCGCCGCGCACAGGCGGCGGGTGCTGCCGATGGCGCCGAACTGAAGGAGGTCGTCCTGCAGGGTGTAGCTGGCGAACCAGTGGTTGCAGCCGCCATTGCCGAAGGCGCGGCCCTGGCCGTCGAAGGTCAGGCTGATGTGGCTGTAGTCCATCGTCGGTTGTGCCCCGACCCAGTCGACCTGGTAGGCCTGCTCGGTTTCCAGGGTGGTCTCCTGGCTGGCGCAACCGCCCAGGATCAGGGCGGCGGAGGCGAAGAGGGCGAGAGAGGGTTTCATGGCGTTTCCTTTGCGCATTTCGTACGGGCGATAGTTCACAGACCGTCGGTCGGACGGGGCGTTCGCCCTACTGGCATTTCGGGCACAGGTGCTTGCCTTCGCGGCTGCGCCAGCCCAGTTCGTGAATGCGTTCTTCGGCGGCCGGCGCCAGGGCCTTGCGACCGAGACTGGCGTCCACGGCGAACTCGAAGTCGAGACGAGCCTGGCACTGGTCGCAGTCGACCTGCCAGGTATGGATCGCCAGTTCGCGGAATGCCGGGCCGCGGGCGACCGCCAGCCACTGGCCGGGTGGGTTGATCAGGTGGCGAACCTTTTCCACGGTCAGGCGCATGCTCAGGGTCTTGCTGCCCTTGAGGCTGACCAGCAGCACGTCGTCGGCCTTGATCGAGCCGCCGGTGCCGGTGACCTGGTAGCGCCCCGGGGAGAGCGCGCGGCATTCGTTGAGGGTGTATTGCGGGTTGAGCAGGGTGTAACGGAAATCGTGTTCAGCCATGGAGCCTCCAATCAGCCGCGCATGCTACCACGCCATCAGGCCCGGACCCGATTGCGCGGCGTCCCGTCCTGCCAGGCGGCGATGTTGTCCAGGGTGGTGTCGGCGATCGCCGCCAGGGCCTCGCGGGTAAGGAAGGCCTGGTGGGCCGTCACCACCACGTTGGGGAAGCTCAGCAGGCGTGCCAGCACGTCATCCTGCAGGGGCTGGTCGGAGCGATCCTCGAAAAAGATATCCGCTTCCTCTTCATAGACATCGAGGCCGAGGTAGCCCAGTTGTCCGCTCTTCAGCGCCTCGATCAGCGCCGCGGCGTTCACCAGGGCGCCACGGCCGGTATTGATCAGCATCGCGCCGGGTTTCATCGTCGCCAGGCGCTGCGCGTCGATGAGGTGGCGGGTGTCGGCGGTCAGCGGGCAATGCAGGCTGACGATGTCGGACTCGGCGAGCAGGGCGTCGAGCGCCAGGTAGCGGCCTCCGAGTGCTTGGATGCGCGGATTGGGATAGGGATCGTAGGCCAGCAGCTCGCAGCCGAAGCCGGCCATGATGCGGGCGAAGGTCTCGCCGATCTGTCCGGTGCCGATCACTCCGACGCGTTTGCCGTGGAGGTCGAAGCCGGTCAGCCCATGCAGCGAGAAATCGCCCTCGCGGGTCCGGTTGTAGGCGCGGTGCAGGCGCCGGTTGAGCGTCAGGATCAGGCCGACCGCGTGCTCGGCGACAGCGTGCGGCGAATAGGCGGGGACGTGCACCACCGGCAGGCCGAGCGCTTCGGCGGCGGCCAGGTCGACGTGGTTGTAGCCGGCCGAGCGCAGGGCGACCAGGCGCGTGCCGCCGGCCGCCAGGCGTTCCAGCACCGGCCGCGAGAGGTCGTCGTTGACGAAGGCGCAGACTACTTCGAAGCCCTGGGCGAGGACCGCCGTGTCCGCCTGCAGGTGGGCCTGCTGGAAGTGCAGTTCGAAGCCGTGCCGGTGGTTGCTGGCCTGGAAGCTCTCGCTGTCGTAGGCCTGGCTGCTGAAGAACAGGATGCGCATGGTCAGAGTTCGCTGGAGTCGAGGCTGGTGGAGGACAGGTGGGTGGTGGCCGAGGCAGTGTCGGCCAGGGCCTCGATGGCCTTGTCCAGCTCGTCCAGGGCCGCGGCCGCCGCCGGATCGTTCTGCTTGAGCAGGGTTTCGCTGGTCTGGCAGGCCGCGCGCAACTGCGGCACGCCACAGTAGCGAGTGGCGCCATGCAGCCGGTGGACCCTCTCGAGCAAAGCGGTGCGGTCGTCGTTGTCGCGGGCCTGGCGAATCGCCTGGCGGTCCGCCGCCAGCGAGGCCAGCAGCATCGCCAGCATGTCGGCGGCGAGGTCGGCCTTGCCGGCGGCCAGGCGCAGCCCTTCCTCGGGGTCGAGCACGCTCAACTGGCCGAGCTGCGGCGCACGGCTCATGCTGGCCAGCGACTGGCCCAGGCTCAGTCCGGTCCACTTCAGCACTACCTGGGCCAATTGCTGCTCGTCGATCGGCTTGGTCAGGTAGTCGTCCATGCCGGCCTGCAGCAATGCGCGCTTCTCGTTGGAAAGCGCATGTGCGGTGAGCGCGATCACCGGCACCGGGCTGACTTCCCGCTCGGCCTCCCAGCGGCGGATCGCCTCGGTGGCCTGGCGGCCGTCCATGCCGGGCATCTGCACGTCCATGAAGACCAGGTCGAAGCGCTCGCGCTGCACTACCTCGAGGGCCGCGTAGCCGCTGTCCACCGCGGTGACCTGGGCGCCGAGGTCGCTGAGCAGGGTCTGCACCAGCAGCAGGTTGGCCGGGTTGTCGTCGACGCATAGCAGCCGTGGCGGCCGTCCGGAAACCATGGCGTGGGGCTTGTCGCTGCGCGTCGGGCGGACTTGAAGCAACTCCTGCAGCTTGCGTTGCAGCTTGCGGGTGCAGGCGGGCTTGGCCTCGACCTGTTCGTCGGGCAGGGTCGCGTGGTATTGCGCCTGCTCGGTGGTCGGGCAGAGCACCAGGGTCTTGCAGCCGAGCCGTTCGAATTCCCAGAACGACTGGCTCAGCTCTTCCGGCGGATGGATCGCGGCCGAGACGCCGAGCACCGCCAGGCTGATCGGCAACTGGCCGGGCGGCGGGTTGCGCAGGCTTTCCTGGAGGCTGTCGAGGTCGGCGAATTCGCTCACTTCCAGGCCGAAGTCGGTGAGCTGGTGGTGCAGCGAGCGGCGCGTCAGTTCCTGCGGTTCGAGCAGCGCCACGCGTTGGCCCGCGGCCTAGGAGGCGCCCGGCTCCTCGTTGTCGTCGCGACTTTTCGGCAGACTCAGGCTGATCCAGAACTCGGCGCCTTCCCCAGGCGTACTGTCGACGCCGATCTCGCCGCCCATCTGCTCGATCAGGCGCTTGGAGATCACCAGGCCCAGGCCGGTGCCACCGGCTTGCCGCGACAGTGAGTTGTCGGCCTGGCTGAAGGCCTTGAACAAGGCTTGCTGGTCTTCCTCGGAGAGGCCTATACCGGTGTCCTGGACGCTGATCCGCAGCTGCGCGCGGTCGTCGCTTTCGTCCTCGAGCATGGCGCGTACGGCGACGGTGCCGCCCTGGGTGAACTTGATGGCGTTGCCGACCAGGTTGGTGAGGATCTGCTTCAGCCGCTGCGGGTCGCCCTGCAATTGGATCGGGGTATCCCGGTAGACCAGGCTGACCAGTTCCAGTTGCTTCTCGTGGGCGGCCGGAGCCAGCATGGTCAGGGCGTCCTGGATCAGGTCGCGGAGATTGAAAGGGAGGTTTTCCAGAACCAGCTTGCCGGCCTCGATCTTCGAGAAATCGAGAATCTCGTTGATGATCCCCAGCAGGCTTTCCGCCGATTTCTGGATGGTCGTGAGGTAGTCCTGCTGGCGCGGGCTGAGCTCGCTCTTCTGCAGCAGGTTGGTGAAACCGAGGATGCCGTTGAGCGGGGTGCGGATCTCGTGGCTCATGTTGGCGAGGAACTCGGACTTGATCCTGCTCGCCTCCAGGGCCTCCTTGCGCGCCAGGTCCAGCTCGATGTTCTGGATCTCGATGGTTTCCAGGTTCTGCCGTACGTCCTCGGTGGCCTGGTCGATGTTGTGCTGCATTTCCTCCTGGGCGCTCTGCAGCGTTTCCGCCATGCGGTTGATGCCGGAGGCCAGTTCGTCCAGCTCGTTGCTGCCCATCGGTGGCAGGCGGGTTTCCATGCGGCCTTCCTTGAGCTGGGCGACGCCCTGGCTGATCAGTTCCAGCGGCGCGTTGATCGCGCGGCTCATGCGCAGGGCGAGGAGGGCGGTGACGCCGAGGCCGGCGGCGATCAGCAAGAGGCTGGTGAACAGGCTGCGATATCCGCGCAGCAGAGTCCCGTGGTGCGACAGTTCCAGTTCGACCCAGCCGAGTACGCGCTCGTCGTCAGGCTCGGTGGCGCCGGACAGGCTGTGGTGGCGGCCAAGAACCGGTAGCAGGAAGTGCGTGGTGTCCAGTTCGGTGGACATGCTCAAATGGCTGGCGTCGCCGGCCGGGGCGACGGTGAGCATGCTTGGCCCGGCATGGGCGAGGCGTTCCTGGCGGGCGTCGAGGAAGGTCACCGCGCGCACGTCCGGTTGGTCCAGCGCCTCGTTGGCGATGCGGTTGAGCACGGCGGTATCCTTTCGCGCCAGCGCGGTGGCGGCCAGCGGCGCCAGTTGTTCGGCGATCAGTTGCCCGCGCTCGATCAACTGGGCGCGCATGTCGGACAGCTGGACCCAGGTGAAGTAACCGCCAAGCACCATCGCCAGCAGGCTGGTGGGGAGCAGGGTGAGCAGCAGTACGCGCCCCTTGATGCCGAGATCCTTGAACACACGTCTCTCCGTCGAGCCAGATCGGGATGGCCGACGCTCCCCGGCCATACGTTTACCCCGCGCAGTTTAGCGGGTCGCGGAAGGGGAATCTGCACCGATGTGCGCAGCCCGGCGGATTCGGCTTGCGACGAAGCGGAAAGATCATGAATACTGGCACGATTGCTAATCAATCTTATTTGACTGCCATGTTCCCATCCCTGACGCCCGACCCCCGACTGCTGGCCATCGAGGACGATCCGACACTGGGTGCACATCTGTTCCAGCACCTCAATGGCAGCGGTTTCGAGGTGACCTGGTGCCGAGACGGGGAAGAGGGGTTGGCGGCTGCGCGCAGCGGCGGCTATGACCTGATCCTGATGGACATCATGCTGCCCGGGCGCGATGGCCTCGAGATTCTTCGCCAACTCCGCCAGGAGCAGGCGCTGCCGGTGATCCTTATGTCGGCCCTGGGCGCCGAGCAGGACCGCATTGCCGGGTTCAGCCAGGGCGCCGACGATTATCTGCCGAAGCCTTTCAGCCTGGCCGAGCTGCGGGTACGCATCGATGCCATCCTGCGTCGGATCGCCCTGGAGCGGGGGGGCGCGCCGGGCCGCTGCGCCGAACCGCTGGCGCGGCCCTCGCTGCAATTCTCTGCCGATGTCTGCGATGTCAGCCTTGGCGAGCGGTTCGCCGGCCTGACGCCGACCGAATACCGCCTGCTGGAAACCTTCCTCGCCGCGGAAGGCGAGACCCTGACCAAGGCCTTCCTTTACCAGCATGTCCTGCACCGCGGTCATACCCAGCATGATCGCAGCCTGGACATGCACGTCAGTCACCTGCGGCGCAAGCTGCAACGCCTCGGTTACGCCGGTCACCAGTTGCATACCGTCTGGGGCAAGGGTTACGTCCTGACACCGGCGCCATGATGCCCAACCGCCATTCGCTGTTCTGGCGCCTGGCCCTGGTGCTGGTGGCGTTCTTCCTGCTATCGGTATGGCTGTCCTGGACCTGGGGACGCAGTGCCGAACTGAAGGGTTACTACCTGTCCGCCGAAGCCCGCTCCGCCTTGGCGGATTATGCGCGGCGAGCCGAACGTGCCTGGCTCGACGATGGCCGCGAGGGCATCGACCGTTGGCTGGCCGAGCCGCGCCAGCGGGCGCTGGACTGGGTGGTCGTGCTCGACGGACGGTTGCAATCGCTGGGCAGTCGTCCGCTGACCACGGAGGAAGCCGAGCGCCTGACTTTCCTGCGGGGCGTCGACTGGCCGATGAGCTCCCGCTCGTTGTCGCGGCCGTTCATCAGCCTGCGCTTCCCCGAACATCCGGAGCAAGGCCGGGTGGTCCTGCGTCTTCCCGCCGAGTTCGTCCCTCCCGGCTTGTCGCCGGCCAAGCGCCTGGTCACCCATGGCCTGGTGCCGGCCGGGCTGGCCCTGCTGCTGGGAGTGTTGCTGTATCGGCGCTGGATAGTGCCGCTGGGACGCCTGCGAGCGCAGGCCAATGCCCTGCGCGGCAACGACCTGACGGCGCGTACGCAGGCAGAGATCAGCCGGCGCAGCGACGAGTTGGGCGATCTGGGGCGGGCGTTCGACCATATGGCCGAGCGACTCGACGAGCACATGGTGTTGCAGCGCCAACTGCTCCGCGATCTCTCCCACGAGCTGCGCACGCCGCTGGCGCGCCTGCAGGTGGCGGCAGAGGGCACGCTGTCCGCGCAGCTCCTGCGCGAGCGCCTGGAGCAGGAGGTACAGGGCATGCAGCAACTGGTGGACAACACCCTGGAGCTGGCCTGGATGGACACCGAACGCCCGGTATTGGCGCTGGAGGACATTTCCATCCCGGCGTTATGGGACCTGCTGGTGGAGAACGCACGCTTCGAAAGCGGCTGGGCCGCCGAGCGGTTCCGCAGCGCTCTGCCCGAGGATTGTGTCGTGCGTGGCAACCTCAATGCACTAGCCCAGGCCCTGGAGAACCTGCTGCGCAACGCCATCCGGCATTCGCCGGAAGGCGGCGTGATCCGCCTGCATGGTCGGCGCGAAGGAAGTTGCTGGTGGCTTTGCCTGGAAGACCAGGGCGAGGGTGTGGCCGAGCACCAGTTGGAGACCATCTTCCGCCCGTTCACCCGGCTGTCTTCGGCACGTACCGGCAAGGGCTTCGGCCTGGGACTGAGCATTGCCCGTCGCGCCGTGGTGCTCCAGGGCGGCCGCCTATGGGCGGAAGCCGCCGATCCGGGGCTGCGCCTGTGCCTGGTGCTGCCTTCTGCCTAGCGAGGCGCAGGTGCCTTTACATTTGGCCTGGATGTAAATGATCTTTACTCTCTTTTGTTAATGATTATCATCCGTGCCGATCTCCTCGGCCGGCCTTGTTCCGGGTCTGCGCCCTGTCCTACCCGTGCCGAGACGTCACCCGCGCAACGCCGGCGACCCAGGCTTCAGAAAAAACGTCAACGTATCCCTCGTGGCTCGCCTGCTACCCGTTTTCCCTCGACAGGAGTAGTCACGCATGTACCCCCAATTCCGTCGCGGCCATTTCGCCGCTGCCGTCCTTTTCGCTTCATCGAGCCTGCTGGGCGGGCAGGCCCTGGCCGAGGACGAGCGCCTGGAAGAACTGGACGAACGCGCCGAATCGGTGGTCCAGCTGGGTGACGAGGTGGTGCTGGGCACCGCCGAACAGGAGCTCAAGCAGGCACCGGGGGTATCCATCATCACCGCCGAGGACATCAGGAAGCGCCCGCCGGTGAACGATCTCTCCGAGATCATCCGCACCATGCCCGGGGTCAACCTCACCGGCAACAGTTCCAGCGGCCAGCGCGGCAACAACCGGCAGATCGACATCCGCGGCATGGGGCCGGAGAACACCCTGATCCTGGTCGACGGCAAACCGGTCAGCTCGCGCAACTCGGTGCGCTACGGCTGGCGCGGCGAACGCGACACCCGCGGCGACAGCAACTGGGTGCCGCCGGAGGAGGTCGAGCGCATCGAGGTCCTCCGTGGGCCCGCGGCGGCACGCTACGGTTCCGGCGCGGCGGGCGGGGTAGTCAACATCATCACCAAGCGCCCGACCGATCGTTTGCGTGGTTCCATGACGGTGTTCACCAACATTCCGGAAAGCTCCAAGGATGGCGCCACGCGCCGCGCCAACTTCAGCCTCAGCGGGCCGCTGACCGAAGCCTTGAGCTTCCGCGCGTACGGCAGCGCGAACAAGACCGATTCGGACGATACCGACATCAACCTCGGACATACCGTCAACCCGAGCCGTACCGTGGCCGGACGCGAAGGGGTACGCAATCGCGATCTCAGCGGGATGCTGTCGTGGCAGGTGACCCCCGACCAGGTCGTCGATTTCGAAGCGGGCTTCAGCCGACAGGGCAACATCTATGCCGGCGATACCCAGAACAACAACGGCACCGCCAATACCCAGGGACTCGCCGACGACGGTGCGGAGACCAACCGCATGTATCGCGAGAACTACGCCATCACCCACAACGGGACCTGGTCGTTCGGTACTTCCAGGTTCGTCGCCCAGTACGACTCCACCCGCAACAACCGTCTGGAGGAGGGGCTGGCCGGTTCCGTCGAGGGGCAGATCGGCGCCGACCGTTCGTTCAGCACCAGCAAGCTGGAGAACTATCGCCTCAGCGGCGAACTCAACCTTCCGTTGCATGCGTTGTTCGAGCAGGTGCTGACGGTGGGCGCGGAGTGGAACAAGGAAACCCTCAATGACCCGTCCTCGCTCAAGCAGGGCTTCGTGGGAAGCGATAGCTTGCCGGGGACCCCCGCGGCTGGCTCGCGAAGCCCGAAAAGCAAGGCGGAGATCCGCGCGCTGTACGTGGAAGACAATATCGAACTGCGCCCCGGCACCATGCTCACCCCCGGGCTGCGCCTGGACGATCACAGCGACTTCGGCCTGAACTGGAGCCCGAGCCTGAACGCTTCCCAAACGCTCGGCGAATACTTCACGGTCAAGGCCGGTATCGCACGGGCCTTCAAGGCGCCCAACCTGTACCAGAGCAACCCGAACTACCTGCTCTATACCCGTGGCAACGGTTGCCCGATCCAGACCAGCAGCGGCGGCTGCTACCTGGTCGGCAACGAGAACCTGGACGCCGAGACCAGCGTAAACAAGGAACTGGGCATCGAGTTCCGGCGCGATGGCTGGGTCGCCGGGCTCACCTACTTCCGCAACGACTACAAGAACAAGATCGTCGCGCCGCTGGATGTCATGGGACAGACCGGGACCGGTAACAACATCCTGCAATGGAGCAACGCGAAGAAAGCAGTGGTCGAGGGCCTGGAAGGCAACCTGCTGGTCCCCCTGCACGAGGACCTGAGCTGGAGCACCAACCTGACCTATATGCTGCAATCCAAGGACAAGGACACCGGCAACCCGCTTTCGGTGATCCCCGAGTACACCCTGAACTCGACCCTGGACTGGCAGGCCAGCGAGCGTCTTTCCACCCAACTGACCAGCACCATCTACGGCCGCCAGGAGCCGCCGAAGCATGGCACCAGCCGCAACACGCCGGTGGTCTCGCGAAAAGAGGTGGGTACCTATGGCATCTGGGGCGTCAGCGCCGGCTACACCTTCAGCGAGAACCTGAGCGTACGGGGCGGGGTAAGCAACCTCTTCGACAAGCGCCTGTACCGCCAGGGCAACTCCTTCGACGCCGGCGCGGCAACCTACAACGAGCCGGGTCGCGCCTACTACGTTTCGATGACCACCTCGTTCTGATCGCCGCGGCCAACGCGCTTTCACCGGCAGGCGCAACGCCTGTCGGACCTTTCTTTGGCGTTGGTCAGGCATCGGCTGTCCAACGCCAGGTTTTCTCTTCGGACGCCTCTGGTCATCGCATCGCATGCCGTTTCGGGCGGTCTTTCGGCTGAATCGGCATGCATGACCGGATATTGCGGTGCTAGGGTCCGGCCCCAGTTTCCCGGTATCATGCTCAGCCTTTACCGTCAGTGCCGAACGAGTGCCTCCATGACCGTGCAGTACCCGACTATCGCCGACTGCGTTGGCAATACCCCTCTGGTGCGTCTGCAGCGCCTTCCCGGGGAAACCTCCAATACCCTGCTGGTGAAGCTCGAAGGCAACAACCCGGCGGGATCGGTGAAGGACCGCCCGGCCCTGTCGATGATCACCCGTGCCGAACTGCGCGGCGACATCCGCCCCGGCGATACGCTGATCGAGGCTACTTCCGGCAACACCGGCATCGCCCTGGCCATGGCGGCGGCGATCAAGGGTTACAAGATGATCCTGATCATGCCGGACAACTCCACGGCCGAACGCAAGGCGGCGATGACCGCCTATGGCGCCGAGCTCATTCTTGTCAGCAAGGAAGAGGGCATGGAGGGCGCGCGCGATCTGGCCGACAAGCTGCAGCGCGAAGGCCGCGGCAAGGTCCTCGACCAGTTCGCCAATGGCGACAACCCGGAAGCCCATTACCACAGCACCGGCCCGGAAATCTGGCAGCAGACCGGCGGCAGCATCACCCATTTCGTCAGCTCCATGGGCACCACCGGGACCATCATGGGCGTCTCGCGCTACCTCAAGGAGCAGAACCCGGCGGTGCAGATCGTCGGCCTGCAACCCATGGAGGGCTCGGCCATCCCGGGAATCCGACGCTGGCCGCAGGAATACCTGCCGAAGATCTATGACGCCAGTCGCGTCGACCGGGTCGTCGACATGCACCAGGACGAAGCCGAGGACATCATGCGCCGGCTGGCCCGCGAGGAAGGCATCTTCTGCGGCGTGTCCTCCGGTGGGGCGGTGGCGGCGATGCTGCGCCTGTCCCGCGAACTGGAGAATGCCGTGCTGGTGGCGATCATCTGCGACCGCGGCGACCGCTACCTGTCTTCCGGCGTCTATGACCCGCGCTGAGCATGTCCATGGCCAGAAATAAGGGCGGGCTGCGCTTCCAGCCCAGCGGTGGTGCGCGCGGTCCCGCGATACCGGTAGGCAAGAAGCAGCGCCTGACCATCGAGCGCCTGGCCCATGACGGCCGAGGTATCGCCCACGAGGCGGGGATGACCTGGTTCGTCAGCGGAGGGCTGCCTGGCGAGGAACTTGAGGCCCGGGTGCTGGGCGCACGAAGCAAGGTGGTCGACGCGCGCAGCGAGCGCCTGTTCAGCAGTAGCGACCTGCGTCGCCGCGAGCCCTGCACTGTAGCGGGTCGCTGCGGCGGCTGCACCCTGCAGCACCTGGAACACGGCGAGCAGTTGGCCCTGAAGCAGCGTACCTTGCAGGAGCAGTTGCAGCGTTTCGCCGGGATCGAGCCGGAAGAATGGGCCGCCCCTCTGGTCGGGCCCGAATTCGGCTATCGGCGCCGCGCTCGGATCGCCGTGCGCTGGGATGCCAGGGCGCGGCGTCTGGATGTCGGCTTCCGTGCCTCGGCCAGCCAGGAGATCGTCGCCTTCGATGAGTGCCTGGTCCTGGTGCCGCCTTTGCAAACGATTGCCCGTGCCCTGCCTGCTCTTCTGCAGGACTTCCGCAAGCCGGAAAGCATCGGCCACGTGGAGCTCTTCCATGGCACGGCCAGTGCATTGCTGTTGCGGCATACGACTGCCCTGGTCGACGAGGATCGCCAGCGCCTGGCCGCTTTCTGCTCCGCACACCAGGCCCAGCTCTGGCTGCAAGGTGCGGAACAGCCCTTGCCGGTGGAGCCGGCCGCCGAACTGGGCTACTCCTTGGGTGACTGGCAACTGACTCTGGCATACCGACCCGGAGACTTCGTCCAGGTCAATGCGCCGGTGAACGAGTCGATGATCCGCCAGGCCCTTGACTGGCTGGCGCCGACCGCCGACGAGCGGGTCCTCGACCTGTTCTGCGGGCTGGGCAATTTCTCCCTGCCGCTGGCGCGCCGGGTGGCGCGGGTAGTCGGGGTGGAGGGCGTGGCGGCGATGGTCGAGCGGGCAGGCGCCAACGCGCTGGCCAATGGCCTTGGCAACGCGCACTTTTTCCAGGCCGACCTGTCCAAAGCGCTTGCCGAAGCGCCCTGGGCGGAGCAAGGTTTTACCGCTGTGCTGCTCGATCCGCCGCGCGACGGCGCGTTCGAGGCGGTACGCGAAATGAGTTCTCTGGGTGCCCGGAGGGTAGTCTATGTATCCTGCAATCCGGCGACCCTGGCGCGCGATGCTGGCGAAATGGCCAGGCAGGGCTATCGTCTGAAGCGCGCCGGAATCCTCGATATGTTTCCGCAGACCGCACATGTCGAGGCCATGGCTTTGTTCGAGGCAGGCTAGGATGCCTGCGTAATCCGACCAGCCCGTTCGAAGGCTGGCGCAGTCATCGGTGGGCTACGCGCACCGTGGTAAAGGGTAGGCAAGATGGTACAGGTGAGAGCGCACCAGCCGGTCAACACCGACGGCAGTATCAACCTCGAGGCCTGGCTGGACCACGTCCAGAACCTCGTCCCCGGGCTCGATCGTCAGGGCTTGCTGGAGGCTTGCGAGTTCGCTCGCGAATCCGAGCAGCGAGCGATCGCCGCACAGAACTCCTGGGCGGAAGGCACGTCCAGCTTCCAGACCGGACTGGAAATCGCCGAGATCCTCGCGGACCTCAAGCTGGATCAGGAGTCCCTGGTCGCCGCGGTCATCTATCGAGGCGTGCGGGAAGGCAAGATCACCCTGGAAGCGGTCAACAAGCATTTCGGGCCGGTGGTGGCCAAGCTGATCGAGGGCGTGCTGCGCATGGCCGCGATCAGCGCCAGCCTCAATCCGCGCCATTCCATGGTGCTGGGTACCCAGGCGCAGGTGGAGAACCTGCGCAAGATGCTGGTGGCGATGGTCGACGACGTTCGCGTCGCCCTGATCAAGCTGGCCGAGCGCACCTGCGCCATTCGCGCGGTGAAGAACGCCGACGAGGAAAAGCGCCACCGCGTCGCCCGGGAAGTCTTCGATATCTACGCGCCGCTGGCCCACCGCCTGGGCATCGGGCATATCAAGTGGGAGCTGGAGGACCTGTCCTTCCGTTACCTCGAGCCCGACCAGTACAAGCAGATCGCCAAGCTGCTGCACGAGCGCCGGCTGGATCGCGAGCAGTACATCGCCAACGTGATGAGCCAGTTGAAGGAAGCTCTCGCGGCCACCGGCGTACAGGCCGATCTCAGCGGACGGGCGAAACACATCTATTCGATCTGGCGCAAGATGCAGCGCAAGGGCCTGGACTTCAGCCAGATCTACGACGTTCGCGCCGTGCGCGTGCTCGTTCCGGAGATGCGCGACTGCTACACCGCGCTGGGCATCGTGCATACCCTCTGGCGGCACATTCCCAAGGAGTTCGACGACTACATCGCCAACCCCAAGGAAAACGGCTATCGCTCGCTGCATACCGCAGTGATCGGCCCCGAGGGGAAGGTGCTGGAAGTACAGATCCGTACCCACTCCATGCACGAAGAGGCGGAGCTCGGAGTCTGCGCGCACTGGCGCTACAAGGGGACCGACGTCAAGGCCAGCTCCAACCATTACGAGGAAAAGATCTCCTGGCTGCGCCAGGTGCTCGAATGGCACGAGGAACTGGGCGACATCGGTGGCCTGGCGGAGCAACTGCGGGTCGATATCGAGCCGGACAGGGTCTACGTCTTCACTCCCGACGGCCATGCCATCGACCTGCCCAAGGGCGCGACCCCGCTGGATTTCGCCTATCGGGTCCACACTGAAGTCGGGCACAACTGCCGCGGGGCGAAGATCAACGGACGCATCGTGCCGCTGAACTACAGCCTGCAGACCGGCGAGCAGGTCGAGATCATCACCGGCAAGCACAGCGGTCCGAGCCGCGACTGGCTGAACAGCAACCTGGGCTACGTCACCACCTCCCGGGCGCGGGCGAAGATCGTCCACTGGTTCAAGCTGCAGGCGCGGGACCAGAACGTCGCTGCCGGCAAGGCCCTGATCGAACGCGAGCTGTCGCGCCTGGCGCTGCCGCCGGTGGATTTCGACCGGCTGGCGGAGAAGGCCAACGTGCGTACCGCCGAGGATATGTTCGCCGCTCTCGGCGCCGGCGACCTGCGCTTGGCGCACCTGGTCAACTATGCCCAGCAACTGGTCGAGCCGGACCGCGACAGCGAGCAACTCGAACTGATCCCGCGCAAGCCGAGCAAGATCGGCCACGGCAAGCGCGGCGACGTGCAGATCCAGGGTGTCGGCAACCTCCTGACGCAGATGGCTGGCTGCTGCCAGCCGCTGCCGGGAGATCCCATCGTCGGCTACATCACGCTGGGCCGTGGGGTCACCATCCACCGCCAGGATTGCGCCACCGCGCTGCAACTGGCGGGACGCGAACCGGAGCGGATGATCCAGGTCAGCTGGGGGCCGGAGCCGGTTCGCACCTATCCGGTGGATATCGCGATCCGTGCCTATGATCGTTCCGGCCTGTTGCGCGACGTGTCCCAGGTGCTGCTCAATGAGCGGATCAACGTTCTGGCGGTGAATACCCGTTCGAACAAGGAAGACAACACCGCGACCATGCAACTGACCATCGAGATTCCCGGTCTGGACGCTCTTGGACGCCTGCTGGCGCGCGTCTCGCAACTGCCCAACATCATCGAGGCGCGGCGCAACCGTACGCCTTGAGGCGAGGCGGAAACAGGCCACGGGCGCTCGCAGGCTGCCCGTGGCCTTTTCGTTTCCGGAAAGGGCAGAATGCCCGGACCGTTCACTGAAGACCCGAGATACCCATGTACCGACTCGACGACCTGCTCCACCTCATGGCGCGCCTGCGCGATCCCGAATTCGGCTGCCCCTGGGATCTCCAGCAGAGCTACGCGACCATCGTCCCGCACACCCTGGAAGAAGCCTACGAAGTAGCGGACGCCATAGAGCAGGGGGATTTCCCGCAATTGCGCGAGGAACTGGGCGACCTGCTGTTCCAGGTGGTCTATTACAGCCAGTTGGCTCGCGAAGAGGATCGCTTCGCTTTCGACGAGGTGGTGGACGGCATCACCCGCAAGCTGATCCGTCGACATCCCCACGTATTCCTCGATGGCGATCTCTATGGCAAGCCCGATGCGGCGAAGCTGGCCGAAGCGGCGGTCAAGCAGCGCTGGGAAGAACTGAAGGCCGAGGAGCGTGCCGCCAAGGCCAAGGAGCCGCAGCAGTTGTCGCTGCTGGATGACGTTCCTGTCGCCCTGCCGGCGTTGTCACGGGCGGCGAAGCTGCAGAAGCGCGCGGCGCAGGTCGGCTTCGACTGGCCGGAAGCGCTGCCGGTGGTGGACAAGGTTCGCGAGGAGCTGGACGAAGTCCTCGAGGCGATGGCAGAGGGTGACGAGGGTGCCGTGGGCGAGGAGGTTGGCGACCTGCTGTTCGTCGTGGTCAACCTGGCCCGGCATCTCAAGGTCGATCCGGAGGCTGCTCTGCGCCAGGCCAACGGCAAGTTCGAGCGGCGATTCCGGTTCATCGAGCGGAACCTGCGCGAAGCCGGCCGGAAAGCCGAAGAGTGTTCGCTGGAGGAACTGGACAGCCTCTGGGGCGAGGCTAAGAAAGCGGAGAGGAGCGCGCCCGGCTGTTAATGGGAAAATTACCGTGGCAGCCGGGCTGCCACGGCATCTGAATCAGCCGAAGATCCAACGATAGAGGATGACCAGCAGGATCACCGCCAGCACCGGGCGGAGGATTCGGTAGGCCTTCGGGTAGGCGCGTTTGAAGCGCTTCACCTGGGCGCCGATGGCATTGCCGCCGCGAATGGCGACCGAGTAGGCCTGGTTGATGCTGCCGACGCGTTCGCCTTCGACGTTCTGCGGTGCGGTCGCACGCCCGAGAATGCCGCTGATCCAGCGATTGAGGCGGGTCAGCAGGCGGGAGCGGAGCGGCCGCTCGATATCGCAGAAGAGAATCACCCGGGTCTGCTCGGTCTCGTTCTTCACCCAGTGGACGAAGGTTTCGTCGAACATCACGTCTTCGCCATCACGCCACGCGTAGGGCTGGCCGTCGACGTAGATGCGGCAGTTGTCCGAATTCGGCGTGGACAGGCCGAGGTGATAGCGCAGCGAGCCGCCGAAGGGGTCGCGGTGCGGATTCAGGTGGCTGCCGCCGGGAAGCAGGGTGAACATCGCGCCCTTGACGTTGGGGATGCGGCTCACCAGCTCTACGGTCTTCGGGCAGAGCTGCTGGGCGGAGGGCAGCGGGCCGTCGTACCAGGTCAGGTAGAAGCGCTTCCAGCCTTTCTTGAAGAACGAGCCGAAGCCGGCTTCGTTATTGTTCAGGGCAGCCCGGATATAACCCTCGTCGAACAGGTTGAGGGCTTCTTCGCGGATGGTTTGCCAATTGTTCTTCAGTTCGTCCAGCTCCGGAAAACGGCTGCGATCCAGATAGGGCTTCGAGGGAACGCTGGAGAACAGGTACATCAGCGAGTTGTAGGGGGCGAACCAGGCGGAGTGGTTGACCAGTTGGCGCAGGAAGGGCAAGCGCGCGCGCCCACGGAAATGGACGAACAGGACGCTGGCGACGAACAGGCCCACCAGAGTGACTTTTACCAGGAGAGAAACGCTCATGCCTTGCTTTCCATGCCTTCGATATCAGGGGCCGGGAGGAGTGCCTGCGGGTGCTCGGGACGGTAGGGAGGGGTCTCCAGGGCATGCGTGGCAGTTTGCGAGCCGCCGAGACTTGCGTTGAGGCGGCTGAGGCTGGAGGATTATACCCCCTGCGAGGGCCGGCTGAACCCCAGTCGGCTGGAAGATTATGCCGCACCCCACCGGGCGTGCCACGCGAGCGAGTCGTTGACGAATGAGCATGTCATTGCGTGACCAGTTGCTGAAAGCCGGGCTGGTCAATGAGAAACAGGCCAAGCAGGCCACCAAGCAGAAACAGAAACAGCAGCGTCTGGAGCACAAGAACCAGGTCGACAAGGACGACTCCCAGCGCCAGGCGGCGGAGCAGGCCAAGGCGGAAAAGCTGGCGCGCGACCAGGAATTGAACCGCCAGCAGCAGGAAAAAGCCGAGAAGAAGGCCAAGGCCGCGCAGATCAAGCAACTTATCGAAGGGACGCGCCTGCCCAAGCTGGAAAGCGACGACTACTACAATTTCGTCGACGCCAAGAAGGTCAAGCGGATCGCGGTCAACGACCTGATCCGCGACAAGCTGAGCCGAGGCAGCCTGGCTATCGTCAGCTATGACGGACGCTACGAGATCGTGCCCCGGGATGCGGCGGTGAAGATCCAGGAGCGCGATCCGCGGCGGGTGGTGCTGCTCAACGTACAGAGCCAGGAGCCGGACGAAGACGATCCCTACAAGGACTATGTGGTGCCCGACGATCTCATGTGGTGAGGCCCGCATCCGGAGTGTCGCTTGACCGGTACGGATGCCGGTCAACTACCAATTCTGGAATGCGAAGCAGTTCTAAAATAACTACCGATGATTTCGTTTCGATAGCATAATGCCTTTCCTCAGAAATATCCTACGGTTGCCTTTGCGTGCATCTGTGGGCTAGCCGCCTATCGAAAAGGACGTTGGTATGCCTTCCTCACAGCTTCCGGGGGCTTCGCCCTCGGAGATCGATCTCGTTCAGCTGTTCCAGCAATTGTGGGCGTCGAAATGGCTGATAGCGCTGATCGCGGCCTTGGCGACCGCCGCTGCGCTCGCCTACGCGCTGTTGGCCGTTCCGACCTACCAGGTGGATGTCCTGTTGCGGCCGATCCAGACCAAGGCCCTGGAGGCTGTCAATGTCAACGGGCTGTATGCCCTGACTCCGCGGGAAGCGCTGGATCGCGTCGGCAACGAGCTGGCAGCCTACTCCGGCAGGCTGGAGTATTTCGAAGCCCATCCAGAGCTATTCCAGCAATTGAACGCCGAGGGCCTGTCCCCCGAGCAGGCTTTCTGGAAGTTCAACCAGGATGCCTTCAGCATGCAGCAGGCGGACTTGAAGAAGGACCCCCAGGCGGCGCCTTTCTTCCGCTTGTCCATGCAGTATCCCCAGGGCATGGATGGTGCCGCCATTCTCAACGGCATGCTCGCGTCGACCATCGAGAACGAGCGTCAGCGAATCCTGGACGACCTCCAGGCGCGTATCGATGGTCGCCTGCAATTCCTCGAGCAGGATATCGAAGGCAAGCGTGCCAGTTACCAGGCTACCAAGGAGGGCAAGATCGCCCGGTTGCTGGAAGCGGACAGCATCCGGCGGGCCGGCCTGGAGGATGAGCTCAAGGCGTTGCGCGGGCGGCTGAAGATGGTGCGCGATTCGCGTATCCAGCAGCTCAACGAGGCTATCCAGATCGCCACCCGGCTGGGGATCGTCAAGCCGACGACCCCGGGCGCACTGGGAGAGGTCGGGCAGGATGGCTCGCGCAGCGTTTTCCGCACCGAGGTGAATAACCAGCAGATACCCCTGTATTTCATGGGTGTCGATGCCTTGACCGCCGAGCGCGATACCTTGCTCAAACGCAAGGGCGATGACTTCACCGAGCCCCGCGTGGCGAAGATCCAGCAGGAGCTGAAGCAGTTGGAAAACAACCGTGAAGTGCAATACCTGCAGGCTCGAAAGGGCGAGGAGCGTTTCTTCGAAAACATCGACAAGCTGCGTGGAGAGCAGGCGCGCCTCAAGACTCTGAAGGCGAGCGAGCTGAAGATCGAACTGGTGCGGATCGACCAGAAGGCTTCGACCCCTCTGAAACCGATCAAGCCGCGCAAGGCCTTGGTGGTGGCCTTGGGTCTCCTGGGCGGGTTGGTGTTCGGCGTGCTGGTGGCTCTGGTTCGGGCAATGTTGCGTGCCCCTCGGCAACGGGTACAGGAAGATAGCCTGCCGCCGGGAGTCGTCAGTCTCGACCGGAGCCTTTCGGGGACCTGAGACCAAAGGTGCGCCCCCGAAGTACGCGGGGGCGCATGGTTCAGGCCGATTTACCTATCTGTCGCAGTTCTTCTTCTTTCTCCAGCTTGATCCGATAGGCGTGGGCGTCATCCTCGTTATGGAAGACGCCAACCAGCAGTCCCTGCTGATGCACGTCCCAGCAGCGGCGGCCAAGCGCACGCAGCTCGCGGGATTTGTGGTCATCGTCACGCTCGGTCACTGTCACACTCATCTTTTCTGCTCCAGGGTTGATCTGCATCAAGGCAAATCCAGCCTATTTCAATAGCAGGCTAATCAAATAGCCCTGGAATTGAGAAAAACCTTTTCAGTTTCCAAGGTGTGAAGGTGGCATGCCGGATGCTCTGGAACAGGCCTCTTCCCTCAGGCGTATGCGGCCGAACAAGGCCGCTTCCGTGAGGGCGGTAATCGCCAACAGGCGATCCAGGCGCAGCAGCAGAGTCGCTCCTTCGACGGCCACCTCAAGGTATTCCTCCTTGCCGCCGCCTGGCCGAACGGCCCGGGTATGCGTCGTGCGCGCCTCGGCTTCGAAGCGAACACCGTCCTCGAGTTCGAGGAGCAACCGGTAGCGGTAGAGGCAGGCGATCTCCAGGTAGTCATGGAGATCGCAGGCGATCGGGTGGTAGCTGTCCATTGGCCTCAACAGCCTTCCAGGGGAAGGATGTAATGGCCATGGAGCCGAATGGCTTCGGCAACCTCTGCTGTCGCAATCTCGCTATGGCAGTAGCTGCAATGCCCCTGGCTGATATCGGCCTCGTCTATGCCTCTTCCGGCGAGCCAGCGTCGAGCGAACTCGCCGGCGCGAGCCCCCAGTTCCTCCGTGACCAGGACATCGAAGTGCAGGTAGCGGCCGTCGCGGGTTCGCACATGGGTGTCGAAGATCTTCACCTCCATGGCCGTTCTCCTTATTTCAGATCGCTGAGCGCCGCACCGAAGTTAAGGTGCAGTACCTGTCCGTCGACAACCAGGGCAGGAACCGACTTGACCCCGGCCTTTTCCGCCTCGGCGATGCGTGCCGATTGTTCGGCGAGATGGACCACTTCGATGTCCACCTGCTTGCGATCGAGCAATGGCAGCAAGGAACGTTCGGCTTCGACACAGATTGCGCAGCCGGCGTGGTAGTAGATGGCTTTGGTCATGCTGATTCTCCTGTGGGAAGTTAGTATCGATACGATACGTTTTCAGCCTAAACAAGGCGCGACCTCTTTGTCAAACATGTTTTTAGTCGATACTATATTGGCAAGGAGGTATCCCATGTCCGCCATCGCCCTTTACGATTATCTGGAAAGGCTGACCAGCCTGATGCGTGCCTGGTCCCGCGAGCAGCCGCTGGTGGCTGAGCTGCAGCCGGTGCAGTTGAGCGCCTTGCATTACCTGGCGCGTTGTAATCGCTATTCGGATACTCCGCTGGGCGTGACCGAATACCTCGGCTTGACCAAGGGCACAGTGTCGCAATCGCTCAAGGTGCTGGAAGGGCGGGGGCTGATCAGCAAGCTGCCGGATGCGCGGGATCGGCGCAGCGTTCATCTGCGGCTGACCGATGCGGGGCGCGCGCTGATCGAGGCGGTGATTCCGCCGCAGTTCCTCGAGCAGGCCGTCACGGCACTGGGCGAGAAGGGCGAACACTTGCAAGGCTTGTTGCGTGATCTTCTGGTCGTCATCCAGCGTCAGGAGGATGTGCCTGGTTTCGGCCTTTGTCGGTCCTGCCGGTTCCATCAACGGCGTGCGGGTTCGCCCTTCTGCGGTCTAACCGGGGAGCCGTTGAGCGATGCCGATGCCGAACTGATCTGCCGCGAGCACCAGGCCTGCGGCTGATCCGCGGGCAATAAAAAACCGGGCAATGGCCCGGCTTTTCGTGGGAGGGGGTCAGCTCTTTTCGCCAGTGACGGTCTTGCCGTCGATGGTGCCTTCCTTGAGCATGATCTGGTATTCCTTGCCGTCGGTTTCCATCTGGTACAGGCGGACCAGCAGGTAGTCCCAGTCCTTGGCGAACCAGAGGATGGTCTTGCGGTTGCTCTTGCCCGGATCACGCACGCGCTCGACCTTGATCGCGTTGATCAGGCCAGCCTGGGTGCGTACCTTTTCCTCGCCGAGAACCCGGAAGTCGTAGGTATCGACATCCTCGCCCTCGATGATCTGGTAGCTCATGCTCTTCTTGCCGTCGGCAACGTCATGCTGCAGGACCAGTTGATAGGTGGACTTGTCCAGTTGACCGCGATTCAGGGGTTGCCGCACCGCATCGCCGCGGTCGCTGCCGAGCACCTGCTTCTGCGACCAGTCGAAGTCCAGCTCGATCTGCTTACCTTTGCCCAGACCCTGGCGGGCGAAGCGGTAGGTCTGCGGCAGGAAGGTGTCGTTCTCGACCTTGAAGGTGCTGACTTCGTTGAGACTGGCCAGCAGCATGGAGGCCTCGAAGTCCAGTTGCCAGCGGCCGTCGCCGAGAGCCTTCAGGCTGCGGGAGGCATTGCCGCTGATGGGCATCTGTTTCCAGTCGGCGGTATAGCTGGCGGTGAACGGCTTCAGCTCGAAGGCATAGGCCGGCAGGGTCAGCAGCGTCAGCAGGAACAGCATGGCTTTACGCATTGCGAATCTCCTTGGTGCGAATCTGATGGCCGGTGGCAGGCAGGGCCTGGCCATCCAGCAGGGCGCCCTGTTCGCCCAGGCGCAAGCGGCCCTCGGCGAACCAGCGCATGGCCAGCGGGTAGATCCGGTGTTCTTCCTCGTGAACCCGTCTGGCCAGGCGTTCCGGCGTATCTTGCGACTCTACCGGGATTACTGCCTGTACGACCAGTGGCCCCCCATCGAGTTCCTCCGTCACGAAGTGCACGCTGCAACCGTGCTCGCGGTCGCCGGCTTCGAGGGCGCGTTGATGGGTATGCAGCCCTTTGTGGCGCGGCAGCAACGAGGGATGGATATTCAGCAGACGCCCCTGGTAATGGCGAACGAAATCGGCGCTGAGGATGCGCATGAACCCGGCAAGGATCACCAGGTGCGGTTCATGGGCATTGATCCGTTGTGCCAGGGCCTCGTCGAAGCTTTCGCGATCGGCATAGGCCTTGTGATCGAGCACCTCGGTCTGGATGCCGGCCTGGCGTGCGCGTTCCAGGCCATAGGCGTCCGCGCGGTTGGAGATCACCGCGCGGATCCGGGCCGGCGTGGCGCCGTCCCGGAGGCTGTCGATCAGCGCCTGCAGGTTGCTGCCGGAGCCGGAAATCAGCACCACGACATTGCAGAGTTTCGGCATCAGTGGTTTTTCAGATTGTTCAGGACCACGCGCTCGGCGTCCGCGCCGCAGGTTTCGATGCGACCGATCTGCCAGGGTTGCTCGCCGGCGGCACGCAGGACTTCCAGGGCTTTCTCGGCGTCGCTCTGGGCCACGCAGATGACCATGCCGACGCCGCAGTTGAGTACGCGATGCATCTCGGTCTCGTCGACGTTGCCCTGTTCCTGCAGCCAGTCGAATACCGCCGGACGGTTCCAGCTGGCGACATCGATCACGGCCTGGGCGTTGTCCGGCAGGACGCGCGGGATGTTGTCCAGCAGGCCGCCGCCGGTAATGTGAGCCATGGCCTTGACCGCGCCGGTCTGCTTGATCAGTTGCAGCAGCGGCTTGACGTAGATGCGGGTCGGCGCCATCAGCAGGTCGGCCAGCGGCTTGCCGTCGAGTTGGACCTGCTCGATGTCGGCGCCGGAAACCTCGATGATCTTGCGGATCAGGGAGTAGCCGTTGGAGTGCGGGCCGGAGGAGGGCAGGGCGATAAGCGCGTCGCCGGCCTGGACCCTGGAGCCGTCGATGATCTCGGCCTTTTCCACGACGCCGACGCAGAAGCCGGCCAGGTCATAGTCTTCGCCTTCGTACATGCCGGGCATTTCGGCGGTCTCGCCGCCGACCAGGGAACAGCCCGCCAGTTCGCAACCGGCACCGATGCCGGTGACTACGGTGGCGGCGACGTCGACGTTGAGCTTGCCGGTGGCGTAGTAGTCGAGAAAGAACAGCGGCTCGGCGCCGCAGACCACCAGGTCGTTGACGCACATCGCCACCAGGTCCTGGCCGATGCTGTCGTGCTTGTTCAGGTTGAGCGCCAGGCGCAGCTTGGTGCCCACCCCGTCGGTGCCGGATACCAGCACCGGCTGCTTGTAGCCGGCCGGGATTTCGCAGAGGGCGCCGAAGCCGCCGAGGCCGCCCATCACTTCCGGGCGTGCGGTGCGCTTGGCCACGCCTTTGATGCGTTCCACCAGGGCTTCGCCGGCGTCGATGTCCACACCAGCGTCCTTGTAGCTCAACGAGGGTTGCTTGCTGCTCATAAATCCAGGCCTATAGGGGTAATTCGGAGATCGGCCGGCCGCCCAGGCGTGCAACGCTGTTTGCCGGTTTTGAAGGCGCGCGATTTTATCAGGCTTGCCACGCAGCGGCCATCTCGGTTGCCGCTGGACGGACTGCTGTTTAAGGTATAGGTCCACTTGCGCGGCCTTCACAGCTCGTCGCCGCCGTTCCCATCCGTTCGTCGAGAGCCCTCCATGCGCATAGCCCGACTCTTCGTTCTCTGTTTTTCCCTGCTAGGCTTGCCCGTCTTCGCGGCAACGGTCCCCAATCTCTACCAGGTCCACGAGCCGGTTTCGTCGCAGCAGCCCGGGGAGCGCGATGCCGGACTGGTGCGAGCCCTGCAGACCCTGCTGGTGCGCCTGACCGGCAATCCGCAGGCGCCGCAGAACCCGGCATTGGCGGGGTACCTGAAGGATCCGCAGCAACTGATCAGCCAGTACGCCTTCGAAAATGGTCCGCCGCTGGCGCTGGTGGTCGATTTCGATCCGACCGCCACCGGTAATGCGCTGCGGGCCGCCGGCCTGCCGAGCTGGGGCGCCAACCGGCCGGCGGTGCTGGCCTGGTGGCTGAACGAAAGCGCCGATGGCAGCTCCCTGGTCGGTGACAACCAGGCCTCGGCCGAACCGCTCAAGCGTGCGGCGCAGAACCGCGGCTTGCCGTTGCGCCTGCCTCTGGCGGATCTCGACGAACAGATCGTCGGTACCCCGGAAAACCTCACCGCCGCCCAACCCGATGCCCTGCGCGCAGCCTCTGAGCGTTATGCCGCCGATGCCTTGCTGGCAGTGGACGCCAAGGAGGCGGACGGCAAATGGCAGGCGCAATGGCGGCTGTGGATGGGCGATTCGCGAGAGCAAGGCCAGGCTGAAGGCGCTACGCCCGACGCGTTGGCAGACAGCGTGATGCTGGCCGTCGGCAACCGCCTGTCCACTCGTTTCGTTGCCACTCCGGGAGCGGCGACCGGCCTGACCCTCCAGGTCCAGGGCGCGACACTGGCACGCTATGCCGAGTTGCAACGCCTGCTCGATCCGTTCGGCGCGCGTCTGGTAGGCGTGCGAGGCGATCGCCTCGACTATTCCGTGAAGGCCAGTCCCGAGCAATTGCGTGCCCAGCTGGGCCTGGCGCAGTTGCAGGAAATCCCGGCCGACAGCGTACCGCTGGATGCCTCCGGCCAGCCCGCAGCGCCCAGCGCGGCGGTGCCGTCGTCGACCCAACTGAATTTCCGCTGGCAGTGAGTCGGCGCGCCGATCCGCTTCTATGCAACGGAGCGGGCCGGCGCGCGACCGGCCGATGCTCTGGGCAAGGAGCCTCGGCTATCGGCAAACCTTTGATTTTGCTTGCCTAGTTGCTCATTGTGCGGCCTTGCCGAGGCGTATAAACTTTGCAGCCTTTACGGTGACTCCTGCGGCGTTTTCGGATTGTCCGCCCAGCCTGGCATGAAACCTATTCAGCTTCCCCTCAGTGTGCGTCTGCGCGACGACGCCACCTTCGCCAACTACTATCCCGGTGCCAATGCCGCGGCACTGGGATATGTCGAGCGTTTGTGCGAAGCCGAGGCTGGCTGGGCGGAAAGCCTCATCTACCTCTGGGGACACGACGGCGTCGGCCGCAGCCACCTGTTGCAGGCGGCCTGCTTGCGTTTCGAGCAGTTCGAAGAGCGAACCATCTACCTGCCGATGGCCGATCTGGTGCAGTACGGCCCGGAAATCTTCGACGATCTCGAGCAGTGCGAGCTGGTCTGCATCGACGACCTGGATGTGCTGGTTGGCAAGCGAGAATGGGAAGAGGGGCTGTTCCACCTGTTCAATCGACTGCGTGATACCGGTCGGCGCCTGCTGCTGGCGGCATCGAAGTCGCCCCGGGAGCTGCAGGTCAAGCTGCCGGACCTGAAGTCCCGCCTCACCATGGCGCTGATCTTCCAGTTGCACGGTCTTTCCGACGAGGACAAGCTTCGTGCCCTGCAACTGCGGGCATCCCGTCGTGGCCTGCATCTGACCGATGAAGTCGGTCGTTTCATCCTCAACCGCGGTTCGCGCAGCATGAACTCTCTGTTCGATCTGCTGGAGCAACTGGATCGCGCTTCGCTCCAGGCTCAGCGCAAGCTGACCATTCCTTTCCTCAAGGAAACCCTCGGCTGGTAAGCGTCGACAGTCCGTCGGCGAACTCCCGCATGGCCGTGCCGCAGTCCTTGGGTTTCGCTTGCGGCAGGAAGTGACCGCCTTCTATCCGTCTCTCCATCCATGCGCCGGCAGTATCGGAGCGCTGGCTGTCCGCAGGCTTCCCGGCGGTCGGCAGGGCAGGAGGGGGCTCCTGCCTTACCATCAGCGTTCCCCGGCGAGCCGTCGGTCGTACTGGAATCGCCAGCGCGTATAGAGCAGCGCGGCGCAGAACAAGGTCACGCTGAGTAGCACTTCGGCCCAGCCGAACAGGCGCTGCGTGGGATCGAAGGCGGCGAGTACGCCGAGGATGAAATACAGGTTGACCACGTAGCAGGCCCAGGCATGCCCGCGTGCGCTGCCCATGAGCAGTCCGGGGGCCACCACCAGCAGCGGCAGCAGCTTGAAGGCGAGGACCAGCCAGGGCACCCAGCTCGCCGCACCATGGGCGTCCGCGTAGATCAGGTCGCGAATGAGGATGAGCAGGACCAGGCCGACGAAGCTTCCCAGGCTGATGGCGCGGCTGAGCGCCAGGCGCGGCTGCAGCCACACTACTTCGGGCAGCGGTTTGTTCTTGCGGGCCATTTCAACTCCCCAGCTTGCCGGCGGTTTCCGCCAGGCGTTTGCCCAGCGCGCGACACAGGGTCAGTTCGTGCTCATCGAGGCTGCGCTTGCCATCGGCGCCGGCGAAGTGGCTGGCGCCGTAAGGCGTGCCGCCGCCGCGGGTTTCCAGCAGGGCGGGTTCGCTGTAGGGAATGCCCAGGACCAGCATGCCGTGGTGCAGCAACGGCAACAGCATCGATAACTGAGTGGTCTCCTGGCCGCCGTGCAGGCTGGCGGTGGAGGTGAAGACCGCTGCCGGCTTGCCGACCAGGCCGCCGGTCAGCCACAGGCTACTGGTACCGTCGAGGAAGTATTTCAGCGGGGAAGCCATGTTACCGAAGCGGGTCGGGCTGCCGAGGGCCAGGCCCGCGCAGTTCTTCAGGTCCTCCAGGGTTGCGTACAGCGCCCCCTCCGCGGGGATGTCCGGGGCGACCGCTTCGCATTCGGTGGATACCGCGGGAACCGTGCGTACGCGCGCCTCGAAGCCGCCCTGTTCGACGCCACGGGCGATCTGCCGGGCCATTTCCGCGGTAGCGCCATGGCGACTGTAGTACAGCACCAGGATGTAGGGACTGCTCAAGCGAGGATCTCCAGGACTCTTTCCGGAGGCCGGCCAACCACCGCCTTGTCACCCGCGACCAGCACCGGGCGCTCGATCAGCTTCGGATGCCTGGCCATTGCCTCGATGATGGCCTCTTCGCCAAGACTGGGCTCATCCAGGCCGAGGGCCTTGTATTCGTCCTCCCCGGTCCGCAGCAACTGGCGGGCGGGAATGCCGAGCTTGGCCAGGATCGCTTTCAGCTCGGCGGCGCTCGGCGGGGTTTCCAGATAGCGCACCACCTGCGGTTGCAGGCCGCGGGCTTCGAGCAGTTCGAGCGCTGCGCGGGATTTCGAGCAGCGCGGATTGTGCAACAGGATCAGTTCGCTCATGTCAGGGGTCGCATGGCCGGTGAAGTGACGGCTATTCTAACCGCCTCGTCGACCAGGACTGAACCCGTCGGCGCGAAGTACCGCCCCGAGAGGCGAAGAACCGGCGCGACTTCAAGGAGAGGGCATGCGCGAACATTTCAACGATGGGGTCGAGTTCGCTCGCTTCCTCGCTCATCGCTTCGTCACCGACAAGGCTCCCAACAGCGCGGCGGCGCTGACCTACACCACGTTGTTCGCGGTAGTGCCGATGATGACGGTGATGTTTTCCATGCTTTCGCTGATTCCGGCATTCCATGGCATGGGCGAGTCGATCCAGACTTTCATCTTTCGCAATTTCGTGCCTTCCGCTGGAGAAGCGGTGGAAACCTACCTGAAGAGTTTCACCACCCAGGCCCGGCACCTGACCTGGGTCGGGGTGGTCTTTCTGGCAGTCACCGCCTTCACCATGCTGGTGACCATCGAGAAAGCCTTCAACGAGATCTGGCGGGTTCGCCAGCCACGCCGCGGTGTCGGGCGGTTCCTCCTCTACTGGGCGATCCTCAGCCTGGGCCCATTGTTGCTGGGGGCCGGCTTCGCCGTGACCACCTACATCACTTCGCTGTCGCTGCTCCATGGCCCGGACGCGTTGCCGGGCGCGGAGACGCTGCTGGGGCTGATGCCGCTGGCGTTCAGCGTGGCGGCCTTCACCCTGCTCTATTCGGCGGTCCCGAACGCCCGGGTCCCGGTGCGCCATGCCCTGATGGGCGGCGTGTTCACCGCGGTACTGTTCGAAGCCGCGAAAACCCTGTTCGGGCTGTACGTAAGCCTGTTTCCCGGCTACCAGTTGATCTACGGTGCCTTCGCCACCGTGCCTATCTTCCTGCTGTGGATCTATCTTTCCTGGATGATCGTTCTGTTCGGCGCGGTGCTGGTCTGCAATCTCTCTTCTTCCCGTCTCTGGCGGCGGCGCTCGCTGCCCAAGCTGATCGTCCTGCTCGGCGTGCTGAGGGTGTTCCACCAGCGCCAGCAGCTTGGACAGTCGCTGCGCCTGACCCACTTGCATCGTGCGGGTTGGCTGTTGCCCGAGGATGAGTGGGAGGAACTGCTGGACTTTCTCGAGAAGGAGCAGTTCGTCTGTCGCGCCGGCGGAGGCGAGTGGGTGCTGTGCCGGGATCTTGGCGCCTACAGTCTGCATCGCTTGCTGAATCGCTGCCCCTGGCCCATGCCTAGCCGAGAGCGCATGCCTGCGAATCTGGACGAGGCGTGGTATCCGCCGTTCCAGCAGGCCATGGAGCGCTTGCAGGTGGAGCAGGAGGCGCTGTTCGGAGAAAGCCTGGCCCACTGGCTGGCGGACGGAACCTCGGGAGCGAAGGTGACGTAAAGTGTCAGTTTGCGGCGAACGATGTGCATGAGGCGCTGCATGCTGCCGGAGGAACCCCAGCAAGCGCAGGGAAAGCGCTGTTGGCACGCTTCTGGCAAACCCTCGTGTGACAGTCGTTTCACTCCGTAGTTCCGCCGAGGTTCCCGTTCATGCTCCCAATGTCGAACAAGGTCGTCCATTTGCATCACAAGGATGAGCAGGCAGCGCTTGAGCGTTTGAACCGGATTACCGGGCTGCAGTTCAGCAGTTGGCCGGAGTCGCTGGTGCCGGCGCGCAGCGTCAGCGAACCGTCGCCTGAGAAAGCGCGGGACGAACCCCTGCTCGATCAGGTGCGCCAGGGCTGAGCGATCCGGCTCAAGCTTCGGACACCTGCTGGGACCTGTTTTCCTGCTCCACCGCTTGTACGAAGAACTCCTCCACGACCAGTCGGGAAAAGGCCGTCGCCGACTTCAGGCGTACCTGCATGTTCTCCACTTTCTGCCGTACGGGCAGGCGGGCAATGCCGGAAAGCAGGATGCGTTGCTGGCGGTCGATTCGTCCGTGATCCACCGCCACTTCGCGCTGGCGCCCGCCATCCAGATAGCTGACCACCAGTGACACCAGCAGGTCGCAGGCATCCGGAAGATGTAGCCAGGCGGCAATGTTGTAGTCCGCGACCAGGCCCTCGTGGGCTGTCAGGGTCGGGCGTGCGGCATCCACCAGGTGTGCGGGGACGCTTCCGATCAGATGGTCTTTCATAAGCAGCAGTGTGTCCGTTTAAAAGGGCTTCGGACTCGTCGCTCTCGACTTCTCCCCAAGTCGATCCTGCCGATGCCTGGGCATACGGCCGGTTGAGTCGTCGTGTCGTGTGTGGCACGCGGATTATAGGGGTGGTCCTTTGCGTCAAACTGTGCGGTTCGACGGCGATCGTCGTGACTCTTCTCGCACTTTGTGCCTTGTAGGAAGTATCGGGGCTTCTTCTTCCCATATTCGTCTCCACTCGGTTTTGCAGAGGTGGATGGCTTCCAGTAAGGTCTCGCCATAGTGCCGCGCCGGGTTGCCCTGGTCCGGCCGAAGTTTTCCTGACTCGAGAGGTTCCTGACATGGGGAGTTGGCTACGCCCGCTGGGCGCTGCTGCGGTGTTGTTTCTCGCGGGCTGTTCGGCGGATTACGGAGTCGACCAGGACGGGCGTCCTGTCGCTGCGGAGCAGTTGGACGGGCATTGGCTGGTGGTCAATTACTGGGCTGACTGGTGCGCGCCCTGCCGGACCGAGATTCCGGAGATGAATCGCCTTGCGCAGGTGCTGGAAGGGCAGGGCGGGCGCGTCATTGGCGTGAATTTCGATGGCCTGCGCGATGCCGAGTTGAAGAAGTCGGCCGATGGCATGGGGATTCGCTTCACCGTGCTGGCCGATGATCCGGCGCCTCGCTTCAAGCTCCCTCGCAGCGAAGCGTTGCCCGTCACCTATATCGTCGATGCTCGGGGGGAAATGCGTCAGCGTCTGCTGGGCGAGCAGACGGCCGATGGCATATTGAAACAGCTCGAGGCTTTGCGGGAGGGACGCTGATGGCGAGGATCTGCTTGCATGCCTATGTCGGCGGCCGGGTACAGGGCGTCGGTTTCCGTCAGGCGACCCGGGAAGAGGCTGATCGCCTCGAACTCGACGGTTGGGTGCGAAACCTGGATGACGGGCGTGTCGAAGTCGTCTGGGAGGGCGAGGAGGACCGGGCGAAAGCCCTGGAGCGATGGCTGGGGCGGGGCCCGCGGCACGCGGAGGTCTCTGCGGTCGAGGTCGAGCAAATGCCGCTGCAGGGGATCGCTGGCTTCGTCGTCCGTCGCTGACGAGTCGAGTTCGCCGTCAGGGCGTCTCGCCAGGGTCCGCGGCCAGGCGACCGGCATCCCGGAGCAGGGCATGCATGAACTGCTGCTGCAGTTCGGGGTCGTTGCGCGTGAGCTCGATCAGGCTCTGTTCCAGTTCGCTGGCTTCTTCTTCCAGGCCCAGCTCCGCGAGGCGTTTCACCCGATGGACCCAGTGGTGGACGTCATCGCCTTCCAGGTCGTCATAGATCAGGGCGTGAGCTTCCAGGAGCTTGCCGCGCAGGCTGCGGCTGACGCGGAGGCTGGCATCGGCGCGGGTACCATCCTGTGGGTCGCTCACCGAAAGGTGTATCTGCGAGATGCGGCTGATGTCCTGTTCGGCGAAGGGGCTGTCGAGCAGGTTGAGGCGCAGCACGCCATGACGGTCGGTAAGCAGTTCGTTGAGTTCCTTGCCGGAACTGACCAGGACCGGACGCTCCGCCCAGGGCAGGCTGGAGTATTCCAGGCGCTTGTCGCGCTGTTTCTCGTCGATGCTCGCGAGATTCTGTTCGGCGCGACCGTTGGATTCCACGTTCATGAACGGATTCACCCCGGCCAGTCCGTAGTTGATCCAGCCGTGGGTGATGTTGTCCGGTACGCTGCCGAAGGTCACCACGTTGACGATGTTCGCTCCGACGCCGGCCACCAGCGCCACCGCGCCCAACGGGATCTCGTAGATCTCCCGCCAGGCCTGGTACGGCGTATAGCGGTCGTAACGGCGCGTCACCTCGAACTCGGTGACCTCGAAGGACTTCTGGTCGTTGATCCGGACCCGGCGCTGCGGCAGTTCGAGCACATCGGGCTGGCCGACATCGACTTGCAGGGTGTGTTCGAGCAGCTTCCGCTCGACGCGCTCCTCATGCTCGCTACGCTGCGGCAACTGGTTGGCGCAGCCGCTCAGCAGAAGGCCGCCGCACAGGGCGGCGGCGAATAGGCGCAGGGGTCTTCCGGTGGGCATCGTTACGCTCAGCGGCTGAGTTTTTCGGTGATGAACGACATCAGTTCGCCGATCGGCAGGTTCTGCGACTCGCTGTCGCGGCGGCCCTTGTATTCCAGGACGCCTTCGCTGAGGCCGCGGTCGCTGATCACGATGCGGTGGGGAATGCCGATCAGCTCCATGTCGGCGAACTTCACCCCGGGGCTGGTCTTCTTGTCGCGATCGTCCAGCAGCACTTCGAAACCGGCTGCGGTCAGCTCGGCATAGAGCTTGTCGGTCGCCTGCTTGACGCTCTCGGTTTCGTACTTCAGCGGTACCAGGGCGATCTGGAACGGCGCCAGTGCGCTTGGCCAGAGAATGCCGCGCTCGTCATGGTTCTGCTCGATGGCGGCGGCGACCACGCGGGATACGCCGATGCCGTAGCAGCCCATGATCAGGTTGACCGGCTTGCCCTGTTCGCTCAGGACGCTCAGCTTCATCGCTTCGCTGTACTTGGTGCCAAGCTGGAAGATATGACCGACCTCGATGCCGCGCTTGATCACCAGGGTGCCCTTGCCGTCCGGGCTGGGGTCGCCTTCGACGACATTGCGCAGGTCGGCGACCTCGGGCAGCGGCAGGTCGCGCTCCCAGTTCACGCCGAAGTAGTGCTTGTCCTCGATGTTGGCGCCAGCGGCGAAATCGCTCATCAGGGCGACGGAGCGGTCGACGATGCAGGCGATCGGCAGGTTGACCGGGCCCAGCGAGCCGGGGCCGGCGCCGATGGCGGCACGGATCTCGGCCTCCGAAGCGAATACCAGCGGGCTGGCGACCAGCGGCTGGTTGGCGGCCTTGATTTCGTTGAGCTCGTGATCACCGCGGACGATCAGGGCGACCAGGGTGCCTTCTTCGGCGCCATGCACCACCAGGGTCTTGATGGTTTTCTCGATCGGTAGCTGGAAGCCGTCCACCAGGGCCGCGATGGTCTTGGTGTTGGGCGTGTCGACCAGGCGCATGTCCTCGGTGGCGCTGCCGCGGGCGCTCTCGCGCGGCACGGCTTCGGCCTTCTCGATGTTCGCGGCGTAGTCGGAGCTGTCGCTGAAGACGATATCGTCCTCGCCGGAGTTGGCCAGCACGTGGAACTCATGGGAGCCGCTGCCGCCGATGGAGCCGTTGTCGGCTTGCACGGGACGGAAATCCAGGCCGAGGCGGGAGAAGATCTTGCTGTACGCCTGGTACATCCCGTCGTAGGTCTGCTGCAGCGAGTCCTGGCTCAGGTGGAAGGAATAGGCGTCCTTCATGATGAATTCGCGTCCGCGCATCAGGCCGAAGCGCGGGCGGATCTCATCGCGGAACTTGGTCTGGATCTGATAGAAGTTGATCGGCAGTTGCTTGTAGCTGTTCAGCTCGTTGCGCGCGAGGTCGGTGATCACTTCTTCGTGGGTCGGGCCTACGCAGAATTCGCGCTCGTGGCGGTCCTTCAGGCGCAGCAGCTCAGGGCCGTATTGCTCCCAGCGCCCCGACTCCTGCCACAGCTCGGCCGGCTGCACCGCCGGCATCAGCACTTCCAGGGCGCCGGCAGCGTTCATTTCCTCGCGGACGATGGTCTCGACCTTGCGCAGTACCCGCAGGCCCATTGGCAGCCAGGTGTAGAGACCCGAGGCCAGGCGACGGATCATGCCGGCGCGAAGCAGCAGTTGATGGCTGATTACCACCGCGTCGGCGGGGGTTTCTTTGAGCGTGGAAAGCAGATACTGACTGGTACGCATCTTTGGCCGTTATGTCGGTTGTATCGGGAGGAATGGCTGGGCATTGTACGGTGCCGGTCTGGCTGCGTACAGGGCGCCGGCCATCGATGATGAGGAGTCAGCAGGCAATGAACGCGGCGCAGGTACAGGCGTTGATCCGCATGGGGCTGCCCATGGCCGAGGACATCGATTTTCGTGTCGAGCGTCTCGATGAACGACATGCGCTGGCGCGCATACCTTTTCACGGCAAGCTGGTGCGTCCCGGTGGAACGCTGTCCGGCCCGACCATCATGGCGCTGGCCGACGCGGCGATGTACGCGGTCATTCTCGGGCGTCTCGGGGCGGTCGAGATGGCCGTGACCTCGAACCTGAACATCAACTTCCTCAGCAAGCCCAGGCCCGAGGACCTGTTGGCCGAGGCGAGCATCCTCAAGCTGGGGCGGCGCCAGGTCGTCTGCGAGGTCGGGGTGTTTTCGCAGAGTAATGAGGAAGACCTGGTGGCCCATGTCACCGGTACCTACGCCCTTCCTTTATAGGCGCGTTGCCGCCAAGAAGAAAAAACCCGGCGATGCCGGGTTTTTTCGTTGCCTGTCGGTCGATTACAGGATCGACAGCGGATAGTCGACGATCAGGCGGAACTCGTTCTGGTCGCCTTCGCCCTGGTCGGCGTTGGCACGGTGCCAGGCCTGGCGGATGCGGAACGACAGGTCCTTGGCCGGACCGGACTGGACCACGTACTTGGCTTCGAGGTTGGTTTCGTGGTGCTTGCCATCCTCGCCGTACAGGCCTGCATAGGAGGAGCTGGAATCGACCTTGGTACCGTCGATGTCCTTACCATTGATGTAACGCAGCATGAAGGTCAGGCCAGGAACGCCGTAGGAGGCCAGGTTCAGGTCGTAGCGGGCCTGCCAGGATTTCTCGCCAGGACCGTTGAAGTCGGAGTACTGGACGGAGTTGGCGAGGAAGATCGAGTCGCCGCCGGCGCCGGAACCGTTGCCGCCGAAGCCGATGTAGTCGAACGGCTCGTCGCCATGCACCTGCTGGTAGGCCAGGGTGAAGGTGTGGGCGTCCAGGGTATACGCGCCCGCCAGGGACCAGGTGGTGTTGCTGATGTCGCCAGCCTTGGACTTGCCTTCGTCGGTGGTGCGGTAGATGTTGAAGTCGAAGCCCAGCGATTGATCGGAGGCCAGCGGGATGGTGTAGTTGGTGTTCAGGTAGTACTGGCGATAGATGTCTTTCAGCTCTGCGCCATAGAGGGAGGCGCTGAGGTTGTCGGTGATCGCGTAGCGGCCGCCAGCGAAGTCGGCGCTCTTGGCTGTCTGGCCGGCGTAGGTGGCGTAGAGCTCACCGCGCGATTTGACGGTGGTTGGCTCCTTGCCCTCGGTGAAGTGGCCTGCCTCGAGGTCGAGCCCTTCGAATTCGCTGCTCTGCAGCTGGAAGCCGGTCGCGGTCTGCGGGAACAGGCGGCTGCCGCCAGCGGCGAAGACCGGGGCGGTCGGTTGCATCTCGCCCCACTTCAGCATGGTCTTGGAGATGCGCACCTTCACGGCGCCGCCGGCGCGGCTGTAGTCATCGCGCGGCTTGCCGTCGTTCATCACCGGCAGGTTGCCGGTGCCGGTCTTGTCGGAGGTGCCGTCGAGCTTCAGGCCCAGGTAGCCGAAGGCATCGACGCCGAAGCCCACGGTGCCTTGAGTGAAGCCGGATTCGTAGGTGGTGAGGAAGCCCTGGGTCCAATCGACGCGATCACCCCGACCTTCCTTGCCGTCACGGTTGAAATAGTAGTTGCGGAGCAGCAGGTTCAGGCTGCTGTCTTCGATGAACCCCTTCGCTTCGGCCTGATCGCTGACGAATGCGTCGGCCACGGCGAACTGAGTGCTACCTGCGGAAACCGCCAGTGCAATGGCGCTCCACTTCATCACTTTCATTGTGATTGCTCCTTTGGTTTTGAAATTATCTCTGCCATCACAGTGCCGCAGTGACGGCTAGTTCTTCTTGTCGGCGCTAACTTATAGCACGCAGTGTTTCTTGGCGATAGTTGAGGTTCCGAAGCGACGGATTCTTTACCGTGCTGTCGCAAAATTGCATGACGCATGTCGCATCTGCGTAGGTGCGCAGTTGAAAAAATGACGTATGTCGCGGGGTTGGTCACTCTTGTTGAGGTCGCTTCTCAAGTCGCTTTTTCCGATTGGCGGGGCCTTGTAATAAAAATGTCATGTTCCGTACGGCCCCTCTTACTGTGATGAAAGAGGTATAAGCAAACTCCGTGCACAAATTGGAAAATGGCTTCGCCTATGTATTCCAGTTGGTCTCTTCGAGAGCGAGGCTATTCTGTTTGAAAGCAAACGAATTATGCTTTGAAACCTGATTGTAATCCGTCTGCTTCAAGGGTTGGTTGCCATCGAGTTGTCTGTGGCGAATGCGTTTGTATCCACGGCATGTCTTATGTTCGGCGTCGCGCTGTATTCATTTGGCCGGCATCTTATGGGGCGTTCGGCTGGAGAGGCGCGCCAAGCTGGGGCGGGCGGATGTGTGGGCTTGCTTTGGCCGGGCGGCGAAGTATCCTGCGCGGCAGTTACGGCGGGGCCCTTCCCGGAGGGAGGGGCTAAGCTGTCCATGAACGACGGTCGAACAGGAGAGGTCAGTATGTTCGCTTTGGATCCCCGGCTGGAGCAGGACACCCTGTTGCTCGGCGACTTTCCCCTCAGCCGCCTGCTGCTGATGAACGATGCCCGCTATCCGTGGTTCATCCTGGTGCCGAGGCGGGAGGATGTCACCGAGCTGTTCCAGCTCGATGTCGATGACCGGCAGGCGCTGTGGCGCGAGGCCACGCTGCTGGCAGAGGTCCTCAAGGACACCTTCCGTGCGGACAAGATGAATGTCGCTAACCTGGGCAATGTGGTCAGCCAGCTTCACATGCACGTGATCGTCCGGCGACGTGGTGACGACGCCTGGCCCGGCCCTGTCTGGGGGCGCCATCCGGCTCGGCCTTATTCTTCCGAGCAGGTCGAGGCGATCCGCGGCAAGTTGCGGATGGTGCTGACCGACGGCTTCCGTTTTGCCGGGGAGGCCTAGATGGAGCTGGACGCGCGCATGGATGACCTGGAATGCCGCCAGGCTTTCCAGGATGACACTTTGCAGGCTCTCAACGATGTGGTGGTCGAGCAGCAGCGCAGCATCGAGCGACTGCAGCTTCAGGTCGCGGCATTGATCAAGCGTCTGGAAGACGTCCAGGGGCTGGTGGGCGAGGCGGGGGAAGACGAAGCGCCTCCTCCCCATTATTGAATGCACAAAAAACCCGCCGTTCGGCGGGTTTTCTGTTTTTCGCGGCGGTCAGCGGCGGGAGGCGATCACGTCTTCCGCCTGCAGGCCCTTGTCCCGTTGTACCACCGAGAACTCCACGCGCTGGCCTTCGATGAGGATGCGGTGGCCTTCGCCGCGAATCGCTCGGAAGTGGACGAAGATGTCCTCGCCCGAATCGCGGGAAATGAAGCCGAAACCTTTTGAGGTGTTGAACCACTTCACGGTACCGGTCTCCCGGTTGCCGCTGTCCTGGCTGCCGCCGAGGGCTGCCGGGGTGCTGGCGCTGCGCGAGACCGGTTTGCCGGGTTTCAGGCTGCCCGCCAGTTGCAGGGCCGTGGCCAGCACCAGGCTTAGCAGGGGCAGGACGATCGCCGGCTGGTCGGCGATGGTCGGCAGCGGCGCCAGCAGGATCAGTGCCTGCAGGACGACGCCCAGGACCAGCAGGGCGGCTGCGCCGGCCTGCAGCGGGCGGGTTGGATGTGACGATTGCAGTACGGGAGCGAAGAGCAGGTTGATCAGGCCCAGAATGGCCAGGTAGATGGCATCGGGATGTTGCAGGAAGGGTGTGGCTTCGGTTCTTAGGCTGGGAATGAAGGACAGCAATAGGGCGGCGACGCCCGTGACCAGAAGGACGATTTTCAACATGTCAATGAGTTCACCTTGATGGGGTAACGATCAAGTAGCCGGACAGCGCTTCGGTGCATGAAACGAAAGGTGCGGAAGGACGGCCGGCCTATGCGCGTGACGCACGGCGGCTATTTAACAGGAAAGCAGGAGGCTACTCAAATCAAGCGGTTGGCGCCGGAGGGGGGAGGGCGGGACCCTGAGGCGGGCCCCGCTTTCTATCGAGCGATCGACGATCAGCTGGCAAGAAGGCTGCGCAACATCCAGGCGGTCTTTTCATGCACCTGCATACGTTGAGTGAGCAGGTCGGCGGTGGGTTCGTCGCTGACCTTGTCCAGCAGCGGGAAGATGCTGCGGGCGGTGCGCACCACGGCTTCCTGACCCTGGACCAGTTGCCGGATCATCTCCTCGGCTTCCGGAACGCCTTCCTCCTCCTTGATGGACGAGAGGCGGGCGTAGGCGGCGTAGGTGCCGGGCGCCGGGAAGCCCAGGGCCCGGATGCGCTCGGCGATGTCGTCCACGGCAACGGCCAGTTCGGTGTACTGGCCTTCGAACATCAGGTGCAGCGTGTTGAACATCGGGCCGGTGACGTTCCAGTGGAAGTTGTGGGTTTTCAGGTAGAGGGTGTAGGTGTCGGCCAGTAGCCGCGACAGGCCCTCGGCAATGGCTGCGCGATCCTGTTCGCCGATTCCGATATTGATTTCCATGGCGTTCTCCTTTCAGTCGGCCTTGTGAATGGGGCACTCCGAAACAGTTGGAGTGAGGCTAACACAGGGTTTTTCCCAGCGCTCTTGGTCTATGTCAAAGGCGGCGATAGGGAGAATCTATTCCGACTGCCCGGTCAAGCGAATGGTTCGCAGGGGGAGGCGAAATGCTTCCGTTCAACGGCCTGGCTTCCCGCGTGACAGGCCGGCGGGGCTGGCTGCAAGCCATGGATTTTTCAGGCTATAATCCCCGCCTTCAATGCGAAGTGGGCCCGGATGCGGGTGCTTCGCCGTTGCCGTTCACCGGGCAGCGCGGGAGATGTCCTTCCGGGGGCGTACCGATGGTTCCGGTGCTCGGTCAGGGCCGGCGAGAGCCCGGCAATGGTCGCCAGGCAGCCGGCGGCTCCACAGAATCCAAGACTTACGAGAAGCGAACCACACCATGATGCGCAGCCACTATTGCGGCCAACTGAACGAGAGCCTGGACGGCCAGGAAGTCACCCTTTGCGGTTGGGTTCACCGCCGCCGCGACCATGGTGGAGTGATCTTCCTCGATGTGCGCGATCGCGAGGGGCTGGCCCAGGTGGTGTTCGATCCGGACCGTGCGGAAACCTTCGCCAAGGCCGACCGGGTGCGCAGCGAGTTCGTGGTGAAGATCACCGGCAAGGTGCGCCTGCGCCCTGAAGGCGCGCGCAACCCGAACATGGCGTCTGGCTCCATCGAGGTACTGGGCTACGAACTGGAAGTGCTGAACCAGGCCGAGACTCCGCCGTTCCCGTTGGATGAATACTCCGATGTGGGCGAGGAAACCCGCCTGCGCTACCGCTTCATCGACCTGCGTCGTCCGGAGATGGCCGCTAAGCTGAAGCTGCGCGCGCGCATCACCAGCAGCATTCGCCGCTATCTGGACGACAACGGCTTCCTCGACGTCGAGACCCCGATCCTCGGCCGGCCGACGCCGGAAGGCGCGCGCGACTACCTGGTGCCGAGCCGTACCTACCCGGGCCACTTCTTCGCCCTGCCGCAGTCGCCGCAGTTGTTCAAGCAACTGCTGATGGTCGCCGGCTTCGATCGCTACTACCAGATCGCCAAGTGCTTCCGTGACGAGGACCTGCGTGCCGACCGCCAGCCGGAATTCACCCAGATCGACATCGAGACCAGCTTCCTCGACGAGAGCGACATCATCGGCATCACCGAGAAGATGGTGCGCCAGCTGTTCAAGGAAGTGCTGGATGTCGAGTTCGACGAGTTCCCGCACATGCCGTTCGAAGAGGCCATGCGCCGCTACGGTTCGGACAAGCCCGACCTGCGCATCCCGCTGGAGTTGGTGGACGTCGCCGACCAGTTGAAGGAAGTGGAGTTCAAGGTCTTCTCCGGTCCGGCCAACGATCCGAAGGGGCGTGTCGCCGCCCTGCGTGTGCCGGGCGCCGCCTCCATGCCGCGCAGCCAGATCGACGACTACACCAAGTTCGTCGGCATCTATGGTGCCAAGGGCCTGGCCTACATCAAGGTCAACGAGCGCGCCAAGGGCGTGGAAGGTCTGCAGTCGCCGATCGTGAAGTTTATCCCCGAGGCCAACCTGAACGTGATCCTCGATCGCGTTGGCGCGGTCGACGGCGACATCGTGTTCTTTGGTGCCGACAAGGCCAAGATCGTTTGCGATGCCCTGGGCGCGCTGCGTATCAAAGTCGGCCATGACCTCAAGCTGCTCACCCGGGAGTGGGCGCCCATGTGGGTCGTGGACTTCCCGATGTTCGAGGAGAACGACGACGGCTCGCTGTCCGCGCTGCACCACCCGTTCACCTCGCCCAAGTGCACCCCGGCCGAGCTTGAGGCCAATCCGGGCGCGGCGCTTTCCCGCGCCTACGACATGGTGCTCAACGGTACCGAGCTGGGTGGCGGTTCCATCCGTATCCATGACAAGTCCATGCAGCAGGCGGTGTTCCGTGTGCTGGGCATCGACGAGGCGGAACAGGAAGAGAAATTCGGCTTCCTGCTCGACGCGCTCAAGTACGGTGCGCCGCCGCATGGCGGCCTGGCCTTCGGCCTGGATCGCCTGGTCATGCTGATGACCGGTGCATCGTCTATCCGCGAAGTGATCGCCTTCCCGAAGACCCAGAGCGCTGGCGACGTCATGACCCAGGCACCGGGTTCCGTGGACGGCAAGGCCCTGCGCGAGCTGCACATTCGCCTGCGCGAGCAGCCGAAGGCCGAGTGATTCGAATCAACCCGCGGAGGCGCCGCTTGCGGCGCCTCCTGCCGAGAGAGCAATACGGAGTGAGTTATGGCTGGTCATTCTAAATGGGCCAACATCAAGCACCGCAAAGAGCGGCAAGATGCCAAGAAAGGCAAGATCTTTACCAAGCTGATCCGTGAGCTGACCGTCGCTGCAAGGCAGGGCGGCGGCGTCCCGGCGGACAACCCGCGTCTGCGCCTGGCCGTGGACAAGGCGCTGACCGCCAACATGACCCGCGATACCATCGATCGTGCCATTGCGCGCGGCGTCGGCTCCAACGATGCCGACAACATGGTCGAGCTTTCCTATGAAGGTTATGCGCCGAGCGGCGTAGCGATCATCGTCGAGGCGATGACCGACAACCGCAACCGTACCGCTGCCGAAGTGCGTCATGCCTTCAGCAAGTGTGGCGGCAACCTGGGCACCGATGGTTCGGTCGCCTACATGTTCGAGCGCAAGGGACAGATCAGCTTCGCTCCCGGCGTGGACGAGGAAGCGCTGATGGATGCGGCCCTGGAGGCTGGCGCCGATGACGTGGTAGTCAACGACGATGGCTCCATCGACGTGTTCACCACCTTCGCCGACTTCATTTCGGTGAACGAGGCGCTGGCCGCCGCCGGATTCAAGGGCGACGAAGCCGAAGTCACCATGATCCCTTCGACCACCGCGACCCTGGACCTGGAAACCGCGCAGAAGGTGCTCAAGCTGATCGACATGCTCGAGGACCTGGACGACGTGCAGAACGTCTATTCCAATGCCGATATCCCGGACGACGTGATGGCGCAGCTCGGCTGAGCCGATCGGAGCGATAACGCGAAGCCGGAAGTGGGGTACGCTTGATGCGTTCGAACCCCGCTTCCGGCTTTTAGTATCCAGCTTATGACTTTGATTCTAGGGATTGACCCGGGCTCGCGCATCACCGGCTTCGGCGTGGTGCGGGAAACGGCGCGCGGTTGCGAATACGTGGCGTCCGGATGTATACGGACCGGTAATGGCCCCTTGCACGAGCGTCTACACGTGGTGTTTCGCAGCGTCCGCGAGGTGATCCGCACCCATGGCCCGACGGCCCTGAGCATCGAGCAGGTGTTCATGGCGCGCAACGCCGATTCGGCCCTGAAGCTGGGGCAGGCGCGGGGGGCGGCCATCGTCGCGGCAATGGAGGAGGGGTTGAGCGTGGCGGAGTACACCGCCTCGCAGGTCAAGCAGGCAGTCGTGGGGACCGGCGGTGCAGACAAGCAGCAGGTGCAGATGATGGTCATGCATCTGTTGAAGCTGACCCAGAAACCGCAGATAGATGCTTCCGACGCCCTGGCCATCGCCCTGTGTCATGCCCATACCCAACAGAGTCTGGTCCCCCATGGCCTGGTGGGCGCACGCCGACGTGGCGGGCGCCTGCGTCTTTGAATAAGGAAAGCTCTTCGTGATCGGACGCTTGCGTGGCACCCTGGCGGAGAAACAGCCGCCACATCTGATCCTCGATGTGAATGGCGTCGGCTATGAAGTGGAAGTGCCGATGACGACCCTCTATCGGTTGCCTTCGGTGGGCGAGCCGGTGACCTTGCATACCCATCTGGTTGTGCGTGAGGATGCGCACTTGCTCTATGGCTTCGCCGAAAAGCGCGAGCGAGAGCTGTTCCGTGAGCTGATCCGGCTCAACGGCGTGGGTCCGAAACTGGCCCTGGCGCTGATGTCGGGCCTGGAAGTGGACGAACTGGTGCGTTGCGTCCAGGCACAGGACACCTCCACCCTGGTGAAGATCCCCGGTGTTGGCAAGAAGACCGCCGAGCGCCTGCTGGTGGAGTTGAAGGACCGCTTCAAGGCTTGGGAAAACATGCCCACGATTGCACCGTTGGTGATGGAACCCCGTGCCAGCGCTACAGTCTCAAGCGCCGAGGCCGATGCAGTCAGCGCGCTGATCGCCCTCGGCTTCAAGCCACAGGAAGCCAGTCGTGCCGTCGCAGCCGTACCGGGAGAGGATTTGTCCAGCGAAGAAATGATCCGCCAGGCCCTGAAGGGCATGGTCTAGGTGGCGCCCGATGATCGAGCCTGATCGCCTCATATCCGCCGTTTCCGGTCGCGAACGCGATGAGCAGCTGGACCGCGCCATTCGCCCGCTGAAGCTGGCCGACTACATCGGCCAGCCCAGCGTGCGCGAGCAGATGGAGCTGTTCATCCATGCCGCGCGCGGCCGCCAGGAGGCGCTCGACCATACGCTGATCTTCGGTCCGCCGGGGCTGGGCAAGACGACCCTGGCGAATATCATCGCCCAGGAAATGGGCGTTTCCATCAAGAGTACTTCCGGGCCGGTGCTCGAGCGTCCCGGCGATCTCGCCGCGTTGCTGACCAACCTGGAGGCCGGCGACGTCCTGTTCGTCGACGAGATCCACCGTCTTTCGCCCATCGTCGAAGAAGTGCTGTATCCGGCCATGGAAGATTTCCAGCTGGACATCATGATCGGCGAAGGGCCCGCGGCCCGCTCCATCAAGCTGGACCTGCCGCCGTTCACCCTGGTCGGCGCGACCACCCGTGCCGGCATGCTGACCAATCCACTGCGCGATCGCTTCGGTATCGTCCAGCGCCTGGAGTTCTACAACGTCGAGGACCTGGCGACCATCGTCAGTCGGTCGGCCGGCATTCTCGGCCTGGAGATCGAGCCGCAGGGCGCGGCGGAAATCGCCAAGCGCGCCCGCGGTACGCCGCGAATCGCCAATCGCCTGCTGCGCCGGGTACGCGACTTCGCCGAGGTCCGGGGGCAGGGCGACATTACCCGGGTGATCGCCGACAAGGCATTGAACCTGCTCGATGTCGACGAGCGTGGCTTCGACCACCTCGACCGTCGTCTGTTGCTGACCATGATCGACAAGTTCGATGGCGGGCCTGTAGGAATCGACAACTTGGCTGCGGCGTTGAGCGAGGAGCGGCACACGATCGAAGATGTACTGGAGCCCTATCTGATCCAGCAGGGCTACATCATGCGGACACCGCGGGGGCGCGTGGTAACACGCCATGCGTACCTGCACTTTGGCCTGAATATTCCGAAAAGGTTGGGGCCGGGGGTGACGACGGATCTGTTCACGTCTGAAGATGGTAATTAATTGCATTTGTGGGCGATTGCCGATTGGCAAAGCCGGGACTTGGTTCTAGAGTATGCGCGCGCAACACGGGGGAAAGCCGTTCCAGCAGCGTTTCCGGGTCTATTACGAGGACACGGATGCCGGCGGCATCGTCTATTACGTCAACTATCTCAAGTTCATGGAACGGGCTCGGACCGAGCGGCTGCGAGCTTTGGGGTTCGCCCAATCGCAACTGGTCGGCGACAATCTGCTGTTCGTCGTGCACTCCGCCGAGGCGCGTTACCACGCCCCGGCCAAGCTCGATGATGAACTGCTTGTCAGCGCCGAGGTCGAGGAGTTGAACCGGGCGAGCCTGAAGTTTCGTCAACAGGTTCGTCGAGCGTCGGACTCCGTCCTGCTCTGCGAGGGGCGGTTCCTGGTGGCGTGCGTGCGAGCGGACACCCTGAAGCCACGTGCTATCCCCGAAACGTTGCGTGCGGCTTTTGCCGGAAGCCCGGATTCTTTTTCAGCAGGAGATTAAAGTGGAACCGAACGTCGTCGACCATACCTCCATGTGGAGCCTGATCAGCAACGCCAGTATCGTGGTGCAGCTGGTCATGCTGACCCTCGTGGCCGCCTCGGTCACATCCTGGATCATGATTTTCCAGCGCGGCAATGCCATGCGCGCCGCCAAGAAGGCACTGGATGCTTTCGAAGAACGCTTCTGGTCGGGCATCGACCTGTCCAAGCTGTACCGCCAGGCCGGTAGCAATCCGGACCCGGACTCCGGCGTCGAGCAGATCTTCCGTGCCGGCTTCAAGGAGTTTTCCCGTCTGCGCCAGCAGCCCGGCGTCGATCCCGATGCGGTGATGGAGGGCGTGGCGCGCGCCATGCGTGTGGCCATCTCCCGTGAGGAGGAGAAACTCGAAGCCAGCCTGCCATTCCTGGCAACCGTCGGTTCCACCAGCCCGTACGTCGGCCTGTTCGGTACCGTCTGGGGTATCATGAACTCCTTCCGTGGCCTGGCCACCGTGCAGCAGGCAACCCTGGCCACCGTCGCCCCGGGTATCGCCGAAGCGCTGATCGCTACCGCCATCGGCCTGTTCGCCGCGATCCCGGCGGTCATCGCCTACAACCGCTTCTCCGCACGTTCTGAGATGCTGATCGGTCGTTACTACACCTTCGCCGACGAGTTCCAGGCCATCCTGCACCGCAAGGTGCACACCAGCGACGACTAAGACGACTGAGAGGTAAGCCGATATGGCAAGGGTTCGTCACAAGCGCAAGCCGGTCGCGGAAATGAACGTGGTGCCTTACATCGACGTGATGCTGGTACTGCTGGTGATTTTCATGGTGACCGCACCGATGCTCAACCAGGGGGTCAAGGTCGACCTGCCGAAGGTGTCCAGCGAGGCGTTGCCTCAGGACAACAACAAGCAGGTCCTGACCCTTTCGGTGAAGGCCGACGGTTCCTATTACTGGAACGTCGGCAGCGAAGTGGATACTGAAAAACAGACCGATAGTGCCGTGTCGTTGGAACAGATGACCGATGCAGTCACCAAGATCATGAGTGCCCGTCCGGACACCCAGGTATTCATCCGCGGCGACAAGGCGGTGAACTATGGTGCGGTGGTTGGCGCCATGGGTGCCTTGCAGCAGGCCGGTGTGCCCAACGTCGGGTTGATTACCGAGGCCCCCTGATCTTGAAGCAACAGTTCGAACGCTCGCCTTCCGAGAGTTATTTCTGGCCCGTCGTACTGGCGGTGGTCCTGCACGTTCTGATCTTCGCCATGCTGTTCGTCAGCTGGGCGTTTGCTCCGGAGCTTCCTCCCTCCAAGCCGATCGTGCAGGCCACGCTCTACCAGCTCAAGTCGAAGAGCCAGGCGACGACCCAGACCAACCAGAAGATCGCTGGCGAGGCGAAGAAGACCGCCTCCAAGCAATACGAAGTCGAGCAGCTCGAACAGAAGAAGCTCGAGCAGCAGAAACTCGAGCAACAAAAGCTGGAACAGCAGCAGGTCGCTGCTGCGAAAGCGGCGGAACAAAAGAAGGCTGACGAGGCTCGAAAGGCCGAGGCCCAGAAAGCCGCCGAGGCGAAAAAGGCCGATGAAGCCAAGAAAGCTGCCGAGGCCAAGGCCGCCGAACAGAAGAAGCAGGTTGACATAGCCAAGAAGCGCGCCGAGGACGAGGCCAAGAAAAAGGCCGCTGAGGACGCCAAGAAAAAGGCAGCCGAGGACGCGAAGAAGAAAGCGGCCGAGGAGGCCAAGAAGAAGGCTGCTGCGGAAGCGGCGAAGAAGAAAGCTGCCGTCGAGGCCGCCAAGAAAAAGGCCGCCGCCGCTGCCGCGGCAGCCCGCAAGGCTGCCGAGGACAAGAAGGCGCAGGCATTGGCCGAGTTGCTTTCGGATACGACCGAGCGCCAGCAGGCCCTGGCCGACGAGGTGGGCAGCGAGGTCACCGGCAGTCTCGACGACCTGATCGTCAACCTGGTGAGCCAGCAGTGGCGGCGTCCTCCATCGGCGCGTAATGGAATGAGCGTAGAAGTACTGATCGAAATGCTGCCGGACGGTACCATCACCAATGCCAGCGTCAGCCGTTCGAGTGGCGACAAGCCTTTCGACAGTTCGGCGGTGGCGGCGGTGCGCAACGTCGGCCGTATTCCCGAGATGCAGCAATTGCCGCGGGCTACCTTCGACAGCCTGTATCGTCAGCGCCGCATCATCTTTAAACCGGAGGATTTGAGTCTGTGAGTACCCTGATTCGCATTGCGCTGTTCGCCCTGGCCCTGGTGGCAGGTGCTGCGCAGGCTGCCGACCCGCTGGTGATCTCCAGCGGTAACGACCGTGCCATTCCCATCGCCGTGGTGCCGTTCGGCTTCCAGGGGGGCAACGTGTTGCCGGAAGACATGTCCAATATCATCGGCAACGACCTGCGCAACTCCGGCTACTTCGAGCCGCTGCCCCGGCAGAACATGATCAGCCAGCCGGCGCAGGCCAGCGAAGTGATCTTCCGTGACTGGAAGGCAGTTGGCGTCAACTACGTGATGGTCGGCAACATCGTGCCTGCCGGCGGACGCCTGCAGGTGCAGTACGCATTGTTCGATGTCGGCACCGAGCAGCAGGTCCTGACCGGCAGCGTGACCGGCAGCACCGATCAGCTCCGCGACATGTCGCACTACATCGCCGACCAGTCGTTCGAGAAGCTCACCGGTATCAAGGGCGCGTTCTCCACCAAGATGCTCTATGTCACCGCCGAGCGTTTCTCGGTCGACAACACCCGCTACACCTTGCAGCGCTCCGACTACGACGGCGCCCGCCCGGTGACCCTGCTGCAGTCGCGCGAGCCCATCGTGTCGCCGCGCTTCTCGCCCGATGGCCGCCGTATCGCCTATGTCTCCTTCGAACAGAAGCGCCCGCGTATCTTCATCCAGTACGTCGATACTGGCCGTCGTGAGCAGATCACCAATTTCGAGGGCCTGAATGGCGCTCCGGCATTCTCCCCTGACGGCAACCGCCTGGCCTTCGTCCTGTCGCGCGACGGCAACCCGGAAATCTACGTCATGGACCTTGGCAGCCGCGCCCTGCGCCGCCTGACCAACAACCTGGCGATCGATACCGAACCCTTCTGGGGCAAGGACGGCTCTACCCTGTACTTCACTTCGGACCGTGGCGGCAAGCCGCAGATCTACAAAATGAACGTGAACAGCGGTGCCGTGGACCGGGTAACCTTCATCGGCAACTACAACGCCAACCCGAAACTCTCGGCCGACGAGAAGACCCTGGTAATGGTCCACCGCCAGCAGGGCTACACCAACTTCCAGATCGCCGCCCAGGACCTCCAGCGCGGCAATCTGCGGGTGCTGTCGAACACCACTCTGGACGATTCGCCCACTGTTGCGCCCAATGGCACCATGCTAATCTACGCCACCCGCCAGCAGGACCGGGGCGTGCTGATGCTCGTATCCATCAACGGACGCGTACGGATACCTCTCCCTACCGCTCAGGGCGATGTGCGCGAGCCTTCCTGGTCCCCTTACCTGAACTGACGGTCGCCAACGGTTACAAACTTATACACTGGGGTTCATTAGGAGTTACATGATGGAAATGCTGAAATTCGGCAAATTTGCTGCGCTGGCTCTGGCCATGGCTGTGGCTGTGGGTTGCTCCTCCAAGGGCGGCGATGCTTCCGGTGAAGGTGCCAATGGCGGCGTCGACCCGAACGCAGGCTATGGCGCCAACAGCGGTGCCGTTGACGGCAGCCTGAGCGACGAAGCCGCTCTGCGTGCGATCACCACCTTCTACTTCGAGTACGACAGCTCCGACCTGAAGCCGGAAGCCATGCGCGCTCTGGACGTACACGCGAAAGACCTGAAAGGCAGCGGTCAGCGCGTAGTGCTGGAAGGCCACACCGACGAACGCGGCACCCGCGAGTACAACATGGCTCTGGGCGAGCGTCGTGCCAAGGCCGTTCAGCGCTACCTGGTGCTGCAGGGCGTTTCGCCGGCCCAGCTGGAACTGGTTTCCTATGGTAAAGAGCGTCCGGTCGCTACCGGCCACGACGAGCAGTCCTGGGCTCAGAACCGTCGCGTCGAGCTGAAGAAGTAAGAAGTCGTTATGCCCAAGCACCTGCGTGTCCTGACGTTCCTCGCGCTCAGCCTGCCATTAGCGGCCTGGGCGGAAGTTCCTGTGTATGACGGCGTTGCCGCCAACAATGGCGGCAACGTTCCTCCTTCCGGGTATGGCACGGCAGGTGCCGGCGGCGCCTTTGCCGGAGGTGGGGTGACAACCCCCACCTCCGTGCAGGGCGAACTGTTCATGCAGCTCCAGCAGATGCAGGACGAGTTGGCTCGCCTGCGTGGCACGCTCGAGGAGCAGCAGAACCAGATCCAGCAGCTCAAGCAGGAAAGCCTGGAACGCTACCAGGACCTCGACCGTCGGATTTCCGGTGGTGGCGCTCCCGCTGCACAGAATTCCGCACCCGCTGGCGCCATCAACGCCAATGGGGCGCCTGCGGCTCCCGCAGGCAACAACGCACCGGCGCCGAGCAGCGAGCCGGGCGACCCGGCGAAGGAGAAGCTCTACTACGATGCGGCCTTCGACCTGATAAAGAGCAAGGATTTCGACAAGGCGAGCCAGGCGTTCAATGCCTTCTTGCGCAAGTACCCGAACAGCCAGTACTCCGGCAACGCCCAGTACTGGCTCGGCGAGGTGAACCTGGCCAAGGGCGACCTGCAAGGTGCCGGCCAGGCCTTCGCGCGGGTCAGCCAGAGCTACCCCAGCAGCCAGAAGGTGCCCGACTCTCTGTACAAGCTGGCGGACGTCGAGCGTCGCCTGGGTAACAACGACAAGGCCAAGGGTATCCTCCAGCAGGTCATTTCCCAGTACCCAGGCACTTCGGCCGCTCAACTGGCGCAGCGCGATCTCAAGAACCTTCGCTGATCCCGTTCCCGATGAACAAACCCGCGCCTGTCGCGGGTTTTTTCGTTAGAATCGGCGCCCCCGTGAAGCTGCATGGTTTCAGCTCGGCTGATCTTCGTGCCTCTCCACGCGAGACCTTCCGGGATTTCGAGCGCCACGACAGGATACGTCCCGTGGCGTTCCTTCATTTACCGCAACGGAGGCGGACGACCTGTTCAGTCGTCACGCCCGTGGCTGAATATGCAACAGACCCTGCGCATCACCGAGATTTTCTACTCGTTGCAGGGGGAAACACGTACCGCCGGCTTGCCGACGGTCTTCGTGCGCCTGACCGGCTGCCCCTTGCGCTGTCACTATTGCGATACCGCCTATGCCTTCAGCGGCGGCGACGTCGTTAGCCTGGACGCCATTTTCGAGCGGGTTGCCGCCTACAAGCCCCGCTACATCTGCGTGACCGGCGGGGAGCCGCTGGCCCAGCCGAATTGCATCTCTCTGCTGGAACGGCTCTGCGACGCCGGCTACGAGGTTTCCCTGGAAACCAGCGGGGCTCTCGACGTGTCACGGGTCGACCCGCGCGTAAGCAAGGTTCTCGACCTCAAGACGCCGGGATCTGGCGAGGTCGGACGCAACCGATACGAAAATATCCCGTTGCTGACCGACAACGATCAGGTGAAGTTCGTCGTCTGTTCGCGAGAGGACTACGACTGGGCGGTATCCAAGCTGATCGAGTACCGCCTCGACCAGCGTGCCGGTGAAGTCCTGTTCTCGCCGAGCCACCATCAGGTCAGCGCGCGAGAACTGGCCGATTGGATCGTGGCCGACAACCTGCCGGTCCGCCTGCAATTGCAACTGCACAAGATTCTCTGGAACGACGAACCGGGCCATTGAGACGAGGAATTCATCATGAACCAGAAGAAAGCGGTCATCCTGCTCTCCGGCGGCCTCGACTCCGCCACCGTTGTCGCCATGGCCAAGGCCGACGGCTACGCCTGCTACACCATGAGTTTCGACTACGGCCAGCGCCATCGCGCCGAGCTGCAGGCCGCCGAGCGCGTGGCCCGGCAGTTGGGCGTGATCGAGCACAAGGTGATAGGGCTCGACCTCAATGGCATGGGCGGCTCGGCATTGACCGACGAGAGCATCGCGGTGCCCGAGTCGCCTAGCGAAGGTATACCGGTGACTTACGTGCCGGCGCGCAATACGGTGTTCCTCTCGCTCGCCCTGGGCTGGGCCGAGGTCCTGGATGCCCGTGACATCTTCATCGGTGTGAATGCGGTGGATTACTCTGGTTATCCGGATTGTCGCCCTGAGTTCGTCGAGGCTTTCGAACGCATGGCGAACCTGGCAACCAAGGCGGGCGTGGAAGGCAATGGCTTCCGCATCCAGGCGCCGCTGCAGTATCTGTCCAAGGCGCAGATCATCCAGGCGGGCGTGGCGCGTGGGGTGGATTACGGCCTGACGGTGTCCTGTTATCAAGCCGATGAGCAGGGACGTGCGTGCGGCAAATGCGATAGCTGCCGGCTGCGTGCGGATGGCTTCGCGGCGGCTGGTATTTCCGACCCGACGCCATATTTCTGAAAAAAATTCACGAGGGGTGTTGTTTTTACGTTAGAAATCAGTATTATACGCCTCGCGTTGGGTCGTTAGCTCAGTCGGTAGAGCAGTTGGCTTTTAACCAATTGGTCGTAGGTTCGAATCCTACACGACCCACCATATTAGAAAGGAGTTTCTGTAGATCTCCGTAGAGCTCACAACTTTAGCTTCGGAGCTGCAGTATGCCTTGGCCAGGAAACTGGCCAGAATCGACCGAGTCGATATGAAAAGCCCGCCCGACAAGGCGGGCTTTTCTGTTTCCGCAGTCCGGATATCTCATCCCCAGCGCACCGCAACTCTTATCCTTATCGACATCGGGAAGAAGGCCGGTTTCGCGCTTCCGCCAGTCATATCGGTACTGGCAGCCGCTTTCCCGTTCGTTCTGGCGTGTTCCTGTCAGACCCCGCGCAGCCTGGTGAACTGGTGCACGGCTATCCGAGGATTTGTCAGCGGACCGGGACTCCCATAGAGTGAGGTTCCTTTCCTGGCGACCGGATGAGTGACCCGATGCCGACCCCGGTTTTCATAAAGAGAACGGTACTGTTTGGCGACTGTGATCCCGAAGGGATCGTCTATACGCCACGTTTTTCATACTTTGTGCTGGAAGCGGTGCAGGAGGCGCTCGGGGTCTGGCTGGGCGGCCCGGGGCTCAGAACCCTCCTGGGGTTCAGGATTCTTCCCCCGGCGAGAGCGTTCTCCCTGGAATTCCTGCATCCGGTCACCTGGGACGACGAGCTCACGATGCAGGTGGGCGTGTCGAACGTGGGGACGCATTCTTTCTCGTTTTCAGTCGAAGGACGTCTTTCGCCGGACGTGGTGGCGTTCACTGCGAGCCTGACGCAGGTCTGTGTCTCCCCGGATACCCGCGAAGTCATAAAGGTCCCCGCGCAGCTCCGCGCGCTCCTCGCATAGAGAAACATTCTGGCTATTCGTCGCGGCGCTGGCTACGGCCGGCAGGACGCTGCGAGCGGCATGCCGCTGACCTGCTCCGTGGGGCTCCGGAGGAGGGCGGCAAGCCGCCTTCCTTCATTTCTACTCGTTGCCGAGCATCGCATCCAGATCGCGCATGGTCTGTTTCTTGGCCTGGACGCCCTGCAGTTCGACGAACATTGCCTGGACGGTCTGCACCATGCGCGCAATGGGCATCTTGCCCAGCGGCAACATCTGGTTGTTGTCGCGGATGGCCGGGGCGCAGACGAAAGCGAACGAGCGTTGCAGCCAGTAATCGTATTTCCCCGGGTCGATCCAGCCGTCGACGGTTTTCACGTTGGTGATGACGTTGTCGATGCGGCGCATGGCGCGGGCGTTGTCGAAGCGGACCCTGCGCTCCTTGCACTTGAACTGGACCTCGTAGGCCGTCAGCGTCGGCATCGACCGGTCTTCGAATAGCTGGATGATCTGCGCCGACTGGATACCTTTGGGTTGCTGCAAGATGCCGGTGGCGTTGGCGACGAATACCTCGTTGTTGTAGCGTTCGCCCTTGCCGTAGACGATCCAGTAGTCGCCGGTGCTTTCGGCGACCGCAGTCGTTGCCGTGCAGATGAAGGTGAGCGGCAGCAGCCAGCGCCGAGCGTGAAGGAATGGTTTGCCCATGAGTTCGTCCTTGAATGTCTTGTTCCCGACCGCGGAGGGTCATCCAAGGGACGAATCATAGGTGCAGCCCAAGGTGAGGGTCGACTAGCACGGATGAGCTATGGACGAAGCGGGGGAACTCGCTCGGAGTTCGCTCCATCGGCACGTTCGGGATGATCGATGGCTGGCGCCTCGGGTGCGCTCCGCCATGCATTCGAACGAGAACGACGGGCCGGCTTTACTGCTCGGAAGGCACGCTGCGCCGCTGTTGGCGGCATCAAGCTGCCGGCGATGGGGGAGGGCGGCAGGCGCTCGTCGACTGGCCGGTCGATCTGCCGGGTACGCCTGCTGGACGTCGTTAGGGTCAGGCCGTCTGCCGCGCGATGACTCCATGAGGTCGGGGGGCTAGTCGAAAAGCGCCTCTGGCGTTTCCGCGTGGATTCGCTGCCATAACGTCTGGATCTGCGAGGCCAGTACCCGGTGCTCGGAAAGCGGCGGCAAGGCGTCCACCGGGAAGTACTCGGCCGCCGACGTTTCGTCCGTTTGTTGTTGAAGACTGCCTCCGGTGACGTGGCAGAAGAAGAAGGCTTTCAACGCATGCGGCAGTTGGGGAGGGTGGGGATGCTTGTGCTTGTCCAGCAATGCCAACAGGCGTATCGCTCGAACTTCCAGTCCGCTTTCTTCCTGGGTTTCGCGAACTACCGCATCTGCCGGCGACTCGTTTACGTCGCACCAGCCGCCTGGTAGGGTCCAGCGACTATCCGAGGCCTCCCGAACCAGCAGAACCCGCTGTTGCGAGTCGAGGATCAACGCACGGACGTCCAGTTTCGGGGTCGGGTAGTGGCTGTCCAGAGCGATCCAGTTCTCGACCCGTTCGTACGCTACCCCCTGGTCGCTGGCGATGAATTCGGCAACGGCATGCTGGAGCGCGCGAAAGCGTCCGATGTCGAAGCGGTCCTTGGAGAAGGCGAGACCGGCCTGGGCGGTGGACAGTATCAATTCCAGAAGACGGGCAAGCGCCCTGGGATCGCTGACCGATGGCATCCTTCCTTCCGTTTTTTCGGCCTTCGCGTGGTCCGCGTCGTGCAAGCCGTCCAATGGATTTGCCATAGATAGAACCCTCGCCGCTCGATGATCTGTAGAGCTGGTTTTCAACCAGGTGTTCCCTGCGTCTTCCTCGTATGCCTGTGTGCGCCAATAGTGGCTTATGCCGCTGTTTCATCGCGACCTGCGCGTAACCCAGACTCGCCTGTCGCAGCGATGGCTCCTCCGCCAGGTTCGCTTCGAACCGTCAGGCGGTCGCAACCGATGACGCCTCTTCGCACAGACTTACCGTAGGAGTTTCCCTCCCCGAAACGAGCGGTCGGGCCGGCTGCGGTCGGCTGGCAAAGGTAGACTCCGTGCCGGCCATGAGCGTTTCCAGGGCCGTTTGGGTCCGTTCGAGGAGACGCAACAAGCGATGCTCCCCTGTTTGGACGGCAGAGGCGGAGGCAATTCCCTTATGCTGCTTGCGGATAACTGGCCCGGACGGCATGTACGGCCTTGTCGTTCTACGGATGCCTGGAGTCCCGCAGGCGGGACAGCGCAACGCGCAGTGACCTTCCTTTAAGCATATCGATGGAGTCTGTATGAAAGAGCTTGGTTCGGAATCGCCGATGGAAAGTCTTTTCGACATTCGTTCACTGGAGGCCATTACCGGCGGCGAGCCGGCTGCATTGCAGCGGTTGCTGGAAACTTTATTGGCCAGCAGTCGGGATGATCGTACTCGGTTGGCGGAATTGCTTGAACTCGCAGACCTGCAAGGAGTGGCCGAACTTGCGCACAGGATAAAAGGGGCTGCGAGGGTGGTGGGCAGCAGCCTATTGGTCGAGTCTTGTTCCTGCCTTGAAAAGGCTTGCCAGAACCCATCGGAGTCTTCCGAGCGGATAGCCAATCTGGCCTCTTCATTGGAAGGCAAACTAAGTGCGTTCGAAATCAGTATCTCAACCGAATTGGCAAAGCTCTAGAGATCGGACCAGATAGAGGTTTCAGAAGCTGTTCAGGTTTCTCCATAACCTGAATCGCATCTATTCACCAGCATGGATTTCCCGTTCCCGTAAGCTCCGCGCCTGCTGCTGGGGTAATGGGATAATTGGGAGCCTGCTGGGTTTGCTTTGGTTTGTCTTGGTTTTTCATTTTTCTATATAAGAGGCGCTATCGAAGCTGATGCGCTTCTTTCGGATCGTTCATTTTGTTTGGCTATTAGTGGTAGCGGGCTTATGGTGTCGGAGGGTTTTTAACTACGAGGTTTTTCCGCTTGTAGGAAACTTCATACAAGCACTGGGGAGATTTCACACGATTGCCTGGGAAGTGCTTCGTTGTCGTTCTATTCGGCTTTTCGGAGAATGTTGCTGGCTCTTATAGAGTTCAAAAATCGCAACACTTTCACTGTCAAAAGGAAGCTCAATCGTGTCCATTTCCATGAAAAGCATTCTGGCTGCCGCAGTAGCCAGCCTGGTCGTCGGCAATGCCATGGCGGCAGACGGCACCATCAATTTCAAAGGTGAAATCACCGCGGCCGCTTGCAGCATCACTGGTGGTGCCGGCACCACCGTTGGCGGTGCTGCGGGCAACCAGACCATCGACGTAAACCTTGGCAAGATCAGCATCGACTCGCTGGGCGGCACCGCGGGCGGCAGCATCGCTGGTGGTACCAGCCTGAACCTGAACCTGGACTGTGGCAAGACCGGTACCGGCCTGACCACCGTCAAGCTGAAGTTCAACCCGATGTCTGGGAGCACTATTGACCCGAACAATGAGAGCCTGCTGAAAACCGTCGGCACCGCCACCGGTGTCGGCATCGGTATCTATGGATCCGATGGCAAGCTGCTGAACCTGTCGGCGAACGAGACCATCGATGCTCCCCTGGATTCCAAGGTACAAAAAGATGGCGAAGGCAATGACATCACTGTCTACAGTGCCAAGCTGAATCTGCGTGCCGCTTATGTCAAATCCGGCTCCGTAGCTCCTACGGCTGGTAGTGCCGACGGCTCCCTGCCGTTCACCCTGGAATACAACTAAGTTCTGCTACGTGGGCGGGGTATGTATATACCCCGTTCCATGAGGTGCGAGTTCATCATGAAATATCCATTTTCTTCCAGAGTTATCTGGGGTGGCATCCTTTTGCTTTTTTCCACCCTGGCCAATGCGGGAATCACACTGGGAGGAACCCGGGTCGTTCTGCAGGCGCCTGCCAAGGAGGCTGCGATCCTGGTCAGGAACCAGGCTTCCAAGGACGTGATGATTCAATCCTGGGTAGAGGCTGATAATGGGGCAGATAAACGTGAGGTTCCGTTTGTCATCACGCCTGCCCTCAGTCGTTTGGGAGGCAACAAGCAGCAAACCCTGCGTATCCTGTTTCAAGGGGAGGGCTTGCCGAGCGACAGGGAATCCGTATTCCGCCTGAACGTCCAGGAAATTCCGCAAAAATCTGCCTCGGCTAATACGTTGCAGATAGCTTTGCGCCAGCGTATCAAGGTCTTCTACCGCCCCGATAACTTGTCGGGAACTTCCGCCGAAGCGCCTGGAAAGTTGAGCTGGCGTCTTGTCCGTCAGGGTGGAAAGTCGGTTGTCGAAGTTTCCAACGATACTGCGTTTCATGTCTCTTTAGCCAGCGTGAAATTAAAAGCTGGCAATGCCTACTATGTTGTTGATGCCGACATGGTCGCGCCGAAGTCGAGTCGCCGATTCGAAATCAAGGGAACTCCATCCGGCGTTTCTGGAAATGTCGAGTTCCAGAGCGTAAATGACTATGGCGGACTCGATAAACATTCCAGCTCCTTATCCGACTGAAGCTCAGAAGAGCAGAGTAGAAGAGCAGAAGAACTGCTCTTAACTTCCCCTATGGATGGGTGTTTCCGTTTTGTCGGAAATTAGTCCAAGGAATATTCGCGTGGCCATATTTAGGAAAAAGTTCGACTTCGAGTTGTCCGTCTATTCCAGGTCTTCCTGTCTCATGGCCTTGGGATTGGCTTTGCCTGCCGTAACTTTCGCGGTGGAATTCAACGCCGAGTTCCTGAACAACGAGGGCGGGGCGCCCGTTGAACTGAAGTATTTCGAGAACGGCAACTCGGTGTCGCCCGGCACTTACAGCGTCGACATTCATTTGAACCAGATCATGATCCGGCGCGAAGATGTCGTGTTCAGTGCCGATCCCGAAACCGGAAGCGTTCGTCCGGTCGTCCGGGTAGGGCTGCTCAAGGAGATCGGGGTCGATATAGCCCGGCTGACGCGAGACAAACTCATTCCGGATAATCTGGAAAACAATACGCCCCTGAATGTCGCCGAACTCATCCCCGGTGCATCCATCGAGTTCGACGTCAACAGCCTTTCCCTGCTGGTCAGCATTCCACAGCTGTATGTACAGCGGCACTCGCGTGGCTATGTGGATCCCTCTCTTTGGGATGACGGTGTCACCGCGTTGTTTTCCAACTACCAGGCCAACTTCACGCGCAACACCAACTTTGGCCAGAACAGCGATTATCGCTACCTGGGCCTGCGCAACGGCTTCAACCTGTTTGGCTGGCGTCTGCGCAACGACTCCTCCCTGAGCGGAGGTACCGGCATGCGCAACAAGTTCAGTAGCAACCGTACCTATGTGGAACGTGACATTCGTGCCCTGAAGGGGACCTTGTCCCTCGGCGAGTTGTATACCTCCGCTCAGGGGGATGCTTTCGAGAGCGTGCGTATGCGCGGCGTGCAACTGCAATCCGATATCGGCATGCTGCCCGACAACGAGATCAGCTATACCCCGGTGGTGCGCGGTATCGCTGAAACCAATGCGACGGTCGAGGTGAGCCAGAATGGCTTCGTGATCTATTCCACCAACGTACCGCCCGGTGCGTTCGAGATCACCGACATCTATCCCAGCGGCTCCAATGGCGACCTGGAGGTCAAGATCATCGAGGCGGACGGACGCCAGCGGTCCTTCAAGCAGTCCTATTCCTACCTGCCGGTCATGACCCGCAAGGGGAACCTGCGCTATGGCCTGGCCGCCGGTGAGTACCATAATGATGGCCAGCCGTCGGTCAACCTGCTCCAGGGGTCGGCTGTGTATGGCTTGTCCGACAGGGTTACCGGCTTTGGCGGCCTGCTCGCTGCGGAGAAGTACAATGCCACCAACCTGGGCCTCGGCTTCAACACGCCCCTGGGCGGTTTTTCTGCGGACGTGACCCATAGCCAGTCCCGCACGCGGCGGGGTGGGCGCAACCAGGGACAGAGTCTGCGGCTTCTCTATTCCAAGACCATCAACGCCACCGAAACCAGCTTTACCGTGGTGGGCTATCGCTATTCCACGGAAGGCTACCGTACTCTCAGCCAGCATATCGACGACATGTCCGAAGAGAGCTACCTCTATGGCTCAAGTTCCAGTCGGCAGAAGAGCCGCATAGACCTGACGGTGAACCAGACGCTGTTCCGACGCAGTTCGCTCTATCTCACGGCGGGCGAAACCACATATTGGAATCGCCCCGGCAGCAGCCGTCGCGTGCAGTTCGGCTTCAGCAGCGGCATCAAGCGCGCGAGCTATAGCCTGGCGGTTTCCCGTACCCAGGAGACGGGTTCGTTCGGGCGCTCCGATACCCAGTTCACGGCCTCCGTCAGCATCCCCTTGGGCGGTAGCGCACGCTCCAGTCAGGTATATGCCAATGCCGTGAGTTCACAGCATGGTGATTCGAGCCTGAACACCGGTATCTCCGGATACCTGGATGAAGCCAATGCGTTCAACTACAGCGCACAGGCCAACTACAGCAAGGACGGCGGCAACTCCGGCAGCGTCGGCCTGGGTTGGGACACGTCCAAGGCCAAGTTGTCCGCCAATTACAGCCAGGGGCGCGACAACAAGCAGATCAACCTGGGAGCAAGCGGTTCGGTAGTGGTGCATTCGGGGGGAGTGACCTTCGGCCAGCCGGTGGGGGAAACGTTCGGCCTGGTGGAGGTTCCGGAGGTCGGCGGCGTCGGCCTCGACGGCTACTCTTCGGTTCGCACCGACGGCCGTGGCTATGCCGTGCTCCCTTACATGCAACCCTATCGTTACAACTGGGTGAACCTGGATACCAATACCCTTGGAAGCGATACCGAGATCAGCGACAGCACGCAAATGGCCGTGCCGACCCGGGGCGCCGTGATCGCCAAGCGTTTCTCCGCGGAGTCCGGTCGGCGGGTGCAGTTCGACCTGAGCATGGACTCTGGAGGAAAGATTCCCTTCGGTGCACAGGCATACGACAAGGAAGAGCGGGTCGTGGGAATGGTCGACAACCTGTCCCGTTTGCTGGTGTTCGGTATCGAGGACCAGGGGCGCCTGTCCATTCGCTGGAGCGATGGCTCCTGTTCCGTCGACTATCAGTTGCCGCCCAGGAACAAGGACCTGACTTACGAACGAGTTGCGCTCAGTTGCCGTCGGTCCTCGATCTGAAATGTCCCCGCTGCAGTCGGGTCAAGTCAAAAGGCGAGGATTTTTCCGGTGAACACCGGGCGCGAGGGCAAGCGGCAGCTCACTCGTCCTCGATCATGCTCAACAGGTCTGGTGTCCTGCCTCGGGTTTCCAAACGCAGCAACCACTGCTTGGCGGCCAACCCACCGGCGAAACCGGTGAGGCCGCCAGAGGCTCCGATCACCCTATGGCAAGGTGCAACAATGGACAGTGGGTTCCGTCCGTTGGCGGCTCCAACCGCCCGTACTGCGTTGGGGCTGCCGATCTGCACGGCTATTTCCGTATAGCTGCGGGTCTCGCCGAATGGAATGGTGAGCAGGGCGGACCAGACCTTTTTCTGAAATTCGGTACCTTGGAAGTCGAGCGGGAGTTCGAACCGGGAACGTTTGCCGGAAAAATATTCCCGCAACTGGCGTTCGGTTTCCGCCAGGAGGGAGCTGTCCTCGGAGAGCCGCATCTCGTCCAGCGGTACTCGGTTGGGACGCTCATGCTGCCAAAGAATCGCGACCAGAAAGGCATCGTCCCTGGCTACCAGGGTCAGTGTCCCGACCGGCGATTCCATTTTCCTGTAGCTATGGGGCATGTAGGTGTCCTCTTCGGCAGGCTCGCCCAGTGTACTACGCAATGGGATTTCAACAGGGAAGCCTGCAAATGGCAGGCGAGGCGGGGCGGAGCGCTATCGGCCCGATGGATGGCCGCCTGCTTCCAGGCATGCCGTCGCCCCCTTGGAGCCCAGGCCGAGCGCCTCGAACTGTGAGATCTGGGAGGCGATTTGCCGAGCAAAGTGGGTTGTCATTGGTTTGCCATCTCATGGGTTCGGACGAGGCCTCGAGCAAGGGTTGTAACGGTTTTTGTCTGGCCAATGGGCTCTTGCGTAAAAAGGCTGCCGCCCTTCTTGCTTGGTTGCCGTTCTCGGATCCCGCGCAGCCCGGTGGGTGTGCCAAATTTCTCGCGGTTTGGATCGCGCCGATTGCCGCGGCCTACGAAGCCCGTGGTTCTTCTCCCCGAAACTTTTTCGTTCGGACTCCGAATATCGCGCTTCGCCCAGCGCCGCTAGTTTCCCGTTCCTGACAAAGCAAGCGCTCTGGCTCAGGTATCTCCTGATCCGGATGCATATCGCTGAAGAGGGAACGTTCTGTCATGTCCACATTGGCCAACCTGACCGAGGTTCTGTTCCGCCTCGATTTCGATCCCGATACCGCCGTTTATCACTATCGGGGCCAGACTCTCAGCCGGCTGCAATGCCGGACCTACATTCTCTCCCAGGCCAGCCAACTGGCCCGCCTGCTCAAGCCCGGCGATCGCGTGGTGCTGGCGTTGAACGACTCGCCTTCGCTGGCCTGCCTGTTCCTGGCCTGCATCGCGGTCGGCGCCATTCCCGCCGTGATCAATCCCAAGTCCCGCGAGCAGGCCCTGGCCGATATCGCTGCCGACTGCCAGGCCAGCCTGGTGGTGCGTGAAGCCGATGCACCGTCGCTGAGCGGTCCTTTGGCGCCGTTGACCCTGCGTGCGGCCGCCGGACGCCCTTTGCTCGACGATTTCTCGCTGGACGCGCTGGTCGGTCCTGCGGACCTCGATTGGAGTGCCTTCCATCGCCAGGACCCGGCGGCAGCCTGTTTCCTGCAATACACCTCGGGTTCCACCGGGGCGCCCAAGGGGGTGATGCACAGCCTGCGCAACACGCTCGGTTTCTGCCGGGCGTTCGCTACGGAGTTGCTGGCATTGCAGGCGGGAGACCGGCTGTATTCGATTCCCAAGATGTTCTTCGGCTATGGCATGGGCAACAGCCTGTTCTTTCCCTGGTTCAGCGGAGCCTCGGCGCTGCTCGACGATACCTGGCCGAGCCCGGAGCGGGTTCTGGAGAACCTGGTCGCCTTCCGCCCCCGGGTCCTGTTTGGGGTGCCGGCCATCTATGCCTCGCTGCGTCCGCAGGCCAGGGAGCTGTTGAGCAGCGTGCGCCTGGCGTTTTCCGCCGGCTCGCCGCTGCCGCGCGGCGAGTTCGAATTCTGGGCCGCGCACGGGCTGGAGATCTGCGACGGCATCGGGGCTACCGAGGTCGGCCATGTGTTCCTCGCCAACCGCCCGGGCCAGGCGCGTGCCGACAGCACCGGGCTGCCGTTGCCTGGCTATGAGTGCCGGCTGGTGGACCGCGAAGGACACACTATCGAGGAAGCGGGCCGGCAAGGCGTGCTGTTGGTGCGTGGCCCTGGGCTGAGTCCGGGTTACTGGCGGGCCAGCGAAGAGCAGCAGGCGCGCTTCGCAGGTGGCTGGTACCGCACCGGCGACCTGTTCGAGCGCGACGAGTCGGGTGCCTACCGTCACTGTGGGCGGGAAGACGATCTGTTCAAGGTGAATGGCCGCTGGGTGGTGCCGACCCAGGTCGAGCAGGCGATCTGCCGTCATCTGCCGGAAGTGAGCGAGGCGGTTCTGGTTCCTACCTGCCGGCTGCACGACGGCTTGCGTCCGACCCTGTTCGTCACCCTGGCCACTCCGCTGGACGACAACCAGATCCTGCTGGCGCAGCGCATCGACCAGCATCTCGCCGAACAGATTCCCTCGCACATGCTGCCCAGCCAATTGCATGTGCTGCCGGCCTTGCCGCGCAACGACAACGGCAAGTTGGCGCGCGCCGAGCTGCGCCACCTGGCCGACACCCTTTATCACGACAACCTTCCGGAGGAACGGGCATGTTGATTCAGGCTGTGGGGGTGAACCTGCCCCCATCCTATGTGTGTCTGGAGGGGCCGCTGGGAGGCGAACGCCCTCGCGCCCAGGGCGACGAGATGCTGATGCAGCGCTTGCTGCCGGCGGTTCGCGAAGCCCTGGACGAGGCGGCGGTCAAGCCCGAGGAGATCGACCTGATCGTCGGCCTCGCCCTGTCTCCCGACCATCTGATCGAGAACCGCGACATCATGGCGCCGAAGATCGGCCATCCGTTGCAGAAGGTCCTCGGCGCGAATCGCGCGCATGTCTTCGACCTCACCGACTCGAGCCTGGCCCGCGCCCTCTACGTGGTCGATACCCTCGCCAGCGACCAGGGCTATCGCAACGTCCTGGTCGTGCGCGGCGAATCCAGCCAGGGATTGGAAGTGGACAGCGAGTCCGGCTTCGCCCTTGCCGACGGCGCCCTGGCGCTGCTCTGCCGGCCGACCGGCAAGGCCGCGTTCCGTCGCGGTGCGCTGGGCGGTGATCCGGCGCAGGAATGGCTGCCGCTGAGCATTCCGCTGAATACCGATATTCGCCAGGTAGGCGACGTCAAGGGACACCTCAACCTGCCGGCCCAACCTGGATTGCCCGAAGCGGTACGCGCCGGATTCACCCGTCTGGCCGGGGACTTCCCACAACTGAACTGGGTGCGCGAGGAATGGTTCGGCCAGGGACGGCCCGATGGTCGTTGCCTGGGGCCGTTCGAACTGGCGTCGCAACTGCGCGCGGCACAGCGCGACCGTCTGGATGAACTGCTGCTGATCAGCTTCGATCCGTTCGGCATGGTGGTGGAGGGCGTGACCCTGGAACTGGCGGGAGAAGCTCATGCATAAGGTCAAACTGGCAGCGATCACCTGTGAACTTCCGGCTCGCAGCTACGAAAACGACGATCCGGTGTTCGCTGCGGTACCGGACCTCAGCGAGTCCTGGTGGCAATTCTGGGGCGTCAATCGGCGGGGCTATTTCGACCCGCGGAACGGCGAGAACGAGTTCAGCCTGGTGGTCCGGGCCGCCGAGCGCCTGCTGCGTAGCAGCGATACCGCGCCGGATAGCGTGGACATGCTGATCTGTTCGGCTTCCTCGCCGATCATGACCGACGCCGGCGATGTCCTGCCGGACCTGCGCGGACGTCTCTACCCGCGCATGGCCAACGTGCTGTCCAAGCAGCTCGGCCTGAGTCGGGCGCTGCCATTGGATTCGCAGATGGAGTGCGCCAGCTTCCTGCTCAACCTGCGCCTGGCAGCGAGCATGATCCGCCAGGGTAAGGCCGAGAAAGTGCTGGTGGTGTGCAGCGAGTACATCTCCAACCTGCTCGACTTCACCTCGCGTACCTCGACCCTGTTCGCCGATGGCTGCGCGGTGGCCCTGCTGACCCGCGGCGACGATGACAGCTGCGACCTGCTGGCTTCGGCCGAACACAGCGACGCTACGTTCTATGAAGTGGCCACCGGTCGCTGGCGCCTGCCGGAAAACCCGACCGGCGAGGCTAAGCCGCGGCTGTATTTCTCGTTGTTCAGCGACGGCCAGAACAAGATGGCCAGCTTCGTCCCGACCAACGTGCCGATCGCGATGCGCCGGGCGTTGGAAAAGGCCGGCCTGGGCAGCGATGACATCGATTATTTCGTCTTCCACCAGCCAGCGCCGTTCCTGGTCAAGGCCTGGGCCGAGGGCATCGGTGCCCGTCCTGAGCAGTACCAACTGACGATGGGCGATACCGGCGTGATGATCTCCGTTTCCATCCCGTACACCCTGATGACCGGCCTGCGCGAGGGCAAGATCCGCCCCGGCGATCGTATCGTCATGGCCGGCGCAGCCACTGGCTGGGGGTTCGCCGCCCAGGTCTGGCAATTGGGCGAGGTGCTGGTGTGCTGAGGCATCGCCATGTTGAACCACGGTGTCCGAGGGGGGCTGCACATGGGTAATCCGATCCTGGCCGGGCTGGGTTTCAGCCTGCCGAAACGCCAGGTCAGCAATCATGACCTGGTAGGGCGCATCAATACGTCGGACGAGTTCATCGTCGAACGTACCGGCGTGCGCACCCGCTATCACGTCGAGCCGGAACAGGCGGTCAGCGCGCTGATGGTGCCGGCGGCGCGCCAGGCCATCGAGGCTGCCGGGCTGCTGCCGGAGGACATCGACCTGTTGCTGGTGAACACCCTGTCGCCGGACCACCACGACCCGTCCCAGGCCTGCCTGATCCAGCCGCTGCTGGGCCTGCGGCACATCCCGGTACTGGATATCCGGGCACAGTGCAGCGGGTTGCTGTACGGCTTGCAGATGGCTCGCGGGCAGATCCTCGCCGGGCTGGCACGGCATGTCCTGGTGGTCTGCGGCGAGGTGCTGTCCAAGCGCATGGACTGTTCGGACCGCGGCCGCAACCTGTCGATCCTGCTCGGCGACGGTGCCGGCGCAGTGGTGGTCAGCGCCGGCGAGAGCCTCGACGACGGCCTGCTGGACCTGCGCCTGGGCGCCGACGGCAACTACTTCGACCTGCTGATGACTGCGGCGCCGGGCAGTGCCTCGCCGACCTTCCTCGACGAGAATGTCCTGCGCGAGGGCGGGGGCGAGTTCCTCATGCGCGGCCGGCCGATGTTCGAGCATGCCAGCCAGACCCTGGTACGGATCGCCGGCGAAATGCTCGCGGCCCATGAGCTGACCCTGGACGACATCGACCATGTGATCTGCCATCAACCGAACCTGCGCATCCTCGATGCGGTGCAGGAGCAACTGGGCATTCCCCAGCACAAGTTCGCGGTGACCGTGGATCGTCTGGGCAACATGGCTTCGGCCTCGACCCCGGTCACGCTGGCGATGTTCTGGCCGGACATCCAGCCGGGACAGCGGGTGCTGGTCCTGACCTACGGCTCCGGCGCGACCTGGGGCGCGGCGCTGTACCGCAAACCTGAGGAGGTGAACCGGCCATGTTGAGGCTTTCGGCTCCCGGTCAACTGGATGATGACCTGTGCCTGTTGGGGGACGTCCAGGTGCCGGTGTTCCTGCTGCGTCTCGGTGAGGCGAGCTGGGCGCTGGTTGAAGGAGGGATCAGCCGGGATGCCGAATTGGTTTGGGCGGACCTGTGCCGCTGGGTCGCCGACCCGTCCCAGGTGCACTACTGGCTGATCACCCACAAGCACTACGACCACTGCGGCCTGCTGCCCTACCTGTGTCCGCGGCTGCCGAACGTACAGGTCCTGGCGTCCGAGCGGACCTGCCAGGCCTGGAAGTCGGAAAGCGCGGTGCGGGTGGTCGAGCGCTTGAACCGGCAACTGTTGCGTGCGGAGCAGCGGTTGCCCGAGGCCTGTGCCTGGGACGCTCTGCCGGTTCGCGCGGTGGCCGACGGCGAGTGGCTGGAGCTGGGACCGCGGCATCGCCTGCAGGTCATAGAGGCCCACGGCCACAGCGACGATCACGTGGTTTTCTACGACGTGCGACGCCGCCGCCTGTTCTGCGGCGATGCCCTGGGCGAGTTCGACGAGGCAGAGGGGGTGTGGCGGCCGCTGGTGTTCGACGACATGGAGGCTTACCTGGAGTCCCTGGAACGTCTGCAGCGTCTGCCGACCCTGCTGCAACTGATCCCGGGACACGGCGGCCTGCTGCGGGGGCGGCTGGCCGCGGATGGGGCCGAGTCGGCCTATACCGAGTGTCTGCGCCTGTGCCGGCGGTTGCTCTGGCGCCAGTCCATGGGCGAATCCCTCGACGAACTGAGCGAGGAGCTGCACCGCGCCTGGGGTGGGCAGAGCGTCGACTTCCTGCCCGGCGAACTGCACTTGGGGAGCATGCGCCGGATGCTGGAGATTCTCTCCCGCCAGGCGCTGCCTCTGGACTGAGACGGGACATCCATTGCGGCGATCGCCGCCGACGGCAGCGGTCGCAATTGGGGGAAAAGGGGGGGTATCGATGATGAACATGCCGTTGCGCGCTAGCGTCGCGCAGGCCAGTCGCCCATGGGCGCGAGGAGGTGGCTCGTGAGCGGGGTTGGCTATCGACTGGAAGAAAGTCTGGAGTACCGCACGCTGGTGCCGGAGGCGCTGTCGATCTGGCGCATGGCCGGCGCCAACCGGATGCTGTTCGACTGCTTCGACGTGGACAGCAAGGCTGCGCGGCGTAGCGTGGCGATCCTTTCCAGCTGCCTGCGCATCGAGTGCTGGGGGCGCGATGTGGTGCTGCGGGCGTTGAACTCCAACGGACGCGCCTTGCTGGCGCCGTTGAGCGAGGCCTGTCCGGCCCAGGTCACCTGCTTGCGTGACGGCGACACCCTGCACTGGCGCTTCCCCCAGGAAGAGTCGCATGCGGACGAGTGGCGACGCCTGCATGGCCTGTCCAGCCTGGAGGCGCTGCGCCGCGTGCTCGGAACGCTGGGCGACGCGGAGGGGCCCGTGCTGCTGGGCGGCCTGTTCAGCTTCGACCTGGCCGAGCAGTTCGAACCCTTGCCGGCGCCGGCCGAACCTGCGCGGCATTGCCCGGACTACCTGTTCCTGGTGCCGGAGTTGCTGCTGGACATCGATCACCTGGCGCGCCGGACTTCGCTGCAGGCGTTCGTCCACGATCCGGCCGGGCACGACCGGTTGGCCGCCAGCCTGCGCCAGTGTGCCGACGAATTCCATGGCGCCGTGGAGGAGGCTTCCGAGTCGCCGGTGGCAGGCGTACGGGCCGGCAACTACCAGGTCGACCTGGACGATGCGAGCTTTGCCCGCCAGGTAGAGCGCCTGCAGGCCCACGTGAGGGCCGGCGACGTGTTCCAGATCGTACCGTCGCGCAGCTTCAGCATGCCGTGTGCGGACCCCTGGCGGGCCTATCGCCAGTTGTGCCTGCGCAACCCCAGCCCGTACCGCTTCTTCCTCGATGCGGGGGACTTCTGCCTGTTCGGCGCTTCGCCGGAGTCGGCATTGAAGTACGACGCGGAGAGTCGCGAGGTGGAACTCTATCCCATCGCCGGCACCCGCCCGCGCGGACGCGATGCCCGGGGCGCCATCGATGCGGAACTGGACAATCGCCTGGAAGCGGAGTTGCGCCTGGACGCCAAGGAGATCGCCGAGCACATGATGCTGGTCGACCTGGCGCGCAACGATCTGGCGCGGGTCTGCCGCAGCGGTACGCGGCAGGTGCGCGACATGCTCAAGGTCGATCGCTACAGCCACGTGATGCACCTGGTCTCGCGCGTGGCTGGCGAACTGCATGGCGAACTGGATGCGCTGCATGCCTACCGTGCCTGCCTGAACATGGGCACCTTGGTCGGTGCGCCGAAGGTCCGTGCCATGCAGTTGCTGCGGCAGTACGAAGATGGCTATCGCGGCAGCTACGGTGGCGCGATCGGCATTCTCGACAGCGCCGGCAACCTCGATACCAGCATCGTCATCCGCTCCGCCGAGGTCCGCGAAGGTATCGCCCGGGTCCGGGCAGGCGCCGGCGTGGTGCTGGATTCGGATCCACGGCTGGAGGCCGAGGAAACCCGCAACAAGGCGCTGGCGGTGCTGACCGCCGTGGCCGCTGCCGAACGCGAAAGGGGAGAGCGCGATGCGCATCACGCTGTTGGATAACTTCGATTCCTTCACCTACAACCTGGTCGAGCAGTTCTGCCTGCTCGGCGCGGAGGTCCGGGTGATGCGCAACGATACGCCGTTGCCGACGATCCAGGCGGCATTGCTGGCCGACGGTTGCGAACTGCTGGTGCTGTCGCCGGGGCCCGGTCGGCCGGAAGACGCCGGCTGCATGCTGGAATTGCTCGCCTGGGCCCGCGGGCGCTTGCCGGTGCTCGGCGTTTGCCTCGGCCACCAGGCGCTGGCGCTGGCCGCCGGTGGCGCGGTGGGCGAGGCGAGGAAGCCGCTGCACGGCAAGAGCACGTCCCTGCGTTTCGATCAGCGTCACCCGCTGTTCGACGGCATCGCTGACCTGCGCGTCGCGCGCTACCACTCGCTGGTGGTCAGTCGCCTGCCGGAAGGTTTCGACTGCCTGGCCGATGCCGATGGCGAGATCATGGCGATGGCCGATCCGCGCAATCGACAGCTGGGCTTGCAGTTCCATCCCGAGTCGATTCTCACCACCCACGGCCAGCGTCTGCTGGAGAACGCTCTACTCTGGTGCGGCGCGCTGGCGGTACGCGAGCGCCTTCGGGCCTGAGCGGCGCTGCGCCGTTTCGACGATGCTCGGTTGCCAGGCCGGCGCATCGTCGAAACGCTGGCGGCCGAGTTCGCGCAGGCGCTGGCGGGCGCTTTCGAGAAAGCGCAGGAAGCTGCGCTCGGATTCCAGCGCGGTGTTGTAGTAGCAATACACCTTGGTGTCGATGCCGCCCGGTTCGTAGAGTTCGCTGAGGACTGCCAGGGTACCGTTGCGCAGGCGTTCCTCGACGAAATAATGCGGCGCGATTCCCCATCCGACGCCGGCTTCCACCAGACGCAGCATGTCGTCGAAGTTTTCCACGAAGAGCACCTTGTCGCTGACCGGCCGCAGCAGGTTCGAATGCTGCCCGGAGCGGCTGCCGAGGCTGATCTGCCGGTAATTGGCCAGGCTCGCGATGCTGTGCAGGGAGGCATTGCACAACGGGTGCTGCGGATGGGCGACGACGAACGCCTTGGTGTAGCCGAGCACGCACTGGTTGAAGCGGGAGATCTTCAGTTCCTCGTCGATGGTGATGGCGATATCGATTTCCGCGTTGTCCTGCTTGATCGTCGCCAGGCTATCGGCGGGCGAGGTGCGTATCAGGCTGACCATGTTGAAATCGTCGAGCAGTACGCTGCTCACCGTATCGCAGAACGACGGCGGGATGGCGGTGTCCAGCAACACCCGGAGATTGCGCGGACCCTTGTTGAGATTGAAGGCGATGTCGCCGATCAGCTGCTGGTAGTTCAGCAGGCTGCGCATGTAAGGGATCAGGCGAAGCGCCTGCTCGGTGGGTTCGACCTTGTAGCCGTCCCGACGGACCAGCTCCACGCACAGGTCGATTTCCAGGTTGCTGACCGCCGAGCTGACCGCGGTGTGCGACTTGCGCAGGATCCGCGCAGCGGAGGAAATCGAACCGGAGGCGATGACCTGGAGGAACATGTTCACGTGATTCAGGTTATGAATAGGCATCCCTTATTCCTTTTATTGGGTGGCGCGTGCCGCTTCCCTTGATCGGGTCAGGTTGCCGCTACTGTGGAAGAAGCGTCGAGGACTCGATAGATAGCGCCCGAGTGTTTCAACTTGTCTTCTGGATGACGTTTTCATCGGGGAAACCTCCCGTCGGTCAGTGAAGCGCAAGGGCTGGCGTGCGAGGGTGGAATCGGCCGCCGGCTCGCTTTCTGCGCGGCGGGCGCACGGCACGGGGAGTCGTCGTTTTGGAGGTGAGGGATGACGGCTCTGTTTCAGGATATTTTTATAATTATGTGAAAGAAGAGCTTATTTCAACGAAATATGTTTCATATTGCTCGTAAATTCGACGAAAAGAAAATCCGGATATTTACCGGTTATTTAACGTTAATACCAAGGGCCTAATACCAAAGTATTAACGCTGGCATGCCGGCATGTCGTGTTCGGTCGTGGAGCGAGCCGAGCCAGGAACGGTTCTAAGAAACGAAAAAATTATGTCGCGTAGGTCTAACGACCGAAACCTATGTCTTTTGTTAGCGTAGCCACCGGCCAGGCCGGTACGGATGCCGGGATGGCCCTGGCGCGACCTATGCGGTTAGAATCCGCGGCCTTGCAGGCGGATCCCCGGGGTTTGCTCAAGGGGACACGGGTGCCGTGCCCGAAACCTGCAATCGTCAGTTCCCTGCGGTCCAGCCTGCCGCCGGGTATAAAATCGAGAGACGCGCTGTTGCGCCTTCAGGTGTAGCGACTATGACGCACATTTCCGAACGACTCCTGGTACAGGCCCACCTGGCCGCCAAGCAACCCCGTGTGTTGAGCGAGCAGGAGAGCGCCGAGCATCGCGCGGCGATCGCGGCCGAACTGAAGGCGCAAAATGCTGTACTGGTGGCGCATTACTACTGCGACCCGGTGATCCAGGCATTGGCCGAGGAGACCGGCGGTTGCGTATCCGATTCGCTGGAGATGGCCCGTTTCGGCAACCAGCATCCGGCGCAGACGGTGGTCGTGGCCGGGGTGCGCTTCATGGGCGAGACGGCGAAGATCCTCAACCCTGAGAAGCGTGTGCTGATGCCGACCCTCGAAGCGACCTGCTCGCTCGACCTGGGATGCCCGGTGGATGAATTCTCGGCATTCTGCGACCAGCACCCGGAACGGACCGTGGTGGTCTATGCGAACACCTCCGCGGCGGTGAAGGCACGCGCCGACTGGGTCGTGACCTCCAGTTGCGCGGTGGAGATCGTCGAACACCTGATGGACAACGGCGAGCCCATCCTCTGGGCGCCGGACCAGCACCTGGGACGCTACATCCAGCGCGAGACGGGGGCCGACATGCTGCTCTGGGATGGCGCCTGCATCGTCCACGAGGAGTTCAAGGCCAAGCAGCTGGAAGACATGAAGGCGCTCTACCCGGACGCCGCCATCCTGGTCCACCCCGAATCGCCGGAAAGCGTGGTCGCGCTGGCCGATGCCGTGGGCTCGACCAGCCAGTTGATCAAGGCCGCGCAGACCCTGCCGAACAAGACCTTCATCGTCGCCACCGATCGCGGCATCTTCTACAAGATGCAGCAGTTGTGCCCGGACAAGGATTTCATCGAGGCCCCCACCACCGGCAACGGCGCCGCCTGCCGCAGCTGCGCGCACTGCCCGTGGATGGCGATGAACACGCTCGAGCGGACCCTGGCCTGCCTGCGCGAGGGCAGCGGGGAAATCTTCGTCGACCCGGCGTTGATCCCGAGGGCGGTCCGTCCGCTGAAGCGCATGCTCGACTTCACCCAGGCCGCGCGCCTGCGCCAGGCCGGGAACGCCTGATCCTGGCGAGGGCGTGCCGCTGCGTAGGGCGAGTAAGCGCGGTGCGGTTGTTCGCCCAACCCCCTGTTTCGATGAGCTTCGCCGGGTGTTTTTCCTCGGATATGCCGCTCAGCGGAACATTTCCTTGACCATCTTTTCCTGCTGGCGAATTTCCTGCTGACGAGCGTCGAGTCGCGCAGCCAGTTGGAAGTTGCCGCCAGCGCGGCGCTTGGCGAAATCGAGCTGCTCGATGGCGGCCTGGTAGTCGCCGGTCAGAGACAGGTACTCGGCACGGGCCTGGTGCACGCCGATGGCGTTGTTGGTCAGGCTGCGCACCTCGGCCAGACGGTTCCAGACATCCGGGTCCAGCGGCCGCGCCTTGCTCAGGTCGTCGAGGATCTTCTCCGATTCCTGCGGCTTGCCCATCTTCAGCATCAGGTCGGCGCGCACCTGTTTCAGCGGGTAGCTGCTGGGGAACTGGGCGAGCATCTTCTTCAACCGCTGATCGGCATCCGGAAGGCGGTTGGCGGTGATGTCCAGCTCGACCTGGGCCAGGTTGTAGGCCACGTCGTTGGGTGCCTTCGCCAGCAATTGCCTGAGGTTGTCACGGGCATCGTTGAGCTGGCCGATGCGCGTCTGCGAGATGGCCAGTCCGTAGCGCGCGGCATCCAGCTTGGGATTGTCGTTGAGCATGGCGCGGAAGCGCTTGCCGGCCATCCCCGGGGTTTCCTCGAAGAGCAACTGGGTGCGCGCGCGCATCTGCTGGTAGCGCAGGCTGTCTTCCTTGCCGCCCTGGGGATACTGTTCGGCGCGGTTGCGGGTGTCGGCGATACGCGATTCGGTGACCGGGTGGGTGAGGAGGAACTCCGGCGGCTTGCCGTCGTAGCGGTACTGCCGCGCCAGGCGCTCGAACATGTTCGGCATCGAGCGCGGATCGTAACCGGCGCGAACCATGTTGGTGACGCCGACGCGGTCGGCTTCCTGCTCGTTCTGCCGGGAAAAGCGCAACTGGTTCTGGATCGCCGCCGCCTGGGTCCCGGCGATCGCCGCGATACCCGCATCCCCTGCGCCGGCGGCCGCGGCGACGATGCCGGCGAGCATCGCTGCCATCACCGGCAGTTGCATGCGCTGCTGTGCCTCGATGCCGCGGGCGAAGTGGCGCTGGATCAGGTGGCCGAGTTCGTGGGCCAGCACCGCGGCATACTCGCCTTCGGTCTGGGCGTTGAGCAGTAGCCCGCCGTTGACCCCGATCACGCCGCCGGGCGCGGCGAAGGCGTTGATCTGTGCGTCGCGGATGAGGATGAAGGCCAGCCGGTGGTCCTGCAGGTCGCTGGTTTCGGCCAGCCGGTAGACGCTGCTTTCGACGAAGTCCTTGAGCTGCGGGTCGGAGATCGCATCGACCTGGTTGCGCAGCATGCTCAGCCAGGCGCGGCCCAGCTGGAACTCCTGCTCCGGCGAAACGATCGAGGAAGATGCGTCGCCCAGGGAGGGCAGATCGTCCGACATGACCGGCGAAGCGAGCATGCAGGCGAGCGTCAACAGGGCAGGGCGCAGTACATTCATGCAGGAGGCTCAGGTTGGCAAAGGCCTTACTTTAGCCGTTGGTTATCGGCACTGCCTAGGTATCTGCCCGAGACCCGAAGCTGTTGGACTTCGAGCGCCGTTTCAACTGGCCAGCGGCGGATAGGCTTGGGTATGCTTGTCGGCCCTTCGGGAGAGGCTGTCATGACGGATAACGATTCATCCCCCCTGGTATGTGACGCGGAGCTGGATGCCAGTGGTCTCAATTGTCCGCTGCCCCTGCTAAAGGCCAAGCTGGAGCTGAACCGCCTGCCCAGCGGCGGGGTGCTCAAGGTGATCGCCACCGATGCCGGGTCGCAGCGAGACTTCCGGGCCTTCGCCCAGCTCGCCGGCCATGAACTGCTGCGCGAAGAGGCCGCCGAAGGCGTCTATCGATACTGGCTGCGCAAGCGTTAGCGGAGCCTTCGCCGTTCCGATTCAGGATTTCCGATGATCAAGGTGTTACGCGACTGGATGCAGCGCTACTTCTCCGACGAGGAGGCAGTGGTGCTGGCGATCATGCTGGTGCTCGGCTTCAGCGTCATCCTCGCCTTCGGCGGGATGCTCGCGCCGGTACTGGCGGCGATGGTGATCGCCTTCCTGATCCAGGGCGTGGTCGGCATGCTGGAACGCTTCCGGGTGCCGCACCTGTTCGCCGTGTGGCTGGTCTACAGCCTGTTCCTCGGCTTGCTGGCGCTGTTCCTGGTGGTCCTGCTGCCGCTGCTCTGGCAGCAATTGTTCACCCTGTTCAACGAACTGCCGCGGATGCTCGGCGAATGGCAGAGCGTGCTGCTGATGCTGCCCGAGCGCTATCCCAGCCTGATCAGCGAGGAGCAGGTGCTCAAGGCCATCGAGACCGCGCGCGGCGAATTCGGCCAGATCGGCCAGTGGGCGCTGACCTCGTCGCTGGCCAGCCTGCCGGTGGTGGTGAACGTCATGATCTACCTGGTGCTGGTGCCGATCCTGGTGTTCTTCTTCCTCAAGGACAAGAAGCGCTTCCATACCTGGTTCCACCGCTACCTGCCGCGCGAGCGCGGGCTGATGAAACAGGTCTGGGCCGAGATGAATCAGCAGATCGCCAATTACATTCGCGGCAAGGTCATCGAGATCGTCATTACCGGCGCGGTGACTTACATCGCCTTCGCCTACCTGGGGCTCAACTACGCAGCGCTGCTGGCCCTGCTGGTCGGCCTGTCGGTGGTGGTGCCGTACATCGGCGCGGTGGTGGTGAGCGTACCGGTGGCGATGATCGCCTTCTTCCAGTGGGGCTGGAGCGACCAGTTCATCTACCTGATGGTGGCCCACGCGATCATCCAGGCGCTGGATGGCAACGTGCTGGTGCCGCTGCTGTTCTCCGAGGCGGTGAACCTGCACCCGGTGGCGATCATCTGCGCGGTGTTGCTGTTCGGCGGGCTCTGGGGCTTCTGGGGCGTGTTCTTCGCGATCCCCCTGGCGACCCTGGTGAAAGCGGTGCTGGATGCCTGGCCCAAGGACCTTCCCGAGACTCCGGCAGCCACGCGATAGCATCGGCCGCATGAAAAATGCAAAAGGCCGCGGATGCGGCCTTTTTTTTCGGGGCGGGGCTCAGGCGCCGTTGAGCGCCTGGGCGGCGGCGAGAACCGCGTCGACATGCCCGGGCACCTTCACGCCGCGCCACTCCTGGCGCAGTACGCCGTCCCTGTCGATCAGGAAGGTGCTGCGGTCGACGCCCATGTATTCCTTGCCGTAGAGCTTCTTCAGCTTGATCACGTCGAACAGCTGGCAGACCGCTTCATCCTTGTCGCTGATCAGCTCGAAGGGGAATTCCTGTTTGCACTTGAAGTTCTCGTGGGACTTCAGGCCGTCGCGGGAGATGCCGAAGACCTCGGTATTGGCCTTCTGGAACGCCGCGTACTGGTCGCGGAAGCCCTGGCCCTCGGTGGTGCAACCGGGGGTGCTGTCCTTCGGGTAGAAATACAGGACGACCTGCTTGCCCTTCAGCGCGGACAGGGTCACCTCCTTGCCGCTGGTTGCGGGGGCGGTGAAGTCGGGTACGGGTTTGTCGATTGCGACCGGCATGGCTCGGCTCCTCAGGGGTGTTGGGGGCGCCAGGGTTCGATCAGGGCATCCAGGTTCAGGGCGTCGGCGAAGTCCAGGAACTGGTCGCGCAGCCAACTGATCTGGGTGCCGGCGGGCAGCGTCACGGTAATCGTGGCGTTGAGCATGGTGGTGTTGGTGTGCGGCGCCTGGTAGGTGTCGCAGGTCAGGTTCTCCAGCTCGATGTTGTGGTCGATGAAGAACTGGCAGAGTTCGTTGAGGATGTCCGGGCGATACACCGCGCTGACATAGGCCACGTAAGGCAACGCCTGGGCGCGGGTCACGTGAGCGTTGCTGCGGGTCATGCTGAGGGTGATGTCGCCGCGCTTGGTGAGGGCCGGCAGGCTGCCCTCGAGGCGGGCGAGGGCATCCCAGCTTCCGGAGATCTGCAGCACCAGGGCGCTGAACTCTCCGTGGCGGGTCAGGCGGCTGCTGACCACGGCGCAGCGGCTCTCGACGCAGGCGCGGCAGAGCAGGGTGGTCAGCTCCATCGGGTTGGGGCCGAGGGCGCTGATCAGAAGGAATTGTTCGCGGGGTTGGCTGGTGGACATTCAACTTTCCTGGAATACGCTGGCGGCACGGGCCGTACCTAAAGCGGGAAGGGTAGCGAAAAGCGCCGCCGAGGGAAACGTCTGCCGCCTGTCAGCGGCTTCCGACGAGGTGGCGCTCGTCTTGTGCAAGGCCTGCCGCCGACAGTACCATTACCGCTTTAATTTCGCGGCAGGAGCGGTTGCATGATTGCGGGCAGTATGGTGGCACTGGTCACCCCCTTCGATGCTCAGGGTCGACTGGACTGGGACAGCCTCGCCAAGCTGGTGGACTTCCACTTGCAGGAAGGCACCAACGCCATCGTCGCCGTCGGCACCACCGGTGAATCGGCCACGCTGGACGTGGAAGAGCACATCCAGGTGATCCGTCGCGTGGTCGACCAGGTCAAGGGCCGCATCCCGGTGATCGCCGGCACCGGCGCCAACTCCACCCGCGAGGCGGTGGCGCTGACCGAGGCCGCGAAAAGCGGCGGCGCCGACGCCTGCCTGCTGGTGACGCCGTACTACAACAAGCCGACCCAGGAAGGCATGTACCAGCACTTCCGCCATATCGCCGAAGCCGTTGCGATCCCGCAGATCCTCTACAACGTACCGGGCCGCACCTCCTGCGACATGCTTCCGGAGACCGTCGAGCGCCTGTCCAAGGTGCCGAACATCATCGGCATCAAGGAGGCCACCGGCGACCTGCAACGCGCCAAGGAAGTCATCGAGCGCGTCGGCAAGGACTTCCTCGTCTATTCCGGCGACGACGCCACGGCCGTCGAGCTGATGCTGCTGGGTGGCAAGGGCAACATCTCCGTGACCGCCAACGTCGCGCCGCGCGCCATGAGCGACCTGTGCGCCGCCGCCATGCGCGGCGACGCCGCAGCCGCGCGCGCCATCAACGATCGCCTGATGCCGCTGCACAAGGCGCTGTTCATCGAATCCAACCCCATTCCGGTGAAGTGGGCCCTGCATGAGATGGGTCTGATCCCCGAGGGCATCCGCCTGCCCCTGACCTGGCTCAGCCCGCGTTGCCACGAGCCGCTGCGTCAGGCCATGCGCCAGACCGGCGTATTGGCTTGATCAAGGAGCTCCACGCAATGAAGCGACTGGCTGGACTGACCGCCCTCGCCCTGGTTATCGGCAACACTTCCGGCTGCGGCTGGCTGTGGGGGCCGGAGGGCTATTTCCGCGACCGCGGTGACGACTACCTCGGCGCCCGCGAAACGCCTCCCATGCAATTGCCCGAAGGGGTGCACAGCAAGCCGCTCGATCCGCTGCTGCCGATTCCGCTGAACGTCGCCACCACCCACGAAAAAGAGGGTGAGTACGAGGTTCCGCGTCCGCAGCCGCTGGCCAACGCCGGCGACATCAGCGACTACAGCCTGCAGCGCAGCGGTGATAGCCGCTGGGTCGTGGCCCAGCGTCCGCCGGCGGAAGTCTGGCCGGTGGCCCGGCAGTTCTTCGAGGAGAACGGTTTCCGCATCGCCGACGAGCGCCCGCAGACCGGCGAGTTCAGTTCCGACTGGCAATCGCTGTCGCAGCTTTCCGCGCCGCTGGCACGCCGCCTTAGCAGCCGCGTGAGCGGTGTCGAGCCGGACGGCCAGGCACGGGTTCGGGTGCGTATCGAGCCCGGCGTGCAAAGCAATACCAGCGAGGTCTACGTGCTCAGCCAGACCCGCGCCGCCGGTGACACCAGCAGCCCGAGCTGGCCGAGCAAGTCGGTGGCGCCGAGCCTCGACGCGGCGCTGCTCGACGAGATGGTCGCGAGCATGGCGCGCAGCGCCGAGCAGGGCGGCTCGGTCTCCCTGCTGGCAGCCAACTCGATCTACGACACGCCCGGCACCTTCGAGTTGAGCAAGGACGGCAGCGGCAACCCGGTGCTGACCTTGCAATCCGACTTCGACCGCTCCTGGGTCAGTGTCGGGCGTGCCCTGGATAACGCCGATATCCGCGTCGACGACCTCAACCGCAGCCTTGGCGTGTACTACGTGAACATCGCCGAAGGGGCGAAGAAGCCCGACGAAGACAAGCCCGGGTTCTTCAGTCGCCTGTTCGGCGGCGGCGAGAAGACCAAGGAAGAGGAAGACGCCAAGGCGCAGCGCTACCAGGTCCGCCTGACCACCGTCAGCGACGCCGTGCAGGTCACCGTCGACAAGGACATCAACACCTCTGCGCCGGCCGATGTCGCGCAAAACGTACTGGAAAAACTCCAGGAGAGCATGCGCAATGCGGTTCGCGGTTCTGGGCAGCGGAAGCCGGGGCAATTCGGCCTTGGTGAGCAGTTCTGACACCCGGATACTGATCGATTGCGGCTTCCCGCTGCGTGAAATCATCAAGCGTCTGGCGCGCCTGGGGCTGAGCCCCGCGCAGCTGGACGCGATCCTGGTCACGCACGAACACGCCGATCACATCCATGGCGTCGAACTGCTGGCGCGGCATTACCAAATCCCGGTCTATCTCAGTGCGGGTACCCTGAGCGGCATGCGCCGCCCGGTGCACCCCGCCGAGCTGTTGAGGGCCGGCCAGCGCCTGGCGATCCGCGGGCTGGAAGTGCAGGTGGTTGGCGTCTCGCACGACGCCCGCGAGCCTACCCAGTTCGTGCTGTCCGATGGGCAGCGGCGCTTCGGCATGCTCACCGATCTGGGAATGGCCACGGCCGAGGTGCTGGAGTGCTATCGTGCGGTGGATGCTCTGGTGGTCGAGGCCAACCACGACAGCACGATGCTTGCCGGTGGCCCGTATCCCTATTTTCTCAAGGCCCGCGTAGGCGGTTCGCGAGGGCACTTGAACAACCATCAGTCCGCAGAACTGGTGAAGCAGCTGGATTGGGGTCGCATGCAGCACCTGGTGCTGGCCCATCTCAGCGAAAAGAACAACTCGCCGCAGCTGGCCCGGCAAACCTTCGTCGACACCCTCGGGTGCGATCCGGGCTGGCTGCAGGTGGCCGATCAGCATTCAGGCCTGGATTGGCGCGAGATCGCCTAGGCCCTATTACCCGTAAGCGGAGCCCATCATGGAAAAACGCGAAGAACTCTACCGCGGCAAAGCCAAGTCGGTTTACCAGACCGACGATGCCGATCGTCTCATCCTGCTGTTCCGCAACGACACCTCCGCCTTCGACGGCAAGCGCATCGAACAGCTCGATCGCAAGGGCGCGGTGAACAACAAGTTCAACGCCTTCATCATGCAGAAGCTGGAAGCTGCCGGCATTCCGACCCAGTTCGACAAGCTGCTGTCGGATACCGAGTGCCTGGTGAAGAAGCTCGACATGATCCCGGTCGAGTGCGTGGTGCGCAATTTCGCCGCCGGCAGCCTGGTGCGTCGCCTCGGCGTGGAAGAGGGCATCGCCCTGACTCCTCCCACCTTCGAGTTGTTCCTGAAGAACGACGCCCTGGGCGATCCGTTCATCAACGAATCCCACGTCCAGGCCTTCGGCTGGGCCACTCCCGAGCAGCTGGCGCAGATGAAGACCTATTCCTTCAAGGTCAATGAAGTGCTGAACAAGCTGTTCGACGATGCCGGTCTGCTGCTGGTGGACTTCAAGCTGGAGTTCGGCCTGTTCCATGGCCAGATCGTCCTCGGCGACGAGTTCAGCCCGGACGGCTGCCGTCTGTGGGACAAGGAAACCCGCAAGAAGATGGACAAGGACCGCTTCCGCCAGGGCCTCGGCGATGTGATCGAAGCCTACGAAGAGGTAGCCAAGCGCCTGGGCGTGCCGCTTTAACCTCAAAATGCGCGCAACCATCTGAAAGAACGCGAAAAAATCTTCAAGAAAGCTTCGCGTTCTTCGTACAAGCTGGTATCATGCGCGCCGCACGGAGAGATGCCGGAGTGGTCGAACGGGACGGATTCGAAATCCGTTGAGTCAGCAATGGCTCCTAGGGTTCAAATCCCTATCTCTCCGCCATTACATATGGCCAGAACCCCTGAAATGCCTAGCGTTTCAGGGGTTTTGTCTTTTCTGCGTCCTGCGTTTGTCGAAGAAGTGTCGAAGATCGCTTCATGACTGCTCGCGATCCTGGATTACTCCACCCCTCTTGCTGGACAGCCTGACCTCCAGCCGTTAGCGTCCTGCCTTTCCTACAGCCATTTCCTACATGGCTGCGGCTTTCTGGATAGGGCATTCGATGGACGTTGTGAAAGAGCTACAGGCAGAGCTGTGCCGCTTTGCCAAAGAGCGGGACTGGGATCAGTTCCACACCCCCAAAAACCTCGCTATGGCGCTCTCCGGAGAGGCTGGTGAACTGCTCGAGCTCTTTCAATGGCTGACGCCCGAGCAGAGTCAGCGTGACGCGCTCTCCGAGAAAATGCTCCTCGAGATAGAAGGGGAGATGGCGGACGTTCTGCTCTATCTCCTGCGCCTGGCCGACAAGCTCGGTATCGATGTCATTCAGGCTGCACGTTCAAAGATCGAGCTGAATGCTCAGAAGTACCCGGTTGATAAGGCCAAGGGCAATGCCGTCAAGTACTCTCGGAGAGATGACTGATGGCTCACTTGGTCTACCAGCCTTGCACGGAGAAGGTTGCGCGGAAGAATCTGCAGCGAACCATCCTGAACCCTGTTGAGTTGGATGAACTGAAAGGTCTCATTCCCTCTGATACCTACCTAGATCTTGCCAGCAGAAACCCGGATGGGAAGGTATACATCTGGGGAGTAGTTCCGAGCAAAAACACTACTCCATCGTTCAATAGGCTTTCCGTAGACGATGTAGTGATCTTCAACTGCCAGAAAATCATTACTGTTACTGCGAGGGTGACGCACACGATCCCCAACAACCGCGCATTGGCTATTCACCTGTGGGGGTTCAAGGATCAAGTCAAGAAAACCACTTGGGAAAACATCTACTTCGTGACTGATGTTCGCCATGTATCGATCCCGTTCAGATCAATACAGGAGCACGTGGTGAACCAACAGAAGATGTGCTTCTTCAGGTATTCCTACGAAGATAGTCAGGCCGCATTTGCAGTGTTTGACCCGCTCCAGGATGGACTCCCTGACCAAGTGCCGTCCCTAGAGGAAGCGAGGGCCGAGATCAGGGCGGATCTTCGGGTTGATGGAGTAACCACTGCTCCGACCCGTGGCGAGCATCGATTCATTGTCGACCGACTATTCGGAAAGGAGTTGGAGGCAGCTTGCTCCATCTGTGGAGGCGTCTTCCCAAGATCAATGTTGGTAGCAGCGCACATCAAAAAGCGCTCGGCATGCGAGCTGAAGGAGAAACTCGATATCGAAAATATCGCTACTCCGATGTGCCGCCTTGGTTGTGATCCCCTGTATGAGCTGGGGTTTATTTCGGTAAGGGGTGGCAAGGTGGTCGCGCACCCTTCCAAGAAGGGTTCCGAGCTGATTAGTGCCTACGTTGCCGCGCTCGTTGATCGCAAGGTGCCTGCGTGGACGAAGAAGACAAAAAAGTACTTCCAGTGGCATGCAACGGCGCATGGGTTTGACGTCCTGTCCTTAAATCCCTAGGCCTCGCATCGGATTGAGCCTTACCGCATCCTGCAGATGATCTGGCGACAGATGCGCATAGCGCATCGTCATCGTCAGAGATCCGTGGCCCAGGATCTTCTGCAAGGTGAGGATGTTCCCGCCGTTCATCATGAAGTGGCTCGCGAAGGTGTGTCGTAGCACGTGGGAAGCTTGGCCGGCAGGGAGGGCGATACAGGTCTTGATGGTCTGGTCGAAGCTGTTTCGGCAGCTGGAGAACAGCCCATGTTCCTGGAAGTGTCTCTGCAATGCGCTCTCCAGCTCCCCATCGATGGGCACAGAGCGCGTCCGCTTTGACTTCGTGTTCACGAAGGTGATGCATCCGGCACGTACACGGGCAGGCACCAGCGATTCCGCCTCACCCCAGCGGGCGCCAGTGGACAGGCATACCCGGGCCACCATCTCTACGTGTGGTGTCTTGCAGCGGTTCCTGATGGCTTCGAACAGTGTTCTGATCTGGCCTTCATTCAGCCAGGTCAATTCGCGCTCCTGAAGCTTGAGCGGTTTGATGCGCTGGAGCGGATTGGCGAAGTCGATGTCGCCCAGTTGCAGCAACTCGTTGAACACCGCGCGCAGGTAGCCCAGCCGGTTATTGAGTGTCTTCCCATTGGCCCCAGCTGCCAGAAGTCGAGTTCTGTACTCGGCGTAATGGTGAGCCGTCAGCTGACTGGCAACGGGATCGCCCAAGTCCTTCGCGACCATGTGTAAGAGTCGCTTTCGATTCTCGCCGTCCGCGAGGGTATGGCCGTGCAGTATTCCCCAGCGATCAACCAGCTCCGAAAGCCTCTGTAGTGGTCTACTGATCCCGGACACCGATTTAGGCGAAAATCCTCGCCGTGAG